>JADMIO011184572.1_pt1 | contig 117241 bp, 97 predicted proteins | sample 8958161 | NCBI WGS metagenome assembly JADMIO01 (sample SAMN16585339, study PRJNA669376) | soil metagenome | isolation source: Crop rotation soil | place: USA: Cullars Rotation, Alabama | collected 2011
CGCGACAACTTGTCCACGTGGAATTCTAAGCTTAGGATCCCAATGTGCTGGAAAGAATATACTGATGATAATTGCGGAAATTTAAAAGCAGTTTTAGAAATGGTATCGGTATAAGCTGCTGATTCGCTCATAATCATTAAACAAAGGTAAATCAAAAACTACAGAATGGTATTCCCTCATTTCTATAAAAAGGGCTTACTTATCAACTATTATTGAGTCCTGAAACTAAGGCAAAAGAAGGCTATTTTTTATCGTATGCCCTTATGATATCCTTAACAAGTCTGTGGCGAACCACGTCATCGGCATTCAAGTAAATGAACTCGACTCCCTCTATACCATTCAATAATGCTATGGCCTGAACCAATCCAGAAGGTTGGTTACGCGGCAAGTCAATTTGTGAAACATCACCCGTGACAATGAACTTTGCGGAAGGTCCCATTCTTGTTAAAAACATCTTTAACTGACTTTCCGTAGCATTCTGGGCCTCATCAAGAATTACATAGGCATTATCTAATGTTCGTCCCCTCATAAAAGCAAGAGGAGCCACTTCAATGATTCCATTTTCCACGAAGCCTCTTAGCTTTTCACCGGGAATCATATCATACAGGGCATCGTAAAGTGGGCGCAAATACGGATCGATCTTTTCCTTTAAGTCACCAGGCAGAAATCCCAGATTTTCACCGGCTTCTACTGCCGGACGTGTAAGGATTATTCTTTTGATCTCGCGGTTTTTAAGGGCCCTTACAGCCAATGCAACAGCAGTATACGTTTTACCTGTTCCAGCAGGGCCAATGGCAAAAACTATATCATTAGATTCACTACTGGAAACAAGCTTTCTCTGATTAGCCGTTCTCGCCTTAACTACAGTACCCCCAGGGCCATAAACCAAGATATCCTTTCCTCCATCTGGATGACTTGCTGATGCAGCACCTGAGGCACCATTCAGAAGTTGTTCCACATCCTGAACATGCAGAGACCCTCTTTCAGTAAAGTGTGCAACAAGTCTATTCAGCTTCTCCATGAGAGTTGCAACCTGCAACTCATCACCCAATATCTTTATTTCATTTCCCCTGGCTACGATCTTAAGACCAGGAAACTTCTTTCTTATTATTTCAAGGTTGGCATCGTTGACACCATAAAAGTCCACAACGTTTGCGAACTCAACAGGTATTACTATTTCTTTCAAGGAGCGGTTTTTATTAATATTTAACGTAATGCAGTATGATTAGTTCTGCCTTAAGCTTTTATTTTTTTGCAAAGTCTGCCAGTTTGAAGCCTAATGTGAACTGATTGCTTGCACCTTTAATATGATAGGCTGACCTTGCATAGTCTAATTTGAATTTGGAAATTTTAATGCCAACTCCAATTGACATTCCTACAAGGCCTTTTTTGTTTTCCATCATCATCTCTGCCCTTCTTTCAAAATTATAGCCTAACCGCAAGTTGAAGTTTTTTGAGAACAGGATCTCAGAGTTTAGCACCAAATGCCGCAGACATTTCTTTCCGAATGAAACTGAATTATCGACTGCTTCCCCTGTAAGTGGATCAACCGTTGGTAAGGATGGATCAGTATATGTAAGGTCGAACTTTTCAAGGTGCTGCCATATGACTCCAAATCTGAATGGAGCTTTGGGCAACTGCTTGGTAAAGCCGAACTGCATTTCAAAAGGAAGTGGTTCTGTCCCCGACAAATCATACTTATTCATCTGCCTTCCGATGTTCCTGGCTGTAAGTGCCATGCAAAAGAATTTGCTTTTTGATACATATAAACCTCCCACATCAGCAGCCAATCCCCAGGAAGTATAAGTCTCCAGGTCACTATATATTCCTTTGAGTGAAGTACCTATATAGAACAAGCTATCGAGCGCCTTTCCCCAGGAAAGACTCAAGGCATACTCACCTGCTGAGAACGTACCCAGATCATTAGCAGCCTCATCAGTCATTTTAAAGGTACCGTAACTTATGTAATGAAAAGTAGCAGCGCCTACACCTGATTGATTGAAATCATGAGCATATGCTAACTGGCCAAAATTTATCTTTTCAAAATAGTCGGCAAAGCTGATCTGAAACTGATTGTTCATCTCCTTTGATAACAATGCAGGATTTTGCCATACCAAGCTTACATCATCAACATGTGTGGCAATAGCATTGCCTCCTAAGGCAGCTGCGCGTGCTGATGGAACAAGGTCAAGAAATTTAAATGTACTGATACCACCTATCTGTGCATGGGCATCTACAAACAGAACAGACAGGAAAATAAGTAATGTGAGTTTTTTCAAATGGCGGTTTTTATTGGTAACGCATCACATTAAAAATAATTGCCATCCTTAATACAGCGGATAGTTTTCCATGAGAGTATTCACCTCTGTTCTAACCTTGGTAAGCACCCTTTCATCTTCTGGTGCCATAAGCACACGATCAATAAAATTCACAATCTTTTTCATCTGCGCTTCTTTCAATCCTCTTGAAGTAACAGCTGGTGTTCCCAAACGTATTCCACTTGTAACAAATGGTGACTTATCATCAAAAGGAACCATATTTTTATTGATAGTAATATCAGCCTTTACCAAAGCATTCTCTGCTGCCTTACCTGTTATATTCTTATTTCGCAGATCGATCAGCATGCAATGGTTATCAGTTCCATCAGAAATGATTTTATAACCTTTCTCCTTGAATGCAGCTGCCATTGCCTTTGCATTCTTAACAACCTGAACACAGTATTTCAAATAGTCGTCAGATAAAGCTTCGCCAAAAGCTATGGCTTTGGATGCAATAACATGCTCAAGTGGGCCGCCTTGAGTTCCTGGGAATACTGCGCCATCCATTATAGAAGACATTGGCCTTACTTCACCTTTTGGTGTTTTCAATCCAAATGGGTTGGGAAAGTCTCTACCCATCATGATCAGTCCTCCTCTTGGACCACGTAGTGTCTTATGTGTTGTAGTAGTTACAACATGACAATGTGGAAGTGGATCATTCAGTAAGCCTCTTGCTATCAAACCTGCTGGATGAGAAATGTCAGCCAACAGAAAAGCTCCAACCTTATCTGCAATAGAACGAAGTCTTTTATAATCCCAATCACGAGAATATGCGGAAGCACCACAAATAATGAGTTTCGGTTTTTCCTTCTTAGCAGTTTCTTCTACCTTATTATAATCAATTACGCCACTGTCCTTTTCAACACCATAAAAACATGGTGAATAAAGCTTACCAGAAAAATTAACTGGGGACCCATGTGTAAGATGTCCTCCATGAGAAAGATCAAAGCCCATGATCTTATCACCAGGCTTTAACAAAGCAAGCATAACTGCTGCATTGGCCTGAGCACCTGAATGCGGTTGAACATTTGCCCACTCTGCACCAAACAATTCTTTCGCTCTGTTAATCGCTATTGTTTCTATTTCATCAACAACTTCACAACCCCCATAATATCTTTTGCCTGGTAAACCTTCTGCATACTTATTAGTAAGACATGTTCCCATAGCCTGCATCACCTGTTTACTTACAAAGTTCTCAGATGCAATTAGCTCTAATCCCTGACGCTGACGTTTAAGTTCTCTACTGATCAGCTTTAATACTTCTGTATCTTTCTCTATCATATTTACTGTTGTTATCGTATTATAAAAACTGCTTTAACTAAAATCGATTTCTGTGCTATCACCAATATTAAGACTTTGACTTAGTCCCTTCAAGTAGGCATCGCTTCCAACAACTGATTGATGCAATATTGCAGATTCTAGTTGTGAGAAACTGCCAATAATAGAGTCCTTTATTATTGAATGATTAATAATCGTGTTCTCACCAATGGAAACATTCGGACCTATAATTGAATTGCTGATCGAACAGTTATCGGCAATACTTACCGGTGGAATAATTATGGTTTGTTCAAAATGATAAGTCTTATTTTCTGCATCAGCATTTTTCTTGAGGAGTACAGCATTTGTTTCAAGAAGGTTTGACTTACCCCCGCAATCGAACCAGTTTCCTACCTGGAATGTTCCTATATGATCGCCTTGTGATAACATGCGCTGAATGCCGTTGGTAAGGTGCAGCTCGCCATTATGCCTCTTGTCGTTCTTTACTATATGAGTAAGCGCATCCATTAATCGTCCACAATTCTTTATATAGTAAATCCCAACAAGAGCGAGATTTGATTTAGGTATTGTTGGCTTTTCGGATAAGCGTGTAATGAAGCCATGTTCGTCTGTTTCCGCAACTCCAAACTGACGCGGATCATCTACCTTCTTCACTCCAAGCATTGAATTGGGTTGATTAAGAATTGAACGGATGTCAAAATCAATGATCGTATCTCCAAGAACAATGAGCAGTTCATCATTCGGTTCAGTATAATCACGTGCAAGCCACACAGCATGACCTGTACCTTCACGCGGTTCCTGCACAACGAACGTTACTTTAAGCTTCGGATACTTCGATTTTATATAGTCCTCAATCTTATCACCAAGATAACCGATCACGAAAATGAAATCGTTAAATCCTGAATCGACAAGATGATCAACAATGTGAGAAAGGATGGGTTTCCCTGCAACAGGCACTAGTGCCTTTGGTTGCGTATGCGTATGAGGCCTCAGCTTACTGCCTATACCGGCTACGGGAATAATTATCTTCATAGTTAACTAATAACGGACCTTTCGGCCACTGGGGGGCGTAAAAATAAATAAGTTTCCTTCTTTACAGAATCCGAATTGCCAAATGAGTAAAAAACAACTGTATTAGTTGATGTTAATTACTATCCGGCCAAGCCAACCTGGGCACCTTGCATTTTCTGTAATATTGCCGCGCATTACAGTTTCATTTATATCAATGTAGTACTTATGGCAGTTTACCTGCCATCATTTGGAAAGCGGCTATATTATGAATAACCGGATCACTCAATTATTTAATACTAAATATCCAATCGTCCAGGCTGGGATGATATGGTGCAGTGGATGGCGCTTGGCGTCGGCGGTGAGCAATGCAGGTGGCTTGGGTCTGATTGGTTCCGGCTCCATGTATCCTGAAGTTTTAAGAGAACATATTTTAAAGTGCAAAGCTGCTACCGATAAGCCATTTGGCGTAAACGTTCCGCTATTATATCCGGACATCGATAAGCACATTGACTCTATAATAGAACTGGGAGTCAAAATTGTTTTTACCTCTGCTGGTAACCCTGCAACATGGACAGCACGACTTAAGGAAAACGATATTACCGTAGTGCATGTAATTGCCAACAGAAAATTTGCTCGTAAAGCTCAAGACGCTGGTGTAGATGCTATAGTTGCTGAAGGGTTTGAAGCCGGAGGTCATAATGGAAGGGAAGAAACCACTACACTTTGTCTCATTCCGATGATACGTGATGCAGTTGATTTGCCTTTAATTGCTGCAGGAGGAATTGCAGATGGCAGAAGCATGATGGCTGCATTTGCACTTGGTGCAGAAGGTGTTCAGGTAGGCTCACGTTTTGTGGCAACTGAAGAATCATCAGCTCATATGAATTTTAAAAACAAGGTGATCGATTCCAATGAAGGTGATACCATTCTCACCTTAAAGCAACTCACACCTGTGAGGTTGATGAAGAATAAATTTTTTGAAGCTGTTCAAAGTGCAGAAGCAAACAGCGCTACATTGGATGAGCTTAAAAGTCTTTTGGGAAGAGGACGTGCGAAAAAAGGAATGTTTGAAGGCAACTTAGATGAAGGCGAACTTGAGATTGGTCAGATTTCAGCTGCTATAGATGAGATCAAACCTGCAGCAGAAGTTGTAAGTGAAATATGGAAAGAATTTGTTGATACTAAAGAAAAGCTGGGCCAGATACCTATATGATACAATTTGAAAAATATAAGCTGCCTAACGGACTTACTGTAATCGTTCACGAAGACCACTCTACTCCGTTAGTTGCAATGAACATTTTATATAAAGTGGGTGCAAAAAATGAAGATGAAAACAGAACAGGGTTTGCTCATCTTTTTGAGCATCTGATGTTTGGAGGCTCTATAAATATCCCCAACTATGATGAGCCGCTTCAGCGTGCAGGGGGCGAGAACAACGCTTTTACCAATAACGATTTCACAAATTACTATCTCACCATACCATCACAGAATGTTGAAACAGCATTCTGGCTGGAATCTGATAGGATGCTAAGTCTTGCTTTTACTGAAAAAAGTCTTGAAGTGCAACGGAATGTTGTTGTGGAAGAGTTCAGACAACGCTACCTCAACCAACCGTATGGCGATGTATGGCTTTTACTGCGACCACTTGCATATAAGGTGCATCCTTACAAATGGGCGACTATCGGCAAAGAAGTGTCTCACATTGAAGAAGCCTCGCTTGAAGATGTAAAATCTTTTTTCAAAAAGTATTACCACCCATCGAATGCCATTCTTTGCATAGCAGGCGACATAACTTCTGCTAAAGCAAGGACATTAACTGAAAAATGGTTTGCGCCGATTGCAGATGGAGGAATAATAGCTGCAGAACTACCCAAGGAACCAGATCAAACTGCAAAGCAACAACTCTCCGTTGAACGAGAAGTCCCATTCAGCAATATATATAAAGCATGGCATTGCTGCTCGCGTTTCGACAAGGAGTTTTATGCGACTGATTTAATATCTGATATCCTTTCAAGAGGCAAATCATCACGTTTGTATGTGGAATTAGTAAAGGAGAAAAAGCTATTTACCGACATCGGCGCATACATGCTTGGCGAACTTGATAAAAGTTTATTTGTTGTTGAAGGGAAACTGGTTGAAGGTGTTTCAATGGAGGTTGCTGAAAAAGCAATTGATGAAGAATTATCAAAGATGAACTCCTTCGACGATAATAATGAACTTGAAAAAGTAAAGAACAAAACGGAGGCTTCACTCGTTTTTTCAGAGATGAATGTTGCCAATAAAGCACTGAATCTTTCGTATTTTGAAATGTTGGGAAATGCTGAGCTGGCAAATAAACAGTCATCATTATATAGAGAAGTTTCTGCTGCTGATATCAGGGAAATCTCTACTTCACTTTTTCAAGAAAACAACAGTTCTACACTGTATTATCTATCACAAAACAAACAATGACCGACAGAATAAATGCTCCACAACTTCTTGTTCCAAAAGTTATTCACCTGGAGCAACCCGAATGTATCAATTTAAAAGATGGAGCGCCTATATATATAATAAAAAGCGGGACACAGGATGTCATGAAGATCGAGCTGCTGTTCGATGCTGGATCACGTTTCTATTCGCATCCAATGATTGCTTCAGTGGCAAACGAACTGATTGATGAAGGAACGTCCAAGAAAAATTCCGCTGAGATCGCAACATTATTTGACTACTACGGAGCATTCCTCCAAACAGAGTGTACCGTTGATTATGCTTCAATAAGCCTATTTACACTAAACCGCTTTCTTGACCCTACTCTATCATTATTGGTGGAAATGCTGAATGATGTGCAATATCCGCAGGAAGAAGTTTCAACGTTTATTCTACAGGAAAAACAACGTCTGGCTGTAAATCTTGAGAAGGTCGATTTTCTCTCGAGGAAACATTTTAATGCTTCTCTCTATCCTGAACATATATATGGCTATTTCCCTAAATTGGAAGATTATGATTCGATTGAACGGGAAAGCGTGCAATCGTTTTATCGGAATTGTTACCAATCAGGATTAAAAGCAGTTATCATTTCAGGAAAGGTGAACGATGAAGATCAAAACTTACTATTGAACAGATTAAATTCACTTGTCCTTTTCCCCTCTCAAACAACAACATCTTCTTCAACCATTGCAAAACAATCTCCTGTTCATAAACATGTTGAAAAATCAGGAGCTGTGCAAAACGCCATCAGGATAGGTAGAAGGCTGTTTAACAGGAAGCATCCTGACTATCCAAAACTTACTGTCCTTAATACGATTCTGGGTGGATATTTTGGTTCCCGTTTAATGGCAAACATCAGGGAGGACAAGGGTTTTACTTATGGTATTCACTCGGGTTTGGTTTCCTTATCAGACGATGGATATTTTTACATTGCTACAGAAGTTGGATCAGAAGTATGTGATGCTGCACTTAAGGAAATCTATTTTGAGGTTGTACAGCTACAAGAACATTTGGTACAGGAAGAAGAATTATCATTGGTGAAGAACTACCTTTTAGGGTCATTTCAGAGAAGTATTGATGGTCCTTTTGCACTTTCTGAGCGCTTCAAAACAGTACTGTTATCTGGATTAAACTACGATTACTTTATTAATTATTTGGACATCGTTAAGAATATCACTTCCGACGACTTGTTAACGCTTGCTCGCAAGTACCTTTCTCCCTCTGAAATGACGCAAATTTCAATCGGCCAAAAATAGTTGTACATACGTTCCTTTTTTTATAGATTTGAGCCATATCCAAAACTCTATCTATGATGAAGCGAATACTTCTGTCGCTTGTAGTAATTCTGATGACATGCAATGCCTTTGCATCTCACCAAATGGGCGGTGAAATTACATGGCAGTGCTTGGGGCCATCAGCCGGAGCCAATGCAGGTAAATATGTATTTACCGTTAGGTTCTACCGTGATTGTACTGGTATATTGCCTACAATGGGCAGTTTGCTGGTTGCTAATCACCCTACCATTTCTTCAATACCACTTTCAAATGTTGCAGGTAGTCCATACGACCTGTCTCCTCCAGGATGTCAGTACAATTGCACAAATGCAGCTACTGCCCCATTCGGAACACTAGGGCTTGTCAATGAGTTCGTATGGCGAACAGCTCCAACCAGTTTGGGAAATTTTACACCACCCGCTGCAGGATGGATCTTTTACTGGACAGATTGCTGCAGAAACACGGTTAACAATCTTAACGGTGGTAGCAGCATGCTTTTGAGAGCAAAAATGTTCTCTTACAACGGTCAGTTAGCAACACCATGCTTTGACAATTCACCAAACTTTGCTGAGAAACCAAGTACCTACATCTGCAGCGGTTATACATTTACATATAACCATACTGCATTTGACCGTGATCTGGATTCATTACGATATACCTGGGATTCTCCAATGGATGGTGCATCATGGCCAGGAACACCAGTACCTTTCCTTGCACCTTATTCGCCAGCGAACCAGTTACCTGGAGGTCCAGTCCTCGATCAGGAAACGGGTGAGGTTACTTACTTTCCACCACTAGGTACTCAGGGAAATTTTGCTACCTGTGTGAGAGTAGATGGATTCAAGTGTAATATTAAAGTTGCTGAGATCTACAGAGAAATTCAAGTAAACCTTTCTAGCTCTTGCCCTCCAATATGGTCAGGTGGCATCAATACCCCACCAAGCTTTCTTAACATTGTTACTAACTTGCCTTTCGTGTCACGGACCGACACAGTATTCGCTGGTGATTCGGTAGATTTCGAAGTTAAAATCCAGGACTTTAACCTGAATAATGGTGGCGGTATACAGGATGTAACGCTTAACGTTATAGGTGCAGCTCTTGACTCCGCCTATTTCGCAGCCCCCGCTGTTGGATGCGACAGGCCACCATGTGCCACATTGAACAAAGTGCCTCCTGTAGTTTTCCTGGGTGCAACAACCATACACATGAACTGGAAGACGTCATGTGCACATTTACCCCGAATGCAAGGGTGTGTCAATCTCAGTAACAAATACACTTTCGTTTTTAAAGCAGTAGATGATTATTGCCCGGCGCCTGGAAGAAAGAATGTAACATTTACTGTTGTCGTTAAGGAGCCGCCTAAGCTCCTCCCTCCTGTATTGCGATGTGCAAGTGTTGATACTTTAGGTCATGTTACCTTATCGTGGACACCGCCTACTCCTAAAGACACCTTCAATACATTCTACAATTACCAAATCCTTAGAGCGACTAGTCTTGCGGGACCATGGGTAACAATCGATAGTGTAATGGGATATTTTTCCGGATCTTATACCGATGTTACTGTAAATGCGCAACAGCAAAGTTATTTCTACACTATGCAAACGCGTTGTGGTTGTGACAGTCTTAAACTTTCCGACGAAACTTCAGATACACTGCAGACATTGCATGTTACTGCAAGCTTTAATGCAGGAACGCAGAATGCAACAGTGCAATGGAATCCATTGTGCACTCCACAATTGCCAGCCACAACTCTTGATGGATACTATTACGTTTACCGCACCAATCATGCTACTGGTGTGACCTCATTCGTTGATTCCACATTGCAATCGTGGTACATCGACAGCTTGACTGGTTGTATTGACAGCATAACGTGGAAAGTAGGAATTGCTGATAGTATTGGTTGCATATCCTGGTCATCTCTTGGTGGTGCCACTTATACGAATGATACGATCGTTGAACCACCTATAGTTAACTGTGTTTCTGTTCAGGCTAATGGAGATGTTAGCCTTGAATGGTCAATACCTGTTCCTGCTGATAGTGGAAGAATTTTCGGTGGCTATCTGATATACCGGTCTACAACATCAGCTGCTGGCCCATATGTATTGTATGATTCAATTGTGACCTATACAACGACAGGTTACGTTGATGTTGGTGCAGACGCTTACACAGGTGGACCGTATTTTTACTACGTAGTCACACTTGATAGTTGCGGAATGATCCAGTCTGACTCATCAGGAATTGTAACACCGATGATCCTGAGTGCTGATACTACTGGTGGCAATGGAAATGTAATATTGACATGGAATGATATTCATGTTCCTGCACAGGCAGCAACCTATGAAATATGGCGTGAGAATAGTGGAACTGGTGTCTACACCTTGCTTGGCACTTCAGGTACCACCAATTATTCTGATCCAATCACTTTCTGCAAAGATTCACTGAACTACTATATCAGACTTTATCATGCAAGTCCTGATTCCTGCAGTTCTTACTCTACGATCGATGGTGATTCAGTGCTTATGGCTACACCTACTATCGATCCGGCTAAGTTGAAATGTACTGCTGTTGCAGCTAATGGTGATGTGACAATCAGTTGGGAAAAACCATTGAATGTTTCCAACTACTTTGACAGATATATCATTTACCAGGCTACTGCTGCTGCAGGTCCTTATACGCAGGTAGGTGCTGTAACGAACTATAACACCACCACTTTTACTCATAGCGGAACATCAGCTAATACACAGATCAACTATTACAGAATAGTTACAAGAGCTGGTTGTGATGCTAGTTCCCTGTTTAATTCTGTAAGCTCGGATACTATTGCAACTATGTTGCTTAATGTATCTAATGCAACAGTTGGGTTTGCAACATTGACATGGAATCCAATTCATACACCACTTCCTTCTGGTAGTGGCGCTACTTACAGAATCATGAGAAGACCTACTGGTATTGGTCCATATGTGTTGAGAGGTAATACTTCATCACTCACATTCAATGATACCATTACCCAATGTAATGTTCCTTATGAGTACACCATTGAACTCGATAATACATTGCCATGTTTCTCTGTTTCTTCTGCTGATAATGATGCATTCACCTACATTGGAAATATTGTCCCTTCTCCTACGCTGCGTTGTGTAAGTGTTCAGATCGGTGGGCCAATTGACCTTACATGGAACACTTCAAACATTACATCGTTCACTAACTTCAATAGTTATGAGATATATAGAGATGGTGGTGCAGGATTTACACTCCTGACAACGATTAATGCTTCAGGAACTACCACCTATACGGATGCTACTGCAAATGGTAATGCTCAATCGTACAGTTACTATCTGATGTCGAGATCAGGTTGTACAGGTACAGAGCCAAGCCCAACGAACTCTTCTACGTTGAGCAGTATCTTCCTTACTACTTCGAATACTAATATCACGTCGAATCCTGCAACTGCTCAATTGAATTGGACCGCTTTATCTAGTCCTCTTCCAACTACCAGTTTAGGAAACTATGGTGTGTATAGTGATTACCATAACCCACCAACAATTGTGGGTATCGGTACTACAACCTCTTTGGCATACACTGAGCCTATTACAGATTGTGACACAGGTATAACTCACATGGTCAGCGTAGGAGACAACTCAGGTTGTATCTCTAACTCAAACAGAGTTTCACGACAGTTTACCTATCGTGGTAATGTTATTGATGCACCATCCTTACGCTGTGTTGATGTTCAACCATCAGGTCAGATTGTACTTACATGGAATACATCTGCGATTCCATCGTTTACCAACTTTAACAGTTATGAGATCTACAGTAATTCAGGAGCTGGTTTCAATCTGTTGACAACGATCAATGCTTCAGGCACTACAACGTACACTGATGCATCTGCGAATGGCAATAGTCAGTCTTACGGTTATTACATAACAACTAAATCAGGTTGTACCGGAACAACGCCTAGTCCAGCTAACTCTGCGACATTAAACAGTATCTTCCTTACTACAACAAATACGAATATCACATCGAACCCGGCAACAGCACAACTTAACTGGACAGCGTTAAGCAGCCCATTGCCTCCAACAAGCTCCAGCAATTATGCAGTGTTAAGTGATTATCACAATCCATCAAGCATGATTGGCATTGGTTCAACGAGTGCTTTGAGTTTCTCAGAACCAGTTACTGACTGTGATACTGGTATTACTCATATGGTAACTGTTGGGGATAACTCAGGATGTGTTTCTAATTCAAACATAGTTACACGACAGTTTACTTACCTGGGTAATGTAATTGATGCTCCATCATTGCGCTGCGTTGATGTTCAGCCAGCAGGTCAGGTTGTGTTGACGTGGAATACATCAAACATTACATCATTTGCCAACTTCAACAGCTATGAGATTTACAAAAACTCCGGTGCTGGGTTTAACCTGTTGACAACTATCAATGCTTCCGGAACAACTACGTATACTGATGGTGCTGCAAATGCTAACAGCCAGTCGTATAGTTATTACATGGTAACTAAATCAGGTTGTACAGGTGCAGAACCAAGTCCTGCTAATTCATCAACACTTAGCAGCATCTTCCTTACCTCCACAAACGGTAATATTGGACTTAATCCCGCTGTTGCTGACTTAGGGTGGAATGCTCTTGTTAGTCCGCTGCTTGCAACTACTTCAGGCCAGTATGACATCTTCAGTGATTATCACAATCCAGCAGCACCTGTTCTAATTGGTGACACTGCTGCATTGAATTACTCTGAACCAATTATTGATTGTGATACAGGAATTACACATATTGTAAAGGTTTCTGATGCTTCAGGTTGTGTTTCCACATCAAATGTTGTGACACGTCAATTCACTTATCTCGGTAATGTCGTCGATGCTCCATCATTACGCTGCGTTAATGTATTGCCATCAGGACAAGTTGAGCTCACCTGGAATACTTCGAACATTACATCCTTCACTGATTTCGATCGCTATGAGATATATAGTAATTCAGGTTCTGGATTCAACCTGTTAACTACACTGAACTCTTCAGGCACAACAACATTTACTGATGCTACTGCAAATGGTAATAGTCAGGCCTATAGTTATTACATGCTAACGAAATCAGGATGTACTGGCAATGTGTCAAGTCCTGCAAACTCTGCTACATTAAGCAGCATATTCCTTACCACTGCTAATACAAACATAAGTAGTGATCCTGCTAATGCTGATTTAAGCTGGACTGCATTAAGCGCCCCATTGCCGGGAACAACTTCAGGGTTGTATGATATATATAGTGATTATCATAATTCTGCAGCACCTGTTGGAATTGGAAATACAGCATTATTGAATTACACTGAACCTGTTACAGATTGCGATACTGGAATTACTCACCTTGTTAAGGTAGCCGATGCTTCTGGATGTGTATCTCAGTCAAATATTGTTACCCGACAGTTTACATATCTGGGTAAAATAGTTGCTGCACCTGACCTGCATTGTGTCAGCGTGCTTCCCTCAGGTCAAATTGAACTCACCTGGGATATCGCAAACATTCCTTCGTTCACTGACTTCAATAGCTATGAGATATATAAAAATGCAGGTTCAGGGATTAGCCTGTTGACAGCAATCAATACTTCTGGTACTACTACGTTCACTGATCCAACTGCAAATGGCAATGCTCAATCTTATAGCTACTACATGCTTTCAAGATCAGGATGCTCTGGTATAGAAGCCAGTCCTTCGCACTCTTCCACATTAAGCAGCATCTTCCTGACTACTGCAAATTCAAATACGAATAATGATCCTGCAAATGCTGACCTTACATGGACTGCACTTGTCAATCCGTTGCCAACTAGCACTTCAGGTCAGTATGATGTATTCAGTGATTATCACAATCCAGCTGCACCAATAGGTATTGGAAGTACTGCTGCATTGAACTACACAGAACCTGTGATTAATTGTGACACCGGAATAACTCATGTCGTAAAAGTTGCTGATGCATTAGGCTGTACTTCTCAATCGAATATTGTCACACGACAGTTCACCTATTTAGGAAATGTTGTAGAGTCTGCTCAGATTCGTTGTGTAAATGTTATACAACCTACAGGTGCAATCGAGCTTACATGGGTTACTAATCCAATTACAGACTTCACAAACTTTAATAGTTACGAGATATATAGAGATAATGCTCTTCTAACGAATATTAACACCCAAGCAACAACAACCTATCAGGATGTTGGAACAAATGGTAATACTGCATCGCATAACTATTACATGCTTACAAGAAGTGGTTGCACAGGCACTGTCCCAAGCCTAGCCAACTCTGATACAATGAACAGTATATACCTTACAATAAATGTTGCTCCTGGTGGTGTTCAGGCAACATTGAACTGGAATCCTGTTCATGATCCTGCACTTGCTGGTACCAGCAATACATTTGATGTATATAAGAGACCACAAGGAGGTAATGATGTCCTTGTTGCATCAGGAGTAAATGCATTCACCCTTATCGACTCTAATAATGTTTGTGGAGAATTTATAAACTACCGTGTAGTACAGTTGGATGCAGTTGGTAATTGCCAGTCTAACTCTAACTTCCCGAGTGGATGGTTTGAAGATAAGAGCCCTCCAGCTGATCCAGTTCTTATCTCAGCAAGCGTTAATCCGAATGATGATCAGACGGTGACGCTTCAATGGATATCTTCTCCAAATCCTGATGTAGATCACTACCAGATTTATGTGAAGAACAACTTCAATGCATGGGATTCGATAGGAACAACACCAGTTGGTGTAACTGCATTTTCCACTATCAATCCTACGGTTGATCTAGCAACTCAGTATTATGATGTTATAGCAGTTGACTCATGTGGTAATAAGAGTACCGGTCTAGGGTCTCTTGTTCATGGTACAATACACAGTACTGCACTGATGGATATTTGCAGAGGTGCAATTGATATCAATTGGAATCCTTACCTCAACATGCCAGGTGGCGTTAACCACTATAACGTATATATATCACAAAATGGTGGTGTTCCTGGTCCTCCAGTGTATGTAAATTCAAACCTTATACATTATAGCGACACCAACCTTGTAGCTGGATCTATCTATTGCTATTATGTAACTGCGGTTGGTAACACAGTTGGATATGAAGCGTTGTCAAACGGTTCATGTGATACTGCTGAGCTTCTCACACTGCCACAATTCAGCTATCTGAATAAAGCTTCTGTTATCGATCACAGAAGAGTTATTGTTGAAGCAATTGTTGATACGGCCAACGACGTTGATATATCACGCTTCAAGATGCAACGTTCCGTTAACCGTACTGGTCCGTTCTACACTATAGGCGTTATCATGTTCACAGGGTCTTCTAAAATAAGTTACCTTGATAACACAGCTCAGACTGATGAAACAAGCTACTTCTACAGGATGATTACGCTTGATAGCTGTGGAAATGAAGTATTGACAAGTAATGTAGGCAGAACCATATTGCTGACAGGAAATGGACAGTACAATCTCACTAACAAGCTTTACTGGAACGATTACGAAGAGTGGCTTGGAGGAGTGAACAACTATTCTCTCTTCCGCAAGGTTGATGACATATGGTCAAATGCACCGATATTTAATCCACTTGCAGGAATCAATGAGTACATGGATAATGTTGGGGAGATCTATCAAACTTCCGGACGATTCTGTTACAAGATTGCTGCCTACGAAGGTGCAGGAAATCCATACGGATTTGCAGATACAAGTTATTCGAATGAATTCTGCTTGATCCAGGAACCACACCTCTTCATTCCTAGTGCCTTCACACCCGATGGGCAGAATCCTATATTCAAACCAGAGTTCATCTATACTGATGCGAAGAATTACAACTTCAGCGTTTATAACCGCTGGGGTCAGAAGATATTCGAAACAGAAAATCCTAACGATGGATGGAATGGAAAAATTGATGGTGACAATGCGCCTGAAGGAACCTACGTATACTCACTCCGAATGTATGGAACGAATGGTCAGGAGCTCAACCGAAGCGGACGAGTTTCACTACTGAGGTAGCACCTAAAACCTGTAAACCACAAATAAAAAACCCTGCATCACTGCAGGGTTTTTTATTTTTAAAAGATTCTAACTTTATATATGAATCACTTCGCCATAAGCAGCAGCAACAGCTTCCATAACTGCTTCACTCATTGTAGGATGAGGATGGATTGACTTTATTATTTCATGTCCTGTCGTTTCCAGCTTACGAGCTGCAACAACTTCAGCAATCATTTCAGTAACATTGGCTCCAATGAAATGCGCCCCAAGCCACTCACCATATTTTGCATCAAAAATTACTTTTACAAAACCATCGCTGGCTCCGGCAGCCTTTGCTTTCCCACTTGCTGAAAATGGGAACTTCCCGATCTTAACTTCATACCCTGCTTCTTTTGCCGCCTTTTCAGTATATCCTACTGATGCAATTTCTGGAGAACAATAAGTACAGCCAGGGATATTATTGTAATTGATAGGATCAACGTGTAAGCCGGCAATCTTCTCAACACAGGTAATACCTTCTGCCGAAGCTACGTGGGCCAGAGCAGGACCTTTTACAATATCACCAATAGCATAATATCCTGGAATGTTTGTCTGGTAGTAATCATTAACAAGCACCTTTCCCTTATCAGTAACAATACCTGTTTCTTCAAGACCTATGTTTTCAATATTAGGAGTGATCCCAGCTGCTGACAACACGATATCACATTCAATGATCTCCTCTCCTTTTTTAGTCTTCACAACCACTTTGCATCCCTTACCAGAAGTATCAACAGATTGAACAGCCGAATCAGTCATCACCGTTATCCCTGCTTTTTTAAAGCTTCTTTCAAGTTGCTTGCTCACCTCTTCATCTTCTACAGGAACGATAAGCGGCATGAATTCGACCAGCGTAACCTTTGTTCCTATACTATTATAAAAGTAAGCGAACTCACTTCCTATAGCGCCTGAGCCTATTACCAGCATACTTGCTGGTTGTTGTGAAAGTGACATCGCTTCCCTGTATCCAATTATCTTTTTTCCATCCTGCTTAATACCTGGCAATTCGCGGCTCCTGGCTCCTGTAGCTAACATGATATGGGATGCTTCATAAACCTTAGTTCCATCCTCAGATTGTACTTCAACCTTCTTTCCCGGCTTGACTTTGGCATAACCTTGAATTGCATCTATCTTATTTTTCTTAAACAGAAATTGTATTCCCTTACTCATTCCATCAGCTACATCACGGCTGCGCTTGATAACACCGCCAAAATCGACCTTAAACTGCTCAGCGATTATTCCGTAATCCTTAGCATGAGAAACGTACTCAAAAACCTGGGCACTCTTCAGCAGGGCTTTAGTTGGTATACAGCCCCAGTTCAGGCATATCCCGCCTAGAGATTCTCTTTCAACCACAGCTACCTTCATACCCAGTTGTGAAGCTCTAATGGCTGCTACATAGCCGCCTGGACCGCTTCCGATTACTATTAAGTCGTAGTTCATATAATTTGGTATTGGTCTGCGAAAGTAAATTTTTTACAGGACTCCAGAACATACGCCAACGAATAACCGACTTCTGCCTTTGCACATCTGAATTTATAAAGATATTTGTCTCCTATGCAATACCGTATTTCTGCTCCACTTCCTCAAACAAGAATGCTTGAAATAGAATTCGTTATTGACAATGTCAATGATGATGTTCTGAAACTGTATCTCCCCTCATGGCGTCCGGGCAGATATGAGCTGGGCAACTTTGCCCGGAATATCCAAAGGATGGAAGCAACCGATGAAAAGGGCCAGCCACTGCCGATTCATAAGGTATCCAAGGATTCATGGGTGATAGAAACAAGGGATATAAGTTCGGTTTCCATTAGGTACAATTATTACGCTGCTCAGCCTGATGCAGGTGCGTGCTGGGTAGATAATGAGCTTATATATATAAATCCCGTTCATTGCTGCATTTATGCGGAGGAAAGGCTGCACCTTTCCTGCAAAGTAATCCTAGATATTCCTTCCGACTGGAAAGTTGCCAGTGGCCTTATCGAAAAACCTGGAAGGGTACGTCAGGCTGTCGACTACCATCAATTGGTAGATTGTCCGATTGTTGCATCTAATAACCTGCAGCATGATATATATATATCTGAAGGAATAACCTTTCACCTGTGGTTTGCTGGTAAATGCAAACCTGACTGGAAAAAGATACTTGAAGATTTCAAAGCATTTACAGAGGTTCAGCTGAAGATGATGGGAAGTTTTCCCTCCAGAGAGTACCATTTCCTGATCCTGATCCTGCCTTACAGATTTTATCACGGCGTAGAACATACAAACTCAACCGTTCTTGCTCTTGGGCCAGGCTACAACTTGATGCAGGAGGAATTGTATACCGATCTTTTAGGTGTGGCCTCACATGAGTTGTTTCACGCATGGAATATAAAAACCATACGTCCTGCTGACATGCTTCCCTATCGCTACCACGAGGAAAACTACAGCAGATTAGGTTGGGTATACGAAGGGTTTACTACATACTACGGAGATCTCTTTCTTGCCCGAAGTGGCTACTTTTCAATGAAACAATATTTCAGTGAAGTGAATTCACGTCTTCAGCGTCACTTTGACAATTACGGCCGTTTCAACCTCTCAGTTGCTGCTTCCAGTTTTGACACATGGCTTGATGGATATGCACCTGGCATCCCTCATCGCAAAACATCAATTTACGATGAAGGAAGTCTTATTGCACTGATACTCGATCTTTTCATTCGGAAGCATTCTGACTGGAAATTCTCGCTGGATGATGTTATGCAGTCATTATATAAAGATTTTGCACTGAAGAACAGAGGCTACAAGGAACATGACGTTAAAATGCTAACTGATCATTATTCAGGTGCAGATAGCTCAGTATTATTTGGACAGCTAATTAATGGTGTGCATCCTTACATGGATTACCTTCAGGAATTGCTCTTTGATGCTGGTTGCTATATCAGTGTCGCCTCTTCGAAAAATTTATACGAACATTTGTTTGGCTTTAAAATCATCAGCGAAGGAAGCATATATAAAGTGAGCAGTGTTGCTCCAGGTTCTCCTGCTGAAAAAGCTGGCTTGTCAAAAGATGATGAGCTGATCTGTCTGAACAACACTAAAGTTGAGGGAAACCTCAATGACTTGCTGAAAATGGAAGAAGGAAAAAAGATGACTTTAGAGGTTTTTACCATGAGACAGAAAAAAACTGTTGAACTATCTGCCGGAGATAAAAACTATTATTCGCAGTACACCATTGAGCTGCTTGATGAAGCAGACAGCAAACAAAAGGAGCGATTTACAAAATGGACAGGGATAAAATTATAAATTGAAAATTGAAAATTGAAAATCGTACTTTGTAAATCTTATGCAACCTCAGCGATCATGCTGATTTCAACATTCACATTTTTAGGCAAGCATGATACTTCCACTGTTTCACGCGCCGGAAAATCAGACTTGAAGTAACTTCCATAAATCTCATTAACCTGAACAAACTGAGTCATGCTCTTCAGGAAAATACTTGTCTTGATGACCTTATCGAAACTACTACCTGCTTCTTTAAGGATGCTTTCAAGGTTTTTCATTACCTGTTTTGTTTCGCTTTGTATATCACTCATAAGCAGGTCGCCCGTTTCAGGGACGATTGCAATCTGACCGGAAATGAATAGCATGCCGTTACAAACTACAGCCTGGCTATACGGTCCGATTGGAGCTGGCGCACTGGCTGTTCTTATTATCTTTTTCATATCAACTAAATTTGCACGACGAATATAATATTCAGTTTTGAAAGAGCAGAAGATACTCCTTATTGACAATTATGATTCTTTCACATACAACCTGCTTCATTATATAGAGGAGCTTACAGGTTCAGCATGTGTTGTAGTTCGTAATAACAATATTGACATTGGTTTTGTAGAATGCTTCGACTCACTCATCCTATCCCCTGGTCCAGGCATGCCTGACGAAGCTAATCAGCTGCTGCCTGTAATCGATCATTTTTTTAAGAAGAAGAAGATGCTTGGAGTATGTCTTGGTCACCAGGCTCTTGCAATGGTCTCCGGGGGAAGGTTAAGACAACTTTCCAATGTCATGCATGGTGTACAACGTTCTTGCACTGTTATCAATGATTCAGACCCTGTATTAAAGGGCATACCTGATAGTTTTCCTGCAGGCCGGTATCACAGCTGGGTAATTGATAAAGCATCTCTTAATAATGATTGGATAGTATCCTCTGAAGACGAAGAGGGAAACATCATGTCGATGTTTCACAGAAAACTTCCTCTTCACGGAGTGCAATATCATCCTGAATCGATAATGACACACGCTGGAAAAAAGATGCTACTAAACTGGCTCAACATCTGAATTCCATGAAGCAGATTCAATACTATCTTTGCAAAGAATAAGATCAGGTCGCTCCATCGCGGTGCTTAACAGCATCGAGGAAAGTCCGGGCAACAAAGGGCAACGTACCCTGTGAACAGGAGGGGATCTCAGCAATGAGAGACAGACAGTGCAGCAGAAAAAATACCGCCATGAAGGATGCGCTTGCGCTTACCTTCATGGTAAGGGTGAAATGGTGAGGTAAGAGCTCACCGCTCAAAGGGTGACCGATGAGGCAATGCAAACCTTGCGTGTTGAAAGGCCAAATAGGTGCCGGTTAGTGAAGGCCCGTTTCCATGGATGCAAATCCATGCCGGTATGGGTAGGCTGATGGAGGCAGTGAGCAATTGCTGCCCAAGATAAATGATGGAGATGAATGCCCTCGGGTTATTCATACAGAACCCGGCTTACAGACCTGTTCTTATTCTTTATATATTATGTTGATTGTTTTTTATCAGGCTCCGCTGAACCTTTCCCATAATTAGTATTTTCGTTGCATTACGTCTACTCGATGAACCTGCGGAAACTCTTTATTGAATTTAGTACACGCCATGATGCATACTACAGGCTTTTTGTTATAGTTTGTTCCATACTGATCATCACAGGTTACCTTCCGCATCAGCTTCGTTTTAAATATGACTTCAGTGTTGGCAGTACATGGAATTATGATGACCTGAAAGCGCCTTTCGATTTTCCTATTTATAAATCAGATAAAGAAATCGAATCTGAAAAAAGACTTGCTGTAGAAAGTCAGCCACCATTTTACAGAGTTGATTCATCAGCCGCTGGAAAATCTTTAGCAACATTCAGAAATAGTTACTCAGGTGATGCCAGTTCTGTGGATGCAGGAATTGCCATCATAAAAAAGATATATAATAAAGGCCTCATTCGACCTAGCAATGAACTTACATCACCTGCACAAAAAATATGGGTTGTTAATGGAAACAAGGTAAGGGAAAAGCATATCGACGAACTGCTTTCTACCAATCAGGCAGCAGCTTTCATAGAGCAGGAATTGATAAGTAAGAATATCCAGCACGATTCAAAGCTGTTTGAATCGCTCCAACGGTCAATCGAACCTGATATTATATATGACACTGAGCTTACCACTTCTGCCTCCAGGGAAAAACTTACCGCAATCAGCATAACAAGAGGAATGATCCCTAAGGGTTCAATCATTGCTGAAAAAGGGATGATCCTAAGTCAATATGATGTTACCGTTCTTGAATCATTGCGCAGGACATTTGAAGAACAGCCCCGCTCCTCTTCTCCTTTCCTCACCTACCTTGGTTATCTTCTTTTGGTAAGTATTGCAATTGTTGTCCTGTTAATCTTTCTCTATCTATTCAGGAAAGACATTTTACTTGACAACAGGAAACTGACACTTCTATTCCTACTCATTGTTGCCATAACATTACTGTTCACATTTATTCTTGGCAATAATCAGATAAGCACACTCGTAGTTCCTCTATGTATACTGCCATTAGTAACCAGAGCATTCTTCGATACAAGAACTGCTTTGTTTACGCACGTATTAACAACGTTAATCCTCGCAACCGTTGCTCCAAACGGATTTGAATTTGTTTTCATGCAGATAATTGCAGGCATGGTTGCTATCTTCAGTATAGTGAACATGAGGCGACGGGCACAGCTCTTCGTTGCAGTAGGATTGATCTTCATTTCCTATCTGATAGGCTTTGCTGGTCTTTCTCTTATCAACGAAGGCAACATGTCGGAGATAAAACTGAGCAGCCTTGGCTGGCTTGGAGGAAATGTTTTGCTTACACTTATCAGCTATCCGCTCATTTTCTTTATTGAAAAAGTTTTTGGAGTGACCTCTGACTTCACGCTTATTGAGTTAACTGACTTTAATAATGTATTGCTTCGCGAAATGTCGGTGAAAGCTCCGGGTACATTTCAGCACTCCTTGCAGGTTGCTAACCTCGCTGAGGCTGCTATATATAAAATTGGTGGTAACTCATTGCTTGTCCGTGTGGGAGCATTGTATCATGACATTGGCAAGATTGAAATGCCGCTTTACTTCATCGAGAACCAAAGCACGCAGATGAATCCGCATGATGAACTTTCTTTTGATGAAAGTGCAGGTATCATCATCAGTCATGTGATACGTGGCATTGAAAAGGCAAAGAAAAGCAACCTGCCTGATGCTGTGATTGACTTTATACGTACACATCATGGGACAATGATGGTGCAGTATTTTTATCAGTCTTACCTGAAAAATTATCCTGATAAGGTTCCGAATGATGATGACTTCAGATATCCAGGGCCAAAACCTTTTTCAAGAGAAACTGCTGTACTGATGATGGCTGACTCAGTAGAGGCTTCAGCAAGAAGCTTGTCTCATCATGATTCTGAATCCATCGATAAACTCGTTGATAACATTATCAACCATCAGATAAGTTCTGACCAGTTCGAAAACTGTGATATCACCTATCGAGACATTACTACGATAAAAAGAATTTTTAAAAGAATGCTATCAAGCATTTATCACGTCAGAATTGCATATCCTTCTGCTGGATAACCGGCTGCAGCTGGATAACAGAAAATTCGCCTTCTTTCAATAATAACTTCTTAAAATAAGTTTTCAGTTCTGCATTTTTATCAAGGTCAAAGTTCTTTGCATACATCACCTGAACACCATCTTCTTCGATCCATTTCTTAAGCAATGCTTTATCAGCATGTTTTTTCAACATGTCATTTTCTGAATGAACACTGAATCCTTTCTTCTCCAAAAAATAAAACCAGATGCAATTAGATTGATCACCTAAAACAATAACAAGCGAATTACCTCCAGCTTCAACTAACCTTTTCCTGGAATTATTATCAAGAAACTCCTTTGGCACCTCGTCATGATCTATTGCTGTTATCCATCGTGATGGAATAATTCGTATTGATGATAAAACAGGTTGTGCTACTAGAAGGAGAATGAATAACCAATTATACTTTGAATGAATGAACTTCCCTCCTGCTGCTGCAAGCAATACGAGTAATGGTAATAATGGAAGCAAATAGTAATTGTGCTCATCCATCTGTGCTAGTTCTATTAAGTAATAAGCAATAAAAAGCAACAGCCATCCTAAGAATGGAATGACATAATAGTTGTTGCATTTTTTAAACTTGAGTTGGCAATAAATGCCTGCAAGAACAAACACCAAAGATCCATAGCCTATTAATAATTCGGGAATATCACTTACCAGGTTGTGTACAATCGTTGTTAATCCTGCACTTAAACTATCAACCGGTCTGAATTCAAGGCCAACTTCATTCAGGCCCGAGCTTTTGATCAAATTCATTGCATATATATACCAGGACAGCGTTAAGGTTATTACTGTAATTCCTGATACTACTATTGATATCCGCTGACAAGTAGTAACATTCAACCTGCTCCCTCTGAAATATATATAAACCCAAACGGTGCCTGCCATCAGGAACTGCATCTTGGTCAATCCGGCGAGCAGCAGCAAAAACATGGAGCACCATAAATACCAATTCCTTTTCAGGTTAACGAATAATGCACTCACGCATAGTGATCCTGCAATTGCTGTTAGCGAAAGAATATCCGGTAATGCATTAAATCCATGATAGAACATTTCAGGTGCCCAGCAAAATACCCATGCCCCAGTAAGTGCAGCCCATCGATTAAATGAAAGCTGGTAAATCCATCCATATATAAAGAGTATTCCTATGGAGAAGATGAGCAAAGAATAAATGCGGTTGACCCAATAATGATCTCCTAATACTTTATAAAAAACCGCAAGGCCATATTCAAATGCGGGGAACTGCATACCCGTAACTCCATCAAAAGTACCTCTGTTGTCAACACGAGGTTTGAAGATGTCCATCTCTTCTCTGTAAAAGTTTCTCGCAACAGATAAGGTGAATGTCTGCCGCCAGACATGACGGCTCCGCGGAGGTTCATTGACAAAAGGTAAATGGATCGCTGCATTCAAAATCAGCAATGCCGTTAACCAGAAAAGTGGGTTCCTGAATATCTTCACAAGATATATATTATATCATTATATATCTTCCTTAACTAAAAGCATTATTTCTCAACGTACATCACTTCCTTCACTGCTTTAATTACACGCGAAGGATTAGGAAGGTATGCTTCTATCAATGTAGGAGCATAAGGCAGTGGCACATCACCACCCATTACGCGAAGTATAGGAGCATCGAGGTAATCAAAAGCTTCTTTCTGCACTTTAAAGGCAACCTCTGTAGCAATTGCTGCCAAAGGCCAGCTCTCCTCTACTATAACAAGTCTGTTTGTTTTCATTACAGACTCTATCACTGTTTTATAATCAATTGGTCTTACTGTACGCAGGTCGATAACTTCAGCGTTTATATTTTCTTTGGCAAGCTCCTCAGCAGCTTTCAAAGCAATCTTCATCATCTTCCCAAAAGAAACGATAGTAACATCAGTTCCTTCCTTTTTAATATCAGCAACTCCAATTGGCATTATATATTCACCTTCAGGAACCATTCCTTTGTCTCCATACATCTGCTCGCTCTCCATGAAAATAACGGGATCATTATCGCGTATTGCAGACTTCAGAAGTCCTTTTGCATCTGCAGGGTTGGATGGCACAATTACTTTAAGTCCCGGACAGTTAGCATACCAGCTTTCGAAAGCCTGGCTATGTTGGGAGCTAAGCATTCCAGCTGATGCTGTAGGTCCACGGAATACAATCGGCACATGAAAGTGTCCGCCACTCATACTCATCATTTTTGCTGCTGAGTTGATCACCTGGTCGATGGCCACCAGTGAAAAGTTGAAGGTCATGAATTCTATGATAGGACGAAGTCCGTTCATTGCAGCTCCTACACCAATACCTGCGAAACCTAACTCAGCAATAGGAGTATCGATCACCCTTTTCGCTCCAAACTCTTCCAGCATACCCTGGCTAACCTTATAGGCGCCATTATATTCTGCTACTTCTTCTCCCATTAGGAAAATTGAAGGATCTCTCCTCATCTCTTCAGTCATTGCTTCTCTTAAAGCTTCGCGGAACTGTAACTCTTTCATAAGATGGATTTGAGGGACAAATGTAGCTTTTTTAAGAGATATGCGGAAACCCCTTTAAAGGCAATAGTCCCTCTTTTAACTACCTGAAGAATTCACTTTATTTGCATTTGCGCTCCATTGGCTTACCCCCTGTTTATGCAACTCCGAGTCTTACTGTTCTCAGTATTAATTTATATTAACTGCTATGGTAATGTTGACAGCCTCCTGAATAAAGGCAGCGAGCTCTATTCTCATGGTGATTATGCAAAAGCTATTGATGTACTCACTGAATGTGCCAAGCAAGCAGAAAAGGGCGCAGATAAGAAAATGCTTTGCAATATTTATAATAATCTGGGTAATGCATGGTCGAGAACAGGAGAGTCTGTTAATGCATTGAAGTATTATCAACTGTCGATTAAGATAGCTGAGCAGCTCAACGACAAAAACAGAATTGGAAAGACATTAAAAAATATGGGAGCTCTGTATTCCGAGCAAAAGGATTTTGGTACTGCAATGAAGTATTATGAAAATGGACTTGCTATAGCCATTGAAGTGAAAGACTCAATTTTAATAGCTGATTTTCTAAATAACGAAGGTGTGGTTTTCGAGCAGCAGAAAAAATACGATGAAGCTGTTGATGTGTACACTAAAGCACTTGCTATTTACAGTTCAAAAAATGACGAGAGCAAGATCTCGATGTCGTTGAACAACCTTGCCATTGTATATAAATACCTGAAGAACTACAATCAGTCGATAAAAAACTATGAAGCTGCTATTGCATTGTCGAAAAAGCTCGATGATAAGTTTATGCTTGCTGCCAACCTGAACAACCTCGGAAATGTTTATGCCTTAACAGGCAATTACAAGCAGTCGCTTGAACTATGTACAGAGGGGCTGCAAATAGCAAAAGAGATAGACGCAAATGAAGTAGTCATCGAAGCATATGATGGAATAAGCACTGCATATCAGAATATGGGTGATTTAAGGAAAGCGCTTGAGTATAGGAAGTTGTATGAGAAGGAAAAAGATGCTTTCATCAATAAAGAACGTTCGCTTCAGCTTGCAGAAATGAAAACGAAATACGAGTCGGAGAAGAAAGAAAATGAAATTGTGTTGTTGAAGAAAAATGCGCAGATAAAAAATCTTGAGCTACAGGAGCAAAACCATAAGCTTACAAAACGAAACTACTTCCTTGCAGGATTTGCTATTCTATTTGTGCTCTTGCTCACTGGAGGCTATTTATGGAATAAGAATGAAAAGATTAAGAACAGGATCAGGCAGCAACTTGCAGCAAAAGAAATCGAAGAAAAAGAAAGGATAAGGATTGCCAGGGATATTCATGATGATCTTGGTTCAGGTCTTTCAAAGATCAATTTCCTTAGTGGAGTTGTTTCATCAAATCAAGCGCTTCAGCCAGAGGTTGCAGAGAATGTAAAAACCATTTCTGAAATTGCAGTGAGGCTGGTCGATAATATGAGAGACCTCATCTGGGCTTTGAATCCGGAGAACACAACAGTAGCTAACCTTCTCGCTCAGATCAGGGAATACACTTCAGACTATCTTGAAGATTTTCCAATTGCGTTGAAAGCAAGTTTTCCTGAGGATGTCCCCCAAAAACCAATTTCCAAGGAAAGCCATCATAGTATATATATGGTTATTAAAGAGGCTTTGAATAACATGATCAAGCACTCACAGGCTTCTATCATTTCTATCGAAGTACAGTTTCAACAGAACATGCTCACAATTCTGCTAGCTGACAATGGGATTGGATTCAGTACGGAGGAAAAACGTGATGGAAATGGTCTTCGAAATATGACTTCACGCATTACTGCCTCACAAGGAAAATTCCATATTGATAGCGCACCTGGAAAAGGAACATCGATTATGGTAACGATGCCCATTGCATGATTACCAAATACTACCTTTATGTTACTGATACCATTATACATATAACTAGATTTGCTTAATGATCAAGGTAGGCGTTGTTGACGACGAAAAACATATAAGAGACAGTCTTGCTGCATTGATCGATGGTAGTCCGGGCTTTTCCTGCAAACATACATTTGAATCTGCCAAAGAAGCTATTTCAAAAATTCCACACCTCGATCTCGATGTTGTATTGATGGACATAAACCTTGGAGAAAAAACAGGTGCTGAATGCGTAGGCATTCTCAAACCTCTCTGTCCTAAGTTGCAGTTTTTAATGTGTACTTCTTTCGATGACAGCGAGAATATATTCAATGCCTTGAAGAGTGGTGCTACAGGATATCTGACAAAGACCACCCCTCCTGCAAAAATACTGGAAGCAATTGATGACATCAGTAAAGGTGGTTCTCCGATGAGCGGAACGATAGCAAGGAAGATCGTCTCGTCATTTCAAAAAGTAGAGACCAATGCAGAATTACAGAAGTTATCGCAACGTGAAAAGGAAATATTGGATCTGCTGTCAAAGGGATTACGTTATAAAGAAATTGCTTCTAAAATTTTTCTAAGCACTGAAACAGTGCGCACTCACATCAGGAATATCTATGAAAAGCTTCAGGTCAACTCACGCACTGAAGCATTGAACAAGGTTTACGGAAGGTAAACCTTCGACTGCTCTCAGGATCACAACAGTATTTGTCATGTTGAGCGTTATCCTGAGCGTAGACGAAGGGAGCGAAACATCCTAGTTGTGTAAATAATGCAGAATTTCTGATTTAAAATCTCAGATACATACCATTAATGTGGTATTGTAAGCGGGCGTATTCACAACTAGCTTTATCAACGCTCTTCAGAGTTGTAACCTATGACTTATAAGATGACTTTTCCTTTTACGAAGATCCCCTACTAACCGGGGGATTTTCAAATAACAAACTTTAGTTCAAGTCTCCCTGACTTTAAACCTTTTAATGAATCGCATGACATTAGTCTTGAAAGATCAGTTCATAATTTATAATCTATAATTTATAATTTTACATCATGCTCCAGGTATCCTTTCAACCATTTCCTGTTATTACTACTGATCGACTTGTGCTTCGTCAGATGAAACATGATGATAAAGATGACATGTTCATCATGCGCTCAGATCCAGAAATGATGCAATACATTCCAAGACCAGTTGCTAAAACTACTGATGATATTGTTGCACTAATAGATGTTATTAACCAGGGAACTACGAATAATGAGACGATCAACTGGGTAATTACTTTAAAGGGAATCGATAAAGTAATTGGAACGATTGGTTTTGTGCGGATGAAAAAAGAGCATTATCGTGGTGAAATCGGATACATGCTTGCAAAAGATCAACAGAAGAAAGGGATCATGCAGGAGGCAATTGCATCTGTCATTTCATATGGATTTAAAACGATGAAGCTGCATTCGATTGAAGCAATTGTTGATCCTGCCAACACTGCTTCAGCCCGAATACTGGAAAAGAATAATTTTATCAAAGAAGGAAGCCTCAGAGAAAACGAATTCTATAATGGACGTTTTTTAAGCTCTGATATATATTCATTGCTATCGCCTTACCCTCATCAACATGAGGAATCGAAATAACGATTAACGGCCTGCACTGTAAGGAAACACTCTTTTCAAAGTATCGAGCCGGCCAGCGCCTTGTTGAGGGAATACACCATGACTTGCATTTCTGATATCTTCAACAGAATAAAACGCTGAGGGATGAAGCTCTTTTATTAGTGCCTGAACAACTGGAAAATCCTTGCGTTTAAATACAGTTAGAATTATTTTGACAGGCCCTTTACTACCATGGCCATCGATTACTGTTGTTCCAAAATTTGAATTCCTCAATGCAGCAACCAATTCTTCATAATCATGATTGGTGATGATGCGCATAACCTGAATACCTAGAGCAAGTCTTTCTTCAATCTTAATACCTACAAATATACCCATGCTGTAACCTGCTGCGTAAGCAATGAAGCAAAGTGGATTTCCACCATTAATATTTTTCATGATCTGACTGATGGCTAGCAACCAGATCAACGCTTCAAAGAAACCCATGAAAGGCACAAGGTTCTTCACAGACTTAGAAAGAAAAATGTTGCGCAACGTGGCAAGAGTAACATCACTCATACGCGCAACGAATATCAGCATGGGCAACAATACCCAGGTATAAAGATCATAGTTAATAAAGTCATTCATCATTCAATAGTTTTTGCACGAGCGCTGGTAGAGCGACTCCAGCTTTCTCTTTTATAACGGTAAGATTATTTATTTGATTTATGTTTCTTGCATTAGGATCAACAATGATCTTCGCTATATCATCATCGGCATACATCACCAATCCTGCAGCAGGATACACTTCCAACGAGGTTCCAACGATCAATAAGAGGTCAGCTTTTGAAGTTATCTGTACTGCCTCATCCATAGCCGGAACCATTTCTCCAAACCAAACTATGTGCGGCCGGAGCTGGCTGCCATGCTTGCACTTATCACCTTGTTTTAATTCCCATCCTTCAATTTCAGAAACCAGGTTTTGATCAAAAGTGCTTCTTGATTTTCTTATTTCACCATGAAGATGCATTACATGCTGTGACCCCGCTCTTTCATGCAGATCGTCGATATTTTGGGTAACAACATAAACAGTAAATTTTTTCTCAAGCTCCTTGATTGCCTGATGCGCAGGATTCGGCTGCGCCTCTAATACCTGCTTTCTGCGCTGGTTGTAAAACTCAAGGACAAGACCAGGGTTTTTACGCCAAGCCTCAGGAGTAGCAACATCCTCTATCCTATGCTCCTCCCACAAGCCATCACTGTCGCGGAATGTCTTTAATCCACTTTCAGCGCTGATGCCAGCTCCCGTAAATACGACAATATTTCTCATTTGAGTAACACTCCGGCTGGAGTTCCAAATCCCTCAACAAAAGTGCGCGTTTTACAATGAGGAAATACAAAAAAGCAGCCTGAATTTTAAACAATAGATAGTTGATCTCTTATACTAACGACCAGCTCTCATTTAGTTTAAATCCTCTCAGGAATTCCGCTATCGTCATGCGCTTCTTCCCAGGCCATTGTAATTCTTTGATTGATAGAAAGCCATTACGAGCGCTAATCCGAAGGAAAGATTTATCATCTGTTACCCAATGGTGTGTCAATACCACTGGCTCCTCTGTATAGTCAGCCTTCAATATCTTAATTGAAAATATCTCTCCTTTCTCATCCTTCATTTCACAAAAAGCTCCAGGATAAGGTGAAAGCCCCCTTATCTGGTTATATATTGATACAACATCTTTTGAAAAGTCAATTCTGCAGTCATCACGGAAAATTTTCGGTGCATGCCTTAACTCTTCACCGGGCTTGATAAACGCTACCTGGCTCTTGAGAGGGTAATGATTTGCTTCTATTGCCTTTACTGTTTTCAAAACAAGAGACGCACCAATATCCATCATTCTGTCGTGCAATTCACCTGACGTTTCGTCCTTTCCAATTGGTATTGGTTCTCTAAAAACAATATTACCGGTATCGATTTCATGCACGAGAAAAAAAGTAGTTACACCTGTTACTCCTTCACCGTTCATAACAGCTCTTTGAATGGGAGCTGCTCCTCTATACTGTGGAAGCAGTGAACCATGAAGATTAAAGGTTCCTAATGGTGGCATACTCCATAATACTTCAGGCATCATGCGGAAAGCAACAACAATCTGCAAGTCAGCTTTTAACTCACGAACCTCACTAAGAAATGATTCATCTTTCAGTTTTTCAGGCTGCAGAATATATAAACCTTTCTCCAAGGCATATTGCTTTACATCAGAGTAATGTATCTTCTGTCCGCGACCTGCAGGCTTGTCAGGCGCTGTAATAACAGCGGCAATATCATAGCCATTCTCCACAAGCACCTTTAATGAGGCTACTGCAAACATTGGTGTTCCCAGGAAAATGATCCTCATTATTTTCTAAGTTTTATATCATCAATAGTTACAACATCTCCCATCATGCATGCACTCATCCTGTTCTTCTCCATGTGGTATTTTACCCAAATCTTTTGTTTGTCGATGAACAAACTATCGTGAAGGTTCAGCGGTTCAAGCTTCTTATCAGAAATTGCTATAAGGTAGCTGCAGCCAGCCATTCCCTCCGGATAATAAATTTCTCCAGCCACATAATTACTATTCTTCCAGTATTCATCAGGCTGGTCGCTTGATGATTGTTTTGCCGAGCAGCAAGAACACAAATACAGAAGAGCAAACAGTAATGACCTCAATTCTTTCACTATATATATGAGTGCTTTCATTTTTAGTGTTTATTCAGCAAGGATTATTCGTTTCTCCCATTCCCTGCTGCGAAGGTACAAATAGCTAAAGAGACCCATAAGGACCCAGTACTGTATTTCTGAGACCCATACCCATTCAACTGAAGTATGAAAGACCTTTGTACAGATAACGATAAAGAGTATATAAGCAGCAATATTAATTAACTCAATAAACATTGCAGCGCGTGTATCTCCAGTTCCTGATACGGAACTGAGCATTATCATTGATATGCTGAAAAACAAGGTCGCACTACACACAATATACAAACTCGGGAGCGAGTCATTTATCAGCTTTTGATCAGACGTAACCATACCCATAAGAAATCCAGGAAGTGCTATCACCATCACTAAGGTAATCAGGCTTGTCACGAAACTCATTTTGATAATCTTAAGAGAAAGTCCCATTACCTGGTCTTTCATTTTTTGGCCAATGATATTACTCACCATACTATTTGCAGCTTGCGAAAAGCCCCATATCGGAGTCATGAGTACCATATATATACTTCGCACCACATTGGAAATGGCAAGTGCATGCTGACCAATCCCTTCAATCAGGACAAAAAACAAAAACCAGGATCCCATCGATAAAAAATGCTGCAACACAATCGGTGAAGACAGGGCAAAAATCTGCCGGAAAACCGGAACCTCTATCTTCTTAAATTTAAACAACTGAAACTGCTTCAATGAACTTCTAAGTAAAGAGTAACCAATTGCATACACTGCAGCTGTAGTTTCAGAAATAGCTGATGCAAGGCCTACACCTTTAATTCCCATAGCAGGGAATCCAAAATGGCCAAAGGTTAATGCGTAGCCCAGTATAAAATTAAGCACCATCATGATCACTGTCGTGTAAGCGACAATCCTTGTCTGACCAATACCTGTATAAAGACATCGTGTAGCAACAAGGACCATCATGAATACTAATCCCCACGCTCTTGCCTTAAGATAGATAATTGCCGTTGCTGCCACTTCATGTGACTCGAGAATGCTATATATAAAGTGTGGCATCAACAGATATATTGCTGAAACCATAAACAATCCAAGACCTAATAATAAGATTACACTGTGATCAAATACTGACCCTATTTCAAGAGGTTTGTTTTCACCGGCTTTACGAGCTATCATTATCTGTGAGCCAATTCCGATCGCCACTCCCAGCATCACCATAACGAAATAAAAGACGCCTCCAATAGCAGAAGCAGCAAGCTCAAGCTCTCCTACCCTAGAAACAAAAGCAGTATCCGTAAAATTGATTACTGTATTTGCAAGGCTGCTCAGCATTATAGGCCATGCAATATTCCAAATATCCCTGTAACCTGTATTTACCTTAAGTTCATTGTTCATTGCAAAAAAAGCATTGCTGGCCGCCAAAGATCGTAAAATATAAGAAGCAGCCTTTACACCATGTATTTTCCTTAATTTGGCAGCACAACTTTTATATATAACACAGTGACAAGACTATTATTCATTTTCCTTTTTCTTCCTTTATGGTCCAGTGCTGAAGAGCTATATCATTTCACAATCGATCTGGTTGGTGTAAAGAATGATAAAGTTAAAGTAACGCTTGCCCCACCTGTTGTCGCAGGAGCAACTGCATTGTATGTTATGCCTGATGTGATCCCCGGCAGTTATGCAAAGAAAAACTACGGCCGGTTCCTAGAAAAATTCTCTGCATATGATAAGGATGGAAAAAAACTTAGTGTTATAATAAATGAAAACAGAGATTTCATTATTGATAACTCAAATGCAATTTCAAGAATTGAATACTTTGTAAATGATACATGGGATGATCGCGATGTAAGCAATATTGTTTTTCAACCTGGTGGAACCAATTTTCAAAAAGACAGGAATTATATGCTAAACAACTTTGCTCTGTGCGGGTATTTTGAAGGGATGAAAGACCTGCCTTTTCGATTAACATTTATTCACTCCCAGGAAACATACGGGTCAACTTTTCTCACAAAAACGAAGTCTGCACCTGGTGAAGATACATTTGAAGCACCCGATTACTTCGAATTATCTGACAATCCTGTCATGTATTGCAAGGCTGATACCAACTCATTTACGATCGATAGCACGCATATATATGTAAGTGTTTTTTCCAACGGTAATAAAGTAAATTCAGCAACTGTTAGTAATCAGTTGAAACCACTTGCTGAGGCCTTGAAAAAATTCCTTGGCAAACTCCCTGTTGAAGAATATCATTTCCTGTTTTATTTTGCATCCTCCGACCAGGAAATACTTGAATCAAAAAGCGGTCTTGGTGGCTTTGGAGCCTTGGAGCACAATCACTGCTCCTTTTACTTTCTGCCTGAACCCACATCTGAAGAAGGGCTTCATTCACTCGTTCACGACATATGTGCACATGAGTTTATGCATACGCTCACTCCACTGCACCTGCATAGCAAGGAGATTGCCGATTTCAATTTCAGAACACCAAACATGTCAAAGCATCTCTGGCTATACGAAGGTGCAACGGAATACTTCTCACTTCTTGTCAGGTTACAATCCGGTTTAATCACCGAAGCCGATTTCCTTGACGAGATGTCGGAGAAGATAATGACAGCTGTAAGCTATCCTTTATTTTCAATGACAGAGATGAGCAAGAATGTTATCGATGAAAATCACCAAAAAAATTATTTGAGTGTTTATTCGAAAGGAGCTTTGTTAGCCTGGATGCTCGATATGTATTTATTGCATCTGAGCAATGGCGGCAACTCGCTGAAAGATGTCGTTGTTGCATTGGCAAGCAAATATGGTCCTGACAAACCATTTAATGATGATGAACTGATCAATGAAATAGTGGCAATGACCTATCCTGAAGTAAGAACTTTTTTCGATGATTATATAATTGGAATGAAAGCTATAAACTACAAAGACTTCTTAAAACTTGGTGGATATAATTTTTACAATGCCGAAAGAATAACACAATACAAAGTAGGACCTATTATACTAAAGTACAATAGGAGAAAAAATGAGATAAGGATTGTGAACAGCAATGAGCTTATTGGTTGTAGGCCAGGTGATGTGATTTACAAGATCAATGAAGAAGTTATGACCTATGAAAATTTATATAGATTATTTAACAGGTACTTTGCACAGAATACGGATCCTAATCCTTTTGCATTAACAGTTAAGCGTAAAGGTGAAGCCATAAACTTAGTATGCGTTCCATTTGCCAGAGAAGACGATGCTTTCTTCCTCATAATAACTGATAAGAATGCTCTGCCTGAAGAACTAGAAGTCAGAAGCAAGATTAAAGGATCCTAGTTTTTTATTTGCCTGAAAAAGTCATTTTATTGTGAGGGATGTTTGCCTCATAAAAAACATCACCTTCTTCAATAAAGCCAGCACGACGATACAGGTTTTTAGCTGCCACTTGTGAGTGCAGATATATTTTCTTGTTAAACACTTTTACATCGTCCAAAACCCTGTTTACAAGCATACTCCCAACTCCTGAGTTTCTGTATTCAGGCAGCACAGCAAAACGTTCCAACTTAATGCCGTTATCTGTTGAACGCCATCGAGCAGTACCAACTGGAGTATCGTTATCAAAGATCAGGTAATGACGCGCCTCCTCTTCGTGATCATCATATTCCTCACGCTGATCTACTTTTTGTTCCTCTACAAAAACCCTCTGACGAATTGCAAAAGCAGCCTGCGCAAGATGCTTCTCTTTAATGGTAAATGATTCAACCCTATACATACGTTGTCAAAAACTATAACCTGTCCAATACTGTTTTAATTAACTCATGCATTTTCTCATAATATTTTTTTGAGAACTGCTGAGCAATCCTATTAGCTACAATCACGTTCACCGCACAGCAATGATGTCCTAATAACTTTGCAAGGCCATACATTGCACCCGTTTCCATTTCGAAGTTGGTGATGCGGTGATTGCCGTAACGGAATGAACTTAATTTACTGATCATATCTGTTCGTGCCGGGGTTAATCGCAATTGACGCATTTGCGGCGCATAAAATCCAGAACAGGAGGCCGTAATCCCCTTTGTCATGCCTTCTCCAAGCTTATCTACCAGTAAGGAAGAACCCTTAGCAAGATATGATTCAGCAAACACTCCTTGAGTAGGATAATGATGACGGAAGGTATTAATGATCTCTCCTTCTTCCTCGTCATTTTGCAATTGGTAAAAATTTAAAAGTCCGTCAAGTCCCAGTCCAAATGTTGAACAAACAAAAGAGTCGACATTAATATCCTCCTGCAAAGCACCACTCGTACCAATTCTTACAAGTTGAAGAGCAGTCTTATTTTCTTTGATCACTCTTTCCTTCAGATCAATGTTAACAAGTGCATCAAGTTCGTTATATACAATATCTATATTATCAGTACCGATTCCCGTTGAAATAACGGTTATCCGCTTACCTTTATATATGCCCGTATGAGTTACAAACTCCCTTTTCTGCTTTTTAACCTCAATGGAATCGAAATAACTGCTTACCATGGAAACCCTGTCTGGGTCACCTACATTGATAATTTTATCAGCGATATCTTCCGGTAAAAGATTAAGGTGATAAACACTGCCATCGTTGTTAAGAATTAGTTCGGATTCCGGAATACGTTGCATAGTGGTTTTCAATAATTTTGTAACGAAAATAGAAACTATTGTAATATGCCCTTAAACCACATCGTAGTCCCTGTTGACTTTTCAGAGCAATCTCAAATTGCCCTTGGACAAACATTTAACCTTGCCCGGGTTACTGGATCTGATATCACACTTGTATATGTTATTGACTCTACCCTGCTCTCATCCGTTTACAACCTGTTCAGCAGTCATGAGACCCAGGAAGCCCTTCTAAGGGATGGAATCAAGGCAAGACTTGAAGAAATGGCGGCGCAAACAAGACAAGAAAGTGGAATTGAGGTAAAAACAAGGATTGAAAAAGGAAAAATTTATGAGGAAATCGTAAAAGTGGCAGAAGAGTTGCGCGCATTTTTCATAATTATGGGCACTTGTGGGGAGAGCACATTAGCCAAAAAGTTTATCGGGTCAAATGCAGTCAGAGTAATTAACGAAGCGCATTGTCCCGTTATCACAATTAAAGGAAAAGAGCACCGTTCAGGGTGCAAGACCATTGTATTACCACTTGATCTATCACGCGAGACCAAGGAAAAAGTTGTAAAGTGCATTGAAATAGCTAAGTTCTTTAATTCAGATGTTAAGGTAGTTTCAGTAATAGATACTCACGACGAATTCCTCATAAATAAGCTTACAAGGCAGTTGGATCAGGTTGTTGAATTCATATCTTCACATCAGATCGGCGCTGTAGGGGAATTTGTTAAAGGGAAAGATATTGCAGAGGAGATTTTAGCATATTCAAAAAAGGTAGAGGCTGACTTGATTATGATTATGACACAACAGGAGCTGGAATGGACAGAATACTTTATTGGTACTGCCTCGCAGGAGATCATTAATAGCTCTGACATTCCTGTTTGCAGTATAAGGCCCATTGAACGAAAAGGAAACTATGATTCCGTATTCAGTTAATTCTTCTAAAAAACCATATTACCATGCAAAAAGACTTCCGTATTAAGAAAATCCTAATCCCGTACGACTTTTCAGAGACAGCGGACTTAAGCCTCGAACATGCAGTTTTTATGGCCAAGTTACTGAAGGCAGAAATTATCCTGCTTCATATTGTTGAAACACTGACCTTCACTTCAGCTATAAGCCATGCATTAAGTGGATTTGAAAAGAAAGTAGAAACTGCATCTAACGAAAAGCTACTTGAGCTTGCTGACAGGCTGCATCGTGAAAATGGCATCGTTGTAAATGTTCTTACTGATGTTGGTAAAATCTACAAGAGAATTGTGCATAATGCCAAGCAGACGCACAGCGACATCATTGTAATGGGAACTCATGGCTCAAGCGGCGTTGGATCAGTGGTAGGTAGTAATACAGCAAAAGTGGTCATGGAATCTGGCATTCCTGTTATTTCAGTTCAGACCCACGCTAAGAAAATTGGATTTACAAAGATTGTATTGCCGATTGATGATACCCCTGAATCAAGACAGAAAGTCAACTTTGCGCTTGAAGTGGCTAAGTCATACAATGCCCACATTGTTGTAGTCGGTATCATGCAGTCAAAGAATGAAGACTATCAGCGTAAATTCAGGATTAAGGTTGAGCAGGTTGTTGAATTCCTGGAAGGTCATGGAATAGGATGCGAAAGCAAACTCGTTGCTGGGGAAGACCTAGCGAAGATGACACTTCAAACAGCGAATGAGCTGGATGCTGACCTGGTAGTTATTATGACTGAACAGGAACCATCTATTACAGGTTTGTTGCTAGGTACTTATGCAACTAAGGTAGTTAATCAAAGCAAAATACCTGTGATGACTGTGAGACCTGCTGAGATCGATCCTGAAAGGATAACTGTTACTTTCTAAACTTACTTCTTAAGCTATTTAGCATTCCATATCTTCCAGGCAAGTTCGGCCTGGAGATGGAGCATTTCAAGTCCGTTTTTTACGCTTGCCCCCTGGTCTTTTGCTTTCTGCAGAAACAATGTGTCTTTCGGATTATATATAAGATCGTATGCTATATGCTGGGAAGTGAAATGCTCATAGGGGATTTCAGGATAGTCATTAACTAAAGGAAACATTCCAACAGGAGTACAGTTAACAATTAATAAATGCTCCTTCATAACATCAGTTGTTATTGCTTCATAATTAATAACATCATTTCTACTGTTATGTCTTGAAACAAAGACGGCGGGAATTGCAAGTTCTTTTAATGCATACGACACCGCATTTGCAGCACCACCGCTTCCCAATATCAAAGCTCTTATATCATTGCCTTTAAGTAAAGGCTTTAGTGTTTCCCTGAAGGCTGGTGAATCTGTATTGTAGCCTTCCAATGTGATTTTTTCATCTCTTTTGATTCGTATTGTATTAACAGCTTGAGATGCGTAAGCAGTTGGATCCAGTTTATCAATAAATCGAATCACCTCCTTCTTATAGGGAATCGTAACATTCAATCCTTTTAAGTCTATATTGGAGGCAATCAATTGAGGAAGCAGATCGATGTCTGCAAGTTCATAGTTATTATATATAGCAGAAATCTGCTCCTCAAGGAATTTTCTATTAAAATAATCTTTGGAGAATGAATGCTTCAGCGAAGCTCCGATGAGGCCATAATTATCCACATCAAAAGTTTAAGCAGAAGTCTTAGATAGTTTGTTTTTCAGAAGTCCAACGAGTATCGGAACTACTGAAACAAAAACAATGACCAGGCAAACTATATCGATATTGTTCCTGATGATTTCAAAATGACCAAGGAAATAACCTGCAAACGTAAGACTGAAGATCCAAATGAATCCTCCTAGAAGATCATACAAAAAGAAAGTTCTGTACTTCATTTCAGCGATTCCAGCTACGAATGGAGCGAATGTCCTTACAATAGGAACAAACCGTGCAAGGATAATTGCCTTAGGGCCATATTTCTCATAAAATGCATGGGTCTTGTCTAGGTATTCCTGTTTGACAATAGGCTTACTTCTGAATTTTAATTTTAACACACGAAGCCCCACATTTTTGCCAATGAAATAATTTGTATTGTCGCCAAAAACAGCAGCTGCATATAAAAGCACAAGCAATAGCGACATATCAAGATATCCATCACGTGCAAAAAGTCCTGCAACAAAGAGCAATGAATCACCAGGAAGGAATGGCATTATCACTAAACCTGTTTCAATAAAAATTATAAGAAACAGGATGAAGTAAATTGCTGTGCCATAATTATCGAAAATCCATTTAAAGTCTAATGGCCAGAGATGGTCAAATATTTCAAGCATATAAGTCGATCAGGATTTGGCCATTGAAGGATCAATTTCATTAGCCCACGCTAATATTCCTCCCTTAAGGTTGAAAAGATTAGTGAATCCGAAATTAGCCTCCAGTTGTTTAATTACAGCCCCACTCCTGTTGCCACTTCGACAATACACAACTACTTTTTTATCACGGTTTATTTTTTCATGAGAAGACATGATATCTCCCATTGGTATTAACTCACCACCAATATTTGCGGAGTCATGTTCATACTCTTCTCTTACATCGATAAGTTGAAAGTCTGCACCTTCATCCATCATCGACTTCAATTCACTAACACTAGTTTCTTTCATTAGATCATAAATTAATCTTCAATAGAAGCTCGCTTTTCATTTTTTGCTGGTGCAGGAACTGGCCTTGCATTTTGCATGGTCTTATCAAGAAATTGGAAAAATGTATCACTTCGCAAACCAAGTCGGAGTGTCTCAAGTGCTATGACTTCATTCGGTGCAATATTTCCAAGGTTCACATTTGCTCCAAAGTGTTTAATAAAATAAGCTTGTTGTGACTTTTGAGGAGCTTCCCATAAGATCTTATCTGCAGGTATCTTGCTTACTATTTTATTGATAAGCATTACGTGCGCCTTACCGTTTGGTCTATATATACCAACATTACCACTTTCCCTTGCTTCTGCAATAACTTTCCATGCTCCCGCATCTAACTCTGCTTTCATCATATCAATCCACAGATTAGGTCGGATAAGTATGCCTGCTTCCTTAGAACCCACTTCACTTACAACAGTAACACGTTTTGCAAGCCTGTGAATGTAATAGCACTTCTCCTGATGAGGCATTGTTATAGAACCATCAGATATCTCTGCAAATTCCAGCTTGTATTTATCAAGTAATCTTAAGTAGTCATCGAACATTCCTCTTACGATGAATGCTTCGAGAAGCGTACCTCCAAAATATACAGGAATGCCAACCTCTTTAAAAAAAGAGAGTTTACGTTCCAGATTAGGAGTGATGATAGAACTGCCAAAGCCCAGTTTTACAATATCAACATAGTTGCCTGATGAACTGACCAGGTCTTCACATTCACGTATGCTCAAACCTTTATCCATCACCATTGTCAATCCTGACTGGCGTGGCTTTGTTGATCGCAGTGGTAAATGCGTTAGCTCAAAATTGATCATTTTATTCTATTGTTTGTAATGCGGTTGATTATCTGCTGATCATGCTCCAATCCAGGAAGCAGATCAAAAATTATTTCATGTTGTGAAAAATCTACTGATAGTGCAATATCAAGTTGCTGGTAAGACTCCTGGATGAATCCACCCATATAAAGATAGCAAACAAGACGGTAAAGTAATTCAGCATTATTAGGATGATAGGTCAATGCCATATTCATCATTTCAATGGCTTCAAATGGTCTGTTCTGTTCAGCAATCATATCAGCAAATGAGATCCATATCTCTTCATTCTGTGGATCATTGTCAATTGCTTTCTGATAACATTCTTCAGCCTCTGCATAATTCTTCAACCTGTATTGACAATCAGCAAGTGCATACCAATAATCTGGCTGCATCTCATCCAGCTCAATAGCCTTCTTTATATAATGTATTGCTTCGTACCAACGCTCCTCGCCTTCTAGAGTTATTCCTATGCCATACCATGCCTGCGACATTTCAGGATGCAGCTTTACAGCTTTACGATAATAAGTTCTTGCTTCATCAAATATCTCCAGTTGCTCGTAACACTCTCCAATATTGTAATATATATATGCGTCTGGCTGACAATATTCAAAAGCTGTTTTGTACCGTGTAATCGCCTCATCATATCGCTCAAGTAACGATAAGGTATGAGCCATGTCAAGGTAAGCAGGAGCAAAATCCTCCTTAATAAGAATTGCATAATCAAAGGCTATCAAAGCCTTCTCATGCAGTGAAAGTTTATTATAGAGATTGCCAAGATAAAACCATGCAGTGTAATGGTAAGGATGTGTATCGATCAGGTTATTGAAAAAAGCCAAGCCATCTTCCATTCTACCACTGAACTCAAGACTTACCAGCAATTCTTCCATAGCAATTTCATTCTCGGGATTCTCCCTAAGACTCTGGTAATAGAAATCAACTGCTCTGGAATAATCTGCCATATTTTGGTGCGCTATGGCAAGACTGAGATAAATATCATCTTTCTGTCCATCAGAAAGCTCAAGTGCCTGCTTATAACAGCGTATAGCTTCCTGATACCTTTCCAAGGAGTTATATATATTTCCTCTTATAAGATGGAGGTCAATGTCATAAGGGCTTATCGCCTCAGCTTCGGTAAGTATTTCTAGTGCTTTGTCTTCCTGGCCGGTAAGTGCAAATAAGTGAGCTTCCTTCACTTTAAACAAAACAGAGGCTGGATGAAGCTTAAGACCATATCTGGCCACTTCTAATGCCTTACTGAATTCAATTCTTTCTATAAAATGCTCGATGATACGCTGAAGTGCATCAACATCAAAAAAGTAGCTTTCTCTTTTTCGACGCATCTCTTCATAACGTCTCACAGTACTGTCCAGAATGTCTTTATCGTCCTCAGGGTTCTCTAACTCGTCATCTTCTTCTCTCATACCTTGCCTTAAAATTACCGGTTCTACAAAAGTAGCGATTTTGCCCTGTTTATTTCTTGTTGTTAAAAATTGGCTGCTCAGGCATATTAGAGGAAATGATCATCCTTTTCAAGCTTGTCAAGGTCTTCCTTCTCAAGGTCAGTTAACTCAAGATTCAGCGCCCTTATTGACACTGTCAATTCTCTGATGGATAGAATAAGAGAACTGATCATTAACCCAAGGCTTATTGCAAAAACCCATCTACCTGCTGCTTCATTACCTATAAATAATAAGAGCATGGTAAATACACATCCAAGTAACGCTCCTACTCCCAATATCTGCATATTCCTAATCAGAATGAGTCGATGACGAAGTGTTCTTATCTGCTCAAAATGGAATCCTTTATGATGTTCCTTATAGACATCCTTTAGTTCTCGAATTCTCCGCGAGACAGCCTGAAAGCGGTTCGTGTAAGCCAACAATATTAGCGATACTGCAGGGAACAATAAGGCTGGTGTTGTTACAGTAATTTCCATGCTATAAAATGGGCTTATGGTGATTTTAGCACGAAGTAATGACGTTTTTTTACATTAAAACTTACTTTTAGAGCCTTTATCTTAAAATTTTAATTCTGAAAATCAATAATTTAAATATTTTTCAGTACTATGTCTTGCATAGTACCATCTTTAAACTATATATTTGCATCACCAATTAATAGGTAAAACATTTTAAAAACAAACTATCCCATGAAAAATCTTCAACACTTCAATCTGGCAGCAAGTTTAATTTTCACAGCATCCTTACTCATGGCTGCCCAAACTTCAAACGCAGAACCTGCAATGTGCACCATGCGTGAATACAAAGGAGAAATGATCGCTCATTGCGAACTACCTCCCGTAATGATTAGCGCAGCAAGACTAACAGTACATGAATCAAACTCTACTCTTGGAGAGCAGATGATAACAGTAGAGCTTCCTGAAGTAGTAATTACAGCACCCGCTGTAAAGCCATCAGAAGAACAATCAGAAGTTGTGGAAACAGTTACAAATCCTTCACTTGAAGAAGCAATTCAAGTTGAGGAATCTGTTGCTACAATAATGACAGAAGCACACGATCAGGAATTAAAACACCGCCCACTTATACCTTTTGTTGCAAATAAAATTTATGATGCCGGAGTGTGGTTTCTCAAAAAGATGAATGATGGCTTATTTTTCAGAAGTTAAAACTCTAATGAGTTGAAGTAAATCTGCATTTCATGGATAATAAAAAAGGGAGCTAATAGCTCCCTTTTTTTATGACTCATCAAGAAATTAATCCAATGTTACTTTCAGACATAATCCTCTCAATTCATGTAACAATACATTGAATGATTCTGGAATACCTGGAGGGCCCATATTCTCCCCTTTTACAATTGCTTCATAAGCCTTGGCACGTCCCATTACATCATCTGACTTAACAGTGAGTAATTCCTGGAGAATATTTGCTGCACCGAATGCTTCAATTGCCCAAACCTCCATCTCACCAAAACGCTGACCACCGAATTGAGCTTTACCACCCAATGGTTGCTGCGTAATAAGAGAGTATGGTCCGATTGAACGGGCATGCATCTTATCATCAACCATGTGACCCAGCTTAAGCATATATATAATACCAACTGTAGCAGGTTGATCGAAGCGTTCTCCAGTACCACCATCAAAGAGGTAAGTACTACCAAACTTTGGCAAGGTTGCTTTCGAAACATAATGATCGATATCTGCAAGTGATGCACCGTCAAAGATTGGTGTAGCGAACTTCACACCCAACTTTTGCGCTGCCCATGCAAGAACTGTTTCATAGATCTGTCCAAGGTTCATACGCGAAGGTACACCAAGTGGGTTAAGAACTATGTCAACCGGAGTTCCATCTTCAAGGTAAGGCATGTCTTCATCACGAACAATACGTGCAACGATACCCTTGTTACCGTGACGACCGGCCATCTTATCACCTACTTTCAGTTTACGCTTCTTAGCTATATATACTTTAGCAAGTTGCATGATACCAGTTGGTAACTCATCACCTATCTGAATAGCAAACTTTCTGCGTTTGAATGCAGCAAGGTGCTCATTATGCTTTACTATATAATTATTAAGAAGCGTAGTGATCTGCTCATTGTTCTCCTTATCAGTAGTCCACTTGTAAGGATTGATGTTCAGATAATCGAGATCCTGCAATGCTTTTTGAGTGAACTTAGTTCCTTTAGGAATTACAGCTTCTTTATAAACATTAACAACGCCTTGTGAAGTTTTACCTGAAACAAGAACGAACAGTTTGTCTACAAGCTTTATCTTAAGATCAGCGAGAACCTTTTCCTGTTCTGTATCAATTTTAGCTAATACACCTTTATCGTCAGTCTTAGCATTCTTTTCTTTAATTGCTCTAGAGAAAAGTTTCTTATCGATAACAACACCTTTAACAGATGGTGGAACTTTCAATGATGCGTCTTTTACATCGCCTGCTTTATCACCGAAGATTGCGCGAAGAAGTTTTTCTTCCGGAGAAGGATCTGTTTCACCTTTTGGAGTAATCTTTCCAATAAGGATATCACCTTCGTTAACTTCAGCACCAATCCTGATCAAACCATTCTCATCAAGATCGCGTGTTGCTTCCTCACTTACGTTTGGAATATCTGCAGTCAACTCTTCAAGTCCGCGTTTTGTATCACGTACTTCAAGACTGTATTCATCAATGTGAATTGAAGTGAAAATATCTTCCCTGATTACGCGCTCAGAAATTACAATCGCATCTTCGAAGTTATTTCCTTTCCATGGCATGAATGCTACTTTAAGGTTACGTCCAAGTGCCAGCTCTCCTCCCTGTGTTGCATAACCTTCACACAATACCTGTCCTGTTTTTACCTTATCCCCTTTCTTAACGATAGGCTTTAAGTTAATACAAGTACTTTGGTTGGTCTTCTTGAACTTGGTAAGTTTATAAACCTTCAAATCATCATCAAACGAAATAAGTTTTTCTGATTCCTCACGGATATTTCTAATATGGATTTCATTTGCATCAACATACTCAACAACACCTGGGTATTCTGAGTTCACCATTACGCGTGAATCACGCACTACATGTCCTTCGAGACCTGTTCCTACGAATGGAGCTTCAGGACGTAATAATGGTACAGCCTGACGTTGCATGTTTGAACCCATGAGTGCACGGTTTGCATCATCATGTTCCAAAAATGGAATCAACGATGCAGCTATAGAAGCAATCTGGTTTGGAGCAACGTCCATCAGATGTATACCATCAGGCTCAACAATTGGGAAATCTCCCTCGAAACGAGCCTTAACTTTTGTATCGTGGAAAATACCATGCTCATCAACATTTGCATTTGCTTGAGCAATAACCTTGGTATCCTCTTCTTCTGCTGTTAAATAAATAATAGGACTCTTCACATCAACCTTCCCATCAACCACCTTTCGGTATGGGGTTGAGATAAATCCAAGAGTATTAATTTTCGCATATACACAAAGTGACGAGATCAAACCGATATTTGGTCCTTCAGGTGTTTCAATAGTACACAAACGACCATAATGTGTATAGTGAACGTCGCGGACTTCGAATCCTGCACGCTCTCTTGAAAGACCTCCAGGCCCAAGGGCAGAAAGGCGTCGCTTATGCGTGATCTCAGCTAACGGATTTGTTTGATCCATAAACTGGCTCAGCTGGTTTGTACCGAAGAAGGAGTTGATAACAGAAGAAAGAGTTTTTGCATTGATAAGATCTGCAGGAGTAAACACCTCGTTATCCCTTACGTTCATACGCTCGCGGATTGTACGTGCCATACGTGCAAGACCTACTCCAAATTGGGAGTACAACTGCTCTCCTACTGTCCTAACTCTTCTATTTGATAAGTGATCGATATCATCCACAATCGTCTTGCTATTAATAAGCATGATCAGATACTTGATGATTTCAATGATATCTTCTTTTGTAAGAACCTTGGTATCCTTATCGGTATTAAGGTTCAACTTGCGGTTGATCCTGTAACGTCCAACTTCACCAAGATCATATCGTTTATCAGAGAAGAATAATTTTTCAATAATTCCACGAGCTGTCTCTTCATCTGGTGGCTCAGCATTACGCAGCTGACGGTAAATATGCTCTACCGCTTCCTTTTCAGAGTTAGAAGTATCTTTCTGAAGTGTGTTATAGATAATTGCGTAATCGTTGGTGTTTGCATCTTCCTTATGCAGGATGATACTCTTTACGCCAGCATCAACAATTGTATCGATATGATCATCGGTCAACACCGTTTCGCGCTCCATGATCACTTCATTACGCTCAATTGAAACTACTTCTCCTGTATCCTCATCAACGAAGTCTTCCACCCAGCTCTTCAATACCCTTGCAGCTAGCTTGCGGCCCACTACTTTCTTAAGACCTGCCTTGCTAACCTTAATCTCATCTGCAAGACCAAAAATTTCAAGGATGTCTTTATCAGTCTGGAAACCTATAGCCCTTAAAAGCGTGGTAACTGGGAATTTCTTTTTACGGTCGATATAAGCATACATGACATTGTTAATGTCAGTTGCAAATTCAATCCATGAACCTTTAAATGGAATTACACGTGCTGAATAAAGCTTGGTACCGTTAGCATGTCTGCTGCTTCCGAAGAAAACACCAGGTGAACGGTGAAGCTGTGATACAATAACCCTTTCAGCACCATTGATAACAAAGGTTCCCTTTGGAGTCATGTATGGGATAGTTCCCAGATATACGTCCTGAACGATTGTTTCAAAATCTTCATGCTCAGGATCGGTACAGTATAATTTCAGCTTTGCCTTAAGTGGAACGCTATAAGTAAGTCCTCTCTCAATACACTCTTCCAGGCTGTAACGTGGAGGATCAACAAAATAATCAAGGAATTCAAGTACGAAATTGTTTCTGGAGTCAGAGATCGGGAAGTTCTCGCTGAATACCTTGAATAATCCTTCCTGGGAACGATTTTCACTTGTAGTCTCCAACTGGAAGAAGTCCTTGAATGACTTTAACTGGATCTCCAGGAAGTCCGGATACTCCACCGGGTTCTTCTGTGAAGCAAAAGTGATCCTGTTACCAAGGTTCTTTTCGTGAATACCGTGAATACTTACTGCTTTTGTGCTCATTCTTCTATTTTAGTTCGGATTTATGGGTTCTGGGGGGGATGTTATTTCTCTATAAGATCTATTGTTGCTTGTAAAGTTCCTGGTCGTTTTTTCAATCAGATACACTACCCCCATTAAAAAGGAGGGCAAAAATATACAGTTTTAGCTAATTAACAAAGGATAAAACTATAGGATTTCCAATGGTTGGCAAAAAAAAGTACACCTGAAAATCAAAGTGTTAAACTTCATCGGGTCAAAAATCTGATTTTTGGCCCTTGCCGGAGCCTTAATCAGGAATTACCTCGTCAAAAAACCCGCTTTTTTAAGGTCATTCCAATATCCTGGATAGGACTTATTGACAACCGATTCATCGTCAATAAAGATTTCATCAAGGAGAAGTGACATTGGGGCAGAGCACAACGCCATCCTATGGTCGTTAAAAACCTGCAAAGAAGTTGCAGGCTTAACAGCACTCGATACTTGAAGACTTATACTGTTGTCAGTGGTAGTGGCCTTACAACCAACTGCATTTAGTATATTCATGAGAGCCTCTACCCTGTCTGATTCCTTCAGTCGCAAGTTTGCTGTTCCATAAAACTCAGCTTTTACGCCCAATAGCGCACAAGTCATGAGCATTGCTGGAACAATGTCCGGATGATCCGTAAAATCGTACTGAAAATCTAAAGGCAACTCCTGCTTTTCTTTGATCAACCTTAAGCCGTCATCCTCTTGTTCAAATCTTACACCGAAAGGTCTAATCAGATCGACCATGACTCTATCTCCCTGAAGACTCTCCACATCTTGTCCTTTTAACAACAGATTACACTTGGACGAAAATGCTGCTGCTTCAAGCCAATAGGACGCACAACTCCAGTCTTTCTCAATATGATAAGAAGTGCTCTTATAAGCACCGGCCTGCACATCAATTGACTTATCATTGAGCTCCACTGCAGCACCAAATTGCTGCATCAATTTCGCAGTCATAGTTATATATGGAGCAGATACCATTTTACCTTTGGGGACAATGCTTATTCCTTCGGGTAAGTAAGGTCCGATAAGCATCAGCGCACTTATGAACTGGCTGCTCAATGAGCTATCAGCCTCTACTCTCCCCCCATGAAGACTGGAAGGATGAATGATCACCTTTTGCCCATATATATATTCAATGGAGGCACCCAACTTGTTTAAAGTTTCAACCAATGGCGTTATTGGCCGTTGCAAAAGACGATCGCTTCCTTTAAGCACATGTCCATTACCTTTTAACGCAAGATATGCAAGCAGGAAACGAAATGTTGTTCCTCCTTCGCCTGCATCTATTTCGTACTCCAGGTTATTTAAAAGCTGACGGAGACATTTTGTATCATCTGAAGTTGAGAGATCTTCGATTTCAAAATTCTCGCCGGAAAGCGCACGGATAATAAGCGCACGATTACTTAAACTTTTTGACGAAGGAAGTTCAATAATTCCATCAAGAATTCCAGTGGGATGTGAAATGCAAATCATTTCTTAAGACTTCAGATCATGATACACATTAAGCGCCGTCACAATATCATTCTCATTAACATATATATTGTAGCTGCACAAACCTATCTCTTTAAGAAGACTAAGGTTAAATCGTTCATCATTATTCTTTTTATCATGACGCATGATCTTAATCAGCTCAGGTATGGCACTAGAAGAGAAATTGTACTTCGGATAAATATGCAATATATAATCCTTCAACTCTTCCATAACCTTTGCTGGAAGTCCATTAAGTTGTGTCGAAAGATATACTTCACAAAGCATTCCCATTGCAATAGCTTCACCATGCAAAATTGGATGGCTGTCATGCTTATAGGAATAAGTTTCAAATGCATGCCCGAACGTATGTCCAAAATTGAGCGTCTTCCTCTTTCCTGATTCCTTAAAGTCTGAAGTAACTATTTTGATTTTTATTGCTACTGACTGTGTGATAATCTCAGCATCTGCTGTTACATTTTTCTTCAACACCAGCTTTTTCCAGAGTTTTTCATCAGCGATTAAAGCATGCTTTACTACTTCTGCAAATCCATTCAACACCTGACGCCTATCAAGTGTTTCGAGAAAAGGAGGATATATATAAATTCCTTCAGGCTCTGTAAACAAACCCACCTGATTCTTTATCATTTCGAGATCAACACCGGCCTTCCCACCAATAGCCGCATCTACCATTGCCATTAAAGAAGTTGGGACATTTATAAAGGGCATTCCACGCTTAAATGTAGAAGCAACAAAAGCTCCAATATCGCACACTACGCCACCACCAACATTTACAATAAGATCATCCCTATGCGCTTCCAACTCCTGTAACTGCTTCCACAGCAGGATGCATGTATTAATATTCTTAAACCGCTCGCCTTCCTGTATTACCAATGAATGGCATTCGAAATTTTCAGGAAGGATATCAATGATAAACGGAAGACATTTACGCAACGTCCGAAAGTCGGCCAGAAAAAAAACACGCTTATATCTTTCAACAAATTCCTTTACATGAGGAAGTATCTCACCTGCATAAACAGGAGTTTTACCAGAGAGGAATTCTTGCATAAAATGAAATCAATGGTTAGAAAACTTACTCTCTCCTTCTGCATCTTTTTCTTTCTCCATCTGCTGCGTCTGTTGGTAGATAGATTCCTTATGAATGAGCGTGTAAAGACTTAAAATAAATTGTTCCGTAAGTTTCTTTTCAACGCCACTAAGTGTCCTTGTCCTTACTATTTCTTCCCAACGTTCCGGCTGAAGGACTGCTATATTGTGATTGAATTTGTATTCACCTATGAGCCTTGCAATATGCATCCTCTCTGCTAATAATGTCACGATCTGATCGTCTACTTCGTCGATCTGGTCACGAAGATCTTCCAGCTTACTCAATGCAAGAGCATTATCAGTTGTCGGATTCCTTACGATGAGTTTACTGAGCAATTCTTCCAGTTGCTCAGGGGTAAGCTGCTGTTTAGCATCACTTAATGCTGCAGAAGGATTAAAATGCGACTCCAGCATTAACCCGTCATATTGAAGGTCGAGGGCAAACTGCGATATATATAAAAGCATGAATGTATTCCCGCAAATATGGCTGGGATCACATATCAATGGTAACCCAGGAAGTTGCCGTCTTAGTTCAATTGGTATCTCCCAATTGGGCTTGTTCCTGTAAGTACTATTCTCATAACTTGAAAATCCTCTGTGAATAGCGGCCAATTTTTTAATGCCGGCCTTATAAATCCTTTCAATAGCACCAACCCATAATGCAAGATCTGGATTGACAGGATTCTTAACCATTACAGGAACATTTACCCCTTTTAATGCTGATGCTAGTTCTTGCACCTGAAAAGGATTGACTGTTGTCCGTGCACCTATCCATAGAACATCAATATTATACTTTAAAGCCAGCTCAATGTGCTGGGGCGTTGCTACTTCAACCGTAACAGGCAACCCTGTCTGTTGCTTTACATCAGCCAGCCAGCCTAGTGCTGTTTCACCCATTCCCTCAAAAGAACCGGGACGGGTTCTGGGTTTCCAGATGCCAGCACGAAACAGGTTTATTCCCTGCAACTTCAGTTGCTTTGCCGTAGTAAGGACCTGCTCATGCGTTTCGGCTCCACAGGGACCTGAAATAACTAAAGGTCTTTCTTTAAACCCTACATTCCAGTCGGCAAACGTTGATTTGAAATCCATATTTGAAAAGTCAAAGATAGAGAGAATTACAACGTTCGTAATTATTGCATGATTTCTATCAGCCAGCTCTAGAATAATTTCATACTTCTCCCCTGTTTTCTTTTGGCTATTTTTGCTCCAGACATGAAAGAAGTTTCATTTGAAAATGTAGAAAATGCATTTGCTTACAAGACAAATGCCGATATCACAAAAGCATACTGGCTTTTCAAATCCATCAGTCATCCATTTGTTGTTAAATATGCTCCAGCACTTACGGAGGCAGCGTTGAAACTCCACTTCCCTATAAAAGGCATGGTGAAGAAGACGATCTACGAGCATTTCTGCGGAGGCGAAACAATTGAAGAGTGCCAACATACAATCGATAACCTTGCACGTTTCAATGTAGGAAGCATTCTCGATTATTCTGTTGAAGGAAAGGAAGAAGAAGCTGAATTCGACCATGCCTGCGAGGAGATTGTGGCAACAGTAATACGCGCAACGGGTGATCACAAGATATCGTTCAGTGTGTTTAAAGTAACTGGACTTGCAAGATTTGCTCTTCTTGAAAAGATCAGTGCCGGTAAAAAGTTATCGGAAGATGAAGCTGATGAGTTTGAAAGGATCAGGCAGCGCATCGATAAAATTTGTGGCCTGGCCTACAGAAATAACGTAAGGGTATTTATTGATGCCGAGGAGTCGTGGATTCAGCAAGCTATCGACAATCTGGCGGAAGAAATGATGGGGAAATATAACAAGGAAAAAGCTGTCATATATAATACGATCCAGTTGTACAGAGTAGACAGACTTGCCTTCCTGAAAAACTCTTACGAGCATGCGCTTAAGAACAATTATTTCCTCGGCGAAAAGCTCGTTCGCGGCGCTTACATGGAAAAAGAAAGGAAGCGCGCCGCTGATATGAATTACCCCTCTCCCATTCAACCCGATAAACAATCAAGTGATCGTGACTATGATGAAGCGTTAAAATTCTGCGTTGACCACATTGACAGAATTTCCATTTGTGCAGGAACTCATAATGAAAAAAGCAGTTTATTGCTTACACACCTTATCAATGAAAAAGGCATAAGCAATAATGACGAAAGGATTTACTTTTCACAGCTCCTGGGCATGAGTGATCATATCAGTTTCAATCTTGCCAAAGCAGGATACAAAGTTGCTAAGTATGTTCCATATGGTCCTGTAATTTCAGTTCTCCCCTATTTAACAAGGAGAGCACAAGAAAACACCTCTATGGCAGGACAGATGGGAAGAGAATTGAAATTGATTCTGGAAGAGAAGAAGAGAAGAAATCGGGATAAAAAATTTTTATAGACATTAGCAATAATTCAATCCAGTGTTTAACTTTGATTACTTGATTAACTTTAAAAAACAGCTTTATGGAAACAGAAACATCAGTTACAACACAAACTAAATGGGGAATTGATCACGCACACAGTGAGATTTCCTTCAAAGTAAAACACCTTATGATCACCAATGTAAAAGGTGTGTTTACTGAATACGATGCAAATATTGTAACTACGGGCGAAGATTTTATGACAGCAGAAGTCGACTTCTGGATGAATCCTGCTTCAGTGAACACCGGCAATGATGACAGGGATAAGCATATGAGGAGTCCTGATTTTTTCGATGTAGAAAATCACAAGCAGATTTCATTTGCTGCCGATTCATATGAATGCATAGATAATGATGGAAGCTATGAACTATATGGCGACCTCACTATTAAAGGCATTACAAAGAGAATTAAACTCGATGTGGAGTTTGGTGGTGTAATGAAAGATCCATGGGGAAATCATAAAGCAGGTATGACTATAAACGGCAAGATCAATCGCGCTGACTGGGACTTAACCTGGAATGCAGCACTTGAAGCTGGTGGCGTTTTAGTTTCAGATACTGTTTATATCAGTTGCGAAATACAACTGGTGAAACAATCATAAGCTTCCCCTTAATTCTATTTATTGTAATACTGTAACAGTTTGTTAAAGGCATCGAGTTTAAGCTAAAACTTATCTTTGCGCCGTGAAATTCCTTGTCATTCAAACTGCTTTTCTTGGTGATGCAGTACTTGCCACTCCTGTATTGGAGAAACTGCACCGTTTTTACCCTCAGGCAAAAATTGATTTTCTGCTTAGAAAAGGCAATGAACAACTGTTTACCGGACATCCTTTTTTGAATGAATGTCTTGTATGGGATAAAGGAAAAAATAAATACAACAATTTATTCAAGCTCATAGGCAGGAACAGAAAACAGCATTATGATTATATAATAAATCTTCAGCGGTTTGCTGCATCAGGTTTTATAACCATTTTAAGCGGCGGGAAAAAGACAATTGGCTTTGACAAAAATCCACTCTCCTTTTTTTTCTCAGAACGATACAAGCATGAGATCAGTGCAAATGGAAAACAGCATGAAGTAGACAGGAACCTTAAACTGATCGAATCATTTACTGACACCAGCTTTCAGACACCCAGCCTCTATCCTACTCAGGACGATTACAGGAAAACACTTCCACTGAAGAACGCTCCATATATATGTATTGCACCTGCTTCTGTATGGTTTACGAAACAGCTTCCTGCAGAAAAGTGGGTGGAGTTGATCCAGCTCTATAGCAAAAACAATACGACTATATATCTTCTGGGTGCGCCATCCGATAAGCTGCTTTGTGAAAACATTCTTAAAGCAAGCAACGGCAACGTTAAAAGTCTTGCTGGTGAATTAAGTCTGCTTCAAACAGCAGCATTGATGAAAGATGCTGTTATGAATTTTGTGAATGATTCAGCGCCGATGCATATTGCTTCTGCAATGGATGCACCAGTCACTGCTTTTTACTGTTCAACTGTTCCTGCATTTGGATTCGGACCTCTATCAGGAACATCACGAATAGTTGAAACGAAAATTGAACTTTCATGTCGTCCTTGTGGACTGCACGGATATAAAGAATGTCCACTAGGACATTTTCATTGTGCGAAGACGATAAATATTAAAGAGCAAATACCAGTAGAATAATTTCAGAAGTCAGAAGCCGGGAGTCGGAAGTCAGAAATTATCTTGACTGGCGCCCCCGATAGCTATCGTGGCCCTCACGCATGTCTGAAAGCTATGCTGAAAGATAAGCCCTGAAACAAAGGAATTAGGTTACATGATATTAATAGTGTATCTTTGCTACTTAAACAATTTAATTATTTTTATAAATGAAAAATGGAGTAGTAAAGTTCTTTAATTCAACCAAAGGATTTGGTTTTATTACAGACGCAAGTTCTGGTGAAGACATTTTTGTTCACACAAGCGGATTACAAGATGATATCCGTGAAAATGACAATGTGACTTATGAAACACAGAACGGTAAAAAAGGTTTGAATGCTGTTAATGTAAGATTGGCATAATTTAATTCTTGATTCCGATGTAACGGAATACCGGCCCGCCCCATTCTATCAGGGCGGGCTTTTTATTTGCATAAAGATTACAAAAAACAACCCATTCGTCGCAAAACAAATGAGTTTTCAGAAAGTAAGTTAACCGAATGATGTTTTCTACACTGTTACTTACAACACAGGTTTAACATTCACCGCAAATAGACCGCGATCCCCTTTATTTACTTCAAACGTTATTTTATCTCCCTGAGAAATGCGTGTCTTTAAAGCAGAGACATGAACAAAAATACTTTCCTGCGTAGTTGAATCTTTAATAAATCCAAACCCTTTTGATTCATCAAAAGACATTACTACACCCGTCCTTATATGTGAATCAGCCTCCTCCACTTGCCCGATTGTGTTTACTTCAATGCTATCCGCATCAACAGGGGCAAAAGGCGGTGGTGGAGTTGAAGAGAATCTTCCATATTCATCTACATAAGCTATCATTTCATCAAAAGATTTAGCCTTTGTGGCCCTTCTTTCAGCCCTGTTCTCCATTTTATCTTTGCGTTCCTTCTGTTTTCGTTTTTCTCTGTCCTTCTTTGCAGAAGTTGTGATAGATTTTGCCATATTATTTTTTCTGCAATGTAGTCATTTAAAATCGTACTTTAAACTAATAAAATGATGGCAGATTTTTTTACACCACTACTGTTATGCTTTAGAAAAAAAAGTGGAGTACGTTGTGCTGAAAAGATTAAAAGAAGTCGAATGAAATAAAATGCCCAAGGAGATTTCAATCTAAAACCTCGATGCCATCAGTAGATTCAAATCTCTGAACGGAAGATTACAAAGTTCTGCTACATATTTATTGGTAACGGTTCCTCTATATAAATAAGCAGCATTGCGTGCATACTGATCTTTCCAGAGCAACTCATCCATTCCGCCTTCATCACCAATATTTAAAAGTATTGGAGTAAAGATATTGCTTAATGCACAGGAAGCAGTACGTGCAACTCGTGATGCAATGTTAGGCACACCATAATGTATTACACCGTACTTCCTGAAAACAGGATTGCTGTGATTGGTAACCTCACTTGTTTCAAAGCAACCGCCCTGATCGATACTGACATCGATTATTACAGAACCAAACCGCATCTCACTTACCATTTCTTCTGTAACAACTATGGGTGATCTTCCTTCTTTCGCTATGATAGCTCCAATAGCTACATCAGCTGTTCTTAAAGATTTGAGAAGTATGGATGGGTTTAGTGTAGAAGTATAAATACGTGAACCCAGGTTCTTCTGCAGTCTTCTTAATTTATACAATGAGTTATCGAACACTTTAACGTTTGCTCCCAGTCCCAGTGCAGCACGTGCTGCATACTCACTTACTGTTCCTGCTCCAAGAATAACTACCTGTGTTGGAGGAATACCAGTAACACCACCAAGTAATTCACCCTTTCCTCCCATGGTATTGCTCATATACTCTGATGCAATAAGAATAGCTGCACTTCCCACAATTTCACTCATGGCCTGAATAACAGGATAAACATCCGTTTCATCCTTTATATATTCATAAGCAAGAGCAGTGATCTTCTTTGAACTCAACTTATTAATATAACCCTCAGGCTGCATGCCTATCTGGAGGATTGACAATAGTGACTGTTTGTCCTTAAACTTATCCAATTCCTCCATCGATGGGGGTGCTATCTTCAGTATCAGATCGCACTTACTATATATTTCATCAGCAGCGTATGCAATCTGCGCCCCTGCTTCGCTGTAATCGCTATCAGTAAAATGTGCATTATTTCCAGCGCCTGTTTCAATTAGTATATCATGGCCATTGCTTACTAAAAGTGCAACAGACTCCGGCACCAATGGAACACGATTTTCCTGAAAAGAAGTTTCCTTAGGTATTCCTACATGCAGTTCTTTTTTCAGCTTACTCACTTCAAGCACTGACTCCTGTGGCATAAGGACACCTTGTTGTGCCAATGCCGAAAGTCCGCTAATCTTTTTTGCCATAGTCTGCTGGTGCTGGAAAGATCATTGCTTAGTCGCTACAGGAACTAAGATGGTAAAATGGAAGTCACTAATTCCCAGTATGTAGCTCAATGATACGGTGGTTGTTTTCGAATGTGATAAAAATAGATGCTTTTGGGAAATTTAACAAACTTTCCACCATTTCAGGCCATTCGACAAAACAGTAATTGCCACTGAAGAAGAAGTTCTCATAGCCCAGATCATAAGCTTCCGATACTTCCTTTATTCTGTAAAAATCAAAATGAAAAACAGACTCCTTATCCTGCCTCAGGTATTCATTCATAATTGCAAACGTCGGACTGCTTACCACATCACCAACACCAAGCTCGGCGCATAATGCCTTTACAAGCGTTGTCTTGCCTGCTCCCATCGGACCATACAATGCAAAAAAACGTTCCTGACCTGAATCATTCAGTATCGACTTTGCAACTTCAGGAAGGTCTTTTTCAGTATTGACTTTGTAACGATAGATCATACTTTACTTCGCAAGGTAACAACAGGAATGATCATCTCCTCCGGTGAAATGCCTCCATGCTGAAAAGTATTACGGTAGTGGCTTACGTAATAGTTATAGTTATTAGGATAAGCAAAAAACTTGTCGCCCTTTGCAAATACGAATGTCTGGCTGACATTGATCCTGGGAAGAAATACATCAGCAGGGTTTCTAACTTCAAGCACGTCTTTCTTCTCATAGCTCAGGTTCTTTCCCTGTTTGTACCGAAGGTTGGTATTTGTATTTCTGTCACCAATCAGCTTTGATGGTTCTTTAACTCTTATGGTTCCATGATCGGTTGTAATAACAACCTTGCATGGCTTCGCTGCAATCTTCTTCAATGCTTCAAGCAATGGCGAATGTTCAAACCAGCTTAACGTAAGAGATCGATATGCCTTTTCATCATCTGCCAGCTCACGTATCACCTGCATGTCGGTTCGAGCATGTGAGAGCATGTCAACGAAATTGTACACAATTGCATTGAAGCGGTTCTTAAAAAGGTTTGGTATCTGATCAACCAAATCCTTACCTGCTTCAAAGTTGGTGATCTTATTATAAGAGTGCTTGTAGGTCTTGCGGAGACGTTGCAGCTGATCTACAAGAAATGCTTCCTCATGCAGGTTCTTCCCTCCTTCCTCATCATCATTGAACCACATCTTTGGAAAGCGCTTTTCAATTTCCACAGGCATCATACCGGCAAAGATGGAATTACGTGCATACTGTGTAGCAGTTGGAAGGATGCTGCAATACGTATCTTCCTCTTCCATCTTAAAGTACTCAAGTATGATGGGCTGTATGGTCTTCCACTGATCATACCGAAGGTTATCGATCAGAATAAAAAACAATGGCTCTTCTGATGCATCAGCAAGTGGCAAAACTTTTTTCCGAATGAGATTATGAGAAAGCAACGGTGAACTATCAGGATTCTTCAACCATCCTGCATAATTATTTTCCACAAACCTGCTGAATAGCTGATTGGCTTCATTCTTCTGCATAGTCAGAATATCATACATATTCGGATCATCAGACTTCTCCAGTTCAATTTCCCAAAAAACAAGCTTCTTATATACTTCAACCCATTCATTAAAAGAAAGCTTATCACTCAGCGACATTCCAATATTCCTGAACTCCTGCTGATAAGCTGAATTTGTCTTCTCACTTACCAGACGCTTATTGTCAAGGTTCTTCTTTAATGAAAGAAGAATCTGATTCGGATTAACAGGCTTTATAAGATAGTCTGCTATCTTGCTTCCAATGGCTTCCTCCATAATTGCCTCTTCCTCACTTTTTGTGATCATGATGACTGGAATGTTGGAGTTTATGTTCTTGATCTTAACAAGTGTCTCCAATCCGCTAAGCCCAGGCATATTCTCATCAAGAAAAATAATATCGAAGTCCCTGCTTCCAACCATATCGATAGCATCCTGACCGTTGGTTGCAGTAGTTACTTCATATCCTTTATTCTGAAGAAATAAAACGTGAGGCTTTAAGAGGTCAATCTCATCATCAGTCCAGAGTATGCTGATTTTATCCATAGAAGCGTCGAATGTAGTAAAGGTATCCTTCTTAAAAGGAAGTGGTGAAATTGCTGTTTTATCTGATGCAAAGTTAAGCGCCATGGCTAATGAATGAAATGATTAATGAACAATGAACGATATTTGTCACAGGATGCAACGTCTGGCATTCTCAAAATAGTATGATGAATAAGAAAAAGATTTTCAATGACCCTGTATATGGCTTTATCACTTTACCTGATGAAGTCATCTTTGACCTTATTGAGCATCCCTGGTTTCAGCGACTTCGACGCATCCGTCAGCTAGGACTAACCCATCTTGTATATCCAGGCGCCCTGCATACCAGGATGCATCATGCATTAGGTGCATTGCATCTTATGATACAAACTGTGGAGACACTTCGTTCTAAAGGACATGAGATCACAGAGGAAGAAGCAAGAGCTGTATATATTGCCATCCTGCTGCACGACATTGGCCACGCTCCCTTTTCACATGCGCTGGAAGACATTGTGATCCGTGGCATGAGCCATGAAAAAATATCCCTTGTTTTCATGGAAGTGCTGAATGAAGAGTACAATGGTCAACTTTCCACAGCCATCAGCATTTTTAAAAATGAATACCCTAAAAAATTCCTGCACCAACTGGTGAGCAGCCAACTGGACATGGACAGGCTTGATTATCTCAACCGCGATAGTTTTTACACTGGAGTTCTTGAAGGTAAGATCGGTGCGCAACGTATTATAAAGATGCTGGAGTTGCATAATGATCAGCTGGTAATTGAAGAAAAAGGAATTTATTCCATCGAGAAATTTATAATGGCCAGGCGACTGATGTACTGGCAGGTCTACCTGCATAAAACAGTGTTGGGTGCTGAGCAGCTGCTTATAAAAATTATACGAAGAGCACGGGAATTGGCGCTGGGTGGCGAGCAGCTTTTTGCATCACCATCATTCAGCTTTTTCCTGAATAATACGATAAGTGAAAAAGACTTTGGTGATAAGGAGTTGCTTCAGAAATATTCCACGCTTGACGACTATGATGTTTATGGAGCAATTAAGGTTTGGGCTGAACATAAGGATGTCATCCTTTCCAGGCTATGTCAGGGAATGACTAACAGGAGGCTTTACAAAACAGCCCTTCAGAAAGAGCCTTTTGAAGCCAGTGCCGTTGAAGATAAGGTGCAGCAGGCAATGAAAAAGTTCAATATGGAGAGAAAGGAAGCTGAATATTTTGCCTTTACCGGCAGTATCAGCAACAGTGCCTACAATCCAAGTGATGAGCAGATAAGGATTTTATATAAAGACGGAAGGCTTCGGGAGCTTACTGCCGTAAGTGATCAGATGGATGTGGCCGTTCTCACGCGTCCTGTACAGAAAAACTTCTTCTGTTTCATTGAGGAGCTGGCTGAGTAAGCGAAAGGCTGATAAGAAAAGTCGGTCAGGCTATCCATTTGCCCTCCTTTGTCATTCCATCTCATTTCTTAACTTTGCTCCCCTCTTTTAAGAATGGAATTTACAGCGAAGCAGATAGCAGAATTACTAAACGGCACCATCGATGGCGACACGGAGGCGAAGGTAAGCCGCCTGTCGAAGATTGAAGAAGGAATGCCAGGCTCTCTTACGTTTCTCGCCAACCCAGCTTATACACCTCATATTTACTCCACTAATGCCAGCATTACCATTGTAAATGAGGATTTTGAAGCAACACAGCCCATCCGTTCCACATTAATACGTGTACCCAATGCTCATCAGGCTTTTGCAAAGCTGCTTGAGGTGTACAACCAGGTGCGACGTGATAAGAAAGGAATAGAACAGCAGTCATTTATCGATCCCTCAGCCACTGTTGGCAAGGATGTATATATAGGCAGCTTCGCCTACATAGGCAAGAATGTAAAGGTTGGTGATGGAGCAAGGATTTACCCTAACTGTTATGTAGGAGACAATTGCACGATAGGCAGCAACACTACCCTTTTTCAGGGAGTGAAATTATATTCTGAATGTGTGATTGGAGCTAACTGCACCATGCACTCAGGAGTCGTGATCGGTGCTGATGGTTTCGGATTTCAACCTAACCAGGAAAACAACTATCATAAAGTTCCACAGATCGGAAATGTAATCATTGAAGATCACGTAGAGGTTGGTGCAAATTCAACGATCGATCGTGCAACCTTGGGTTCAACGATTATCAGGAAAGGTGTGAAACTGGATAACCTGATTCAGATAGCACACAATGTTGAGATTGGAGAGAATACGGTGATAGCAGCGCAAACTGGAGTTGCAGGATCTACTAAAATTGGAAAGAACTGCATGATAGGTGGCCAGGTCGGAATTGTTGGTCATATTACCATAGCAGATGGAGTTAAGATAGCAGCGCAGTCGGGCATTGGAAACAGCATCACAAAAGAAAATGAAATAGTTCAGGGATCACCTGCATTTAATATTGGTGATTATAAAAGAGCATACGTCGGATTCCGCAAGCTCCCTGACCTAGAAAAGAAAATATCGGAATTGGAAAAAGCCCTTTCAGCTTTAAAAAAATAAAAGGCCATTGTTTTAGTTTATGTCGAGCAATCAAACAACCATAAAGAAGTCAGTATCACTGTCAGGTGTTGGCCTGCACACAGGTGCACCTGTCAAACTTACTTTTCATCCTGCTCCCGAAAATCATTGGTATAAATTCAAGCGTGTTGACCTTGAAGGCGCACCAATTATCGATGCTGATGTTGATAATGTGATCGATACATCAAGAGGCACAACATTGCAACAGAATGGCGCCAAAGTAAGCACTACTGAACATGCTCTTGCTGCACTTGTTGGATTGGAGATCGACAATGTTTTAATTGAGCTCGACGGCCCTGAGGTGCCCATCATGGATGGAAGTTCACAACCATTTATTGAAGCATTAATTTCTGCAGGAAAAACAGAACAGGCTGCACCAAGAAAAGTTTTTGTTCTCTCGGAAAATCTTACGCTGGAAGAACCAGCAAGAAATGTGGAGATGCTTGCTGTTCCAAGTCCTAACTATCGCATCACTGTGATGGTGGATTATAACAGTCCTGTACTTGGAACTCAACATGCACAGTTGCATAGTATCAATGAATTCCAGAATGAGATTTCACCATGCCGTACGTTTTGCTTCCTGCATGAACTGGAGATGCTGGTAAAACATAACCTTATAAAAGGTGGGGATCTCAACAATGCTATAGTTGTTGTAGATAAACCCATCAGCCAGGATAAACTTGATGAGCTTGCAAAGTTGTTCAACAAACCAAGCGTGCAAATCAAGGAAAAAGGAATATTAAATAATGTGCAGCTGCATTTTCAAAATGAGCCTGCACGACACAAGCTTTTAGATATCGTTGGTGATCTTGCTTTGATTGGTCAGCCAATACAAGGTCATATACTTGCAGCGCGTCCGGGACACGCTGCCAATGTTGAATTTGCAAAGAAGATCAAGGCGCTTATTAAAGGATCAAACAGCGTTAAAAAATATTACGACCCTGCGGCACCTGCAATAATTGATATCAATAAGATCACACAGATGCTTCCGCATCGCTATCCATTCTTATTGATCGATAAAATCATCGAGCTTTCTGAGCAGCATGTAGTAGGCGTTAAGAATGTTACCTTGAATGAATGGTTCTTCCAGGGGCATTTCCCCGATAATCCTGTAATGCCTGGTGTGTTGCTTATAGAAGCAACGGCACAAACAGGAGGCATACTTGTTCTTAGCTCAGTACCTGATCCTGAAAACTACTGGACCTATTTCATGAAAATTTCTGAAGCAAGGTTTAAGCAGAAAGTAGTTCCCGGTGATACTGTAGTTTTTAATCTTGAATTGGTATCTCCTATCCGCAGAGGATTATGCCATATGCGCGGAGAAGCATTAGTAGGAAACAAGGTTGTTATGGAAGCGGAAATGCTTGCACAAATCGTTAAGAAAAACTAACATGATCTCTTCCCTGGCCAGCATTCACCCTTCTGCTAAAATCGGCAGCAATGTAACGATAGAGCCATTTGCTGTTATACATGGTGATGTTGTAATTGGTGATGGTACCTGGATCGGACCTAACGTTACTGTTTTCGATGGAGCAAGGATTGGAAAGCAATGCAGGATTTTCCCAGGTGCTGTGATCAGTGCTATTCCTCAGGATCTAAAGTTCAAAGGAGAAGTAACAACTGCTGAGATTGGTGATAACTGCACGATAAGGGAATGTGTTACAGTTAATCGTGGCACAAGTGACAAGGATAAAACTGTTATTGGAAATAATTGCCTGTTGATGGCCTACGCTCATGTTGCACATGATTGCGTGATTGGAAACAACGTAATACTTGCGAACAGTGTGAATCTTGCAGGCCATGTTACCATCGACGACTTTGCAATATTGGAAGGAACAGTTGCCGTAGCACAGTTTCTACGCATTGGCTCGCACAGTTTCATTGCAGGCGGAACTTTGGTACGCAAAAACGTTCCTCCTTTTACAAAGGCTGCACGCGAACCAATATCGTATGCCGGAATTAATTCAGTAGGATTACGCCGACGTGGTTTTAATGATGATTCGATCACCCTTATTCAGGATATATATAGGATACTTTTTCAAAAAGGCTTTTCAGTGAATAAGGCTCTATCAACTATTGAAGCAGAGATATCCCCTACTCCTTTGCGTGATGAAATTGTACAGTTCATTAAGGATTCTCCAAAGGGAATCATGAGAGGTTTTGCAGGCGAAGTAGAAACGGAATAATATATACTGTAACTGTGGCCGATATTCAGTTGCACCAGCTTGGAAAACGTTACAACGACCATTGGCTTTTCCGCAACCTGTCGCTTACTGTTAGTGCGGGAGAAAAACTGGCAATAACAGGCAAGAATGGCTCTGGCAAGTCAACGCTCCTTCAAATCATCTCAGGATACATTCGACCAACTGAGGGCAGTGTAAACCTTATTATCAACGACAATAATATCCCTTCCGAAAAGTGGTATTCGCATTTAGCATGGTCTGCTCCTTATATCGATATAATTGAAGAGCTGACTGTTGAAGAGTTTGCCAACTTTTATATATCGCATAAGAAGATGCTGAATGGAATAAATGCTAATGATCTTATTGCGTTATGCAGATTGCATGAATCATCACAAAAGCCTATCAGAAGTTTTTCATCAGGAATGAAGCAACGATTGAAGTTAGGATGCGCCATTGTTTCCGATACTCCACTGTTACTGTTAGACGAACCCTTGTCAAATCTTGATGAGGATGGATATAATCTCTACAAGGAATTAATAAATCAATTTACTGCAAATAAAACTGTACTAATTTGCTCCAATGATTCAAAAGAAGAAACTTTTTGCTGCACAAGGAAGATATCGGTGAGTGAGTATCTTTAGTTCGGAGTTCGGGGCACCTATAACTTAACTATTTTTACTTGTGTGTTGTGAGAATAAGTTCTGAGTTTCGAACCATTTCATTGTAAAGAAATCATGAGTGTGCAAAAAATAACCCTACTTATTCCATTATTGATTATATCCGGATTATTATTTTCTCAGGATAAAAGCGACAAAGTAATTTGCGACTACTTCTATGAGTTTTTTCAATCACAGAAAACCATTGACTTTTTACAGTCTAAGAAAGACAGCTTAATCGTTGCTTATGACGCCGACAGCATTCTTACCAAATGCGGAATTAACAGCTGGGGTAATAAAAGACTTACTGTTATTACATCAGGAGAAAATATAAATAAACTCAAAAAGGATGGAATTTTTGCAGGATTAAACGACACTACAAAATTTATTATTGTTTCTAAAAACACAATTGAAGAATTAACATATTACAGGGTTTTCATGCCTCGAAGTGGAGCAGACGGACATTACAGCTTAAAGCAAATTAATGGGCAATATGTTAAGCAAAAAACAGAATATGGTTGGTTTTAAAAAGTTCAAACTAAATCCTATTAATCAACGTACTCACTCTAGCGCAAGTCTTTCTGATTTGTGCCTTATAAGTAAATTAAAATAATTGGTTGTGCGTTGGAAGTGCACAAAATTTTAGGAAATGGGTTTCAAGAAGTAATCTATCAACGTGCATTAGGGGATTGAAATGCAATTGCAAAAGCTGGATTTTAAAAGGGAACTTGAAATGCCGATCTTTTATAAGAAAGAACAGATTGGAACTAGAAGAGCCGACTTTCTTGTTGAAGATAAAATAAGTATTGAATTAAAAGCAATAATTAACCTGGAAGATGTTCATTTAGCACAGGCCATTAATTATCTGGAGGCATATCATTTGGAAATTGGATTGCTGATTAATTTTGGATCGAAAAGTTTACAGTTTAAGAGAGTGATAAATGCAAAATATTATACTCATAATCATAAATCCGCTTAAGTCTTGAACTGTGATTAAACGGATTGAATGAGGACTATGAGTTCGACTTGAGAATACTTAAATCTCATCAATTAACTAAGACAATTGACAGTTACTCATCTAATCCGTTCAATCACAGTTCAGACACCTATTTCTTCCCGGCAACCTTCCTAAAAATCTCCACCGGTTCAAAAATCAAGTAGCGGACAAATGCTCCTTTAATATGCTGCCATATACCTTTTGGTTGAAAAACTGAATTGATAAAATTCTGTGTTGAAAGTGGCATCTTGTTTTTGTAATCGTCGACTCTTGATTTATCTAATCCGTAATTTTTATGCGACACTGCATCGGAGAAAGGACGCGATACATATACTTCATCCAGATCAAAGCCCAGTGCTTTCTTTAATTCAGTCTGTATATTAATTTTTTCGAGGATGATGTCTTCATATTGCAATGAGAGCTTACATGCCGGATGCTTTTCCACTTCCCTGCATATTTTCCAGTAATGATAAAACAACATCGTCGCAAAGAAGTAACGCACTTTTTTATTTTCCTTAAGAAATGCAGGAAATACATCGCTTGCAAGAGGAATCCATCGTGTAAATGCAATTGATTGAACATTTGCTCCATAATCCCTATTGATGATCATGAACTCCACGTTTTCAAAATCACGAAGGATATCTTTATAGAACAGCGTATGCATCGGACTCTTCTCAGCAAAAATCTCCTTCCCTTCCCGCTGAAGACAATGAGTTATTGCATTCTTGAAAAAATCAATATGCCCTTTCGACTTTGCAAATACAGTTCTTATTTCTTCTTCACTAAGAATAGATGGAAAGTATTTTGATTTAAGGTAAGTGTCAACGGTGTAAGGTTGTCTTAAAGTTGTTGTATAAAACTGCGACTCCCCAAAGAAGCCATAGATCTTCGACTGATTCATCACAAGCATATTGATGAGCAGTGTAGTTCCTGATCTTGGTGCGCCTAAAACGAAAATAGTTTTCATCATTTACATCTACGAATTACGAATCTTTACGAATATACGACTGTACATATGGTATAATTCTGACTCTTTGATTTATATTTCTGTCTGCAATAATTGTAATCTGCACGACTGTTAAAACAAATGCACACTTATATTTTATTTTTCTCATTGGCTAATCAGCTAATTGGCCAATTACATTTCCCCAAATCAACTAAAATTTCAACCTCCTTACTGGTGTAAGAAATCCTTTCTATTAACAATTATGTGAACAGTGCAACCGTTACATTGCTGCAATGAATCGAGATAACGAGGGTATCACTTACAACCATATGGCTGAGGAAGGTCAGCCAAGGAATCGTTCAAAACAACCAGGATTATCTCAGGTGTTATTATTTGCTGCTGAAGAAGCATTGACGATCATTCTAATCTTAAGCATGTTTTTTCTCCTTTAAACTGCTTTTTCGTTTAAGATCACGTCGGAAATTTCAGCTCTGCACTTCATCACCTGATGACCACATTCAAGGATGTGTGTCTTCCCTTTATCGTTAAGCTTATTTGTTAGCCGTTTGCCAAGTGATGGCTTTATGATACGGTCGAATTTTCCAAAAAACAACTCTACCCTGATTTTTCTACTCATGATGTAATGAGCCACAATACTCAATTCAGGCTTTATTCTCCTAAAAGCCATCCAGGTACGAAACACATGCAATCGTTGTTCTTCCGATTCAATATTTGAGAGTATAAAGCGATAGACGTTATCATTGAGTATTCCCATTTTTCGCAGTAAAGAATTCAGTTTAAATAATGCCCCAGGTTTACGGATCCAGTGTTTATATATATTGTTCCCTACAAAAGTTTCTGTTACCAGCCATTCATGAATATCAGTCTTCAATCCATCGGGAGCCATTAAAAATGCTTCTTTCACACGATGAGGCAGCTTTTGCATGATTGCCAAGGCAACCCTCCCTCCTAAACTATATCCCATTAAGGAACACTTTACCTTTTTCGTCTCCCACAGAATCTTCTCAATCATTCCTGACAGGCGAGATAGCTCGAAACCAATCACCTCCGATTCCAGGGGCATAGCATGTGGTCCATGGTAGAACAGGTCGAAGGAAAAGATGGTATACCGATGACCAAGGCTTTCTTCAAAAACCTCGAAATCAACAGCTTGTCTGGCATAACCATGAAATGAAAGCATAAGCTCCTCCCCTTTTCCATACACCAGGTATGGCCATGTTACACCATCATAAGTCAAAAATTTGTAATCGTTCAAAGGGATTGTGACTTTCAATCAAAGTTAAGGAGAAACATCTTTATGCAAGTAGCTTGACCCTAATGCATTAAGGTCTGGAATTTATCACTTAAAAAGTTGCTAATACGGAATCAGACTCTTACATTTGCGTCCCTTTTAAAAAAGGGCCCGGTGGGCTAATCCACCAATAAAAAACAGATGGTTACAACAACAGATATGGAGAATACCTCCAAAGTTCAATTCGCAGTTCCTGATCCTAATGATTTTGATTGGGATAATACAGGGAAATCTTTTGAGACCTATAAGGGTGAAGATCGTTCCCGCCTGGAGTCACTTTATGACTCTAAGCTTAACGAAGTTCTGGAGCACCAGATAGTCATGGGTTCAGTGATTGGCCTTACCAATAAAGAGGCTGTCATTAACATTGGCTATAAGAGCGACGGAATGGTTCCTCTTACAGAGTTTCGTCATATGCCTGACCTGAAAGTTGGCGATCAGGTTGAGGTTTATGTGGAAACAGCAGAAGACAAAAATGGTCAACTGTTGCTTTCTCATAAGAGAGCACGTGCCCTCAAATCATGGGAGCGTGTTAATGATTCGCTTAACAAGGATGAAGTTATCACCGGGTACGTTAAATGCCGTACAAAAGGTGGTCTTATCGTTGATGTTTTCGGAATTGAGGCCTTCTTACCAGGCTCACAGATTGATGTGAAACCAATTCGTGATTACGATATTTTCGTAGGTAAGACAATGGAGTTTAAGATTGTAAAGATCAACCAGGAGTTTAAGAACGTTGTAGTTTCTCATAAGGTGCTTATCGAAAATGAACTCGAGAAGCAAAAGGTAGAAATCATGTCGAAGCTGGAAAAAGGACAGGTACTGGAAGGTACTGTGAAGAACATCACTTCTTATGGTGTATTCATGGATCTTGGTGGTGTTGATGGTCTACTGCATATCACTGATATCAGCTGGGGACGTATCAATCATCCGGAAGAAGTACTTACCCTCGATCAGAAGATCAATGTTGTTATTCTTGACTTTGATGATGAGAAGAAACGCATTGCTCTTGGATTGAAGCAGCTTACTCCACATCCATGGGAGTCGCTTGATGCAGGAATTAAAGTTGGTGATAAAGTAAAAGGAAAAGTTGTTGTACTCACTGACTACGGCGCATTCGTAGAGATCATCCCAGGTGTTGAAGGCTTGATTCACGTTTCAGAAATGAGCTGGTCACAACACTTACGCAGCCCACAAGATTTCATGAAGATCGGTGATGAGGTAGAAGGTGTTGTATTATCTATAGATCGTGAAGAGCGTAAAATCTCTCTTGGTATTAAGCAATTGATGCCTGATCCATGGGGAAATATTACAGAGAAATATCCTGTTGGTTCAAAGCATACTTCAAAGGTTCGCAACTTCACCAACTTCGGTGTATTCGTTGAGCTTGAAGAAGGAATCGATGGACTTATCCATATCTCTGATCTGAGCTGGAGCAAGAAGATAAAGCATCCTGCAGAGTTCACTAAGATCGGCGAAGAATTAGAAGTTGTAGTTCTTGAAGTTGATGTAGAAAACCGCAGATTAAGCTTAGGCCACAAGCAACTGGAAGATAACCCATGGGAAACTTATGAGTCGATCTTCACTGTTGGAAGCGTGCATGAAGGCGTTGTTGGAAAAGTAACTGATAAAGGCGCACCAGTAATATTCAATACGTATGGTGTTGAGGCATTCGCTCCTTATCGTCAGTTAATGAAAGAAGATAACACTCCTGCCCGTGAAGGTGAAACTCTTGAGTTCAGAATTATTGAATTCAACAAGGAGAATAAGCGTATCGTTGCTTCTCATTCACGTTTGAATGAAGAGAAGAACCGTGCTGCCCGTGATGCTGAAAACGCTGAAAAGGACAAGGAAAACCTGAGTACTGCTAAAGCTGTTAAGAAGATCAAGGACACGCAGGAGAAATCAACATTAGGTGATATTTCAGCTCTTGCAGCATTGAAGAGCGAAATGGAAGCTGATGCAAAGAAGAACGAAGAGTAATTCAAATTGATACTTAATAAAAACGCCTGAGCAGAAATGCTCAGGCTTTTTTATTTGAAGATTATTTAAACCTAGCTGCTGAACTTTTCTATTACAGCATTGCTTACTCCTGTAAACGAAAATCCTCCATCGTGAAAGAGGTTTTGCATCGTGACCATCTTGGTAAGGTCGGAGAATAAAGTAACGGTATAATCAGCGCATGCATCTCCACTGGCATTTCCCAGAGGTGACATAGCATCAGCATAATTAAAGAATCCGTCAAACCCTTTTACACCGCTTCCCGCTGTTGTTTTCGTTGGTGATTGCGAAATGGTATTCACACGCACTTTCTTCTTCATGCCATACTGATAACCAAAGCTGCGCGTAATGCTTTCAAGCAATGACTTTGCATCAGCCATATCGTTATAATCAGGAAACACACGTTGAGCTGCTATATATGTCAGTGCAACCACACTACCCCATTCATTCATGGCATCGAGCTTCATAGCAGTATGAAGCACCTTATGCAACGACATTGCTGAAATGTCCATCGTTTTATGATAGTATTCATAATCAAGATCGGTATAAAGTTTCCCCTTACGTACATTGGGTGACATACCTATGCTATGGAGCACAAAATCTATTTTCCCTCTAAGGATATCCGTTGATTTACTAAATAGATTTTCCAGGTCAGGGATTGAAGTAGCATCTGCTCCTATTACTTCAGCATTGCACTTCTTGGCCAGGTCGTTGATAGCACCCATACGCATTGCAACAGGTGCGTTGGTAAGTGTAAACACTGCACCTTCCTGATGGCAGCGTTCAGCTACCTTCCATGCAATTGAATTGGGATCAAGAGCCCCGAAAATAATTCCTCGTTTTCCTTTAAGTAAATTATAAGACATAGCGATCGATTTAGATGGACGAAAGTAATAGAAAATAGGGAAAGGGACCACAGATTCGCCTGATTGAATGATTTTCCTGACTATGATTCTATATCATAATTGATTGTAGCAGCTCATAATATCTTACATCGCAAACTCCATAGGCCTTAAATGCTATGCGCAAGGCTAATCTTCATAAAGAAGAAAATTTAACTTATTTGCATACTTTTGGTTATGTTGTACAAGTAAATACATAAGTCGTTTCTCACTCTTATATTTAAAAAAAATGAAAAGAACTTTTGCTACTATTTTACTGCTTTGCACAATACAGCAGTTTACTTCTGCGCAGAATCCAAGCCAGGTTTTTTATTACAGCAGAATGACTTCTCCTAATGGATCTATCTGGATAAATGATGGGGCTCAACTGGATTCCTTATATATATTAAATGGTGCATTTGCGAAACCATCCAATGATGGTGATCATTTGCTTTATATGGATAATACATCACTCAGCGGTCTTAATTTTAACGGGCGGATGAAAAGAAGAGATATCAGCACAAGCTTTGATACTGTCCTATTTTCTTCACCCTCTGATTATATAGTTGGTTATGATTACCTGGAAGCAGATAGCACCTTTTTGTATTCGTATTCCTGTGGGCTATACAATGCAGGGTTCAATGGAAATCTATTGCAGACTTATGCTTTTTCGAGCTGCTACGATGATGGCCCGGATTTACGTCAATCCGACTCATTGATGGTTTATCATAATACACAATCACAGATGTATACTATGCATTATGATGGCAGTATGCGTACACCAATACCAAATACAACCAACAAAGATGTATGGCCAATCTGGTCGCCCGATGAAAACTGGATTTTATTTGGGAGACTGGATCCTACCATGACTTATTATGCAAACTTTTTCAAAATAAAAGCTAACGGTGACAGTTTAACTCCGCTCACTTCTAATCTTCCAACAGATACGATATATAGTGCTAATGCTGCATGGTCGAATCAAGGTCATTCTATTATTACTGCAGGCTATTATAACGGTCACTATGGATTACTTTCTATAAAGGCAGATGGAAGCGGCATAACAGATACAATAACAACAACACCGGGCGACAGAATTTATTTTATCAGTGGAACTGCTGACGTCAGCTCTCCAACTGCTATTAAGGAAACATCAGCAGTCAATTTTACTTTGTTCCCGAATCCAGTAAACGATCAATTAAATATTTCCATGTCTGGAACAATTCAGTCAGGCAGCGTCATCATTAAGAACTTGCTTGGACAGGAAATGGAAAAAGTTTTTTTCAATGGAAATCATTTTTCGGTGGATGTGAATTTCCTGCAAAATGGAATTTATCAATTGATGATCATTGATAAAACAGGAACGATTTCTTCAAAGAGTTTTATTAAATTTAATTGAAATTGTGTTACATTCCTGAACCTAAATGACAAGAACCAAACTTTTAATAGTATTCACTTCTCTAGGATTAGTTTCCTATGCTGGCACAACAAAAGATACTTGCAAATCCCGCTATGACGAGGAATTAAAAAGAGAGATTTTTACATTCGTTGACAACATGCCCAAATATCCTGGAGGTGAACAAGAATTGTTTAAATTATTTAACAAGAATTTTGTTTACCCAAAAGGTCAAGAAGAATTTCAAGCATCAATTTACATTTCATTTGTAATAGAACCTGACGGCTCAACAACAAACATTAATGCATCATCAAGAATGAGCCATGTAGAAGAACCGACACTTGCAGATAAGGAAGCAATCCGTGTTTTTAACTTAATGAAAAAATGGGAAGCGGGTCAATGTGATGGAAAAAATGTAGCAGTAAAATTATACTTCCCCATTAAATTCTAAAGAAAGCAATGTCAAGAAGCATTCATATCAACCAAGAAACATTTCAAAGGATTCACCTAAAGCATACATACCAACCAAATCACAATAGAAAATGGAGAAAACAGTAACAGAAAAGGGTTTGCTAATTGATTTAAGCCATACAATTGAACATGGTCTTGTGACCTATAAAGGTTTACCGGCACCCATTATTTGCGATTACTTAAGCAGGGAAAATTCAAAAAAGTTCTATGCCGAGGGAACTGAATTTCAAATTGGAAAGATTGAGATGGTAGCAAACACCGGCACTTATATAGATTGTCCATTTCACAGATATGAAAGCGGAAAAGATCTTTCAGAAATTGGCTTGGAAAGCTTTACAGATCTTGATGCTATTGTAATAAGCATTCCGTTTTCAGAGACCCTGGAAATAACAGAAGAACATTTAAAAAATCGGGAAATCAAAAACCGGGCTGTTTTAATTTATACCGGTTGGGACAGTAATTGGAATACGGAAAAGTACTATGAGAACCATCCCTATCTCACAGAAGGCGCAGCGAAATATCTGCGTGATGGCGGTGCTAAATTGGTTGGTATCGACTCTCATAATATTGACAGCACACTTGGGAAAACAAGGCCAGTCCATACAACACTTTTAGGAGCAGAAATACTGATAGTTGAACATCTTTGCAACCTCAGTTCACTACCTAAAGACGGTTGTACTTTTAGTGCTATTCCACCAAAATTTAAAGGCGTTGGTACATTTCCCGTTAGAGCAATGGCTAAGTTGAAATAAATAATTGGTGAGAAAATGTCAACCCACCAGTAATATCATTTGCAGATCTACGCAATACAAATGAAAGAAGACAGGAAAAAGCAGACCTACGAAAACCACATACATTATGTACCGCTCTATCATTACCTCACATTCCTGGCAATGTTTATACTTGTTGCTGGTGCAATATATAATCTAGTCACCAGCAAACCGGAGCAAGTATTGCAATCACTCCTTTTCCTGCTACTTGTTTTCACGCTCATTAGTATTTCCTTTCACAATAGGTCATTTGCACTCAAAGCACAAGACAGAGCTGTCAGGGCCGAAGAGAATTTCAGATATTTCGTTTTAACAGGAAAACCACTTTCTAATAAGTTAACCATCTTCCAAATAATTGCATTACGCTTTGCAATTGATGAAGAATTTGTTTCTTTAGTAGAGAGAACTCTTAGCGAAAGTTTGACTCCAAAAGAAATTAAGCAAGCAATAAAAAAATGGAAAGCTGATTACCATAGAGCATAATGCAGCATTCAAAATTCTTCACGTTGACTTTCGAATATGAATTAATAAGTTTGAACTGCCACAATAAACAAGTTAGCTGTAAGTTAAAAGAGATTGAAAATAAGCTTTATCCAATAGGAAATGAATGGGAAGGTGTATTTTTAAAACGAGAGAATTAAACAGAATCTAACTGCCCTGGTGCTAGAAACTAGCTTTCAAAAAATATGCTTGCAAGGTTATTCTATCCGATTGTTCTTTCTTTTGAGTTACTAATAACCTCTTGTTCCAGTACAGAAAACTTACAGTGTCCCTGTACAGAAATTGGTATCGACAGTGTATGGGCGGATTCCAGTAATGTTTCCTGTTATAAGATTCCGGTGAACCAAACTCATGGCAACAATAAAAGTGGTAAGGTTTATATAGCTGCCATTCGTGCAGAAAAAACCAGCACCTCTTCTGGCGACCCTTTATTATACCTGCACGGTGGTCCTGGCATAGCCACACTCGACAATGCAGAACGATATTTAAATAGCACTCACTGGAAAACACTACGAGAAGAACACGATATAATTCTATTTGATTATCGCGGTACGGGTTATTCTGAACCACTTTGCGAGGATATGTTGGACTCACTTAAAAGCTTTGGCAAAACAAATCCATCTCCTGAAGCATACAAAGCCAAAGAAATAGAACTGTACATGAAGTGCAGAACTTCACTTGAGGAAAAGAAAATAGATATTCACTCCTACTCTTCTTTTCAAATGGCTGCTGATGCAGATGAAGTACGGCATGCACTACGCATTGAAGCCTGGAACATTTATGGCGTTTCTTATGGAACCATGGTTGCACTTCTTTACATCAGGCATTTTCCCGACCATTTGAAAAGCGTTGTGCTCGATTCTCCTTTTCCACCCAATGCCCCAAGTTTTGATTTTATAAGAACAATGAACTCAGCGCTTGTCAATATTCAAAACAACATAAACGAAGATTCTACAGCCCGTGTAAAATTTCCTGATGTAATAGGAGATTTTTCCAAAGCTGCAAAACGACTCAATGAAAAACCTGCTAAAGTAGATGGTGTTAATTTTAATGGAGATGATTTCGCCAATGCAATGGTTGCTGCCTTTTATAAAACAGATGTAGTTCCTTTAATACCTCTAGCGTTGCATGAATTTGCAACTGACAACGACTCACAACTTGCAGCGTTTGTTGGGGCGCTTTCTTCTGAAGGAGCTTATGGAAAGGCTAATGATATTCAAGGTGCGGCTATAACATGTTATGAATGTAAACCAAGAACTCCTGAAGAAACTCCGGATTCTTTGGAAAGGGAATATCCTTACCTTGCTTCTTTATCGATGAAAAATTATTTGAATCTATGTGCTACTTTTCGACCGGAACGTCCAGATGAAAAGTTTTTTGATCCAGTAAAAGGCGATTTACCAGTGTTGGTTCTTGTTGGAGCTTACGATCCAGGCACTCCACCTTTCTATGGAGAAGCAGCCATACAATCGCTGACCAACTCTACATTGATTGTAGTTCCCAATGCTTCACACGCTGCACTGCATTCCAGCGATTGTTCATTTAATATTGTAAAATCATTTTATAAGGCCCCAGCAACTAAACCGGATTTGAGCTGCATGAAGCAACTACCACGAATAAAATTTGCAACTGCAAATCTTAAGAGTGAGGTAGAAAAGATTAAAAATAAACACTAAATATATCGTATGAAAAAATCACGTCTTGAAGCCTTCAGCGATGGCGTTTTGGCAATCATCATCACTATTATGGTTCTGGAGCTGAAAGTTCCTGAGAGCAGTGATTGGAGTGCCTTGCTTTCAATTGGCCATGTTCTGCTGAACTATTTATTAAGCTTTATAATCGTTGGCATCTACTGGGGCAATCATCATCATCTATTGCATACTGTTCATCACGTCAACAGTAAGATCATCTGGAGCAACAATCACTTGCTGTTCTGGCTTTCATTGATTCCATTCACCACTCAATATATGGGCGAACATCCCGATGCCACCGTTCCCTTTGCCTTGTATGGAATCAATCTATTGTGCTGTGCTATTAGCTATACTTTGTTGCAGAATACTATTATGAAACATCATAAGCAGCCAACTGCACTGGCCGATGCGTTAGTAAAGCAGAAAAAGAAAGGATATTTATCTCTGATATTATATATATCATCAATCATAATTGCATTTATTCATCCAATCTTGTCGACTGTCCCCATTATCATTGTAGCGGTGCTATGGGTAATTCCAGATAAGAATATTGAAAAGGTATTTGATGAGATGGAAGATATTGAACTTTGACTATTCACCATATGTTAATTTTAATTGAGTTCATGAGATCGCTTCGCAATGTTAAACACCTGCCAGCGTAAAACAAGGATTAAATGAAAACAATTAACTTCACTGGCGAAAAAGATCACAGTAATGCCTCAGAAAAACAAGACAACTGAAACACAGATAAGTCCATACGAATTTATTAACTCCTATGTGGAGAATGAACAAAAGAAAATTGATAGTTTACAATTAATAGATCTCATGAGTGAATGGTCAGGATTTAAACCCAGAATGTGGGGGCCAACAATCATTGGCTTTGGAAGCTATCACTATAAATATAAGAGCGGGCATGAAGGTGATATGCCCTTAATAGGGTTCTCACCACGCAAAGCAGAATTTTCATTGTATGTGCATTCAAATACCGATGACAATAAACATTTGCTCGAGAATTTTGGAAAATATAAAATGGCCAAAGCCTGTATTTATATAAAAAAGTTATCTGATATCGATATTTCCGTGTTGGAAAAAATGTGTAAAGAGACCATCAGGTATTTAAACGAACATCATGAATGCGCCTGTCGGGAAAATTAATTCCTATCTTGAACTTTGATTAAACAGATTCAATGAGGACTATGAGTCTTCATAATTAGAAAAAAATCATAGTTAATCAACAAATCCACTGAATCAGAGTTCAGACTTTAATTGCCAACTATCTAAAACCCGACCAACATCATAAACATAATCATCAAAGCAATACCCACGACATTCATAAAAATCCCTGTAAGCAGCATTTTCTTTGCAGGGACATAACCTGTTGCATATACTATAGTGTTGGGCGCCGTGGCAATTGTCAGCATAAACCCGAATGATGCGGCAAAGGTTGCAGGGATCATCAGTTTGATAGGATTAATGTTGATAGCTTCTGCAAGCGATGCAAGAATGGGAAGCATGAGCGTGATTGTTGCAACATTCGATGCAAGCTCGCTGAGGAATGTTACCAGTGCTGCGATAATAATGATGATAACCCACAATGGATAGTTTCCGAAGAACTGCAGTTGCAATGCAAGAAAATCACCCAGTCCTGATACTTCAATGCCGCTGGCCAGTGCAAAGCCTCCACCAAAAAGGAGTATGATGTGAAAGGGAAGTTTCTTCACATCATACCATTCCAGCAGGAAGCTTCCTTTTTTACTGATAGAGGGAATGAGAAACAACATCATGGACATCAATATGGCAACAGTACTGTCTTTGATGAATCCTTTGGGAAATAAAACATCCCATCCTTTTATTTCTACCGTTCCGAAATCAAATCCTGTACGTGTAAACCATAGTAGAGCCGTAGTGGCAAATACGAAGACTACTGTTTTCTCTTCAAACGATATTTTGCCTAATGCATCATATTTATCTTTTATAAATGAACGGTCGGCAACAACATCGTTCTTTATATTGAATATTTTTTTCAGGATAAGGAAACCTGCTGCAATCATTGCAAAGGAAAACGGAATACCGAATCTGCACCAGCGCAGGAATGAAACAGGTTCTGCATCGGGGTAATGCTCTTCAAAAAAACCGGTAAAGATCATGTTTGTTGGTGTGCCCACAATGGTTGCCATTCCTCCAATGGTGGCACTGTATGCAAGTGCTATTAGGCAGGCAGCGGCAATATTGCCATGTGAACGTTCATCAAACAGTTCTTTATGCTGTACGATAGCAGTTACTGCTGCAACAAGCATTAATGTTGTTGCCGTATTGGATATCCACATCGACACTAAAAATGCTGTAAGCATTACTCCGGCCAGTATGCGTGATGGGGAACTTCCGGTGAAGAGTATGATGCGGTAGGCAATACGGTGATGGAGATTCCATTTCTCCATGGCATATGCTAAGAAAAATCCACCGACGAAAAGGAAGATCGTCTGCTCCATATAATACATGGATACTTCTTCTGCCTTCATGATGTTCATCAGTGGCATGAGAACAAAAGGCAGCAGAGATGTTACTCCTATTTCCACCGCTTCTGTGATCCACCATACTGCCATCCATGCCGTGATCATTGCCATCCTGCAGAGTACAGGTTCAAGTCCGTGTGACTGCGCCAGCAAAAAAAGCAGGAAGCCGAGCAAAGGTCCGGCAGGAATAGTGATCCATTTTGGCATAGGCGAATATAGTTCGTATCAATTTGCCAGTTTGATAATCACCCGCAAATCATCCACATCTGCGATGAGGGTATTGTGTTCAAGAAGTGTGGTAATTTAATTTTTACCGGCTATTGCTTACTTTTGCCTCCAGTAACTCCATGAGAAAGGCTTTTGATTTTTGACTTTCTGTTTTGTATGCAATCATCAACAAGGCATATCCAAATGCAAACATTACAAAAGGAATTAATGCACCTAGTGAAACTCGCTGCTTAAGTACTTGCTTATAATGCAAAATAGCAGAAACGGTGATTCTGATACATACAAGTCCAACAATCCCTAACCATAAAGACATAAATATCAAAACGAAAGCTACCGGCCTCATTTTAATAGCGACTTCTGTCTTTCCCGAATCAGAAGAAAGGTGACCTCTTATATTTGGTAGAAATGAATTGCGATAGTTTAATGTTTCTATTTATTTCAAAGGAGATGTCTGTGACCCGTCCTTCATAAGGTTTTGTTCTAACCGCAGAAGATGAAAAACTAAAACTGAACCCTGTTTTGGGTTCAGTAATACTTTCAATACGTTGCTGCACTTCTTTTGTTGTGAGTTTGGTCAACAGTTTGAAATTATCGAAAGGCAGGAAGCGCTTAAATTTCATTTTTTCTAGCAATGTCGTATGCCACAGCTCCGAACTCACTTTTCTCAGCTTACCACTCCACTAAATACTCAGCAGATCTTTTGCATGCTCAATAGCTGCTTCGGTAAGCTTTTGGCCACTGAGCATTCGTGCTATTTCATTCACCCTTTCATCTGGATTAAGCATTCTGATTCCTGTATGTGTGGCAGACTTCGTATCGGTTTTATAAACAAGAAAATGAGAGTTGCCTTTACCAGCTATCTGTGGAAGATGCGTGATAGCAATCACCTGGTGCTTATGGGCAATCTTCTGCATGATGTTGCCAACGCTGGATGCTACTTCACCGGAAATACCAGTGTCGATCTCATCGAAAATAATAGTTGGTAGTGCAGCAAGTCCTGCAAGCAATGATTTTATTACAAGCATCAATCTTGACAACTCACCTCCTGATGCCACCTTACCAAGCTCCTTAAACTCCCCGCCTTTATTTGCTGAAAAAAGAAATGTTATCCTGTCAAGTCCATTGCTGTTTATCATTTCATCAGACACCATTTCATGTTGCACTTTTAACACAGCATTAGGCATTACCAATTCAGTGGTAAGCCACTTCACTGACTTCTCAATTTCATTGAAGGTCTTTTTCCTGGCTGCTGAGATTTCCTTTGCGGATTTAATCATGCTCTGGAACATGGCATCCTTTTCCTTCTGCATCTTTAGTATTTCTTCTTCCAAAGAACCAATCCCATTGAGCTTTTCTTCCAGTTCATTCTTTAAAGTGATCAGTTCATCCACCGTTTTGAGATGATGCTTTTGCTCCAACTTAAAAATAGTATTGAGCCTCTCATTCACTTCATCGGCACGTGAAGGATCAAAGCGAACCTGACGTTCCATCTGCTCAGCCTCTGCACCAATGTCTTTTATTTCAACAGCCGCTGACTTGATCCGTTCTGCAAGCTCAGCATATCGTGCATCATACTTAGCAATACTCTGCAATGATGCCTGTACAGAAGCCAAATGACTGATAATATTTTCCTCATCGCCGGCAAGTGCAGCAAATGCATTGCTTAACTGTTGCTTTATTTCTTCAGAATGCGTTAACGCGTGAAGCTCCGTTTCAAGTTCCTCCTGCTCTCCAGTTTTTAATCTTGCTTCTTCAAGCTCATTGAATTGAAACTGGTAGTAATCAAGATCAGATTTTGAACGCTGTTCCCTCGCTTTTAATTCATCAAGCGTAGCGCTTAGCTTCGTATGATCATTGAAAAGATTTTTGAAGGAAACCAGTTTTTTCTCATGACCAGCAAATGCATCGACTACAGAAAGCTGGAAGCGGCTATTGGCAATAGTTAATGTTTCATGCTGCGAATGGATATCAACAAGTGTATCCGCAAGTTCGCGAAGCACGCTGAGGTTTACCGGGGTGTCATTAATAAATGCACGGGATTTTCCATCAACTGTAATTTCTCTTCTAAGACCGGTCTCACTTTCATAGTCCAGCTCATGCTCTTTGAAAAACTTCTGCAGGGAATAGTTCTCAATGGCAAATACACCTTCAATGATGCATTTCTTTTTTTTGTCGAGCAATGCTCCAGCATCAGCACGCTGACCAAGTATCAACCCTAATGCACCAAGCAGAACGGACTTTCCTGCTCCTGTTTCACCAGTAATAATAGTAAGGCCTTCATTGAACTGGATGTCCAGTTCATCAATCAAAATATAGTTTCGAATCAGGAGTTTTTTCAGCATAACAAGATGCGCTTTAATTCATATCGACAAAACGCTAAACAAAAATACGCTCCTTTAATTATTATTCTGAAGGATCTTCGAATACTTGCCCGAATTGGAAGGATTGATCTCATCAAGGGTGGTCTTCACTTCAGTCTTGATCTCGACAGGAGCACCTGAAAACATGTTTACTACTTCATCTGCCTTTGCGTCGAATAACATCTGCATCAGAGGAGAAACAGGTTTTTCCATGTGCACTTTTTTCAATCCATTAATTGCCTCTGCTGCTGCACGTAGTCCTTCATCCTTGTTTTCCTGCATGATGTCAAGTCCCTTTCTGTGGAAATTGTAATTCATCTGACGAATAGGCTTGAAGATGGGATTATTGATATTCTCACTGATCCAATATCTATTCCTCTGATTCGATTCAAAAGAGCGCCATCCTGGTTCAGGTGAGTTCTGCATATTAGCAACAATGGTCTGCATCTTTTGGAAATAGGGCGTACCTCCCATTGGCGAAAAACTATCATAGTCCATCCCAATAACCAGGTATGCATAATAAGCCATTACACCGATGAGATTGGTATTATTTGCTGTTTCATTGAACTCCAATGCCTGGAACTCAACATAACGAAAGTTGAATTCATTGTCTTTTATATTCAGTATTGGGGAATTATAATCTGCTTTGAACACAGGACGACGTGATGTGACCTGAATCGTTGCTTTAAACTCATCTACAGATATCCGTTCCGACACTTCTATCTGAATGCTGCATTCAATTCTCTCTTCACTTTTAAACTTATCATTCGTCCATTTTGTAGTATTCATAAATTCAAAAAGACTCTGTTGAAGAGTAGTGAACACCTGTTTATCACCTTGTATCCTCGGAGTAATAACAGAAATATTACAATTCAGCTCCTGCGCCATAAGAGGAGAGGCGAGGAAGATACAGGAGAATATATATATGATCTTACGCATTGGACGATTCTATTATTTTATTTACGATATCAACCGCTACTTCCCTTTTTGACTTCAGTTCGTAATCAGTTAAGCTGTTATTGCTGTCAATAATAGTTACTTTATTAGTATCAGTTTCAAAGCCGGCCCCTTTATCTTGCAGTGTATTCATAACAACAAGATCGAGGTTTTTACGCTTCAATTTGTCGTATGCATATTCAATTCCATTGGTTGTTTCCAATGCAAAGCCGACCAACACCTGATCGTTCCTTTTCTTCTTGCCCATTTCTCCAAGGATATCAACGGTTGGAGTGAGGGTAATATTGGGTATCCCTTCTGTCTTTTTAATTTTATGGTTGGCCTTGGACTCAGGGGTAAAATCAGCGACTGCGGCCGACATAATTGTTATATCACTTTCTGCATAATACTTCATGCATGCATTATACATATCACCAGCCGACTCTACATTAATGTACTTTAAGTGAGACGGAACAGCAAGGTGATTAGGTCCTGCTATCAAAGTTACTTCAGCGCCTCGCATTACCATTTCTTCGGCAATAGCAAATCCCATTCTTCCTGAAGAGCGATTACTTATATAACGTACTGCATCGATAGCTTCACGTGTCGGCCCGGCAGAAATAAGCACTTTCTTCCCTTTAAGGTCTTGTCTGTTCAAAAAAAAATCAGACACTGCTTTCAGCAAAACTTCCGGCTCTTCCATCCTACCTTCTCCATTAAGCCCACTTGCAAGCTCTCCTTTTGCCGGACCACAAAAAAGATGGTTGCGCTCTTTCAGTATCGAAATGTTATTCTGAGTTGCAGGATGCAGATACATATCATGATCCATTGCAGGTGCAACCATTACCGGGCATCTTGCAGAGAGATAGACAGCCATCAACATGTTATCACATTGACCGCTTACCATCTTTGAAATTGTATTTGCTGTAGCAGGAGCAATTAAAATAAGGTCTGCCCAGAGTCCTGCTTCAACATGATTGTTCCAGGTTGCATCAGCAGAAGTCATGCTGTGTACCACAGGATTTTTTGAAACTACAGATAAGGTAAGCGGTGTAATAAAATCAAGTGCCGGGGGAGTCATTACAACTCTAACCCCGGCACCTTCTTTAACAAGGAGTCTGCAAAGTTCTACAGCTTTATATGCCGCTATACTTCCCGTTACTCCTAATAAAATCTTTTTACCGCTTAATTTCACGGTCGTATTTTTTTAAATGGAATCTGAATCGGAACCCTTAGCTTCCCTGATTGGATTACGATGGTAGATCTTTCCATCAAGGTATTCTTGAATAGCAATTAGAGAAGGTTTTGGAAGACGCTCATAATACTTAGAAATTTCGATCTGCTCCCTGTTCTCAAAAATTTCTTCAAGATTGTCGCTGATGCTGGCAAACTCAGAAAGCTTTTCATTTAGCTCTTCCTTCAGATCTGCTGCAATATGATTTGCACGCTTCGCTAAAACAGCCAATGTTTCATACACATTAGTGGTGTTTTCTTCGAAGTTAACCAGGTCTCGGGTAATGGTAGTGTTCGTTGAAGATTTATATGTTGCCATTTCTATTTTATATCCCTTTTATTTGGGGGTGTAAAGATAGGAAAATCACTGATAACAAAGCAAATAGAATTAAAATAGGGTATTACCTGTCATGCAGTGATTCTCAGGCTATTATAGAGGTAGACAAACCCATTTCCGCTGCCATTGGAATGACTCTGTGCATTAGGGCGCTTTGATAATATGCAGGAAGCTGGCCTGTTGTGCCGTACAATAGATCATACTTACTGATGAGCTCAGGATAGTATTTTGCTATTGCCCTTTTGACAAGTGCGAAGTTGTGAGATGAACCATATCCTGATAACGTCAGTGATGATGGCAATACATAATGACTTCCCGAATTCTTAAATGCATGAAGCATTCTTTGTAGCGAATCATCGGTATCTGTAATATAAGGTATCAGCGGCATCATGCTTACACCTGTTTTAAATCCTGCTTCATGTGCATTCATAAGACCAGTCAATCGCTCTTCAGGTGAAGGAGCTCCTGGTTCAAAAATGCTGGCTACTTCTTTATCAATTGTAGAAAAGGAAAATGTAATTAGCACTTTATGCTCCAATCGATTTTGCAGATCGTCGGGCAAAACAGCATTCCTATTAATCTCATTCAAGACATCAAAGTCTCTAATCACCATTGGTGATTTAGTAATAATATGAACTGGAAATCGATGTTCGAGGATAAGTAACAGGATGTCGCGCGTGATGGATTCCTCTTCTTCAAACTGTACGTATGGATCTGTTGAGGAAGACAAAACGATGAACCCAAATTGTTTTTTGCGGGCTCCGAGCTGCAATTGTTTCTTGAGTAATTCAATTGCATTCCACTTTAGCGACGCTTTATTTTCCTGATGAAAACCGTACTTACTTCCTTTTACATAACAGTAGATGCAGTTAAAAGAACAACCGCTGTAAGGATTAATGGTGTAGTCATCCAGAAACAATGCGTCTCTTTTTTTCTTGCGGTTTAAAACTGAAGTGACAGTAATTTCCTTCAACAGATTCAGCGTATTTCTTGAACGCTGTACTCAAAAATAAGAATGAAAAATGAAGAATATGGAGATGCTATCCAGATCAATTGAGGGAAACAGGATCTTTTTTCCTGATGTCGTCCAACAGATTGTTGTAGATCCTTTCGGCTTCCTTCACATATTGACTTTCAGGGTATGAATCGATAAGCTTCAGATAATGCTCCTTTGCATCCTTCATACGTTGGAGCTGTTTACCTTCAATACTGCCTTCGGCATACAGATATGCAGATTTGAAAGTGAGGAAAAGTATTTCCTCTTTATACACCGTTGCTGGATAATCGATCAAAACATTCTGCAAAGCGGAAACAGCAGCTTTATAGTTTTCAGTTCTGTAATAAAGTCTGGCATTATTAAATGCCTTCGTTTCAAGTTTCATGCGCAACTCATCGATAAGATTGTTGGCTTCAGCAACTCTCGGACTTTGCGGATACCTGTTTATGAAGAGCTGGAATTTTTCAATTGCTTCAACTGAGCTTGTCTGATCAAGACTTGATACAGGTGATTCCAGATAGGAACAATAAGCATACATGTACTGAACTTCCTCTGAATATGAACTATTCGGATAGGTCATCAGGAAATTATTAAAGTGGTAAGAAGCCATTACATAATCACCAGTATAGTAGTTGCAATAAGCATAATAGTAGAACACTTTTTCACCACGTTCGGTACCGCGATACACAACCATGAGTTCTTCAAGCAACTGTAATGAGCGGAAATAATCTTCTTTTTTAAAATATTTTTCTGCTTCTTCAAACTTGCGATTCATGTCGTTTCCTTTCAAAATCTTTTGATAATTACTGCATGATGCAAGCATCATCACAGAGGAAATTAACACAAATGATATTTTTTTCATCTCAACAAACATTGCGCAAATGTAGAAAAATACTGGAGTTTCGGCCTGTTATTATATATTGGGAGCACTTAACAACGATATGTTGAAAACATTATTGCAATATGCAATATTAGTTTTACTTTTGTGCAGATATTTCGGTCACCATTATTTGACGCGGAATTCAGAAAATAAAAAACGAAAACAGACGCAGTAAAATTCAGATGAAAGATATTTTCGAAAAGATTCAGGAGAACAGGGGTCCGCTCGGTATGCATGCAAAGGATGCACATGGTTATTTCACTTTCCCAAAATTAGAAGGTGAGATTTCAAACAAAATGGTTTTTAGAGGTAAAGAAAGACTTGTATGGTCATTGAATAACTACCTTGGTCTTGCTAACCATCCTGAAGTACGTAAGACAGACGCAGAAGCATCAGCACAATTTGGACTAGCCCTTCCAATGGGGGCTCGTATGATGAGTGGTAACAGCAATCAGCATGAACAGCTGGAGAGCGAGTTATCTTCATTTATGGGTAAAGAGGATACCATATTATTGAATTATGGGTATCAGGGAATGGTAAGTGCTATCGACTGTCTTGTGGACAGACATGATGTAATAGTATATGATAGTGAATCGCATGCCTGCATCATTGATGGCTTGCGTCTTCATATGGGTAAACGATTTGTTTTTCCACATAATGATATGGCTGCTCTTGAGAAGCAATTAGAAAGAGCAACAAAACTAGTAGAGAACACCCCGGGAGGCATCATGTTAATCACCGAGGGTGTTTTTGGTATGAGCGGTGACCAGGGTTTATTAAAAGAGATCGTAGCCTTAAAGAAAAAATATTCCTTCCGCCTTTTTGTGGATGATGCTCATGGATTTGGAACAATGGGTCGTACCGGAGCAGGAACAGGTGAAGAACAAGGTTGTCAGGATGGAATCGATGTTTATTTCGGAACATTTGCAAAGTCAATGGCGCTTATCGGTGGATTCATTTCTGCAGATGAGCAGGTTGTTGAATACTTAAGATATAATATGCGTTCCCAGATTTTCGCTAAAGCATTACCAATGCCTTTAGTGATGGGAGCCTTGAAGCGACTTGAGCTTCTTCGCACAAGGCCTGAACTGAAAGACCGTTTGTGGAAAATCGTTCATGCTTTGCAGAAAGGATTAAAAGATGCAGGATTTGAAATCGGTAAAACCAATTCGCCGGTTACTCCTGTATATCTAAATGGTACAATCCCTGAAGCAACCAATCTTATTCTCGATCTTCGTGAGAACTATGATATATTCTGCTCCATGGTTGTTTATCCTGTTGTACCAAAAGGTGTGATCATGCTACGATTGATTCCAACAGCAGTTCATACAATGGAAGATGTACAATATACTATTGATGCTTTCAAAAAAGTAAAAGAAAATCTGAAAGCAGGAAAATATAATGCAGATAAAATAGTGACGGCCTAATATATATTAGGTAGTGTGTAATTTGAGTTTGAGTGGCTTGAAAATGGTGTGTTGAAAAAGTGAAACTTAGAAAAAGTTTCAAAAAAGTGAAACAAAATTTGAACATTAACAGTTTAACCATAACAAATTAATCATTAACCAATTCAAATTAAATTAAACATGAAACAAAAATCAGAAATGATGGCTGCCCCAGTTGTAACTGGAATCAGCAAAACTTCGAACTCGAAGTCTACTGTAAGTGGTACTAAAAATGCAAACGTTATCGGATTCAAGATGGCGAATGTAGAAGCTGCTGCTGCTAAGAAAGGTGCTAAAAAAGGAGCTAAGAAAGCTGCTAAGAAAGGCGCTCGTAAAGCTGCTAAAAAAGGAGCTCGTAAAGCTGCTAAGAAAGGAGCTCGTAAAGCTGCTAAAAAAGGAGCTAAAAAATCTGCAAAGAGAAAAGCAGCTCCAAGGAAGAAAACAGCTAGAAAAGCTGCTAAGAAGAAATAATTCTTCCTTCTTAAATTTAAAACGCCCTGCATGCAGGGCGTTTTTTTTGTCTTTAACTTTTAAGAGAGGCTTCGAACCGCTTTCCTACTATGCTTTCACAAGAAACATTTCCTTCAGCTTTTCCATGGCAAAATCGATGTCTTGCTTTGTGTTCATCCTGCTGAATGAAAATCTTACAGCTGGGCGATCAGGATCGGAATTAATACCTTTTAATACATGTGATCCTTGATTGCTGCCCGATGAACATGCACTGCCTCCACTTGCAGCAATACCTGCAATATCAAGATTGAAAAGTAGCATCTCAGATGAATCGGATGGCGGCAGACTCACATTTAAAACAGTATAAAGGCTTTGATCATTAACATCTCCATTGAACTCAACTCCTGATATCTCTGAAGTAAGTCTGTTCATCATATACTTCTTCAGGTCAGTGATGTATTTGATATCCTCATCCAATGAAGCATATGCTAGCTCAAGAGCCTTAGCCAGACCAACAATGCCATACACATTTTCAGTACCTCCACGCATATTTCTTTCCTGCGCACCGCCTGTAATTAATGGTTTTATTCTTACCCTTTCATTATTGATGTAAAGGAATCCAATACCTTTTGGTCCATGAAACTTATGTGCAGCACAGGTAATGAAATCAACAGGAATAGCTGAAAGATCATGCTCATAATGTCCCATTGTCTGAACGGTATCGGAATGAAATATAGCATCATACTTTCTGCAAATTTCACCTGCTTTCTTAAGAGGAAGCAGTGTACCTATTTCGTTATTGGCATGCATTAAAGAAACGAAGGTGCGGCTGTTTTCCTTAAGCAATGTTTCAAGATGATCAAGATCAATATGGCCTTTGCTATCGATGTTTACAAGGCTAAGTTTGATCTCTCCTCTTTCTGCCAGATCCTCCAGCGTATGTAGCACTGCATGATGTTCAACAGGAGATGTAATTGCATGCTTCAATCCAAGATCATGAATTGTACAGCGGATGGCCATATTATTCGCTTCCGTTCCTCCTGATGTAAAGAATATGTTGGCAGGAGTTGTCTTTAAAAGTTTAGCCACCCTTTTACGTGCATCTTCAACTACAGAACGTACTTCACGTCCGTAGGAATGGATTGATGAGGGATTGCCGAATTTATTCTGCATTACATCAACCATTGCATTGATTACTTCCGGATGAATTGCCGTTGTAGCAGCATTATCGAGATATATTTTCATAATTCTCTTGTATGTAGAGGTATTTTGTTCAATTAGTATACTGTTATTCCTTAACCGTCATCATTCTCGACACGATGTCTTTAATATCCATGATGATCTTCTCAGCAAGGTTCTCAGCAGTAGTCATGCTTTGACTTTCGCTATAGATCCTTATAATAGGTTCCGTATTTGATTTGCGAAGATGAACCCATTCTTTATCAAATTCGATCTTAACACCATCGATGGTATTCATCGGTTGCTTTTTGTACTTGGTTCTTATTTCAGAGATAATCTCATCTACATCCATGTCAGTAGTGAGCTCAATCTTATTCTTTGAGATAAAATAATCAGGATAAGAAGAACGAAGCATAGAGCAACTCTTGCCATATTTTGCAAGATGCGATAAGAATAATGCTATTCCCGCTAAAGCATCTCTTCCATAATGTAGCTCAGGATAAATCACTCCGCCATTTCCTTCACCACCAATCACAGCATTCTGCGTCTTCATCATCTCTACTACATTCACTTCACCCACTGCAGCTGCATAGTGTGTGCCCCCATGCTTTTCGGTAACATCACGCAACGCCCTTGTTGATGAAAGATTGGAAACTGAATTTCCTTTTTTGTTTTTCAAGATGTAATCAGCAACTGCAACCAGTGTATACTCTTCACCGAACATTTCGCCATCTTCACAAATGAGTGCAAGCCTGTCGACATCAGGATCGACTGCAATTCCAAGGTGTGCTTTCTTCTTAGTTACTTCCTTTGCAAGATCAGAAAGATTTTCCGGCAGCGGCTCCGGATTATGCGGGAACTGTCCGTTCGGCTCGCAATACAATTCAATCACTTCTTTAACACCAAGAACTTTCAATAAGGCAGGTACGGCAATCCCTCCTGTTGAATTCACGCAATCAATAACGATGCGGAAGTTTGCTTTTTCAATTGCTTTTCTATCTACAAGAGGAAGTGCAAGTATTGCCTCAAAATGACGTGCAAAGAATGTGTTATCTACAGTTACCTTCCCTAAGTGATTAACATCGCTGTAGCTGAACTCACCTCTTTCAGCAATGTCGAGGATCTTTGCTCCATCATCTGCAGAAATAAATTCACCTTTTTCGTTGAGCAGCTTTAATGCGTTCCACTGCTTGGGATTATGACTTGCAGTAAGGATGATTCCACCAGTAGCCTTGCTGAATACTACTGCCATTTCAACAGTTGGCGTAGTCGATAATCCTGCATCAATAACATCAATACCTAAACCCGTTAATGTATTGCATACAAGTCCAGACAACATGGCCCCGCTGATGCGCGCATCTCTTCCAACAACAACTGAGCATTGTTTGCCACTGTTAGCAGCAATCAACCATGTTGCATAAGCAGAAGTAAACTTAACAATATCAACCGGCGTCAATGCATCGCCTGGCTTCCCCCCTATTGTTCCCCGAATTCCCGAAATTGATTTTATTAAAGTCATATATATTGTCTGATAAAAATATTACTGTTTGTCAATTACTCTACATTACCCACTTTAAGAGTATGTCCTAATTTATCTCTTTTTGTTTCGAGATAAAACCTGTTATGCTCATTGCTTTTTGTTTCCAAAGCAACGTTATCTATGATCTCCAGACCGTAGCCAATCAATCCTGCGCGCTTGGTAGGATTGTTCGTCATCAGTCGCATTTTTGTAACACCTAAATCACGAAGTATTTGCGCCCCTACACCGTAGTCACGCTGATCTGATTTGAAACCCAGCTCTTCATTTGCTTCTACAGTATCATACCCATTTTCCTGGAGCTTATAGGCTTTAAGCTTATTGAGTAGTCCAATTCCTCTTCCCTCCTGGTTCATATAAACAATAACACCTTTTCCTTCCTTCTCAATCTTTTGCATGGCAGCATGGAGCTGTGGTCCACAATCGCACCTGCATGATCCAAAAATATCACCTGTCAAGCATGATGAGTGGACGCGTACAAGAATAGGTTCATCCTTTTCCCATGTACCTTTTACTAATGCCAGATGCTCCTGATCGGTATTGGTCTGACGATAAGCGTACAGCTCAAAGTCACCCCATTGTGTTGGCATCTGAACCTTCACTTCCCGCTCTACAAGCGATTCCTTTTCGATGCGGTATTTGATAAGATCCTCAATGGAAATGATCTTCATGTCAAACTTCTTTGCTATCTCCGTCAATTCTGGCAAACGCGCCATCGATCCATCTTCATTCATTATCTCAACAAGAACACCTGCATGTGGTGCAGGAAAACCTGCAAGTCTGGAAAGATCTATCGATGCTTCCGTGTGACCGGCCCTACGCAATACCCCACCTGACTTAGCTCTCAGAGGGAAAATATGTCCTGGCCTTCCAAGATCAGAGGGTTTTGTTGAAGAATCAATCAATGCTTTTATAGTCTTCGACCTGTCTGCAGCAGAGATACCTGTAGTACATCCATGCCCCAGCAGGTCAACACTTACAGTAAAAGCTGTTTCATGTGATGCAGTATTCTTATTTACCATCATTGGAAGATTCAGCTCTTCGCATCTTTCTTCAGAGATAGAAACACAGATAAGTCCTCGCCCGTGAGTAGCCATAAAATTGACAAGCTCAGGGGTGATATTATGGGCAGCTGTTACAAAATCACCCTCATTTTCACGGTCAGCATCATCAACAACAATAACGATCCTGCCATTCTTTATATCAGTTAGAGCATCCTCGACCTTGTCGAGCCTGACCACTGATCCATTAACATCCTTTTTCACGGCGCAAAAATACAAAACAGCAGTCAGGCTAGCCAATACTATTTACAAGCATTGTCCGTCCAGGAAGCTGAAATCATAATTAATCATGGCTTTATTGCTTTTTTGGGGACATTCTTACAGCCTATAACAGCCTCAAACCCTCTGCTGTCAAGGGTTTCCTCCCTCATGCAGAAGGAGAAAACAGGATTAAACTTACTTCTGCAACAGATTTTAAAAACAAGCTAACCTTTTCCCTGCAGTGCCGTTAAACTTGCTATAACGATATCATTTATAAACGATGATATGGCGTTCTTAAAAAGATAAAAACTACGATTATTCATAGGGTTTATGGTTAGGTTTTAGGTTGATTGTCAGGCAAGGGGCAGCCCCGTAAGGCTGCTCTGACACCTGATTCTCCTGTCAGCCCTTAAGATTTGCCTAAAGGCGTAAAAATGGTTTTGGTGTTTTAGGTTTGTCAGGTTAAGGCAAGTCCCGTAAGGCTTACGCAACCTGGATCAGGCACTGAACAAGAGTGGTTTCTGGTTAGCTTCAATTTGTCATCATAAGGTTGGTCCCGTAAGGCCAGCCTTATGATGTTTATATATATACATGTCCTTTTTCCAGGAGCAGCTGGTGATAAAAGGCAGCGACCTTTTCCCCTACCTTATGCATGTCATAATAATCTTCAGCCAACCTTCTTGCATTAGTGCCAATAGTACTACACAACTCAGGAGAAGAATAACATAAAGCGATAGCCTTGTACATTTCTTCTGCTGTATCGGCAATAATGATGTTTTCCATCGGAACATAATGAAGTCCTTCTGCTCCCTGCGATGTAGAGATTATTGTTTTGCCTAATGCCATGCCTTCCACGATCTTCACTCTGATACCGCTACCTGCGAGCAATGGAACAACCATAACGGAATGCGACAGCATGAACTCTCGCGCATCAGGAACTCTTCCCTGAACACTGCATCGTTCATCAGCGTAGGCAAAAAAGCGATCGGGCATATTGTTTCCTGCTATATATAATTTCACGGATGGAAACCCTGATTTTACTCTGGGCCATACATCATTCAGGAACCATTCCATGCCTTCCTGGTTAGGCATCCAGTCCATAGCGCCAAGATGAAACAACGAAAAATCAGTTTTCTTCTCAGAAGCCGTCATCTTTTCAATGTAAAAGCAGGTTGGTGCAATGCATACAGGACCCTTATAACCAAGATTACGGAAGATCGTTGTCTCCTCATCAGTTAACGTCACCAAAGCATCGATTCTTCCCAGTACGTCTTTTTCATATTTATAAAGCCGCTCTGACAGCAGAGAGAGGTAAAGTTTTTTTAAAGGATTTTTCTCATCAGCAGCTAATCTTTTCCATATCCTGTACTCTACGTTATGCGCACGAAGAACAACCTTTGCATCCGACACCTGCCTGATATCGTCTATATATAATGACATGGGCAAGTAGTCAATCTGAACAATATCATATTTATCGGCAGTGAGTATCTGTTTAAGTTTCCTGCTGAACTCTTCCGATTTAAATCGTGCAATATGATATGATTCTGAAGAAAAGAGATTGAAAAAAGCCTTTAGTGGCTTCACTGAATTATCTATATAAACTGTTTCCAGCTTATGCGTAGCTGCATAATGCTGATCTATCTTTTTCTCTTCGATAAAATGTTTACTGGTGTTGAACGCCAATACCTTCACTTCAGCACCACAATCAACAAGGGCATTAGAAAGGTTGTACATGCCAATCGTTCCGCCGTCGACAGGCGGATAAGGAATACGAGGGCAAAGTTGTAATATCTTCACTTCTTTCTTTTTAATCTTTTAAAGAAACTCTTATACAATTCGGCATCAAAAATAACAGAATCATGCGTGGCCTTGTAAATAAGGAATAAACCTACTGGTAAGAGTATTGCTGAGGAGAACCACATTCCCTTTAATGCTGGTATTTCTCCTTCCTTAGCGAGTTTTTCCCCAGTTATACTCGTAATATGGTACAGTAAAAAGAAGAGCACGGAGATGACAAGTGGAAGCCCCATACCTCCTTTTCTGATGATAGCCCCTAATGGTGCTCCAATAAGAAATAAGATGAAGCATGCAGCTGATAATGTGAGTTTTCTATGCCATTCCACCTTGTACTTAGCAACGAGATATTTTCTGTTGTCAAGATCTTCTGAGCTGCTGTATACATATGACTTAATTCCTCTTGAAGAATTCAACGCATTTTCAAACAATGGCGACACTCTTCTGATTCCTGTGTCGGCTATGGCAACAGCACGTGGTTGAACTGTATTTATTTTTTTGAAAAAGCTGCTGTCGCGCAAAAAAAGAAAATAAGGTTTCAGGTTTGATGTTACCTCCTTTTCCCTTCTCTGATAATCACTTTGCAAACTATCGATAGACTTATCAAGTTGTTTAAGGTTCATCATCTGATGTCCACCTTTAAAAAGATCTTCATTCGTTCTGCTGAGCTTGAACTGTGAAAGGTCAAACCTGATGTTGTAGCTTTTAAAAGAATTGCGCATCAATGGATGTGAGTCAACCCCGCCTTTCTGATTGTTCTGCTCTTCATAGCTTGCACCGTTATATAAATTCAGAACAAGATATCTCTCATCCGCTGTAGTGCTCATCGATCCACTTTCTGCAATGATCACTTTCTTATTCCCTCCACTCCTGGTATGATCGTAGATCATCACATTCTTTATAGTTTTTCCATCTCTGTCCTTGTCACCAACTTTAATGCTGTATCCTTCAATTCCGTTATAAAAAACACCTTCTCTGATCGACAGCGCGGGTTTCTGCTGCCTTATGTCATACAGTAAAGAACCCATTTTAAGATTGGTGAATGGCAATATATAATTTGAAAAAAAGAATGCTGAGACACTGATGACTAATGCTGTCACAAAAAGAGGTCGCATCAATCGCTGCAGCGAAATGCCGGAAGCCTTTGCTGCCGTGATTTCAAAATGTTCGGCAAGATTACCGAATGTCATTATAGATGATACAAGGATGGCAAGCGGCAATGCTAGTGGAACCAGGTTAGCCGATGTGTAAAACAACAATTCAGCAATAACCCATGTATCAAGCCCTTTACCAACAAGATCATCAATATACTTCCAAAGGAACTGCATTAGCAAAATGAACTGTGCTATGAAAAATGTCAGTACAAAGGGACCTGCAAAAGAAGTTATAACAAGACGGTGAAGTTTTTTCATACAGGCCCTTTGGGGCAAATGATAATTCAAAAGGCAAAAATACCTTAAGTTTGGTAACTCTATGCAGGAAAAGCCATTGTTAACCGAGGAAGAACTAAATCTCCTTACAAATAAGGAAGTTTTTATTATTAAAAATAAGGTTACTCATAAGCTACAGGAACTTTTCGCATCGCTTAATATAGAGATGGAAAAAGAAAAGGCACTCTTTTCAGATAAGCTTCCCGCAGAAGTTATTGCTACTAAGGGTAAGGTAAGCCGAGGTGAGAATTATTCAGGATATCCATGGATGGTGCTCGACAACCCACGACTCTTCAATAAAAATGATGTATTTGCATTTAGATCCATGTGCTGGTGGGGACATGAATTCAGCTTTACATTACACTTATCCGGTATCTATCTCGAAAAACCACACACCCATTTAAAGGAAAGGCTTCACAGCATTAAAGAGAACAATATATATATATGCGTGAATGATTCCCCTTGGAGCTATCATTTTGAAGAAGGCAACTACCAGCCACTTCATGCAGCAACCAAACTGGACGCCATTATTTCCAAAGATTTTATAAAGCTAAGCCGGAGACTGAAAATAGAAGATGTATCAGCATTAAATCAATGTGCAACTGAAACCTTTCAGTTGTTCATGAACACACTGCTTTAATTACATGCTTCCGATAAGTTGTCGAAGCTGTTGAATCTGATTTTCCCAAAGCATCCTGTTGGTTTCCTTCTCTCCAGGATTAGCCCAATCCGTGATTAAAAGCGCAATGTCAGATGTAATATCATCTTCCCTTATTTCAAACTGAAAATAGGTTCCATCATTCTCATCAGTCCATTGATAACGTACCAGCTGTTGATCTTTAAGGCCAACCTGCTTCGCATGCACTTCACTTCCTTCCCATACGAACACATAGTTGTCATCACTACTTCTAACTTCATCAGCAAACCACCCAGCGAGTCCACTTGAATCACTCAGATAACTGAAGAGAATTCCTTTTGAAGACCTGAATTCAAATTCAAGCTGATACTTTTCCTTTTTAGTATTGGTTGGTTCAGGAAGCTTTAGTACAGGTGGTGTTTTTGGTTTTGAAGGTGAATATGTAGGTACCTTTATTCTTGGCTTTACACGGTCCATATCCATTGTTTCTTCAAGCTCTTTCATAATACGTTGAGCTTTCGAATGCAGCTTTTCTTCAGCATCCATCTTAGGCTTGGCAGAGTTCACACCAGGTTTAGCTGCAGGTGCTTCCATAGCTGGTTTTACTTTTGATGGCTTTGGTGGCGGGCTTACTTTTTTGGCAACTTTAGCAGGCTTAACAGGTGCAGCACTAACCTTCTTCTTGGCTGCTTGCTTTACAGCTTTCTTAGGAGCACTTTTCCTTACCTTTTTAGCAGCTGCTTTAGCAGGTTTACGCACTACTTTCTTCGCCTTCTTTACCGTTTTCGCTTTCGCAGGTTTGGACTTAGCTTTAACTGCTTTTGCCTTTCTATTTTTTATAGGTGCCTTTTTCTTAGGTTTTGAAAGTCGTTTGGCAGCCGCCTTTTTTGCCGGTTTCTTTGTGGCTTTTTTTGTAGATGATTTAGCGGCTTTTTTTGATTTTGCCATAGCTGAATGGTTGTTAAAGGATGTCAGTTAAAAATTCACTAGCGATGCGAAATATAAATAAATTAATCTGAAACGAACTTTCTCTGTTTATTAATTAAATACGTCACCTAACGACAGCAAATCGGAGGGTAATAGATGATTGTCCCCTAAGCGTCCAAAAGTAAATACCTTCTTCGGCATTTACAGGAATACTTATTTGTTGCTCACCCTGGCGTAACATGAGATTTCCTGATCCAAGTGTCCTTCCCAAACAATCGTTAAGAACATATGCAGTAGGGCCACTGATAGCACTATGGAGAATGATCGTCAGATTATCTCCTGCCAAATACGAAGTAAGAATTCCGTATCCATTGGTTGCTTCATTAATCCCTGAACAGGTGGATACATTAACAACCTGTGAAGCACTGCTGCTACAGTTGTTTGGATCAACATACTGGTAGTTGATGGTATAAGTTCCATTTCCAGCAGCTACAGGATCGAACACGTTCCCATTTATACCTTGTCCGGTAAATGTTCCACCTGAAGGAACACCAATGAGTGTGTCTGCTGAACCACCATTACTGCAATATGCAGTGTCGAGCCCGCTAAATGTTGCTTGTGTACCGGTAACCGTGACTACCTGAGATGTACTGCTGCTGCAATTATTCGAGTCGATATATGCATAGTTAATTGTATAGATGCCATTTCCAACAGTTGCAGGATCAAACACGTCTCCATTCATACCCTGACCTGAAAATACTCCTCCGGCAGGAGTAGCAACAAGCGTATCCGCTGATCCATTATTACAATAAATACTATCAAGACCGGTAAATGAAGGTTGTGCAGGTGTTCCAAGAAGTACAACGTAAACACTATCCTGGCTTATGCATGCTGAAATATTCATAGCAGTTACACTAACCATTCCATCCTGAGTTACCCAGGCTGTGTTGCCTGATGAATTGCCTGATGGAGTCTGCCACGAATAGATCAAACCTGAGGCGAAAGGTGTTTGCAGAAGAACAGAATCCGCACATATATATAAGGTATCTTCTTCCGATATATAAGCTACAGGGTCGCAAACAGACGATGCAAGTCTTTTAATAGTCCCTCCACTAAGGTCAGCAACATAGATCTCCCCGTATTGGTCTTCTCCAAAAGTGCTTATACTTCCATTGGCAGATATCGTATTATAATGTGTGTAAGCTCCATTATCCCTTTTCAAAACCTGAATCATGTCGTTACAATAATCGCTGAAGATATACCAGCCGAAAAGGTCGTTGTACTTTCCTCCTTTATATATATATCCGCCCGTTATTGAACAGTTGAACCCAGGCGCGCCGTGCGACATTTCAAACACTGCAGAATCGTATGAAGATTGCGGCTGACATCCGGATGTGTTGTAAGGGTGATTTCCTTCATAGCACCTCCAGCCATAGTTAATACCACCTGGTGAGCCGGCTGGTTGAAAGTCCACTTCCTCCCAGTCACCCTGCCCTACATCGGCTATCCACAGATCGCCCGTGATTCTGTCAAAACTGAACCTCCATGGATTGCGCATTCCAACAGCCCATATCTCAGGTGCAGCGCCTGCTATACCAACAAATGGATTGGTTGGGGGAATAGCATAGTTAGTGCCGTTGTCAACATCAATCCGCAAGATCTTGCCTAGTTTTTCAGCCATATTCTGCGCCCTGTTACCTGGATCACCTCCCGATCCTCCATCTCCCATTCCAATATATAAATACCCATCAGGACCAAATTGTATACAACCTCCATTATGATTTGAAAATGGCTGATTGATTGTAGTCAGAATAACTTCGCTTAGCGGATCAGCTATATTGCTATCAGCAGCAGTCACATTGAACCTGCTGATAACGGTATTACCAGAATTGTTCGTGTAATTCACATAGAAATATCCATTCTGTTTATAATTAGGATGAAATGCCAAACCAAGAAGGCCCTGCTCATTGCCTGAGCTTCCTACTCTGGCATCAATATTCAGAAATGGAGTTGGTAACACTACACCACTGTCAGGTACAACATTGATATAACCATCTTGCTCTACAATGAAGAGTCGGCTGTCGCCACAATTTCTTATGTCGACAGGCCGTGTAAAACCTGAAGCATATGCTTGAAGAGTTATTGAAGGGGCCTGTGCATTAACAAGAAAGGCAGAAAACAGAAATAAAGGGAGTAGGAGTTTTTTCATTACGTATAGTAGGCTTGTGTAAAAAACAAATATAGATTTAACTTTCATATTTGAACGGGCATGGTGTAAAAATGATGTTCAATTCACATTCTACCTTTCTTCATTGATAAAAATTGTTTTTTGGCAGGTACAAATGAAGTAATGATGGTTCATAAAAATCTGCAATACTTGAATGGTATATATTTGTCGTCTTAAGAAAATACAATTTCCAAACAGGTGTTATATATTTTATTTTTTGACAAGCAGCATATCGACTTTAAGTAAACGATGGATGTAAACGAACTCATCAGTTCCGGTCTGCTTGAAATATATTGCCTGGGTCTGGCAACACCAGAAGAAAGAGACTTCATTGAAGATATGGCCAGTAGGCATGATGAGATTAAACTTGAAATCGATCAGATCACAACGGCTCTGGAGGAAAAGATGGCAGGTGAAAAAAGCGCCCCTCCTGGCCTTAAGGATAAAGTGATGTTATCTCTTGAAGGAACAGCATTGGGCCTACCACCTCTTCTATCAAGCATTACTTCAAAAGACGAGTGGTACGATTACATTTCAGCCCATCGGCTCTCACCTCCTGAAAATTACCAACCTGTTCACTGGGTTGATTTGCCTGGCAATGATCATCTGGTTACCTATATCGTTTGGGCCCGTCAAGGGGCAAGCGTCAGTGAAACACATGAAGATGAGGAAGAATGCCTTTTTATGATGGAGGGTGCCTGCATAATTACTGTTGAAGGTGAGAGCATGCAATATGGACCCGGAGATATCGTCAGTATTCCTTCGGGAAAATTTCACAAAGCGGAAGCATACACCGACATGCTCCTAATTGGCCAGCGAATCAAGATCTGAGGCTTGACCCAACTGTTACCGCCCTGGTGAAATACTTTGTAATTTCGCTCGCTCTGTATAAGATTGTCCAATGAGGATTGATATCATCACCGTTCACCCCGAACTTATTAAAAGCCCTTTTGAACATTCAATATTGAAGCGAGCTGTTGCAAAAGGTCTCGTAGAAGTTAACCTTGTCAACCTCCGCGACTATGCGTTTAACAAGCATAAAAGTGTTGATGATTATGCTTTTGGTGGCGGGGCAGGAATGGTAATGACTATTGAACCTATTGCTGCATGCATCGAAGATTTGGCATCGCAAAGAAAATACGATGAGGTCATATACTTGAGCCCTGATGGTGAGTTGTTCGATCAACCCATGGCTAATTCCTTATCACTCAGTAAAAACCTTATCATGCTTTGTGGCCACTACAAAGGTGTTGATGAAAGAGTGAGAGAGCATTTCATCACCCGTGAAATCAGCATTGGCAATTACGTATTATCGGGCGGTGAGCTGGCAGCAGCCGTTGTTTGCGACTCGTTAACAAGATTGTTGCCTGGAGTACTTAACGATGAGACTTCTGCTCTCTTCGATTCTTTCCAGGATAACCTGATTGCCCCTCCTGTGTATACACGACCTGTAGAATTTCGCGGGTGGAAAGTACCTGACATCTTGCTTTCTGGTCATGAGGCCAATATCAGGCAATGGCGTCATGATGAATCTGTTAAACGGACAAAGCACCGACGACCCGGACTAATGGAGTGACAGAGTACTTCTTCCGGATTAGAATTAGGCTATTTCAAAAAAAATCAGGTTTCGTATTAAAAAAATACCTAATATTGCCCTCCCTAATTTAAGGGGATAAAAGAAAGATAAGATCATGGATTTGTTAAAGTTAGCCGAGGACACAACGGTTGAATTCAAAAAATGGCCTGACTTCAAGGCTGGGGATACCATTACAGTAACTTATAAGATCATTGAAGGAAATAAAGAACGTGAGCAGCTTTTCCAAGGCGTTGTTTTACAGCGTAAAGGATCTTCTGCAAGCGCAACCTTCACGGTACGCAAGATATCAGGTGGCGTTGGTGTAGAGAGGATCTTCCCTACTCATAGCCCAAAGATCGCTTCTATCGAGGTAAACAAAAGAGGTAAGGTTCGCCGTGCCCGTATCTTCTACCTTCGTAACGTTAGCGGTAAGGCTGCTCGTATCGAGGAAAAGAAAGCAAAAGTTGAAGATTAATTGTCAAAATATCGCATAAGGAAAGGCTGCTGTTACAAGCAGCCTTTTTTATTGTCGTGAGTTTAAAACTTATAGATAAACCTACCATTGCCGAACGGCTTACTTACCCTAACTTTGCAGCCCTTTTTCATGGCAACAAAAACTGATATTCATTCTCTCGATCCTAAGAAGTTTATAATCATTAAGGGTGCAGCAGTGCATAACCTTAAAAAGCTTGATGTTGCGATTCCACGCAACCAATTTGTGGTGATCACAGGTTTAAGCGGATCGGGTAAGAGCTCACTGGCATTCGACACATTGTATGCTGAAGGGCAGCGTCGTTATGTGGAAAGTCTTTCCTCCTATGCCCGACAGTTTATCGGAAGGATGGATAAGCCTGAGGTAGATTATATATTAGGGATTGCTCCTGCTATTGCCATTCAACAGAAGGTGAACAGCAGGAATCCACGTTCTACAGTTGGTACCAGCACGGAGGTCTACGATTATCTGAAACTGCTTTTTGCGCGTTTAGGCAAAACCTACTCCCCAGTTTCGGGTGAAGAAGTAAAGAAGCATACGGTAAGTGATGTCGTTGACTTTATTCTTTCAAAAACAAATCATAGACTACTCATTACTTCACCAGTATATAAACATGGCGGAAGGCCAGCCATTGAAGAGCTCAACATCCTCTTGCAAAAAGGATTTACGAGAGTTGTTTCTAAAGGTGAAATCAGGGAGATTGAAGAATTAGAGAATGAAGAGGAAAAGCCAGGCAAAAAGAAATCTGCAAAGGCTAAGAAGGAAATAATTATTGAAGAGCATTCTACCATTGATGATCTCTTCCTTTTAATAGATAGGGTTTCTGTTACGGAAGCTGATGATGAAACAAGAGCGAGGGTTGCTGATTCAGTGCAGACAGCATTTAACGAAGGAAAAGGCACTTTACAGGTATTGGATTATAACGATGGTAAACCATCACAACTGAAAGTGTTCTCCAATAAGTTTGAGCTCGATGAAATTTTATTTGAAGTTCCTTCAACGCATCTTTTCAGTTTTAACAATCCATATGGTGCATGTAAAAACTGCGAAGGGTTTGGCTCAGTTATCGGAATTGATGAAGACCTGGTCATCCCAGATAAAAGTGTGAGCATTTATGATGGAGCAATTGTTTGCTGGCGTGGTGAAAAGATGAAAGAGTGGAACGATAAACTCATAATGAACTCCTACAAGTTCGACTTCCCTATACATAAACCTTATTTCGAACTCAGCGATTATCACAAGGAGCTTCTTTGGACAGGAAATAAATACTTCAAAGGGCTGAATGATTTTTTCAAGTATGTAGAGGAGCAGACATACAAAATTCAATATCGTGTAATGCTGAGCAGGTATCGTGGTAAAACGATTTGTCCCGAATGTAGGGGAACAAGACTTCGTAAGGATGCCTCCTTTGTAAAGATCCATGGGTTTTCAATTACTGATCTTGTATTAAAGCCTGTGAAGCAGGTATTGGAAATATTTCAGTCATTTCAGTTTAATACACAGGAAACTGCTATTGCAAAAAGAATATATACAGAGATCGTTAACAGGTTACAGTATTTATGCGATGTCGGGTTAGGTTACCTTACTCTAAACCGTTTGTCTAATTCACTCTCTGGTGGAGAATCTCAGCGCATCAACCTTGCTACATCGTTGGGCAGTAGTCTTGTTGGTTCCATGTACATATTGGATGAACCCAGCATTGGCTTGCATCCGCGCGATACACAACGACTAATAAAAGTTCTTAAGCAACTTCAGAAAGCTGGTAATACATTGATCGTTGTAGAACACGATGAAGATATTATGCGCGCCGCTGATCAGTTGATCGACATTGGACCAAAAGCAGGCGTTCATGGAGGTGAATTAGTTTTTCAAGGCGGCTTTGACGACATGGAGTTAAAGAGTGAAAGCCTCACTGCAAAATACCTCACCCGCAAAGAACAGATTCCAGTTCCTTCACAAAGAAGAAAATGGAAGAAATATATAGAGATAAAAGGTGCAAGAGAAAATAACCTGAAAAACCTGACCGTTCAGTTTCCATTAGGAATTGTTACATGTGTTACTGGAGTAAGTGGCTCAGGTAAAACTACACTTGTAAAGAAAATTCTTTATCCTGCCATAAAGAAGATCATTGGTGGATATGGAGAAGCAACAGGTAACTTCGACAGGCTGGATGGTAATTATGCTGATATTACAGCAGCAGAGATGATCGATCAGAATCCGATTGGTAAATCCTCCCGTTCAAATCCTGTTACGTATGTTAAAGCTTACGATGAAGTAAGAAGTTTATATAGCGATCTTCCTATTGCCAGGAACAGAGGAATGAAACCTGCACACTTTTCTTTTAATGTGGAAGGTGGAAGATGTGAAGCATGCCAGGGAGAAGGTGAGATCACTGTGGAGATGCAGTTCATGGCCGACATACACTTGAAGTGTGAAGTATGCAAGGGCCGTCGTTTTAAAGAAGAAGTGCTTGCAGTTGAATATCGTGGAAAGAGTATTTATGATATTCTCGACATGACAGTTGAAGAAGCAATCGAATTTTTCGGTCCACATGAAGGTCCTGCAAAGTATCATACATTGCATCAGAAGATCACTGGAAAGATTCAGCCGCTTGCTGATGTTGGTCTTGGTTATATAAAGTTAGGACAGGCATCGAGCACTTTAAGTGGTGGTGAAGCGCAACGCATCAAGCTTGCATCCTTCCTGAGTAAAGGGCAACAGGCCACCAATACACTTTTCATTTTTGATGAGCCAACAACTGGCCTGCACTTTCACGACATACGAAAACTTTTAGATGCATTCAATGCATTGGTGAAGAACGGTAACACGCTTGTCATCATCGAACACAACCAGGAGGTGATTAAATGTGCTGACTGGATCATCGACCTCGGCCCTGATGGTGGTGATGAAGGCGGGAATATTGTGGCTTACGGAACACCGGAAGATATTGTAAAGAGCAAAGACTCGATTACCGGTGAGTACATAAAAGAGAAGCTGTAGGTTTTAGATATAGATTACAGATTATAATTATTTATCTCTTAAAAGGTTTAAAGCTGCTGCAGAGATAAAATGGAATTTGTAGGTTTGTTTAACTTTGTGAAATCAACTCCCTTACTTATTTTTTATAAAACCATAAGACCATGAAAAAACTACTACTCAGTTTATTTATTATTCCTCTTTCCGTTTCGGCACAGGTAAGCATAGACGAACCTAACATTCCTACTTCACCAAATGGAATTGCAGGTATCGATTCCATTCGTTGTGATCAGGACATATTCTATGGCGCCAGTTTCAACAATATATATAAGTTTAGTATCAACGGAAATAACGTAACCAATATCGGATTAATTACAACTTATCCTGGACAGCTTAATGGCATTGCCGTTGCTTCCAACATTCCAGGAGCCTCCTCTTTTCCTGCACTTTATTTCCCAGTTGATGGCGTAGGTGATTCATTGTACTACTACGATGCATTCAGCTGGCATTCGATTTATGTTCCTGGCAATTACACTATGGTTAATGGTGCTTCATATGGAAACAAACTTTTCTTTCACGAAACAGTGAACAGCATTTTTGGAGATGAAATACTTGCATTTGATGGAAGCTCAGTCACCTCTGCTTACACATTACCTTCAGGGTTCAGTTTTGCCGGTGCAGACCTTGCCATCGATGGTGCAGGGAATATATATCTTATGGTGTCGTATGGTGGAGTAGATTTCTTTTTAATTGTTTCACAAGCAGGAGCAGTTATTAGCCAGATACCTATTCCAGCAAGTATTCCAACGACATCAGCAAATGGGATGATGATTATTGGAAATACATTATATATATCCTATGGCGCATCAGGCAGTTTACCCTACACATTACTACCAGTCACCCTCACTTCCTCCTCTGCAACTCCAGGCTTATCAATGTCATTTAACTTCGGAACATTTGATCTCGCAAGCTGCAACGCAGGAATTGTATTGGATGTCAGTTCGCTTGAAAAAACTGGTGGCATTTCAATTTACCCAAACCCATCTTCAGGCTTTTTCAGGATCAATGCTGAAGTTGTGATTGATGAAATAAAAGTGTTCGACCTTGCGGGAAAGCTAATGTATAACGCTGATGTAAGCAGCAAGTATTATGAGATCAGCTTACCTCAATCCGGGTTCTATTTTATTGAGCTAAAAAGCGGAGATGATACCTTCACTCAAAAAATTGTTGTGGAGTAAAGCCCAGCAGCAGCATAACTATAAAAACAAAAGCCCGGGCTACAACCGGGCTTTTATATTCGTTCTATATTTTGTTATAGGAAATTCAATCTTGCCATAAAGGTATCCTTGTACGACTTACCAATTGGAATTGTTTTATCACCTATCAGCACCGTGTTTTCATCCAGTACATTGATCTTATCGATTGGAATGATATAGGAACGATGTACGCGAAGGAATTTATTATTTGGAAGCTTTGCTTCAATATCCTTCATGGTTGAATGGATCACAAATTGATCAGTGTTGGTTTGAATGATCACATAATTATCCATTGCCTGAATCCAGCTGATGTTATCGAGATAAACCTTCACCAGCATCGATCCTTTCTTAACGAAGAATGAATTCTGGATAACAGGATGCTCGATAAAAGTATTCATCATCACAGCCTGCCTGTCAGCTTTATCCATACCAGATTGCTTCTCCATTATTACAAATGCATTTCCGATAAGATTATTTTTTTCATCGCGGATCGGTGATGACGTAACGGAAGAAGCTACGCTGCTATTGTCGCGTTTTATCATTACAAAGCAATCATTGTATTCCATTGCTTCATTATTCATCATTCCTGTAACGATCTCTTCTTTACGGATCGATACCCCACCCTCCTGTTCTATTCCCATCATAGAGAACAGATCAACTCCAATTGCAGACGTTGCACCAAAGCCTAACATAGTTTCAGCTTTTGCATTCATATATGTTACACGGCATTCAGTATCGGTAATGATGATTGCTTCATCAACCTGGCCCAATGCATTCGATAAACGTTGATTCTTTTCTCTTACTTCTTTATCCCTTCCGAATTTAAAGAGTGCCATTTCAACAGTTGTCTTAAGATCTGTTTCATTAAAAGGCTTTACAATATATCCATAAGGTTCCGTAACCTTTGCACGATCGAGTGTTGCCTGGTCAACATATGATGTTAAGAAGATAACAGGAATATGATAGTTCTGCTGAATGTATTCAGCGATGGTTATTCCATCCTCATCACCTTTCAATTTAATATCTAAAAAGACCAGGTCAGGTTTTAACTCCCGGAGCTTTTCATAAGCGATCAAGGCAGACGATGCTGTTGCAGGAACATCATAGCCCAGCTTTATCAATGTGCTCTGGATGTCCTTGGCCACAATACTTTCATCTTCTACTACGAGTATCCTGGTTGTTTTCATATGTTGTTATTTATGTATCGTTTTAAAGTCAATTATATACTTCACTCCATTGCTGCTATCTACCTTCATCTTACCGTCAATCTGGTCGCTAAGTGCGTGGATCAATTGTATACCTAATGAATCCGAATTCTCAAGATCGAATCCCTCGGGCAATCCAACGCCATTATCGGCAATGATAAGTCTGTACTCCGACTCACCAGTGCGGTTAAAGTGGATCAGAATCTCTCCACTTCGTCCATCTTTAAACGCATGTTTGATGGAATTGGATACAACTTCATTAATAATAAGACCGCAAGGCACTGCCGTATCAATATCCAAAGATATTTTTTCTGCGATAATATTCAAGACTACCTTACCGGAAGTTATGCCCGAAGTTAGTAACAGGTTATCAGTCAGGCGCCTGATATAGTCATCGAAGTCAATCCGCGACAGTCCATCGCTCTGGTAGAAGCGCTCGTGGATCAGCGCCATGCTCTTTATCCTATTCTGACCTTCACGAAGGGCCTTTGATGCATTAGGGTCCTGTACATAATGCGTTTGCAGGTTAAAAAGGCTGATAATGATCTGAAGATTGTTCTTCACGCGGTGATGGATCTCTCTTAAAAGAACTCCCCTTTCTTCCAGTGAAGCTCTGATCTGCTCTTCCATCTTTTTCCGCAAGGTAATGTCCGTATCGATTACAACAACGTTCGTAAGCTGACCACCTTCATTTAATATCGGTGTCAATGTACTTGATGCCCAAATCTGTTTGCCATCCTTATTCAGGAGTTCCGATTCATAAATGAAAGAGCGTTTTTCAGCAATGCATTCATCCAGATGCTCAACAACAAGTGCATTGGATGTAAGTGAACGCAGATGTGATCCTCTGTTGCGCTTTACTTCATTCAAAGTGTATCCGGTAAGCTTGACAAACCCTGTATTGACCCATTCTAACTCAAGATTCTGATTGAAGATCATTACAGCATTATCTGTTTCAGAAGCAACCAATGAAAGTTTTGCAAGCTCAAGGTTCTTTTCCTGCAGCTCTCTTGTACGGTCATTCACCGTCTGACGAAGTATTTCACTTCTTCGGCGAAGCGTGCGCGTACGGAAATTATATATCAGCCAAACTGATCCAACTGCGCACGTTACATACAACAGGTAAAAAAATGGAGTCTTCCAGAAAGGAGGTTTTATACTGAATGAATAAGTAACAGGAACTGACCAGTCGCGCTGGTTGGCCGTAGCCTGCACTTTGAATATATATTCTCCAGCAGGGAGATTTGAATAATTAGCGAAGTTGAGCTTGGTTACTGGTGACCAATCTTCATCAAATCCTTCAAGCATGAACCTGTATTGTACTTCATCAGGTGCCGTTAGATAGATACCACTGAAAATAAAACTAAGGTGATTATTGTTGTATGCAAGAATGAGGTTTTCCGGCAAACCTGTCATCCTGTTTATTTTAAGTTTGTTTTTTCTCCAGTCAACATCTTCATAGAAAAGCTGAATTTTGGAAATAAATACTGCTGGCAAAGTAGGACGAACAATAGCAGCTTCGGGATTATGCATAATGGTTCCATTGACAGTGCCGAACCATAGGAACCCTGAAGTATCCTCACATGCTGAATTACTTTCAACACCCAGGTATCCATTTCCTTTGTCGAAGTGGTTTAATACAACCTTTCCCTCCTTTTTATATATCTGCCAATCGATGCAGTCCAATCCATCAGGAGTTCCAAGCCATAACTTCTTTCTTGAATCAAGAAAACAGAAGTTGACCCTTTCATTGCTCAACCCCGATTTTTTGTTCAGCATTTTTATCCTTCCTGAAAATCCGAACTCTGTATATATAATAACACCAAGGTCATAAGTACTGATCAGGACTTCTTTAGTGGTATCACTGAAGATCGATGTAACTGGTGCTGCAGGAAGCTTGAATTGTTCATTAATGGAAACGACTTTATCGTCGTGCAGATAATATGCGCCTTTAAGCGTACCTATCCACATCACGCCTGATTCATCCTCATACAACACCCTTACCTTTTCTTCTTTCAATCCCTGAGCAGCACCAATCCTTTTGAATGAAGTTCCATTATATATATAAATGCCCTTGTCGGTCCCAAACCACATATTGCCTTTGATATCGCTCATGATGGTATAGATGATCTGGTTCTGCAACTCCGGGAAGGGAGACTCTATGACTTTCAAGGAGTCGTCGTAACTATAAGGACCATTCGTTGTTCCAAACCAGTACTTGCGTCTTTTATCCTGGTAGATACACCATATCGTTGTGTTCTTGAAACTCTCTGTGACAAGCAGCTGTCTGTAGCTTCCATTTTCAAGGATATTAACACCACCCGTAAGTGTACCGATCCATATCCTGTTTAAACTATCAGCATATATAGAAAGAACATTGTTGCTGCTTAAGCCATCTTCAATTGTATAACTTACAAATCGGTCGCCATTGTACTTAAAGATTCCATTCCATGTACCTAGCCAGTAATTACCTTCTCTGTCTTCAATGATCGATTTTACAATGTTGCTGTTCATTCCCTGGCCAATATTGACAACAGCGATCTTACCATTCTGAAGCTTGGCTAATCCGCCATTGGTAGCAAACCAGATATTACCTCCTTCGTCCTCTATAATATCTTCTACCCGCAAGTTAGGCAAGCCATTTTCAGTGGTGTAATTTGTAACGCGACCCTTATCAAGCACAGACACTCCCTGATAAGTACCCATCCACATTCGGCCATCTTTTGATTCTTCAAGACAGAAGATGACGTTGCTTATCAACCCCTCTTTAACTGTATAGTTCGTGAATTTGCTTCCATCAAACCTGCTTAATCCACCACTTGTCGCAATCCAGAGAATATTATTCCTATCGTATAACAGATCAAAAACAGTATTCCCTACCAAGCCCTTTGATGTAGTGTAATTGGTAAAGGCTCTGTTCCTGTACATGCTTAACCCTTCCGTTGTTCCTATCCAGATATTACTGTCTTTGTCGTCACAAATAGCATTGACGTTATCGCTAAGTAAGCCATCATTGGTACTATAGCCTTTATAACTAACGCCGCTAAATCTGACCAGCCCCTTTCTAATGGTACCAAACCAGATATTACCATGCTTATCTTCAAATATGGTTTTAACAGGGTTGTTTGCTATCGTGCTGGAAATATCAGGGTGCGTAAATACTTTTCCATCATAGGAAGAAGCACCGTTCATGGTACCTATCCAAAGCCTGCCATTCCTATCCTGAATGATATCGTTGATCTGGTTGCTCTGAAGCCCGTCAACAATCGTATAGTTTGAAAAGTTGTAACGTTGGGCATTTGCTGTTATTACAACCAAAAAGAATAAGGTAAAAAGACTAATTTTTCTCATCAGGAACTGCCGGACCCTACATTACGTTGCTTTTCCCCATAATGTTGCATTGTCTGGATCAGGATGCAAATATGCAATGGTTATCATTACCGATGGGAATGCATCAGCAAAATATTCGCAGGGTGTTTCGTGTAAAATAATCAGGCTTATTCAAGTACCGTAAACTTGCCTTTCAGTGGCCCTTGTTCTGATTGGATGTTCAATATATATATACCGGCTTCAAGCCCGGAAGATCCAATGTGAATTGTTTTTCCTGAAACCTGACTATCAAAAACCAGCTTGCCAGTGGCATCGGTGATCGTAGCCCTGGCTTCATAAACCTCCATTCCTGTATTTACAATCACATCAATTCCTTTTTTAACAGGATTAGGATAGATAGAAAATCCTGTTGATGGCTCAGGGTTGCTTACTGAAGTCAATCCCGAAACATCAAGGACGTATAATCCATTCTGCATATCACTGACGATAACATTACCACTTGGCAACCATGGATATGCACCCCATGCGCCTGCATAAGCAGGGGATGGATATACGCCTGGTGTGTTTTGCCAGTAAGTATCATAAAAACCGTTGCGCACAGGTATAACAGGATTGGTAATATCATAAACCTGCAGCCCATCCTGGTAATAGGATATATAAAGATCGTTACCCTTGATAAAAGGATTATGCGCCGTAGCATCATCGTTGGAATGAAAGTGATTCACCACAGTAAGGTTTGAAAGATCACTTACATCAAGCACTTTCACATCCATCCCATCGGGAACTTCATCTGTGAAGTACAGGTAATGACCATCATCAGTAAGTGCGCTGCTATGGTTATATCCCTGATCAAAGTATATCGTTAATGAATTGACATAATTAAAATGGTTCTGGGCATCAAGGGTGAATATATATAATCCATCATACCCGCATGACGCATAGATAGTGTCGTTTCGCACAAGCATGTCGTGCACTGTTCCTACTCCACTAAAGTCACTATTCAGCGATCTCAGGAAAGTAGGGCTTTCAGGATTGGCAAGACTATAAACTGCCATTGCTGATGACCCTATGCTACCGCCATGGACATAACCACAATAAAGCTTATCTCCATCAACAAAGATCGTATGGCTTCTTTCAAATAGTGCATCGCTGTCATAAACAACATGAACAGAATCCGGCAGGTATGATAAATCTACTATCTGCAAACTGTTAGGAGATGCATCATCACTTACCATGTAACAGTAATTCTGATAAGTTTTAATTTCTCTCCAGATACAGTTATTTCTTCTGCCTTGCACATAATCACGCTGTACAGGAGCAGAAGGATTAGTTATCTCAATGAAGTAAGTACCACTGGCAGCACCAACGATAGCATATTCATTACCTGAGCCATCATGCCAGCCCCAGATGCCATTGTACTTTATGCCGTAGGCTGTTGCAACAGGTTCATTTGGGTTGAACCAGTTTGATCGCTGCGTTATGTGAAGAGAATCGTATGTCTGAGAAAATGTTGCAGATGCAACTAAAACGAAAGCAATTATAAGTAGGTAATTTTTGTTCATGGGAAAGAAATTATAGTCTCAAATTTAAGGAGACTTTAGCTCACTGCTTGCGATTTATTAATTTTTGACAATAATTCCTTTATTAAAGAGGTCATTGTCTGCTCAGCGGCGCTGGCAACACGTAATACTTCTTCATGAGTTATAATTTCTGGATCATCATGCCCTCCCATGTCAGTGATTATGGAAATGGCAAATACGGGAAGGTTCATGTGGCGGGCAACAATTGCTTCAGGAACAGTTGACATACCTACGCAATCAGCACCGATGTACTTTATATATTTATACTCGGCACGGGTCTCATAAACAGGGCCTGTTACGGCAGCATAAACCCCTGTATGACATCTTATTTTCATACTATGAGCGACTTCTTGGGCCAGCTTGATCATTCCCTTATCATAGGGCTCACTCATGTCAGGAAAACGTGGGCCGAGCTCGTCAATGTTTCTTCCGATTAAAGGATTTGTCCCCATCAGATTTATATGATCTTCAATGATCATCAGGTCTCCCACCTTAAAGCTCTGATTAACTCCTCCGCTGGCATTAGATAAAAGAAGTTTTCCAACGCCCATTACTTTCATAACTCTCACAGGAAAGGTGAGTTCCTGCATGGAATAACCTTCATAAAAATGAAATCTGCCTTGCATGACCATGACATCAATGCCATTCAGCTTTCCAAAGAGAAGTTTGCTTCCATGGCCAGCAACCGTTGAAACAGGAAAGTTAGGAATGTCAGAATATGCCAATGAATGACTGACTTGTAACTCCTTTACCAGTCCTCCTAATCCAGAGCCGAGAATGATTCCTATTTGAGGCGTGACACCCGTTTGCTTGATCAGCCACTCAGCTGTTTCTTTTATTTTCTCTAACATGATTTATTATATATTGATCAAATTGACTTTTATTGTTAATGTCCACTTCAACCGGCAATATATATAACGGAAGGTTCAGACGGTTTTCCAGTCGTGTAATATCCTTTTCCGTTGTAACTACGATGGCCGGAGAAGCAATATTATTAAATTTTCCTTCTATGTTGCTGATATCACTGGTAGTGAAATAATGATGATCGGGAAATGCAGCAACTACCACTTCAGAAAAATGCGATTCAAGATATTTCTGCATCGGCGCTGGATTGGCAATCCCTGTAAGCATTAAGACTTTTAAGTTTTTATATTGAGTTGGCGTAATACTTTCCGACTCATTTACTGGCACCAATGAAGAGTACTGAAAAGCTGAAAAATAAAGCTGCTGAGTTGGGTTTGGTTTGAGCTTCTGAACGATCTCCGCTTGCTCCTCTTGACTTAATTCCGGTGGGCACTTCGTTACAATGATAATATCAGCTCTTTTACTTCCTGATTTCCACTCTCGCAATCTTCCTGAAGGCAGTATGTAATCATCGGAGTATAATTTACTGGAATCCGTCAGCAGAATATTCAAAGATGGTTTGACATATCGATGCTGGTAAGCATCATCAAGAATAAAAACATCAGGCTTATGTGTCATCATATTTTTAATTCCATTTACCCTGCTTTCTGAAACAGCCATAAAAGTCCCTGGGAATTTCTTCTTGATCTGCAACGGCTCATCACCTACTTCTTCAACAGATGACTGACTACGAACCATCCTGAATCCCTTCGTTTTCCTACCATAACCACGGCTAATAACAAATACGCGATAATGGTCTTTCAGCAGCTTAATCAGGTATTCAACATGAGGTGATTTACCAGTTCCTCCTACGCTGAGGTTACCGACAACGATAACAGGAATATCAAACTTTTTAGATCTCAGCAAGCCCACATCGAATAAGAAATTGCGAATGGCCACAACAACACCATAGATCAGTGCAAAAGGCCATAGCAATAAACGAAGCATCATATCCCGCAAAAATATTTTATTAAGTGGAAGCAGTTACTTTTGTCAACAATCAGCCATGAAAATAAGTGATATCACCAAAGCCATGGAGCAGCTTGCTCCACCATCCCTGCAGGAAAACTATGACAATGCTGGTCTTATTGCAGGAAATCCATCAATGCCTGTTAATGGCGCATTAGTCTGTTTAGATAGTCTTGAAGAAGTCGTTGATGAAGCGATTGCACTTGGTTGCAATTTGGTAATTGCTCACCATCCCATCGTTTTCAGAGGTTTGAAAAAGATTAACGGCAATAATTATGTGGAACGGACGCTTATCAAAGCCGTGAAGAATGACATTGCCATATATGCTATCCATACCAACCTTGATAATGTGTACCATGGCGTTAACAGAAAAATAGCGGAACGTTTAGGCCTGGAAGGTCTTTCTATCCTCGCTCCCAAGGAAGAGACCCTGAGCAAGCTTGTCACATTTGCTCCCGAAATGCATGCTGAAGCTGTGAGAAGTGCACTTTTTGCGGCAGGGGCAGGTGCCATCGGAAATTATACCGAATGCAGCTTTAACTTAAAGGGTATAGGTACTTTTAAAGCAAATGAAGGCGCTAATCCTTATGCTGGCGAGGAAGGGAACCGCCATGAAGAGAAGGAAGAGCGCATAGAAGTGATCTTTGAATCCTGGAAACAAAGGCACTTGATTCAGGCCTTGAAGGACAGCCATCCTTATGAAGAAGTAGCCTACGATTGTTACGCTTTAAGCAATTTAAATCACTATACTGGCTCAGGGATGCTGGGACATTTACAACAACCCATGGCCTCTAAAGACTTCCTCCAGCACATTAAAAATCAGATGCTAACTGGTTGTATACGACATACTAAGCTCATTAAAGACACGATTCAAAAGGTGGCATTATGTGGAGGGTCGGGAAGCTTTTTGCTCCCATTTGCCAAGTCTGCCGGTGCTGATATTTTCATAACTGCCGATTACAAGTACCATGAATTCTTTGATGCTGAAGATAGAATCATCATTGCAGACATCGGCCACTATGAAAGTGAGCAGTTTACGGGTGAAATAATAAGGGATTTTTTAAAGGATAAATTTCCTACATTTGCCGTCCATTTATCAAAAGTCAAAACTAATCCTGTTAATTATTTCTAAACAATGGCGGTTAAAAAAGCTAAGGCAAAAAAAGAAGAGGAAGTAGTAGTTAAGGAAGCTCCTAAAAAGATCAACCCTCTTGCACGTCCAATCGTGAGGGGGGAAAATACAATTGAGGATAAATTGAGAGCTCTTTATCAATTACAGCTCATCGATAGTGAAGTGGATCAGATAAGAAATGTTCGTGGTGAATTACCATTAGAAGTAAGCGACCTTGAAGATGAAATCGCAGGTCTTCAGACACGTATTTCAAATTATTCAGAAGAGGCTACTGCTCTTGAAGAACAGGTAAAAATGCGCAAGCAGGCTGTAAAGGATGCTAATGCACAGATCAAGAAGTATCAGAGTCAACAGATGGCTGTGAAAAACAACAGAGAATATGACTCACTGAATAAGGAAATTGAATTCCAGCAACTGGAGATTCAACTTTCTGAGAAAAGGGTGAAAGAACATACTGCTGAGCTGGCTGCTAAGAAGCAAATCATTGAAGCTGCAGAAAAAACCCTTGAGGAACGCAACCAGGATCTCAAGAATAAAAAGAGCGAACTTGATTCCATCATCGCTGAGACAGAGAAAGAAGAAAAAGAATTGTTGAGCGAATCAAAAAAGGCAGAGACTATTATTGATGAGCGTCTATTGACTGCATACAAACGTATCAGAAATAATGTGAGAAATGGTCTTGGTGTTGTTTCAATTGCACGTGATGCTTGCGGTGGATGCTTTAACAAGATCCCACCACAGCGCCAACTGGACATCCGTCAACGTAAGAAAGTGATCGTTTGCGAACACTGTGGACGTATCCTTGTTGACCCAGCCATTCTCGACTAAGATTGAGATTACATAAAATAAAAAAGGACAGCCTTACAGCTGTCCTTTTTTATTTAGCGTTGATCAATACCCAAAGAGATTTTCCAATCCCATTTCATTTACCTCGCCATACTTCTCTAGCGCTTTGAAGTTGATCTTTTCACGGTTGCCAAGAACCATTATTGTATAGTTTTTTCCTTTTATATATTGTTCCTGGAAGTTTTTAATATCTCCAAGCGACAGGCTCTGCACCTTAGCATATATATCTTTTCTCCTGTCATAGTCGTAACCCAGTTTCTTGTAGCGATCACGCAAGAACAAAATATCCCTCTTTGTTACCCGTTCTGTTTGCATTGACTTGATAACAGCATCTTTAGCAACAGCAAACCCCTGATCTGAAAGAGGCATATCATTCAGTAATTCATTCAGCCCGCCCAATGCTTCTGGCAACTTGTCGGACTGTGATCCTATATATGCAAAGTTAAAGTTAGACTTATACTTATCTTGCGGTTCGCGATACTCTGATGCACATGAATAAGCAAGCGCACGGCTCTCGCGTAAAGTCTGGAATACTATGCTTTCCATTCCCCCACCGAAGTATTGATTATATAATGTTATTTGTCCTCCAAGTTCTTTATTAAAGAGATCGCCCTTGCTCATCATAACAATCTCCACCTGCTTCATATCATAATTAAAAACAAAAACTCTTCTGTTATCTGAATTCAGTTCTGTAAATTTCATTGGTGGTGGTATTGCCTGGAATCCTTTAGGCACAACATGAAACTTATTCAAGACATTACCAACAACTTCAGTTGTTGCAGGGCCGTAATAACTTATTCTATGCTCATATCCTGTCAGGTTTTTAATCAGGGTAGTAAGTTGTATTGCTTGCAACTCTTTTAACTCCTGCTCGGATAGGATATTAGTGTAAGGATTCTTAGCACCATACTTTGCATACTGCTGCATTAAACTTAATATAATTCTCTTGTTAAGCTTTGAGTCTTGTCTGCGCTTCAACAAGTCAGCAATATAATTTTCAAGAGCTGCTTCATCAGGTTTGGGATTCTTAAGGAAATCTTCGAGGAGTGACACTGCACTTGCAAAGTTGTCATTCAAACCACTTAAATGGATGTAGCACTGATCATCACCACGTGATATTCCAAAGTCACAACCAATTTTATAAAACTCCTCCTTCAATGCTGATGCAGAGAATTTTTCAGACCCAAGATATTCGATATACTCAACTGCAGTAATCAACTGCTTATTATTATTCTGCCCCATGTCGAGTATATAATAAAGATCGAACAGATTGTTTTCTGTATTCTGAACATAGCTTACTTCTACTCCACTGTTAAGCTTTATTTTCTTGATCGACTTTTCGAAGTCAATAAAGACCGGTTGAATCGGTTTAATCTTCTTACTTAAAAGATCTTTTATGTATTGCGACTGCTCATCACGATTAGTTGCAACAGGTGTGATCTGAGGCTTAACAACTTTAACAACAGAATTGTCTTCTCCAGTATGTTTGTAAACAATAACGTAGTCTTCACCATACCAGGTACGCACAAAGTCGATGATCTGCTGCTTCGAAATTTTCGAGAGGCGGTTGAGGCGGTTGACAGCATCCTTATATTCTACTCCTGACAACTCAGCATCGATCATAAAAGATGCACGTCCTTCATTGGTCTCAAAAGAACGGTCCTGATCTACTTTTAACTGATTGATAATTGCAGGAAGTATCCAATCAGGGAAATTACCCAACTTCATCTCCATGATCTGTGCATTTATCAGATCCTTTACTTCATCTAGCGACTGTCCTTCACGTGCACGACCACTAAGGATGTGCATGCTATAGTCTTTCATAATGTAAGTTGAAGATGAGCTGGTCAATACCTTTTGAGCTTGATTGAGGTTAAGGTCAAGTAGTCCGGCCTGTCCATTGGCCAGTATCATGTCAACCATTGTTATCATATCAGCATCAGCAGATGCAGCACCACCGAAACGGAATGCCATAGTTACACTCTCTGCATCAGGGCCATAAACATCTTTTTTGATCGGACTTTTGATCAATTTTTCAGGAGTGAATTTGAACGGAGGAATCTGCTTTGTCCTGAAATCACCAAATTTCTGATCGATAAGTTTGATTACTTCATCAGGATTAAAATCGCCAGAGAAAGCAATCACCATATTATTGGGCACGTAGTATTTTTGAAAATACTCTTCAATCTTTCTCAACGATGGATTCTTAAGATGCTCAACAGTACCTATCGTTGTTTGAGTTCCGTAAGGGTGATTTTGAAACAATCCTGCAAACAATGCTTCATAGATTTTTCTTGAGTCATTATCCAGCGCACGATTCTTCTCCTCATAAACAGCTTCAAGCTCTGTATGAAAAAGACGCATTACAGGCTTACGGAATCGCTCCGCTGATACAGTAAGAAACGGTTCCAGGTAATTACTAGGGACATCATTAACATACACCGTCTGCTCAACAGAAGTAAAAGCATTACTTCCTTCTACACCCATGGTTGCCATAAGCTTATCAAGTTCATTTGGTATGGCATATTTGGATGCTTCACCAGAAACAGAATCTATTTGATGATAAATGGCAATTCGTTGAAGGCTGTCTTTTGTGTTCCCATAAATATCATACAGATTATATATAGAATCCAACAGTGGCTTCTCCAATGCATAATCTTTTGTACCAAACTTATCAGTTCCTTTGAATAACATATGCTCAAGGTAATGAGCTAATCCTGTTGCATCTGAAGGGTCAGTTTTACTTCCAGCTTTCACACCAATCATTGACTGAAAACGCGGTTCATCCTTATACACAGACAGATAAACATGCAGTCCGTTCCTAAGTGTGTAAATCTTAGCTTTCAATGGATCGCCAGGAACTGTTGTTGGTTCAGGTGCTACATAAACAGGTGCCTGCTTGGTTTGTGCAATTAAAGAATAGCTCGTCAACACCAAGCCAACGAACAGTAGTGACCTTATAAATTTCATATTGCTTTTTTTTAACGTCGGCCAAATATACGCACTTGTCCGGTGCTCTAAATTTTATGACATTTGTGAAGTGAAAAGACAGCTCCTTCTTCTCATCACACTGCTCTGCTCATCCCTTGGATTTTCACAAAACGAAAGCAATAACTGGCTTTTTGGTCAAAATGTATGGGTGACCTTCAGCAGCGGCACGCCCACCTCTATTGGTGGTAGCGTGATGAATGTCAATGAGGGCTGTGCAAGCTTCTCTGATACATCTGGTAATCTTCTTTTTTATACGAACGGTATTACGATTTGGGATAAGAACCATAATCCTATGCCTAATGGAACAGGATTGAACGGTGATAACTCCGCAACCCAATCTGCCATTGTAGTACCTAAACCAGGTAGTAATTACTCAGCCTTCTATGTATTTACCGTTGACGCTGATACAGGTGTTAATGGTCTTCAGTACAGCGAAGTTGATATGACATTGAATGGTGGTAGCGGCGATGTCACAGCATTAAAGAACTTTCCACTTATTGCACCAGTGAGTGAGAAGGTTACAGCAGTAAGGCATGGTTTAAATGTCAACGACTTCTGGATTGTGACACATGAATGGGGTACAAACCGCTTTCCAGCACAGTGGGATCCGAAGCTTGGAATTCACGTGACTTGAAGTCGCGGC
>JADMIO010830112.1_pt1 | contig 117206 bp, 112 predicted proteins | sample 8958161 | NCBI WGS metagenome assembly JADMIO01 (sample SAMN16585339, study PRJNA669376) | soil metagenome | isolation source: Crop rotation soil | place: USA: Cullars Rotation, Alabama | collected 2011
CGCGACAACTTGTCCACGTGGAATTCTAAGCTTAGGATCCCAATGTGCTGGAAAGGATCTCAGGAGAAAAATGGCTTACTCCTGCTGCGAATGAAACTTACAGCTATTACCAGCATGCACAGAATTCAAAGGATACTCCCTTTCATTTTTTGGTGATAAAGTGTAAGAATTATGATCACAATACTAAATATGTATTGCCTGTTAAACCTTCTCCGAATTTGCCGGAGATACAATCGATATATTGTTATCCATCCACCTGTTTTTTTGAATCTACAGTTTTGAGTGAAGGCCGGGGTACTGATAAACCCTTCCAGTTCTTCGGACATCCAAAGCTTCCTAAAAATCTTTTCAGCTTTACTCCTACCAGTCGGGAAGGTGCAAAGGATCCCAAATTAAAAAACCAGCTATGTTATGGATGGGATCTATCCGGCACTCCAGAAGAAGTGTTGAAGAAGATCAATAATAAGATCCAGTTGAAGTGGTTCATCCAGGCATATAAATTATTTCCTGATAAGAATAAATTCTTTTTGAACCCCACTGCATTGAACAGGCTTGCAGGAAATGATAAGCTTGCAAAGCAGATCATTGCAGGAAAATCAGAAGCTGAAATAAGAAAAAGCTGGGAGCCTGGACTAAGTAAATTCAAGATCATCAGAAAAAAATATTTGCTTTACCCTGATTTTAAATCTTAGCTATTAAATCTTTCGAAGAAATAAGGATCGTTTTTTTAGGCACACCGGATTTTGCTGTAGCCACACTGGATGCATTATTGAATGCAGGTGCTAATATCGTTGGAGTGATCACTGCTCCGGATAAGCCTGCTGGAAGAGGAATGCATTTGCATAAGAGTGCGGTTAAAATTTATGCAGAAGAAAAGGGATTGAACATTTTACAACCGGTAAAATTAAAAGACCCTGAATTTTTAAGATCACTTAAAGAATTGAATCCTGACCTGGGAGTTGTTGTTGCATTCAGAATGCTTCCTGACGAAGTATGGAATTTTCCTCCGATGGGAACTATCAATTTGCATGGATCATTATTACCACAATATCGCGGTGCAGCTCCAATAAACCGCGCAATTATGAATGGAGAAAAAGAAACGGGCGTTACTACCTTTAAATTAAAACATGAGATCGATACAGGTGATATTCTATTAACTGCAAAGACTTCGATTGGTGAGGATGAAAATGCTGGCGAGTTGCATGACAGGCTGAAAATGATCGGAGCAGAGTTGATGGTGAGAACTATAAAGGGTATTGCGGATGGTTCTCTTAAAGAGGTTCCACAAATTTTTTCTTCGGACTTAAAGAAGGCGCCTAAAATATTTAAGGAAGATTGTAAGATTGATAATAGCAAGTCCGTGAATGAGGTGTATGATATTATTCGTGGTTTATCGCCATATCCCGGGGCGTTTACTTTTATTAATGGGAAGATGATAAAGATATATTCGGGTGTAAAAAGTTTTGAAGCACCTTTGAATAATCCGTTAGCTATTAAATGCAGTGATGGATATATTATTCCAACAGAGGTTCAAATGGAAGGAAAGAAGAGGATGAAAGCTGAAGAGTTTTTGAAAGGGTTTAGGGCCTGATCTTAGCCAACACATCTTTTGGTAATCCTGCTCTCGGAACTACAATAGTAATTGTATTCACAGCAAAATAAGGTTCAGATACATAAATGTATCCATGCTCCGGGCCAACATCACCCCATGAATTTTTTACAACAAAATAAGGTCGGCTATCCTTTGATTTGCTAAGCCCAACAATATGCATCAGGTGATCATCCTGCGTAGAAAGATTTTCATATAAAGTCTGACGGAGTTGAGGTGTGTAAGGAATATCAGTCATATCAGCCGACATATCAGCTTTCTTAATTGTACTGTTTTCATCAGTCAGGACCGCAAATCCTTTTAACTGATTAAAACCATGATTACTTACATCTGCATCCCACAAAACAGTATAACCATTTGTGATCTCTGATCTTACTGTTCTTATCAATTCATTCAATGGAAGATTAAAATAAGAACCATTGCTGAAATTATCCGGAACCTCTACAATGAATGAACTGTAGAAGGGATGATGCAGGAATGATGTTAGATATACATAATCATTCGCATCAAATTTTAAAACATTCTTCGCAAAAGTTTTTGGCGTGTAATGTTTACCGTTATAATCAAATTCAGCAGGCGGAGCACCCAATTGATCATCCAGAATTTTTATAAATCCATTTAGCCAGTCAGATGCAATGGGCTGCTTTTGTAAAACATTATCTAAATAAACTTTCAGGTCGTGGATCAATTTTACATGATCATGAGAACTCTTTCCATTGACCAAACCACTATATACACTTTCAGGTATTGCGCCATACACAGCAATAGCACGGATAGCATCATGACCAAGTCCCCCTTCATCAAATTGAGCATGACCCTGCCTTAAAATAAAATTCTTTGCTTTTTCAATATAGATATTCCTTACACTGAACATTTCACTCAGGTCAAGTTTGCCGCATCCTTTCTTGATACACTGACTTTCTACAACAGAGGTAATAGAAAAACACCAGCAGGTACCGGTAGTGGCCTGATCTTTAACGATCGTGCTTTGATTTATTTTAGTGATCTTAAAATATCCTGTGCTGTCAATTTGAGCTTCTCCATTAATAGAAAAGAAGATCGCTGACAGGAATAAAATTTTCCTCAACATATTACTTAGTATAACTTATCGAACAGTCGAATTTGGAATCAGAAACCTGGAGTTCATCCGCAGCTGCATTGCTTAACCTGATAAGCAGTCCGGTGTTCTGTTTTATATCAGGAATAGCATCTAATACTTTTGCATAGACAGTTTTATTGGTTGCATTGTTCGTGATCTTCAGAATTGTACCAGGCAAAGCTTCATTATGAAAGCAATAATATTTTCCATCCTGCCATCCGCTTGTAGATTTGAAAGTGCCGGCATTTCCGGATTCTTTGATCTCCTGTCCGGATTCACTTTGCTTATTATATAACTTCTTAAAATATCCGCCCGAATGATCATTTCCTTTTGGAAATGTTACCGGTTCCTCTTTTGGTTTTGGCTTTTCCTTTGGTTCATCTTTAATCGGTTCTTTTACTTTTTCCTTTTCCTTCAGTACAACTTCTTTCTGCGGAGCTTTTTCTGTCTTTACTTCCTTTTTCTCTTCTTTCTTTGGAACATCAGCCACAGGAATTTGAGCGTTATTGGCTAAAGCCGATTGATCCTTTAATACTTTAAGATATCCTACTATTAGTTTCGTTCCATTGCTCACCACATCCGATGAAAGATGATTCCATTTCTTAAGTGTCGCTAACGGTACCTTATTATAATTTGCACTTACGCGATATAAGCCTTCCTTAGGTTGTACAACATGATAAACTGGAACAGCGGCTTCATCTGCACTAAGATTTGATCCATCAGAGAAATTTCCTTCTGTAAGAGGGATCTTTATTGTTTGTCCGAGAGATAATCCTTTTTCAAATTGCAATCCATTATATGTTCCTAATGTCTTTGGCGGCACGTTATATAATCTTCCGACACTATAATAATTTTCTTTCGGCGCAACAGTATGAATGAGGTATAGATTTGGAGAAGCACCCTGGATTAAAAGATCCTGACCATCATTCCTGAGGTATAGGAATGCAAAGGCAATGAGCAATAATAGTTTTTTCATGAATCAGGTTTGTGCAAAGATAAGGAGTAGATTGCTTCGGCCCTCCGCTTCGCTACGTTTCTCGCAATGACGAAACTCTGGCATAATTGTTACAGTATTAAATAAAACGTTAATTATGTCAGATAATAAAAACAAAACCGACAAAGATTTTCCGGGATATCCTCATTATCCTGCAAACGAAGACATCATGAATAAAGGAGAACGTGTGGATGCAGATGATGAAAGTATTTCACGAGCTAATAAGCATAAAGCAAAAGATCTAAAGGACAGGATCGCTGAAGATAAATCAACATTAACCGATAATACCAATGATGATGAATTGATCGTTAGCGGGACAGATGCTGATGTTACAAGCGAAGATCTTGCTACGCTTTCTTCCGAAGGAACAGGCATTGAAGAAGGAGCAATTGATGAATTTGATGTTCCAGGATCAGAAGATGATGACGCGAATGAAGAGATCGGTGAAGAAGACGAGGAGAATAATTATTATTCACTCGGAGGAGACGAAAAAGATTAAAGTTTCTGTTGCCACTTTATGATCATTTCATCTTTCCAAAATGAAAAATCCCCCGCAATAATATGTTCCCTTGCCTTTTTAACTATATCCAGGTAAAAGGCAAGGTTATGAATGCTTGCGATCTGCAATCCCAAAATCTCCTTTGCTTTAATTAAATGTCGCAGGTAAGCTTTAGAATAATGATTGCTTACTTCACAATCGATTCCATCATCTATCGGTGAGAAATCTTTCTCCCATTTTTTATTATCAATATTGATCACACCATTTGTAGTGAACAACATCGCATTCCTTCCATTTCTTGTCGGCATCACACAATCGAACATATCTACACCATGAGAGATACATTCCAGAATATTCCATGGCGTTCCCACCCCCATTAAATAGCGTGGTTTATCCTGAGGTAGATTATCACAACACAATTCACATATCTCATACATTTTTTCTGTGGGCTCACCAACGCTCAATCCTCCAATGGCATTGCCCGGTGCATTTTTTGAAGAAATATATTCACAGGAAAATTTTCTTAGATCGTGATGGACTCCACCCTGTACAATAGGAAATAAATTTTGGGTATATCCATATTTATCCGGAGTAGAATTAAATCTTGATATGCATCTGTCGAGCCAGCGATGCGTTAATTCCATTGATGTCTTTGCATAATCATGTTCACTTGCTCCCGGCGGACATTCATCAAAGGCCATGATAATATCACCGCCTATGATCCTTTGAATATCCATTACTGTTTCCGGAGTGAATAAATGTTTACTGCCATCAATATGATTTTGAAACAACGCCCCTTCCTCTGTTAACTTACGGTTAGCACTAAGCGAAAACACCTGGAAACCACCACTATCAGTAAGAATAGGTTTATCCCATCCCATAAACTTGTGCAAACCACCAGCTGCTTCTAATATTTCTAACCTCGGCCGTAAAAAAAGATGATAAGTATTTCCAAGAATGATCTGAGCCTTTACATCATCGTGCAATTGCTTTTGTGAGACTGCCTTAACACTTCCAACGGTACCCACCGGCATAAATATCGGAGTGAGAATCTCCCCATGATCAGTATTTATCTTTCCTGCACGCGCTTTTGATCCTGTATCTGTATGTTCTAATTTAAATTGTAGTTGCATAGCCTTGTTTTGGCGGGTGGCAAAGATAATTATCTTTGCCGCCATGAACCTGACGGAATTGTTGCGCCACTGGCATGGGATCCTTTTTTTGATTTTCTGTTTTTTTACTTTAATTCAGCTCTTCTATTATTTATTTTTTTTTAGCAGACTGGCGTTTCATAGATCAAAGGCTAAAACTACCAGTCAGACCCACCCTGTCTCCGTTATCATTTGCGCCCGCGACGAAGCGGCTAATCTTGCAAAATATCTTCCCGGAGTTTTAGTTCAGCAATATAAAACCACACATGAAGTAATTGTGGTAGATGATAATTCATTTGATGAATCGAAATATATTATTGAGGAATACCAAAAGAGTTACAAACAACTGCAGTATGTCCAGCTAAAGCAGGAAGCCAAATTGATACCCGGTAAAAAATTTCCATTGAGTGTTGGTATCAAGACAGCAAAATATGAGATCGTATTGCTGACAGATGCTGATTGTGTTCCTGCAAGTGAGAACTGGATAGAAAAAATGCAGGAAGGATATTCGGATCAGACAGAGATCGTGTTAGGTTATGGCGCGCACTATAAAAAGAAAGGGATTCTCAATAAGCTTGTCAGATGGGAAACCTTTCAAACAGCATTGCAATATTTATCTTATGCAAAAGCCGGCCTGACTTACATGGGAGTGGGCAGAAATCTTTCCTATAAGAAATCTGTTTTCTTCAGGCACAAGGGCTTTTCATCACACAATTTTATTGCAAGCGGCGATGATGACCTGTTCATCAATATGGCCGCTACAAAAAGGAATACATCTATTGTAATTGATAAGGATGCTTTCACCTTATCCGCTCCCCCATCATCATTCAGCAAATGGTTCAGGCAAAAATCAAGACATTACAGCACAGGAAAATTTTATAAGCCATTGCATAAATTTTTACTCGGCTTATATTCTGTTTCTCATTTCTTATTTTATCCATTACTCGCTGCATCCATTTTATTTTATTCGTGGAAACTGTCACTAATGGTTTTTGGAATAAGATTTTTAATACAGTCAGTCGTTTTTTATAAGACAATGAAGAAGCTGGGAGAGATGGACCTTTATATCTGGTATCTTTTCCTTGATATCTGGATGTTCTTTTATTATATCATTTTTTCTGTCACACTTTGGAAAAAACCACGCAATACATGGAAGTAACAGGAAGTGAAATATTGCAAAAATATTTTGATGAATTTACCAACACACAGCTGGAACAATTCGAAGCGCTTAAAGAATTATACAGGGAGTGGAATGAAAAGATAAATGTGATCTCGAGAAAGGATATGGATAATTTTTATGAGCACCACGTTCTGCATTCACTCGCCATTGCAACGATATTTGAATTTCCTTCAGGTTATGAGATCATGGATCTTGGGACCGGTGGTGGTTTTCCTGCAATTCCATTAGCAATATTTTTTCCTGAAGTAAAATTCACTTTAGTAGATAGCATCAATAAAAAATTGAAAGTGGCACAGGAAGTTGGAAATGCCATTGGCTTACCCAATATCATTACTAAGCATTCACGCGCTGAAGATATTCATCAGCAATTTGATGTAGTAGTTTCAAGAGCTGTCGCACCATTAAAAGATCTTATCCATTGGTGTAAACCATTAATAAAACCAAGACCTATTAATGAGCCGAAAAAAATAAGCGGGTTGATCTGTTTAAAAGGAGGTGATCTTGCACAGGAGATCTCTGAATCCAGCGCTAGACCAAAGGTGTGGGAGATTGATAAGATGTTTGACGAAGAATATTTTAAGGAGAAGGTTGTGTTACATGTGGCAAATCTTTGATCAGCCAATGATCATATTGAGGTGTGTCTCCGATTGAAAAAACATGCTTAACACCGCTATCAATGTACCCCCATTTATTATAAAAGCTTTTTGCCTTTTGATTGTTTTCCCAAACGCCCAACCAGATTTTTTCATAACCCTTTTCTGTTGCAACATCCAAAGCATGTTTCATTAATGCTGATCCGATCTTTTTGGAATGAAATTCCTTTAAAACATAGATCCTTTTTATTTCAATAGAATTAAATGCATTCATCGCAGGAAAATCATTATGCTCTTCCTTCATTCTTAAATAACCTGCGGGGAATCCATCATAAAATGCCAGGAAATACAGATCATCCGGATTGCTGAGTTCCTGAAGGATCGCTTCTTTATTAAAGTAACTGTTTAAAAAATCAAAGAGATGTTCATCCGGACAGGAATTCCTGTAGGTCTCAATAAAAGTAATGTTGCTGAGATCAGATATCAATTCAGCATCATCCACTCCTGCCCTTCTTATTTCTATTCCTTCTACCATGTTAATTGCAGGAGATTATTTCTTCGTTGTATATCAGCAAGTCTTTTTGTTGGATCTATTTCAACTTCCTTTATTTCATTCAACCGCCTTTTGAATTCAACGGTATAGGTATAATCTGCCCATGGCCATTCATTGTGTACAATTCTTTGCTCATTGTTTTCCTTTGGTTTGTCACCAAAGGTTAAACTAACGGGCACATAATGCAATTCTTTGCTTCCATCCCTGAACCTTAATTCGAGATCAATAGGCATCGGCATCTCACCAAATCTTTTGATCCTGATCTTTGAAACACCATTCTCTTCCCATAAACTATCAATGCCATAATCGATAAGCTTTGTTGTATACAACATGTATTGCTTATACCATTGCAATTGCATTTTGCTTTCGTGTTCTGCGATCTTGATAAAATCATTTGGGTTAGGATGTTTGAATTTCCATTGCCTGTAATACTCCAGGAAGATCTTTTGCATTGCATCCTCACCAACTATATATCCAAGCTGCCTTAAAAACACAGCACCTTTATAATAAGCATTTGTATTATAAGCAAGGTTACTATTGAACATATTTGCGGGTGTGCTCATTGGTTCATCAAAAGCACTCCTTGCCATTCTGAAATAATATTCATATTCCATCGCACCAGAAAAGAAATCTGCCTTACGCAACCAGGCCAGCACCCTGGCCTCAGCATAATCAGCAAATCCTTCATCAAGCCATGAATACAAATTTTCATTGCTTCCCAACATCATTTGATACCAGCTATGACACCATTCATGAACAGCGCTTTCAAATGAAGGATCTTTTACCAATGTTGCCATCGGATATTCCGTTCCTCCTCCACCGCCTTGTAAAAATGAATAAACAGGATAAGCGTAAGGACCGAAATTCTTTGCCATGAAAGGATAGATCATCACACAGGAATCAGCCGTAGCCTGCCATTTCGCTTCTGTCGCTGGATTATCGAGATAGATGAAATGCAGTAATGGTCCGCCAACTGTTTTACGGGTGAAATGTTTGTATTTTGGATCAGCCGCCCAAACGAAATCATGTACATTGTTTGCGATGAACTTCCATGTTCTTTCTCTTCCCGGAATTTCTTTTAATGGGGTTCCTTCTGCATCATATCCCCAACCAATTGTTGAAGGGTTTTGCAAAATACCCGTGGCACCTACTTTATAATTTTTATCAAGCGTAAGACTAACATCATAATCTCCCCAAACACCATAAAATTCATTACCTATATAATCATCAGCATGCCAACCTTCAACATCGTATTCAGAAACTTTAGGATACCATTGACCCAGACTGTATCGCACACCTTCTGCATTATCTCTTCCGCTTCTTCTTGTAAGCTTTGGAACCTGGCATTCAAATTCGGTATTAAAAACAACTGTTGATCCCGGGGCAATGGGTTTGTCCAGATCAACTTCAAGAATGGTTTCATGCAACTTCATCTTTTGATCATGTCCGTTGCTTGAAATTTTTAATACTTTACAATAACCTGTTTCATCCGGAGCAAGATCAATGATCCTGTTTTTAAAACGCGGATCCCAGTCGGTTACTATGCTACCATTCCTGTCACGACCAATAACTATTCCTTCACTATTCCTGCTTTTGAAATCCATCATGCTATTCGGCTGAAAAGCGTTGTAATAAAGATGAATGAATATCCTGCTTAAAACATCGGGTGAATTATTTGTATAAGTGATCTGTTGCTTACCATTTATTTTATTGGTAACAACATCAAGATGAACATCCATCTTGTATTTGATCTTTTGCTGCCAGTAATTTGACTGTGAAAAGGATTGAAAAAAATAAAGATTAGCAATTGATAATAAAATTACCCTCCACATTTGCATTATTATTTATTTGCCCTGAACGATGATGACGATCTCGCCTTTAACAGGTTTTTGTTTAAAATATTCCATCACTTCCAGCAGCGAACCTCTTTTATTTTCTTCAAAAACCTTTGTTAATTCCCTGCTCACGCAGCATTCTCTTTCTGCTCCAAAATATTCAATGAATGACTCCAGCGTTTTTACCAACCGCATGGGAGATTCATAAAAGATCATTGTCCTTTCTTCTTCTGACAGCTTCTTCAATAATGTTTGTCGCCCTTTTTTCTGCGGAATGAATCCTTCAAAAACAAAACGGTTTGTTGGAAGTCCACTGTTCACCAAAGCAGGAACAAAAGCTGTTGCTCCCGGAAGACATTCAATTTTGATACCATTTCTTATGCATTCTCTTACGAGCAAAAATGCGGGATCACTTATTCCGGGTGTACCGGCATCAGTCAATAATGCCATTGTCTTACCTGCATTCAATTGTTCTACTAAATGCTGCAATACCTTATGTTCATTATGCTGATGATAAGGAGTCAATGGCTTATCGATCTGGTAATATTTAAGAAGAAAAGATGAAGTGCGCGTATCTTCTGCAAGGATAAGATCAACGGATCTCAATATTTCCACAGCCCTGAAAGTGATATCAGCTAAATTTCCAATTGGCGAGGGAACGAGATAGAGCATTCAATTCGAGATAAAATATAAAATTATCCTTCTGTGATCTGGACAGAAAATTCTTCCATCACCTGGTTTGCAAGCAATTTTGCTGCAGCATTATTGGCTATTGCCATCGCAGCTTCTTTATTATCTGCATTCAATTTTAAAACAATATGCTTTCCTATTCTTACATCAGTAATGTCTTTTAATCCAAGATTTGATAGTCCGCCCATTACAGCTTTACCCTGTGGATCAAGCAGCTCTTTCAATGGCATCACTTTGATCTCTGCAGAAAAGGTCATATTGTTTTGTTTTTATTGAATAAAGATAGAATAATGTAAAGGATGAAAATTACCGGTGCTGCCAGCCAGTGCAAAAATATGGCAGCGATTATCGATAATAATATCAGCAAAAATTTAGGGCCGTTATTTTTCAGGGAAAGATCCTTGAACTTTAACGCCATGAAAGGAATGCCTGAAAGCATCAGGTAACTCAAGACCAATATAGTTCCATACAGGAACCATTTATTGATAAGATAATTTCCAATTCCAAAAGTTGATCCATCAAAATGAAGGATCAAAGGAAAGGATGCGATCAATAACCCAACAGCTGGTGTAGGAACACCTTTGAAATTTAAACTTTGTGATGGATCAAGATTGAATTTTGCCAACCTGTATGCTGCTGCGCAACTCAAAATAAATGCAGGTATTAATAAGAGCATGGATGTTTCCAGACCATTCTCTTCCCTTGCATAGCTCAATCGTAATAACTGGTAAATAATAACGCCCGGTGCTACACCAAAGCTTACTACATCTGCCAAGGAATCCAGTTGAGCTCCTAATGATGATGATGCATTAAATAATCTTGCGATAAAACCATCAAGAAAATCAACAGCTGCAGCCATGAAAATAAATACACCACACCACACTAATTTTTCGGGGATATTAAAGCTGCTGCTCAGATCATCCCCTACAAATATCAGCACTGCATTTGTCTGCAGTGCAAAAACGATTGCTATACATCCAAAAAATAAATTGAGAAGGGTAAAAATATTAGGGATATGTTTCATCAGGTAGACTTATTTTTTCATCAGGGATTCTATATCCTCAACAGTGATAGGAATATTTTTCATCAGGTCTTTATTACCATTTTTTGTGATCCAGAAATTATTCTCGATCCTTATTCCCATCTTTTCTTCTTCAATATATATTCCGGGTTCTACTGTAAATACCATTCCTGCTTTGATAGGTTCAGTGCGTGTTCCAAGATCATGAACATCTATTCCGAGATGATGTGAGATGCCATGATAAAGATATTTTCTGTAAGCCCTGTTATCCGGATCTTCATTTTTGATATCTGATTTTTTCAGAAGACCGATCTTTTGAAATACAGTTGTTGCTTCATCGCCAACTTTCTCCGTATAATCAATAATGCTGATGCCTGGTTTTAAAATGGAGGCTGCATATTGATGCAGATGTAAACATGCATTATAAACTGTCTTTTGTCTTCTTCCAAATTTTCCGCTGACCGGAACAGTGCGGGTAAGATCAGCATTGTAATTTCCATAGCTCGCACCAAAATCCATTAATATCAATTCACCTTCTTTGCATTCCTGGTTATTGCTTACATAATGCAATGTCCGGGCGCGATCACCGGATGCGATAATGCTTCCATATGCCGGACCGGTAGCGCGCTGTGATAAAAACGAATGCCATATTTCTGCTTCGATCTCGTGCTCCATAACACCGGGACGAATAAATTGCAATAATCTTCTGAAAGCAATATCAGTGATATCGATAGCTTTTTGGATCACTTCAATTTCAAGAGGAGTTTTTATAGCTCTTAACTCTTTAGTGATCTTTGCGCTGCGTTTATAATTATGTAAGGGATATTTTCTTTTCATCTCTTTTGCAAAGCGGTAATCTCTTACGGGAACCTGGTTTGCTTTGCGGTCGTTCTCATTTGTATTGAGATAAATTGTATCAGCTGCATGTATCCATGGCTGTAACATTGGTTCTAATACATCGAGCCAGAGAATAGTTTCGATTCCTGAAATATTTCTTCCTTCTGATGCGGTTAATCTGTGGCCATCCCATTTTTCTTTTAATTCGTTGGGGCGGGTGAGGATGAGGACTTCTCTGTATTTCGGATCCGGGTTATCGGGAAAGAGAACCAGCATTGTATCCTCCTGTTCAATTCCAGTGAGCCAATATAGATCTGCATTTTGTTTGAAGGGATGCAATGCATCTCCATTCATGGGTAGTTCATCATTGCTATTGAAAATGGCAATGGAATTTTTTTCCATTTTGGAGGTGAAGCGCTGCCGGTTTTGAATAAAAATCTCCGGGTTGAGAGGGAGATACTTCATAGAATTTTATTTAGGGGCGAAAGATAGCAAGTTTACGTCATTGCGAGGAGTGGAGCGCAGCGGAGCGACGAAGCAATCTCCACCTAAAATTCGAATTATTCAATTTGCAAGTTTGAATGGGGGATTGCTTCGTCGCTCCGCTGCGCTGCACTCCTCGCAATGACGAGGTCTTCACAGCTTTGCCCTCTTCTTAAAATTGAAAATATTCAAAAAATATAGCCAATTACTCCTCATTTCTAAATAATATCTAACATTAATTGCCAATTTTGAACAATTCCTCAGGGAAAATTGCGTTATCCAAATAATATAAAAACTAACAACTGTTAGTATAAATTATAGCTGACTAACTTTGACCCTTATAAATTTCAATTGCTATATGTCGATACCCACAATGTTGAATATCCCTAAAGACCAATTGATCAGATTAGGATTTAAATCTGATGAACACATCCATTATCAATTATCTCCCGAAGAATTAACTGAACAAACCCTTCAAAGAAAAGAAGGTATATTAAATAGCACAGGAGCGCTTGTTGTAAACACAGGAGAATTCACAGGAAGAAGTCCGAAGGATAGGTTCTTCGTTAAAGACGATATCACTGCAAATACTGTTAACTGGAATGATTTTAATCTCCCGATAGAAGGAAAATACTTTGACCTGCTTTATAAAAAAATGACAGGCTATTTATCAGACAAGGATATATGGGTGAGAGATTGTTATGCATGTGCAGATCATAATTATAGAATGAACATTCGTGTAGTGAATGAAAATCCGTGGAGCAATTTATTTGCATATAACATGTTCCTTCGTCCGAAAGAAGAAGAACTTGATAATTTCAAACCCGACTGGCATATCATACAGGCGCCGGGATTCCAGGCCGATCCGTTAGTTGACGGAACACGTCAGCATAATTTTGCAATCGTAAACTTTACAAAAAAGATCGTTCTCATTGGTGGTACTGGTTATACCGGCGAAATTAAAAAAGGAATTTTCACTATCATCAATTATGTCCTTCCTCAAAAAACAAATGTGCTCAGCATGCATTGCTCTGCTAACATTGGCGAAGATGGAGACACTGCAATATTTTTTGGATTAAGCGGCACAGGCAAAACAACTTTGAGTGCAGATCCTGAAAGAAAATTAATTGGAGATGATGAACATGGGTGGACAGACAATTCTGTTTTTAATTTTGAAGGAGGATGCTATGCTAAAACAATAGACCTCTGCGAAGAAAATGAACCTGAAATATTTCATGCAATAAGACCAGGAGCTTTGGTAGAGAATGTAAAATTCTTTCCCGGGACCGATGTCATAGATTTTAAGGATAAATCCATAACTGAAAATACAAGGGTAAGTTATCCTTTACATTATATAAGTAATGCCGTTGAACCTTCTGTTGGTAATTCACCTAAGAATATTTTCTTCCTCACCGCTGATGCATATGGAATATTTCCACCGATAAGTAAGCTTAGTCCGGGACAGGCAATGTATCAGTTCATCAGCGGTTATACTGCAAAAGTTGCAGGAACTGAGGCAGGAGTTACAGAACCAAAAGCTACATTCAGCGCATGTTTCGGCGCACCTTTCATTCCATTGCATCCTGCGAAATATGCAAGCATGCTCGGACAAAAAATGAAAGATAATAATGTAAATGTGTGGTTGGTGAATACCGGATGGACCGGCGGTCCTTATGGTGTAGGTAAGAGAATGAAATTAGAATATACAAGAGCAATGATCAGTGCAGCGCTGGAAGGAAAACTGGATAATGTAAATTATGCGGCTCATGAAGTGTTTGGTATGATGGTTCCTGATTCTTGTCCGGGTGTTCCTTCATCCATTCTTAATCCTCGCAATACATGGAAGAATGTAAATGAATACGATCTCAAAGCAAGAGAACTTGGAAAAATGTTCGTTCAGAATTTTGAAAAATATTCGGCGGTGGCTAGTGAGGAAATTGTAGCTGCTGGTCCTGTTATTTAGTTTTATCACTTTCAATAACACCATCTCTTAATCGAACTATTCGATGCGCGAAAGCTGCAATGTCTTCTTCATGGGTTACAAGAACAACAGTATTCCCTTCTGAATGGATCTTATTAAATATCTCCATTATTTCAACTGATGTCTTAGTATCTAAATTTCCTGTTGGTTCATCTGCAAGTATGATCGAAGGGTTATTTACCAATGCCCGTGCAATGGCAACCCTTTGTCCCTGTCCACCTGAAAGCTCATTGGGTTTATGATGACTCCTATCAGCCAATCCAACTCTTTCCAGCATTCCCAATGCCTGGATATTTCGAATTTTTTTTGGAGATCCATTATACACCAATGGCAATGCAACATTTTCTGCTGCGGTTAATCTTGGTAATAAATTGAATTGCTGAAACACAAAACCTATTTCCTTATTTCTAACTGCAGCAAGATCATTGTCGGGCATCTTGCTTACATCCTTCCCATTTAAAATATAACTTCCTGAAGTGGGCGAATCGAGGCATCCAAGAATATTCATTAATGTAGACTTTCCACTACCACTCGGACCCATTAAGGCAACATATTCATTCTTATTAATATCAAGAGAAATTCCTTTCAATACCTGAAGCACTTGCTTGCCCATAATATAAGATTTCCATATATTTTCCAGATGTATGATGGGACTTGCCATTATTTCCTGATCACCTTAGGTACTTTAAAATATTCTGCATCATGGCGGGGTGCATTTTGGAGGGCTTCTTCATGAGTAAGACTACCTTTTACCTCATCTTCCCGTAAAGAATTAATATTATCGCTCATGTGAAGCAATGGTTCCACTCCTTCTGTATCTAATTCATTTAGCTTTTCAATAAAAGCGATCATCTTCTGAAGATCATTTTTGATCTCCTTCTTTTCCACTTCATTAAATTCAAGTCGCGATAATAATGCAAGATTATTGACTAGCGCATCATTTACTTCCATTTTCCAAAAATAAAGTATTCATGTTTAAACCAATCGGGTTTATCTTAGCGGGGTATGACAATGAAAAAAACAGTGATGAGTGGTATAAGGCCTACGGGCTTTCTTCACCTCGGCAATTATTTTGGCGCGATCCAGAATTATGTGAAGATGCAGGAGGAATATAATTGCTTTTTTATGGTGGCTGATCTGCATTCGCTTACCACCCATCCTGACACAAAAGAATTAAAGAATAATGTGATGAGGGTTATAGCAGAGAATATTGCATGCGGACTGGATCCTGCCAAAGCTGCATTCTATTGCCAGAGTCATGTTATTGAAACCTCAGAACTATATCTTTTTTTAAACATGCTCGCATATAAGGGTGAGCTTGAAAAGACTGTAACGTTCAAAGACAAAGTAAGATTACAGCCGGAGAATATAAATGCAGGTCTGCTTACCTATCCTGTATTGCAGGCTGCTGATATATTAATTCATCGTGCAGAATTAGTGCCTGTTGGTAAAGACCAGGAACAGCATCTTGAGATGGCGCGCACATTTGCAAACAGGTTCAATCACCGTTATGGTGAAGTATTTCCTGAACCCGTTGCATTTAATTATAGTAATGAACTGGTAAAGGTTCCGTCACTTGATGGAAAAGGAAAAATGAGCAAGAGTGAAAATCAAATGGCCACATTGTATCTTGCCGATGATGATGACATGATCAAAAAGAAAGTAATGAAAGCGCCGACAGACGCTGGTCCGACTGAAAAGAATTCCAAAAAACCCGACTATATTGAAAACCTTTTTCTGCTGATGAAACTTGTCTCAGAAGAAAAAACCGTTCAACATTTTGAGGACGCCTTTAATAATTGCAATATCAGGTATGGAGATATGAAGAAAAAGCTGGCGGAGGATATGATCAATTTTATTTCACCCATTCGTAATAAGGTGGATGAAATTCTGAAAGACGAGGAATACCTGGGCAGCATAATGAGTGCCGGAGCCGCGAAAGCCAGCATGAGTGCAGCTACCACCATCGGGATCGTAAGGGAAGCTATGGGATTGAAATATTTCTGATAGCAACTCCGAATAATTATATAAATTCAAGACTCATTTCCGGTAAAAGAATAAGAAATTATGGCGAAGACAAAAAAACCAAAACATATTGCGATAGCCGGTAATATCGGAGCTGGCAAAACAACGCTTACTGAATTATTATCCAAACATTATAAATGGATCCCGCAATTTGAAGATGTAGATCATAACCCCTATCTCAATGATTTTTATGAAGACATGCCGAGATGGAGTTTTAATCTGCAGATATATTTTCTTGAATCAAGATTAAATCAATTGTTGGAGATACATCGCGGAACAGAAACAGTGATCCAGGACAGGACCATTTATGAAGATGCAAATATTTTTGCGCCCAATCTTCACGACATGGGATTGATGAGTAAACGCGATTTCGATAATTATTATAAATTTTTCGAGACATTAAAATCAATGGTGCAGCCCCCGGATCTGTTGATCTATCTCAATGCATCTGTTCCTACTCTTGTTGCACAAATACAAAAGCGCGGAAGGGAATATGAAGAGAATATCAGGCTGGATTATCTCAAAAAATTAAACGACTTCTATAATAAATGGATCGGAAGTTATAAGGAAGGTCCGTTGCTTATCATAGATGCAGATAAGAATAAGTTTGCGGAAAGTGAAGAAGACCTGGGAAAGATCATTAATAGGATTGACTCGGAGTTGTTCGGACTGTTCTAATCAAGTGTTGAGTTTTGAGTTTTGAGTTTTGAGTTTTGAGTAGGTGTTGAGTATTTAAGTTTTGAATATGAAACCTTATTTTCTTTTATTCTTACTAATATCATGCACTTCTAAGGATAAATCAACACTATCGACAAATACATCCGATTCTAATCTCACCAAAACTGATAGCCCTAAAGCAAATAGTGAACCTCCTGATGTAACTAAAGTAGATACTTCTCTAAAAAATTCAGACACTGTAAGTTTTGAAAGGTTGATCATTCCCGGTAAGAGTGTCGGTCAGACATTCATTGGAGAAAAAGATGAGACCTTAAGAAAAAAATTAGGTCAGCCTACTAAGCAGGATGCTGCAATGGGAAAACAAGTATTAACGTGGATATCAGGATCAAACAGAACGGATATTTTTTTGACAACGAAGATGGGACCGAAAAATGAACCCAGCATTGTAAAAGAGATCCGGATCACTTCAACTTATTTCAAAACTGCAAAAAAATTAGGAGTAGGTTCAACAATGGAAGAGATCAGTAAAGAATATCCTTCGCTTAGAAAATTCTTTACTTATACAAATAAACCTGTTACAGCTTATGACGAACCAGATGCTGGTATTGCATTTGAGATCGATGATAAAAAGATCTGTGTAGGAGTTATGGTTCATCCACCTGGTCAGGCTGGAGTAGAGATCTATAATTCACGATGATCATTTCTTAACCGAAACAACTTCACTTCTACTCGAAAGCACATCATTAGTATATATCTCCACTTTAGCAACCCCAAGATCCTGGCTGAACCACATGGCATAACTAATTTTAGGCATACTCTTTTTCATTATTTCGGAGAGATTGTGTTCTTTATCCATGTCGCCCATATCTACCTCAGCATCTGCGGTTGAGGTAACTTTGAAACAATCATAAGCAACACCCGCAATAGTTACGGATTCCTTATTACCAACTTTTCTATCCTTAATAGTAGTTACGATCTTCATCTTTGCACTGCCCTTATCAACATTCACAGTAAAACTTGCATTCGGAAGTGTTTGTCCGGCAGTGACATTCAACGGAAATGAAATGGGAGTGGATTCCATCTTAACACCAGATTTGGTCAACGTAGAAAGCATACTGTTCAGATCAACGTACAAATTATTACCATCGCATTTATATTTTGCATCAACAGTATTGTCTGTATTCATATTATTAAGATGAGATCTCATTTCAACAGTAGAACTCATTCCATCTGCATCTGTTGTAACATCCTTTACAGTTGATGTTGATGTGGCAACTTCTTTACCGGTTGCATCAAAGGTTTTGCTTTCTACAGTAGCTCCTTTCTGAAATAAAATTAATTTACCGCAGGAGCTAACATCTCCTACAGTTTGCTTCTTATCTGAAGTGCTGTCGCTTGAACCCGGAGTAGACTTATCTTTTGAAGGATTGTTACATCCAAAAAAGGATGCGATCAAAAGCAGGAATATTATCTTTTTCATTTTAAATTTTTTGCTGTTGAATGTGTATTAAAAAGGTACATTAAATATTTGAGACAAATCCCAGTCTCTCCCCGAGATATACTTTCAGATCATTGATGTCGTATTCTTCAGAAGAATAGCCAATGTAATTATCTGGTCTGATAAGGAATACACCCTTTTGCTTAACAATGAATTTATTAAAAGCTTCATCATTTTCTTTATTCCTTTTTATCCTGACAATATTTAAATCCCTTATCGCCACATTATCATCCACATCAAATAATAATAAAGTAAAACCTGCTGAAACCAATTTATTATACAACGACTCCCCATCAACATTCACAAATGGAACACGCGTTCCTGCTTTTAATATTTTTCCTTTCGTAATACTTAATGATGACTCCTGGTAATTAATGCGCGTTTGTGATAATGTTCCAAACATGAATTTCTGAAACCATCTGAATTTTAGCAGCGTTCCTAAAAACAACGGAGCAATTCTTAATCTTATTAATCGCGGCCACCATTTTGGAGAAGTAACAAATGTGAATGCACGATCAGTGGTCTTTAATAATCTTGTTGCGACAGGTTTTCTTTCATCGTGATAACTGTCAAGGATCCTTTCATTGGCTTTCCCATTAATAACAAAAGCAAGTTTCCATGCAAGATTATAAGCATCCTGTAGACCGGTATTCATTCCTTGTCCCCCGGCCGGACTATGAACATGCGCAGCATCACCTGTAAAGAAAATATTTTCAACCCTGAAATACTTTACACATCTATGATGTACCCTGTAAGTCGAAAACCATTTTGTATCACTGAATTCTACAGGAATATTTGCAAGCTCTGTTATCTTATTTCTTATCTCATCAAAACTTTTAGGAGTAATATTTTCTGCATGAGGTAAAACGCCTATTACTCTAAAACGTTTATCTCCTTTCATCGCAAACAATCCCATGAATGACCTTTTCGAAAGGCATAATGTAAGTCCGTGGTGTCCCCATGGCCATTCGGTTGCAGTATCTGCTACATAAAACATATTCTCATAAGTGCCACCATCAAATTGCATTTGTAACAAATGACGAATAATGGAAGATGCACCATCTGCAGCTATTAAATATTTTGCTTTGATGATCACTTCTTCATTGCCAGAAGAACAGTGAACGATCGTATGATCCTTTTGCTGATCAAAAGTTTTTAATTCGGTGTTCCATTTTACTTCACCACCATTATTTTTAAGATGATCGTATAGTAATACTTCATTCTTGTTTTGTTCCAGGACAAATAAATATTTGAACCTGCTCATTCCCTCACCTACTTTTCCGATCTCGATTTGTGTTTTAAGCTTCCCTTTTACAACTAAAAACATTTTATCCAGTCTTTGTCCGAGCTCCAGTGCCTTATCAGCAATACTCATCTGTTCATAGATCTCCAGCGTGCGGGCCTGAACGGCCAAAGCCCTTGATTCTACTGTGGGTCCGGCCTTTTTATCAATAACAAGACAATTAATACCAAATCTTCTTAGCTGACAGGCCATCATTAATCCTGTCGGTCCGGCGCCATTGATCAATACATCTGTTTGCAATTCCATAATTTAGAGGTTCAACAGTTAATATGTCTTTCAAGATCTATACAAAAACCGGGGATAAAGGAAAGACCGGTTTGATTGGCGGTACTAAAGTACTTAAAAGTGATATCAGGATAGAAGCCTATGGTACGGTGGATGAACTGAATTCATATGTTGGATTGATCGGAGATCAAATTAATGATGAACATTCAAAAGAAATATTGAAGTTGGTGCAGGATAGGTTATTTACCATTGGATCTTCTTTGGCAACGGATAGAAGCAAAGAAGTTAAAATGAAATTGCCGGAGATTTTGGAAGATGATGTTGTTTTGTTGGAAAAGGAAATTGATAAGATGGATGAAGTGTTGCAACCGATGAAGTCGTTTATTTTACCGGGTGGGCATGTTACTGTTTCAACAATTCATATTGCGAGATGTGTTTGCCGGAGAGCGGAGAGATGTTGTGTGGGGATGGAAAATGCATCGTTGGAAGTTGAGCCGTTGGTAATAAAATATTTGAACAGGTTAAGTGATTATCTTTTTACGCTTGCGAGATATGTTGCCCATCAATTAGGGATTAAGGATGTGGAATGGAAGCCTAAATAATCTTCCCGTCTTTCATATGTAGAATCCGGTCGCTCATTTGCGCGAGCTCTTCATTGTGCGTTACGATCAGAAAAGTTTGATTGAATTCGTTTCTTAGCCTGGCAAATAATTCATGCAATTCCCTGGCATTTGTCGAATCCAAATTTCCGGTCGGTTCATCAGCCATTATTATAGATGGATTGTTAATTAACGCTCTTGCTACCGCCACCCTTTGCGCTTCACCTCCTGATAATTCGGACGGTTTATGGGATATTCTTTCGGCTAGTCCTAAAACTGATAACAGTCTTTTAGCTTCCTCAGTTACTTCTTTTTTCTTCCTGTTTGCTATCCAACCCGGAATACAAACATTTTCCAAAGCGGTAAATTCCGGAAGCAAATGATGGAATTGAAATACGAATCCGATGTGTTTATTGCGGAAAGCTGCAAGCTTATTTCCCCTTAACTTCCTGTAAGGCACATCATTTAACGACAATTCCCCCTTATCCGGAGCATCCAGCGTTCCCAGAATGTGTAATAAGGTGCTTTTACCCGCACCTGACGAACCGGCGATACTAACTATCTCTCCTTTATTAATGGTAAGATCAACTCCTTTCAGGACCGGTAAGCTGCCGTAATTTTTAAAGATCCCCGTGGCTTTCAGCATGAATAAATGTAATTTCTTAAAAGTATAAAACAACTTTTGGTTTATAGAAATTAACTTCTACATTTGCCGAAATTTAGAGGGGTACCTCTGACCGGGAAACCGGGGTGATTTAAAAGAAAATTATGTTTTGGACTCTAGAATTGGCTTCACATCTTGAAGACGCACCATGGCCGGCCACAAAGGATGAATTGATCGATTATTCCATCCGCAGCGGGGCGCCTATTGAAGTGGTTGAGAACCTCCAGGAACTGGAGGACGAAGGTGAGATCTATGAAGGTCTGGAAGATATATGGCCTGACTACCCTAGTCAGGAAGACTTTTTCTTTAACGAAGACGAATACTAAAAATTTTGAATGTTGAGTGTTGAAGGTTGAATGTAGAAAACCTCTAATTCAACATTATTTCTCCATTTGCTCTATTACATCGGCTGTTACACCTGTAAATGAAAATCCTCCGTCATGGAAGAGATTTTGCATGGTTACATATCTCGTCAGATCACTGAATAAGGTTACACAATAATTGGCGCAATCTTCTCCGGATGCATTTCCCAGTGGACTCATTTTTTCCGCATAATTGATGAAGCCATCAAATCCTTTTACTCCACTTCCTGCTGTTGTCCTGGTGGGTGATTGTGAAACGGTATTGATCCGTACATGTTTTTTAGTCCCGTAATGATAACCGAAACTTCTTGCAACACTTTCTAATAATGCTTTAGCATCTGCCATTTCATTATAATCAGGAAATACTCTTTGTGCAGCGATATAGGATAATGCAACAACACTTCCCCATTCATTGATCGCATCCAGTTTCATAGCGGTAGCTAATAACCGGTGAAGACTCATAGCAGAGATATCCAACGTTTTGGCATTGAATCCATAATCTATATCGGTATAATGTTTTCCCTTCCTAACATTCAAGCTCATTCCGATGGAATGAAGAATAAAATCAACTCCGCCACCAAAATGTTCCATTGCTTTGGTGAGAAGATTCTGCATATCCTCATCCTTACTCACATCACACGGTACAATCGGAGCATTTATTTTTTCTGCCAACTTATTGATCTCCCCCATCCTCATGGCAACAGGAGCATTGGTCAATAATAATTCGGCCCCTTCTTCATGACATCTCAATGCCGTTTTCCATGCAATGGATTTATCATCCAGCGCTCCGAATATTATCCCCTTTTTTCCTTTCAATAAGTTGTAAGACATATGTTAAGATTTGAAAGTAAAAATAAGGTAAAAGAGAATTATGGAACTTTAAAAAAGAATTCTTTATAGCGCAACAAGAAAATGGTGAGTGCTGAAACCAATAATAAAATGGTCAGGAGATTTAGAAGAATAAATAGAAAGAATCTTCCAAAGGAATCATGGGGACGGACCCATTTTTTCCAAAGCCTGTTAGCAAAGTATGCAGCTACCATTACAATAACTGTCAGGAATAATATTATTAATTTCTTTAGAAGGACCATCAGTTTCCGATCATCTCTTTTGCATTAGCAAAGGCAGCCGCAGTCGGCTTCTCACCACTTAACATGGTCGCTATCGCTGTGATCCTTTCATCTTCATTGAGCAGTTTTGCAGAAGTTACAATTGAATTGCCCTTTATCTCCTTATATATAAAATAATGCGAGGTTGCTTTGGCTGCGATCTGTGGCTGATGCGTAATCGCAATTACCTGGTGCGCATCGCACATTTTCTTCATGATCATTCCAACCTGTCGCGCTGCTTCACCACTTATCCCGGTATCGATCTCATCAAAGATCAATGTCGGCAATTGAACACTCTCTGCAACCAATGATTTTATGCTTAACATCAAACGGCTTAATTCACCACCACTGGCAACTTTGCGCAAAGGTTCGAATCTCGTTTTATTGGCATCAAACAAGAATTCAATATTATCTAAACCATGTGAAGTTAGCTTTGAAGACTTTTCGATTGATACTTTCAATCCTGCATTCGGCATACCAACAATCGCCAAAAGCTTATTGACCTTTTGTGCAAACGGATCTGCCTGTTTGGATCTTGCAGCAGAAATAGCTTCAGCAAGCTTTACAGCATCTGCATTTATCTTAATTACTTCATCCTTCTTTTTATTTATTGAATCATCAATGTTCGAGAATTGCTCCAGCTTTTTTTCCAATTCTTTTTGAATCTCCAAAAGCTGTGCTGTTGTTTGAACATTATGTTTTTTCAAGAGCTTATATCCTGCGGATAATCTTTCATTCAGCAGATCAGCTTCCTTAGCATCATGACCCACAGCATTATTGATCCTGTCAATCTCATCAGCGATATCCTGCAACTCTACCTGCGCGGCATGCATTCTTACAATGAGCGGATCAATAGATGAATGAAAACTTTTTAAAGATGATAATTGATTAGATAAACTTTTCAATTGCTGGATCAATGGCTGATCATTTTCCTGCAATGCAGTATATACTTTATCTAAAGTGGATTTAATATTTTCCGCATTATTGATAACCTTCAATTTCTCTTCTGTTTCTTCCAGCTCATTTTCTTTTAAACCCGCTTCCTGGAATTCGGAATACAGAAAACTATTGTAATCAAGTTCTTTATTGAATTCAGCTCTTTGCTTTTCAAGCTCATCCAATTCTCTTTGTTTTACATTGAGTTCCTTGAATAATTGATGGTATTGTAAAACTTTATCCTGCTGACCGGCCAACGCATCGATCACCTGACGTTGAAAATCATTTTCTCCTAATTCAAGTGTATCAAATTGCTGATGTAGATCTACAAGGAGTCCGGTGAGTTCACGCAGATCATTCAGATTTACAGGAGTATCATTTATAAATGCTCTTGATTTACCATTCACTGCTATCTCCCTGCGAATAACAAGATCATCCGCTATATCCAAGTCATTTTTTTTCAGGAATTCATTCACTGAATAATGATCATTCTTAAAAGAAGCTTCAACAACACATTTCTTTTGTTTATCAAGCAATACATTCGAATCTGCCCTGTCACCTAATACTAATCCAAGGGCACCCATTAAAATAGATTTACCCGCACCGGTCTCACCTGTAATAATATTCAAACCCTGGGTGAAATTGATCTGCAACACATCAATGATCGCATAATTCTGTATGTGGATCGACAAAAGCATAATGCAATTTAATTGATACTTAATTATTGAAACAGGTTAATTCCTCCCACAAATAAAAAAGCGTCCAAAAAGGACGCTAATTTTTAATTCTTAATTTTTAATTATTAATTATTTAACCTCAACCGCACCATTCAGCTCATCATCAACCAGGATCCTTCCGCAGTTTTCACATACGATGATCTTTTTACGTTGTTTGATCTCACTTTGCTTTTGAGGAGGAATAGCATTGAAGCATCCGCCACAAGCATCTCTTTCCACAGGTACTACTGCCAGACCGTTACGGTAATTCTTACGGATACGATCGTAGCTCAATAATAATCTTTCATCAACATGCTCTCTTGCAGTTGCTGCAAGTTTGTTATAATGCTTTTCTTCTTTATCTGTTTCGCCAATGATCTTTTCAAGTTCACCTTTCTTTGCTTTAAGATTAGCTTCTTTAGTTGAAACTGCTTTCTTCGCAACTTCAAGAGCTTTTCCTTTTTCAGCGATCTCTTCAGTTGCATCCTTGATGTGCTTTTCTGCAAGCTTTATTTCAAGGGTCTGCATTTCGATCTCTTTATTGATAGCTTCGAACTCACGGTTGTTCTTTACATTATCACTCTGCTTCTCATATTTCTTTACAAGATCTCCTGCATCTTTGATGAGGGTCTTTTTTGATTCGATGAACTGTTGCATTCCGTTGATCTCTTCTTCGATCCTGTTCTGACGAGCATGCAATCCTTCGATCTCATCTTCAAGATCACTTACTTCAATTGGAAGCTCTCCTTTCAACACCTGGATACCATCCAGCTTGCTGTCAATTTTTTGAAGCTTGATAACGGAAGATAATTTTTCTTCAACAGAGAAATCCTTTACTGTAGCCATATTTTATTTGAAATTTTTTATTCGAAATCCGCTTATAAATACCTGACCGGGTTGGTTTTTACACCGGTTTTTTGGACGGCAAAGGTAGGAAATTTTTCCCTTATAATGTCATATAAAAGGTCGATAGTGAACTGTTCTGACTCAAAATGGCCTATATCTGCGATGACCATCTGGTCGTTCGCATCAAAAAATTCATGATATTTTACGTCCGCAGTAACAAAGACATCTGCGCCTAGTTTAAGAGCAGAACTGGTTAAAAAGCTTCCTGCACCACCGCAAATGGCTACTTTTTTGACCGTTTTACCCGTAGAGGAGGTATGTTTTACGACACCGGTTCCGAAAACGGTCTTTAAATTCTTCAGGAAGGTCATTTCATCCACGGGCTTTTCCAATTCGCCAATAATTCCGGATCCGGTCTCCTGGTAATGATTCTCCAGACTGATCACATCATAAGCCACTTCTTCATAAGGATGATTGGCAAACATGGCCTTTAGAATGTCTTTTTGGAGCCAGAAAGGAAAAATGATCTCAACTTTGATTTCCTTGCCAGTATGTCGCTTTCCTATTTCACCTGTTTCGGGGTGACTGCCTTCTCCCGGTTTGAAAGTTCCTTCACCTTCCATATTGAAGCTGCACTCTGAATAATTACTTATATAACCACCACCCGCTTTAAAGATCGCTGATCTTAATTTTTCTGCATCATCGGGCGGGACGAAGACATAGAGCTTTCGAAGGATATTATTTTTCGGTCCCAGTATTTCGCGGTTGATGAGATTTAGTTTGTCTGCGATTTTTCCATTAACACCGGTGATGATATTATCGAGGTTGGTGTGGATGGCATATATGGCGATATCATTTTTTATGGCTAACAGAATTGTTTTTTCTACATAATCTTTTCCAGTGATCTTTTTTAATCCTCTAAATACAATTGGATGATGAGCGATTACGAGATTGCATTTTTTATCGATGGCTTCCTTGATGACGGCTTCTGTTGCATCAAGAGAAATTATTGCGCCGGTACATTCTGCATTGTTATCTCCTGTTATCAATCCGGCATTATCATAGCTTTCCTGTAAAACTGGTGGAGCAACAAATTCTAAGTGGTCAATTATATCGCGAATTTTCATTTGACTAAGATATAAAGGTTTTGTCCATCGCGGTAGCGATGGGATATTGGTAGAAGAGGAATTCGTTTTTTACCAACAGACCATCGCTAAGCGATGGATAATTACGAATATGTTATTTGCTACCAATAGGTCATCGCTAACGCGATGCATTTCTAACGCGATATAATAAGAAAACCCCCGGTTTCCCGAGGGCATCTTATCCAAACAATCCAAAATATAAGAGTTCCTATACGTTGGCACTAATGAGAACAGGATTGATGGAAGTTAAAATCTTGGACAGCGAACCGAGTAATTATCTCTTCTTCTTGAAGTAACGTAGGATAGTGATAGTTCAAATCCACCGCGACTCTGACTGGCAGCTTTTAAGGAAGAAATATTTACATCATAGCTCATTGATATGGTTAATGGTTTGCATTCTAATTTTACTACCGGTATTAAAGCATCTTTTAATCTTGCTAAAACTCCACCGCTGATTATGTACTTCGGATCTTCAGTATCATCTAATTTATAAGAGTATAATAATCCTCCGATCATCTCAATGCTTGTTCCCTGCTTTGAATAATCTCCATGAAAAGTGATGTAAGAATAATCCGTAAGACTCGAACGTAATCCTCCGCTGACCACCCACTTCGGGATCATTTCAATATTCTGGTCTCCATAGAACGATATCTTCGTCGCTTTATTGAAGTGATGGTATGCAATTCCAATAAATAAATTATTGTCCTCTGATTTTCCAACCTGTGATTGAAAACTTATTCCAGCACTTCCATCTAAATATGAATAGCCTGTCTTGCTGAAAGTTTCTCCATCACCTAATGTTGGATCATAATTATTTCCATTGAATTCATTATTCGTTGTCACTTTTGAACGATCAAATTTTCTTTGTACCAATCCTCCGTTAAATCCAACAGAGAGATACATATTTCTTTCATCACTTAATGATTTATGATAGTTCAATCCTGGTAATACTGATGTGGATGTCATCGCAATTGTTCCAGCCTTATCATATATTATTTGTCCGTCGAGTGTTATAAAATCATCTCCTTTTCCAATTGGTAATTTATATTCTGCATTAAAAGATCCTGTTCTGTATGGGACTGTAATGCTGTTCCATTGATTGCGGTAAACGCCCTGGAGACGTACATCTCCGTTGAATAGTCCGGCCAATGCGGGATTGCGTAATAACGGTGCTTCATCAAATTGTGAAAAGTGAATATCCTGCGAGAAGGTATTTTGAGTCCACAGCATGCCGCATAGGACCAATGTTTTTAGGTAGATGTTTTTCATAGGTTATGTTTGGATTCAGCAGGTAGTTCAGGTGTTATATATTAAACGCTTTTTTAACGTTTTTATTTTGTTCTTTTTATTAAAAATTAAAGATTAAAAATTAAAAATTTAAACAAATAAAGAACTCAATTAAGTCAATAGTTATCTCACCAACGCAATGTTTCCTTTGAACACCATCGGTATATTATTCTCACACCACACTTCAGCAGTGTAAACAAATACATCCGGTGTTAACTTCACTCCTTTATATGTTCCATCCCATCCCATTGATGGATCATTAGGTGTAACATTTGACTTTTCAAAAACCAGTTCGCCCCAGCGATTATATACTCTGAATGATCTTACAGTAAATAATCCCGTGCCTCTTAAATAGAACTGATCATTCATTCCATCACCATTCGGTGAAAAAGTATTCGGAATAAATACATTCGCTCCATTACAGATCACATAAACTGTTACATGATCCTGTGCCATACATCCACCGCCATTCTTTACCTGGACAGTATATTCAGTTGTCTGAACGGGCTTGACAGATATAGATGGAAAATGAAATCTAAAGTTTCCTGTTGTTGGTGACCAGTTAACGCTGGTAACATCCTGCGATATTTTTGGATCAATATCCAATGACTGACCAACATTGATCGTCCTGTCTTCCCCGGCTTCTACGGTTGGTATCGGCCAAACTTTAATCGGAACGTAACCGGTGTCTTTAAAACAACCGCGATCATCAGTACCAACAACCATGTATTTAGTTGTAACATCAGGTTGAGCAGTTGGCTTATCCGTTAGTGTATTGCTTAAACCGGCCGATGGTGACCATATATAACTATTAGCACCGGTCGCGCCTAAATTCACAATCTTTCCTTTACAGATCGTATCGCCTCTTGATACAGTCATCTTAAATGGTTGCCTGATGGTGAGTGATACAGTATCCTTTGCTTTACAACCAAATTGTGATGTACCGGTAACTACATAAGTAATATTATTTACTGTTGTTGAAACAGGACTTGCACAATTATTACATGATAAGGCTGTTGCAGGAGTCCAGGAATATGATATTGCTCCCGTAACATTAAGATTTACTGATTGCCCCTTACATAATATAGAATCTGCATTTGTAACAACATTTGGTATTGGGTAAGCTTCAACGCTGAAATCTGCGCTACCAACACATCCTGTACTGTTGGTCCCCGTAGCATGAACTGCATAAGTTCCTGCAACAGGATATACCTGTGCCGGTGGATTTTGCAGCGTGGATACGTTACCGTTAGCGAAGTTCCAGTTCCATTTGATCACTGATGTATCAGGGACTGAAATAGTTCCATTGAATAAAATAGTTGCCGGAGTACAAGCACCAAGCGGACCGTTAATAGCGATCTTCGGACTTGTAACGATCTTTATCGGCGAAGGAAGCTTTAATGAATCCTTACAACCATTAAGCGTTGTCACAACCAGTTTAGTTTGATAGATACCCGGTGTATTATATGTATGTGAAGGATTTTGAACATTAGATGTAGATCCATCTCCAAAATTCCATGCATAATTATTTATTAAATCATTACTTAATGATCCTTCAGTGAAACTTACCACACCCGAATCACAAAAAGTTTTTCCGTTAGATACAAATTTTGCAGTAACGCCATACACATGAATTGTATCGGGACCTTGTACCGGCACTTTACAACCTGTAGTATCAACAAGGATCATCTTTGGAACATATGCTCCCGGATTCGTGTACGTATGAGATATCACAGAATCAGGAGAAGGAATAGTAGTTCCATCATTAAAATCCCAGATGAACTTCAGATTATCTTTTGTTGTTGCGTGGAAGTCTGAAGTATGAGGATTACATCCGATCAAATTATTATAAGTGAATGTTCCTCTCGGTCCGCGTACTGTTATTCTTTTTGTTTTGGTATCAGTACATCCACCAGGACCAGTTATCGATACCACTACATCATAAACACCAACATTGGTATAGAAATGCGTTGGATCGGTAAGACTTGATGTTGTTCCATCACCAAAATCCCATGTGATCGTTGTATAGCTTTTGCTTTTGTTCGTGAAGTTTACGATCAATGGCGGACAGGTAGTGAATGAATCACTCATTGCAAAATCTGCTTTCGCGTTTGCAATAAGAATTGAATTCGGTTTCGTCATAACGTCAGTACAACCATATTGATCAGTAACTGTAAGCGTTGGAGTAAATGTTCCCTGTACAAGATATTGATGCGTTGGACTATTGGTGTTGGATGTAACTCCATCACCAAAGTTCCAGAGGTAAGTGATATTATTTCCTGATGATTGATCAGTAAAATTAATTGTTCCTATAGTACATGAAATGGTATCTGATATAAAGCTTGCTGTTGGATGAGAGATCAATACAACTGCAGGTTTTACAATCGAATCAATACAACCGTTACTGTCCTTTACTTTTAGTGTAACAGTATATGATCCGTTTGCTGCATAAACATGCATAACACTTCCTGATGCCGATGTATCGATTGTTCCATCACCATAATCCCAAATCCATTGCATTATTGGATGTACGCCATCCGTTTGAGAACTGTCTTTAAATGTTACACCACTGTTCAAACAAATTGAATTTGCAGATGGACTAAAGAATGCTGTTGGTCCGTATACAGTAATATATTTCGGTTTCGTAACAGTATCCTTACATCCCAACAGATCTGCTATGATCAATTTTATATCATATTTACCTGTAACAGTATAAACATGCGAAACGCTGGCTCCTGACCCCGAAGTGCCATCACCAAAATCCCATTGGTAAGAACTTATGTTAGCAGGATTTACATTAATTGCATTAAATGAAACCGGACTGCCTTTACAAACAGTAGAATCACTTTCATTAAAATCTGGTTTCTCCCAAATTACAGGAACATTAATTGCCTTAGTGTGATCACAACCGGTAGACAGGTTAGTTACTGTTAATGAAACTAAATATGTACCGGGAGCTGCATAAGTATGCACCGGATTTTTTGCGTTGGATGTCGATCCATCTCCAAAATTCCATGCCCATGTATCTGCACCTACAGATTTGTCCGTAAATGATTTTGTAAGTCTGAAATCACAATCATTGATCACATCAAAATTTGCGATCGGCGGTTTGATATGAATATAATTATTGAATTTTATCGTGTCTGCGCAACCGTTATGCCATATAACAAGTGTTACATTGAAGTATCCTGTATCATTATAAGCATAGTTCGGATTTTGGTTGGTGGATGTTCCACCATCGCCGAATGTCCAGAACCATTGATCAGCACCTCCTGTTGACAGATCTGTAAAAGTTATTTGCTGTTTTGCACAAACATCACGCGGATTGGCTGTGAAGTTTGCTTTAGGCTTTGTTCCCAATACAACTGCATTCTTTACAATTGCTGTATCTGTACACCCGCCTGCAGAAGTAATAATGAGTTTGATAGTATAACTTCCCTGAGAAGTATAAGTATGATTCGGACTAACCTGGGTTGATGTTGTACCGTCACCAAAATCCCATAAATAGGAAGTGATCGGAACAACAGAATTAATTATTGCTTTAAAATTCTGGTCAAAAGGAAGACATCCTCTTGTTGGAAATCCGGGAATACCGATCGTTGGTTTTTGAACTTTGATGAAAGCAGGTTTTTTTAATGTATCGCTACAACCTGAAGAATTAGTAATGATGAGTGTTACATCATAGCTTCCATAAGCTGTATAAGTATGGGTTGGATTGGCAATATTTGCTGTGCTGCCATCACCAAAATCCCAGTTATAAGAAACTGCACCTGGTGTTGTGGCGGTAAATGTTGTTGTTAATGGCGGCTGACAAGCACCTGTTGTACTTGCAGTAAAAGAAGCAATTGGTTTTGGTAAGATGGTGATCGATTTTGAGATCGAATCTAAACATGCACCAAAATTGGCAACCATCTTCACAATATAAGTGCCCGGTGAAGCATAAGATTTTGATCCATCAATAGAATTAGAAGAAGTTCCATCTCCATAATCCCATGTTGCTGATGGAGGTATTGGTGTACTTGTGTTAGTGAATAAAAGACCATTACCTAAACATACTGCTCCCGGAATTTGAAAATCTGCTTTCACATTTCCAAGTACCACTGCATTTACTTTTGTCAGGGTATCTCTGCATCCTCCGGAATTAAATACGATCAATTGAACGGTGTAATTTCCATTAGATGAATAAACATGAGAAGGATTAGCAGCAGTTGAAGTTGATCCGTCACCGAAATCCCATATATAATTTAATGTGCCTGTGCCAGTAGAAAGATTAGAGAAATTGATTGTCGCCGGTGGCTGACAGCTATTCGGAACATTATTTGAAAAATCTGCATGGACTCCGGAACCGATCTGGATGTATGCTGGTTTTGTAACTGTTGTTGCGCAACCAAATGAATTCTTTACTCTTAATGATACATTGAAATTTCCGGTGGCAGTGTAAGTATGTTGCGGATTCTGAATTCCTGAAACATTACCATCACCAAAATCCCATTCCCATGAACTGATCGTACCGCTTCCCGCGGTTGTATTATCTGTGAATTGAACTGGAAGAGGAAAACATCCTGAGGTTGGACTGGCATTAAAAGTTATCGATGGAGCTCCATAAACAGTGATGAATTGTGACTTAACTATTGAATCAGCTCCTGAAGAATTTTTTGCAACGAGCTTAATATTATATGTGCCGGGGGTAAAGTAAGTAACGGCAGGATTTTGTAAAAAAGATATTGTTCCATTGCCCAGATCCCATTTCCAACTTGTTGGATTTCCTGTAGATGCGTCGCTGAACATTACGAGTAAGGGGGCGCAACCATCCGTAGGGGTGGCTGAGAAATTTGCAGAAATTTGTGCCTGGGTTTTTACACCAGATATGACCAATAGACAAACTATCAGCCACTTGCACAATGCCTTAGGGGAGGACATGGAGTGTTTGGTTTAGCTTTTTATATATTTTGGATTGGCCCCACGGCCACTCAAGCTTATATAAACTGAAAAAAGGGGAAAAAATTGTCCTTCGCCTACGCTCAGGATGACAACTGTCTCGAAATACTTAAGGCCAATTAATATGAACTAGAGATGCAATGTCATACCGAGCGACTAGTTTTAAGAAAATTCCATCATTGGAAAAGCAGCCGAGGGACTGTAACTTTACTCCATGAAATCAAAAATCCTCATCCTCCTGCTAATTCTAGCAACCGTAGGCTCCTGTAAAAAATCATCTTCCTCATCCACCACTACCCCACCCACAGCTCTTGAAAAATATTTCGAAACGGAATTATTGAACAGAATATTCATAGTAAACTACGCCACCAACAATGGTGTTGATATAACATCCGATTACAACGGCTATACTTTCAAATTGCTCAAAACAGATTATTATCACGGTCCCGCAGAAATAGTCAACGGCTCCAACACCTACTCCGGATCATGGGCCAGCAATTCCGATTACAGTAAACTCACCATAACGCTTCCATCTTCACCAGCGCCATTTTTGTTTCTTACACGCGACTGGAAATTCACGAGCAAAGCTCTTCCTCAATTAAAACTTGCTCCATGGTTCGGTGATCCATATGTATTATGGATGCTTCGTCAATAACTTATTTATTATCTTGATAAAAATTCCTCTATGAATTTTTTAAAGGCGTTCCTTTCTGCCTCTTTCATTTTATTTTTTATTAATTGTAACGCCCAGGAATTCGGTGGTAATCCTGCATCTACAAAATGGAAGCAGATCGATAATAAAGTCTCAAGAATAATTTTTCCTGCGGGAATGGATTCTACTGCGAACAGGATCAGTAATATTATTTCCTATCTCGATACATCATCAAAAACCCTTGGTGACCGGCATAAAAAAATAAATCTTGTTCTTCAAACCAACACTACCATTTCCAATGCATATGTTTCTCTTTCACCCTTCAGAAGTGAATTTTTTCTAACTCCTGATCAGAATAGTTTTGAGCTGGGTAGTTTGCCGTGGCCCGACCAGCTTGCAATTCATGAATTCAGACATGTTCAGCAATACAATAATTTTAATGTGGGTATTGCAAAAGCATTAAGGGTCGTATTTGGTGATAACGGTCAGGCGTTGGCAAATAACGCTGCCATTCCCAACTGGTTCTTTGAAGGAGATGCGGTGTATAACGAGACAAACGTTAGTGCACAGGGAAGAGGAAGAATTCCATTATTCTTTGAACCATTCAGGGCATTATGGGCAGCCAATAAAAATTATAGCTGGATGAAATTGAGGAATGGATCTTATGTAGATTTTATTCCTGATCATTATCCATTGGGTTATATGATGGTAGCATACGGAAGAGAAAAATATGGTGATCTCTTTTGGGAAAAAGTAACACAGGATGCAGCAAGGTTCAAAGGATTATTTTTTCCGTTTCAGAAAGCAATAGAAAAACATTCAGGATTAACTTATCAAAAATTCACTGAAGCCGCATTCAATTATTTCAAGGATCAATTCAAGGATGAAAAACAAAATGTTTCGAAAGATTATTACAGTGAGGACAATCCAGTTGTTTATGGCAATGGTATAATTTATATAAGAAGCAGCTATAAACAGGTCCCGCAATTTGTTATTAGAGAAAATGGAAAGGACCGGGTAATAAGAACCAGGGATCTTTCTCTCAATAATTATTTTTCTGCAAAAAATGGGAAGATCGCTTATGCATCATTAAGACCCAATATCCGCTGGGGTTACAGCGATTACAGCGATATTAAAATACTGGATGTAGCGACAGGTAAGCAAACAGATCTCAGTAATCATTCAAAATATTTTTCTCCCAATATTAATAATGAAGGAGATGTAGTTGTCGTGGAAGTCATTCCCGGAACAAGTTCTCATTTGGTAATGCTGAATGGAAAGGATGGATCAAAAACAACCATTCCTAATCCTGATAATTTATTTTACACTTATCCAAAGTTTTTTGGGAAAGATATAATTTGTCCGGTGAGAAATGCTAATGGCGAAATGTCGATAGCGCGTATCGATCCGGTGACCGGTGCTTCTGAATATTTGCTTCCCTTTTCATTAAATGTTTATGGCGGTCCCTCGATAAAAAATGACACGCTGCTTTTCAGTGGATCACATGGTAACAAGAATGAACTCTTTGCTTTCATCATTTCAAAAAAACAACTTTTTCATTTGATACCTGGGCGTGAAGGTGTAGGATATTATTCCCCAAAACTTTTTAATGGTAAAATAATATACAGAACATTTACTGCTGCAGGTAACAGGATAATATTGGATGATACTGTCACATGGAAACTGATGTTATCAAAGGATATCGTTCAAAAACTTTCATCATACGGGGTTTCTTCTCTTAATAAAACAAATGCCGGTGATCTGTATCGTGTTCCTGATAATGCTACTACTTCAACAAATTATTCTGGTGTAACAGGTCTGTTACATTTTCATAGTGCGCAACCTGATATTGATGATCCTGAATATACTTTCAGTCTGCTAAGTGAGAATATTTTAAACACCATGCAGGCACAGGTTTCATTTACGTATAACAGGGCCGAGCAATGGAAACGTATAGGAGCCGAAGCAACTTATGGAGGATGGTATCCATTCATAACCGGGGGAATGCATTATACATTTGACAGAACAGGAATATATCATGGCAAAAGAATATTCTGGAATGAAATGGAACCATTTATTGGTTTTAATATTCCATTGAATTTGAGCAAAGGAAGATCATTGACGTCATTTAATTTTGGTAGCAGGTTTACTTATAATGAATCCGATTTCAAAGGAGTATATAAAGATAGCATTGGAAGAATATCTTTCAGCTATTTGAACAATTTCATTTCATTAGTGCACCAGGGATTGAAGGCTAAGCAACAGATCTATCCGCACTTTGCGCAATCATTGTCGTTGAATTATAAAACAGCATTGACGCATTATGAGGGTTCGCAATTTGTTGCCAATGCAAATATTTATTTACCGGGATTATTAACCAATCATTCATTGGTGATCAATGGAGGATTGTTGATGAAAGATAGCAGCAGGCAGATAAATTTTTCAAGTGATTTTCCATTTTCGAGAGGATACAATGCTGTGAATCTTTTCAGGATGTATAAAGTTGGAGCGACATATCATCTTCCATTATTTTATCCGGACGCAGGTTTTGGAAATATTGTTTATTTCTTAAGAGTGAGAGGAAATGTTTTTTACGATCATACTTATACAAGTGATTTCTTCACGAACAGAACAAAGTTCAATGCAACATTTAGATCATTAGGATCAGAAATTTATTTTGATACTAAGTGGTGGAACCAGGCATTGATCACTTTTGGTTTCAGGTATAGTCATCTTTTAGATCCTGATCTTTTTGGGGGTACAGGCAGTGATAGGTTTGAAGTGATATTGCCTGTAAACATTTTTAATAATTAAAATCCCATTGTCATCCCGAGCGTTTAGTTGAAAGCATCCTCATTCATTAAAAAATCAGCCGAGGGATTGGCATGATTTTATCTGTTACTAAAAAGACCCTCAAAAATCAAGATCATGCTCAAAGCACTCACAATGACCCTCGCCGTTTCCATCACATGGTTACTAGCCCTACAATCAAAAAAAGATAAAAAGAGAAAGGAAATTCTCGCTTATGAGATCTGGTAATTATTCCATCTTAGAAGATTCTTTGATGGTAGTAGTTGGTTCTACTTTTTTTATTCTTTCGAGTATATCACTATAAGAGCCCTTAGGTTCTTGCCGGGATAGTTTGATCACTACAAGATATTTCACGAGTAATTTCAGATCATCTTCATTCACCTTATCGCTCTTGCGTATATCTTCAATATCACTATCCAGCGTAGCTGCATTATAGGATTTATCCAAAGCGGATTTGCAGGAGAATAATAATCCCGTTGCAAGTAGGATAAGTATGTATTTCTTCAATGACATCTACTATAAAACAGAAAAATCGCGGATTTATTTCGCACTTTGTCATCCCGAGCAACTAGTTTAACAAATCTTCCATCATTTTAAAGTAGCCGAGGGACAATTAACACCAAATTATTACGTTGTAACCTTCTTATGACGTTATATGATCGTCATATAAATAGAACAGAACTTCCTGATAATCTGTTAAATACGAACAGTTTCAAAAGATAAATTCCCTCAAACAGCGACTTTATCCAGAAATTATTCAGAATTTAACTCGTTTTCAGAATAATTTATAGATTTTTTGGCCGGTTTATTGATTTATGTTTAATAACTTGCATTTACAGAACTAAATATATATTTTTACGTCATTGAAGAAAATTTTATACATATTTATTCTTATTGTTGGTCTGAGCTTCAAGGGCTTCGCGCAGAATAAAATCACCATCTCTGCAGAGAGTGACGTGAAAATGATGCGTTTCTTTCCAAACCCTGCCGTAAGCAATATCAATTTCGAATTCATCACCGGATTCGATAAGACCTACACCCTGGAGATCTTTAATTTCCTGGGCAAGAAAGTGTATGATGCACGTACAGCAACTCCAAAGATCAATATTCCTCTTAATGATTTCTTCAGGGGTGTTTACATTTACCAGCTTAAGGATCAGGGCGGTAAGATCGTAGAATCGGGAAAATTCCAGGTCGCCAAGTAATCTTTCTTATTCTTTACATCTAACATCCAACACCTTACATCTAACCTCGGATGTCATTTTGTCTATTAAAAGCCATTGGCAGCATCTTTGACTATCATACCTTTGCAATCAATTTTTAAAAAACATGGATGAAAATAAGGTGACGGATCCCGAATTGGAACTAAATGACAACGAAGGAACTGCAGATGCAGAAAACCAGGAAGAACAGATAACTGAACAGGACACGCTGGAAAAGCTGACCCAGGACCTGGAAATGCAAAAAGATAAATACATCAGGTTAGTAGCTGAGTTCGATAATTTCAAAAGGCGTACTGCAAGAGAAAGGATCGAATTGGAGCAGACTGCCGGTAAAAATATCATTGCATCATTACTCGAAGTATTGGATGATATGGATCGTGCGGAAAAACAAATGCAGAAAAATGATGATGTTGATCAGATAAAAGAAGGTGTTGCACTTGTGTTCAATAAATTCAGAACTATATTAAAAGGAAAGGGATTGAAACCTATGGAAAGCATAGGAAAAGATTTTGATGTGGTGCAGCATGAAGCCATTACGGAAGTGCCGGCATCACCAGATCAAAAAGGAAAAGTTATTGATGAGATCACGAAAGGATATTTTCTTAATGATAAGCTCATCAGGTTTGCCAAAGTAGTTGTAGGAAAATAAAAAACCCGATGTCAGCAAAAAGAGATTTTTACGAAATACTTGGAGTATCCAAAAATGCTTCACAGGAAGAAATAAAAAAAGCATACCGCAAGGTTGCTATGCAATTTCACCCCGACAGAAATCCGGGTGATAAACAATCAGAAGAAAAATTCAAGGAAGCTGCAGAAGCTTATGAAATATTAAGCGACCATGATAAGCGTGCACAATACGATCGCTTTGGTCATAATGCTTTTGGTCCGGGTAGAGGTGCGCAGAGTCATCACATGAACATGGATGACATCTTCTCCCAGTTCGGAGATATTTTCGGTGACGACAACATGTTCGGAAATTTCTTTGGTGGTGGCGGAGGAAGATCAAGAGGAAGATCACGCGGTGTTCGCGGAAGTAATTTGCGGATCAAGCTCAAAGTAAATTTTGAAGAGATCGCAAAAGGCGCAAGCAAGACCGTTAAGGTTAAAAAATATATCAGTTGCAATACATGTAATGGTTCAGGAGCAAAAGATAAGAACAGTACACAAACGTGCAGTACGTGCGGAGGTAATGGCCAGGTAAGAAAAGTGCAGAATACTTTTCTTGGGCAGATGCAAACGGTTACTACTTGTCCGACTTGTAACGGTGAAGGCACCACGATAACAAACAAATGCACTGCTTGTAAAGGTGAAGGAAGGGTTTATGGAGAAGAGACAGTGAATTTAGAAATACCAGGAGGAGTTCAGGATGGGATGCAATTAAGCATGAGTGGTAAAGGAAATGTTGGAGAGAGAGGCGGTCCTCCGGGAGATCTTATTATTTTAATAGAAGAAGAACCACATGCACATTTACATCGTGAAGGATTAAATGTTGCATTTGATCTATATATCTCATTCCCTGATGCCGTATTCGGTACACAGGTAGAAGTTCCCACAATAGATGGTCGTGCCAAGATCAAGATCCCGCCAGGGACACAGAGCGGAAAGATTTTCCGGTTAAAGGGCAAAGGTTTCCCTAGTATTAACAGTCATGAAAAAGGCGATGAGTTGATTCATGTAAATGTTTGGACTCCACAAAATGTTACTACTGAAGAGAAGCATACACTGGAGAAGATGCAGACAAGTCAGAGTTTTCAGCCAAAGCCCGATAAGAATGATAAGAGTTTTTGGGAGAGGATTAGGGAGACGTTTAGTTGAAATATGAAAAGACAATTTGCAGTCTATAGTTCTATTTACTTAATCATACTATTAATTCTCTCTTTTACTTGGATCTATTTGCCATATAGTAACAGAAGCATAAAGGGAGATGATTTCTTTTTCTGTTTGGAATTAGTTACAGTATCTACCGTAGTTTATTTGATAATTGTTAGATCAATTTATAAAACACAATTTCCATTACATTTTATTTTTTTAGCACCAATTCTGATTTTTGTTGCTTCCATAATCTTCTTAGTGATTATATCAGTTCTACTAAGGCTAAATGACTACCAAAGCCTAAAAGTTTATTTCTATATTAGTGGAATTATAACTGTTGGTATTGTCAAAATAATTTTAAAACATTTCACAAATAAATCTTTGTAGAATGAATTTGCAATTATAATTGCCAGCTAACATTGATATTGATGCTGGTCGTAGCATTAACATATTTCAATGCGATCAATTGTTTGGGTTAATAATCTTTATTGACATTTGGTTCTTAACCTCAACTTTTAATTATAAATTCAACTTCAGCTTGGGCAAACGATTTCAAAATCCCAGAATTGCAAACCACTAAACATTGTGTTATGCTCGAACACGATTAATATCAAGACTTAAAAAATCGAAATGGTTAAACTTTATACTTTATTAGTTTTAGTTTTTTTAATAATGTCTTGTGGACTATTAAGTCAAACAGATACTGACGAAAAAAGACTGGATAAAATATGCGACATTTTTATGCAAGATTTTAGTAAGGGACAATTCAAAGAGGCTATACAGCTTTTAAAAGAAAACTCCGTAATAGAAGCAGAAAAACTTGATACCTTACAAGTGACAATAGAAAATCAATCACAGAATGTTTTTCCTGCCTATGGCAAAATGCTTTCTGTAGAATTTATAACTGCGCACAAGGTGAAAGACTTTATTGAAAAACGGTTTTATATTTTAAAATTTGAAAAATATCCTTTAAAAGTTGACTTTACACTTTATAAAAGTTCTAATGGATGGACAATAACCTCGTTTCATTATAATGAAGATTTAATTGAATTGCTTTATTGACTAACACATTAATATTGAAATTAAGGATAATCCAAATTAAAGTAATTGATGATTCTCAATGTTTTTTAATTATTTCACTTTTAGATTAATATGACTTCTATACAATTTGCTTATATTAATTAATAGATTTAAATGGGAAATCGAAACCAAACATACTGATATATAAAGGCTATTCATTCTCCAGCCAACATTAATTCCAGCTGATAAATGAGTAAAATAATAAAATAAACAATTAACTTTTATTATAAATTAGAAGAGTTTAGGCGCTGATGATTTCAAATACTACAACATTGCCAAGATCCTACCGTTGGTAATAATTATAAAATGACAGAATTAACTATAGAAAGCGATAAAGAATTAATTGAACTAGCATATAGTTTGGGGCAACCAATATCAAGTAGAGTGAACTCTGCTATTATTGACCATTTAGTTCCAATTAAAAGTTCAGATGCTCATCAACAATCGTTATCAATAAATTTCGGCATTGGTGATTTCCCATTTCATACTGACGGCGCCTATTTTAAAACTCCGCCCAGGTATATAATAATGAGGTATTTGAAGGGTACACCAAATCCAACTCCTACAATATTATGCGACTTGAATAAATTAAATTCAGATGATAAAGAAAATTTGAAAAACTGCATTTGGAAAGTAAAATCAAGAAACAATGACTTTCTATCAACAATATTATCTGATAACGAAACTTTTTATAGGTACGACAAATGCGTGATGACTCCTGTTGTTTCGAAAAACCAAAACGGATTCTATTTTGAAAGCTTGATAGCTAATTTGCCTAAAAAAGAAATTAATTGGACGATCAATAAGGCCGTTATTATTGATAACTGGACTAATTTACACACCCGACCAAAAGTTAACGAACAGGAAATCAATTACAGGATGATTCAAAGAATTATGGTATTATGACATTTGAAAGTGATTGGACATATGAGAAACTTTGGTTAAAAGCTAAGTTGTATTTGCAAAGGGCATTTGCAGAAGACAGAGAAAGCGAAGCTTTCCCTTTGTGGGTTTCTATTTCCCTAGAATTTATATGCAGAGCTACTTTGGCAAAAATTCACCCAGTTCTATTAGCCGATCCAAGAGAAGGAGAAAATATTCTTTATGTGTTTGGTTTTCAAAAGAAACCTACTTACACACCTATATCAATACCGTCAAGAACGGTACTTGAAAGATTGGAAGTAGTAGTTCCAAATTTCACAAGTGAGGAAAAAGAATTTTGCAAAGAAATTACAATTAAAAGAAACGCAGAATTACATAGTGGCATACTAGGTTTTTCTGCTTATCCAACAAAGAAATGGCTTTCCAAATTCTTTAAAACATTGAAAATCTTATTAGACTATCAAGATAAAACATTAAGAGATTTAATGGGGAAAGATGAAGCAGAGGCTGCCGAAGAAATGATAAAAGAGCGTGATGCGACACTCGAAAAAACTGTAAAAGATAGAGTTTCAAAGCAAAGAAAAACATTCATTGGGTTATCCGAAGAAACAAGGGCAGAAAGAATCTCTTTATCGGAAAGATTAAAATGGACTATAAAAGGCAATTATAAAAAAGAAGAAACCTGTCCTTCTTGTGGAAATCAAGGTGTAATTACGGGTAAACTAATTTCTGTTTCTGATGGGAAAGCAGGAGAAGCAGAAATTATTCAAAACCTTAATGTCCTACCAACTGAGTTTAAATGCTTTTGTTGTGACTTAGAACTTACTAATCACTTAGAACTTGATGTTCTCGAAATAGGTGGGCAATATAAAGTTGAAGAAGTTTTTGACCCTAAGGAATATTTTGATATAGCTAATTTTGAACCAGACTTTGACTATGGCAATGACTAGAATAACTGCTACCGACGAGGGGTTTGCTAACGTTGGTACAATTCATAGCTAAACTATTCACCGGAGCATTATTTGTCAAGAAAATTATAATTAGCCACAGAAAATATATTGCTTATGACTCCTAACCATTGATGATCATGGATATATAAAAATCTAACTTAATCATAATGACAGACTGGAAGAATGAAATTTCTGCGAGACTTAAACAAAGTTTAATCTATCAAACTTTAGATAATAATCTTACTGAAGTTGGGGATCCTCTTGCATCGCAACAGAGAAACCTAGTATATAAAGCAGTCGGATATGCATATCAGAAGTCAAAGTTAATCTTAAAGTACATGCCAGAATACACATTACATGATGGTGAACATTTATTTAGGGTACTTTATTTAATGGAAAAAATTATTGGTAAGGAAAAAATCAAAAAACTTTCAAATCCTGAATTACTACTACTAATCCTTACCGCTTTTTTTCATGATATAGGAATGGCTCCTTATGAAACAGAAATAAGGGCATGGAAACAAGATTGGAAAGGTGAAGAACCAACTGGAATAGAATTGGAAGAATATCAAAAATATCAGCGATTTGTTAATACATATCCCGACAAAATAGAAGAAATAAAAAAACTTCAGTCTCTGGGAAAAGATTCAAAAGTTGAAATTCTTAATTCGCATTTAATTTCAGAGTTTATTCGAAGCACTCATGCGAAGAGAGCAAGAGAAATTATTGGAAAAGATTGGCAAGGTAAAATATTATATAAAGAACAAGACTTAACACCACAATTTGCTGATTTGTGTTTTAGCCATAATGAAAATGCACTAAAATTATTAGATTTTGAGACCGATTTTTTATGTGGTGAAGGTGAAACTATAAATATTCCTTATCTGGGAATAATTCTAAGACTAGCTGATATATTAGATTTCGATGGCAAAAGAACACCTTCCGTACTCTTTTCTCATCTTGCAGTACGAAATTCCGTGTCTCTAGCAGAATGGGAGAAACATCGATCTGTTAAAGCGTGGTCAATAAATTCAGACCAAATTATTTTTTCAGCAATTTGTAAACATCCTGCGATCGAAGCAAGTGTCAGAAAATTTTGCGACTATATTGATGACGAACTTAAGAACTGCAGTCTTGTTTTAACAAAGGTCGCTATTGATAAAAAATATGAACTTGAACTTCCTACGCAAGTTAATAGATCAAAAATCACTGCTGAAAAAGATATTGTAACGGGAGAACCAAAGTATATCTATCACGACACAAGTTTTCACTTAAGTAAAAACCAAGTTATTGATTTACTTATGGGGACAAAACTTTATGGAAATCCAGAGGTAGCTTTAAGGGAGCTTTTACAAAATTCGATTGACGCCTGTCTACTTAGCAAAGCGTTGCACGAAAAATGGGGAGTACCATATAAACCGTTAATTACAGTAAAATATTATACTGAAAATAAAGAGGATTTTTTAGAAGTAATTGATAACGGAATTGGTATGAATCAAGAGATAATTGATAAGTATTATTCCAAAATCGGTTCTTCATATTATCAATCTAGGGATTTCTTTGATTTACAGGCTAATAGTGAATTAAAATTTAAACCAATTTCAAGATTTGGAATTGGGATTCTTTCTTCCTTTATGGTAGCTGATTCTATTGAAGTTGAAACAAAGAGGTTAAAAGATAAATATGAATATGATAAACCTCTTAAAATTATTGTTGAAGGTTATGACAGTATCTTTACAATCCTAAACAGTGACAAAAAAGAACCTGGTACATCAACTAAACTTTTTCTAAGAAAGAATAAAAATCCTTGGGAAAAACTAAATAATGATGAATTCGTTGCTGCCGTAAAGTCTTCTATTTCTAAACCCGACGTTCCTATAAACATTGTTACAGACAAAGAGAAAATTTCCTACACAAAAAAAGATTTTTATAATGTGAAGGCTAATTCATTAAAAGATTACTCTTGGAAACAAGACGATAATATTAAAGAAATTGATATACTTTTTAACGAGAATGGATTTGAAGGAAATGCTATTGTAGGAGTAATTGAAAAAAATGGCTTGCCTGTAAAAAAAATTGAAAGATTATCCAAAATCGTTCGTATTGATGATGAAGATTTTGAATTAAGCATGGAACTATTATATAGTACAAATAAGATTGTTAAAAATAGTACAACAATTGATGTAACTGATGAGGGTGAGATAAACTCAAGCTCATCCAGCACATATATGGCAGACTCAAAAAGTAGATTTTCTATTCATGGTATAACCTATAGCGGGGAACTTTTTCCAAATTATATTACAAGGGAAAAGAAAACTATGTTAAAGTGGCCCATGCCCGTATTGTTAATCCTAAACCTTGGAGGTACTAACGATTTAGATTTGAATTCAGCTAGAAATGAAATAATTTATTCAGACAAATGGAATGAATTTGAACAAAACCTTGCTTTTATAATTTGTACCAAGCTAAAAGAGAAAGTTACTGAGAATTATTGGGAAAAACTTTCAAAAATATACAAGAAAACAAAGTGTGAAAATTTTGAAATTGGTCTGAATAGACTAATTTCTAGGAAAAAATAATTAAGGAATCATCAAAAAACCATTTTAAAATAGAGCTTGACATTAAATATCAACTAAATTGTTAGTACTAGTGCGGTTCAGATGCTCATTCTCACTACTTAAAACGTAAATAATGAAGACGATTTCTTTTATTAACATGAAAGGTGGAGTTGGCAAAACCACTTCCGTAGTTGAGATAGCAACTCTTTTAGCGATTGAGCATGGGAAGTCAGTCCTTGTTATAGATTTGGACCCTCAAACAAACGCTACACTTTCATTTATTCCATTTACTGAGTGGGAAAAAATAAAGGACATAGGTACAATAGCAGATGTCCTGGGAATGAACAGAGGAATGTCTTCAAGAAACGATGATTTTGACATCAATAAAGCCATTATAAAAAACGTTGGGGGAATTAATAATTTAGATTTAATTCCTTCACACTTAGAACTAACCTTTTTGGACTTAGATTTAGGCTCCGCATCAGCAAGAGAATTTATATTGCAAGGGCAATTAAAAAACACCAAAAAACAATACGATTTTATTCTTATTGACTGTCCTCCGAACTTAACATTAGCACCCCAAAATGCTTTAGTTGTTAGCGACTACATAATTGTACCTGTTGTTCCAGAGGTTTTTGCAGCAATAGGTTTACCGCTTTTAGTTAATCGTGTAAATTCCTTAAAGAAAAGATTACCTAATTGCAATGTTGAGTTTTTAGGTGTTGCATTTACAAAAGTTAAGCGAAATACTAACTTACATACACAACAAATGGACGCTGTAAGAAAATTGAACACCAAAGAGAATATTCATACATTCAATACTGTAATTCCAGAAACAGTTCGTATTAGCGAAGCTGTTGCTAGCAATAAACCAGCGGTAATTTTGAATAAAAACCATGACGGCCCCGAAGCATACAGAAATTTAGTAAAAGAAATTCTTAGCAAAATATGAATATCACAAACAATAATATAGTACGAAAACTTGAAGAAGCATTAAAGGAAATTGCATTTTTTGAAAAAAAAGGGTTTGATGCTTCTTCTTTGAAAGTATTTCTAAAAAACTTTAAAGAATTTCTACGAGTTACTGGACAAACAGATTTAAAATTTGGTGATGAAGAGCTAACTTTTGATAAAAAATTAGAAATAATTCAGAATTTTTTGGAGGATAAAAAAGCATTTCCTACAATTAAAAATGTTATAGAATTTGCTAACAACCAACTTAATCTTGATTTTAGGGACCAAAAAGAAGGACGAAATATTACAATTTCGAGGATAATTTCAAGAATAAAAACGAAACCTGACTTAAAGGAGAAATTGAAATTGGCAGTATTAAATATTAGGAATGAAAAAGCACATAGCTTAAAAGCTAGAACAAAAAAGGAAGTAGTAAGTGCAGAGACATTTTCTAAATGGGCGGAAATAATTAAAAATATTTGAGATATGGACGCAAGGTTAATAATGGAGGCTAAACGAGATATCCCCCTCTATTTCTCCGATTTTAAGAGTTTTTGGGACTTAACAACAAAAGCCATCTCAGATAAAGATCTAGCCGATTTATATGCAACCACTCTCATTTTTAAAAACTGGATCATTTCCCTTAATCATATAAATATTCGCAATCTCGATGACATCTTAAAAGAATTGCACGAAGACATCAATGCTTCATTTTATAGAGCTTATTTTGGAAATTATAGATCAGCACATATGCATCTTAGAAGTGTAATTGAACTTACATTGCAGCTAATATATTTTCATCAACATGAAGTTGAATATGCACAATGGCGAGACGCTGACTTCCGTATTAAACATGAAGATCTCACTAATTATTTAAAAAAACATCCGGCACTCAAATCTAACCAAATAAAAACATTGATTGATGATATTACTAAAAACTGGAAGCTCTTTTCAAAATATATTCATGCAGAAGCACCAAAATATTTTCAAACCAACCTTCAATCCGCACACACAAAAAAAATATCTAAAGCTGATATCGGAATTTGGAAAAGCAATTTCATTAAAACTGCATATCAAATCAATAAGCTTTTGCTAGTTTTCTTTAAAGAGAATTTAAATTCTTTTCCGACAGCCAACAGAGCACTTCTATTAAGGAATATGAAAGATAGTGACATGAGATTATTAATTATAAAAACCATTTAGACAAGGTTAGTATTCAACTTAAGAAAGAGACACATTTTAGATCTCAACTCCTCATGAAACACTTATTTCTTTTGGCTATTTTATTAAGTTGTAAAAGCGAACCGAGGAAAGCCGTTGCTGTTCATACTCACCAAAACATAACAACACAATCATCCGTTTAGTGCGACACTACTTCAATTAATATATACCGCCCTTATGAGACTGGAAAAGACACCACGCTTTTGAATAAAGTAATGGAAATTATATTTAAGTTTCCAGAAGTTCAAGCAATCAACAAACAAATAGAGAAAAACAGTAAGAGTAAAAATGGAGTTTCATTTATGGTGCATGATGAATTTGAAAGTGACACATTCTATTATCATTTTGAGGTTGGTGACAATACACATGACGACAGATATGTAAACACCTTCGATTTTCTTTTGGAAAAGAAAACAGGACAAATAAAAATTTATGACAACATGTCTGGAGCAATTTTGAGTTTACTGGCGAAAAGCAATGAGATAACTTGATGGTCAACCATTATATTCTTAAATCTGCTTAGTTATTTTCTTTTCGCTATCAACCCCCAAACTCTAAAGATTTTTTTTATTCCTTTTATCTCTCTTATAACCTGTGTTCCAAACGCCAATTCAACGTTGACATTTGATACCCATTTTGCCTTCATAATTTTTGATTTACTTGTCGATACAACAATTCTCTAAATTAGTAAAATAATTTAAATTTTTTCGAGCAGTCTTATTATCAATAAGAGGAAAAGAAAAAAAGCGCAGGTATCCTTCTTTACCGAAAAAGTAATTCAATAGAATTTCTTTTAGTCCATCCTGGTGGACCATTCTGGAAAAATAAAGATTTGGGTTCATGGTCTATTCCAAAAGGGGAATTTTCAGAAAACGAGATCCCATTAAAGGCCGCAATAAGAGAATTTGAGGAGGAAGTAAGCGTCAAACTTGAAGGCGAATTCATAGAACTAAAGCCTGTAAAACAAAAAAATGGAAAATTAGTTTATGCATGGGCATTAGAAGGAAATCTAGATACTAATTCCATTGAAAGTAATTTGTTCGAGTTAGAATGGCCCCTAAATCAGGGTAAAAGAAAATGTTTCCGGAAGTAGATAAATCAATGGTTCAATTTTGCAGAAGCTAAACAAAAAATCATCGAAGCGCAGTTAACCTTGATTGAAGAATTATTGCAACATTTAACTGAACACCGTTAACAACGCTTACAACATTACACTCCCTCATTGGGATTTGACAAATACATTAAGAAATAGTTTAAGAGGCCGATATCGAACCAGTATGAAGGTACTCAGACGGTAAGTTACCCTTAATCAAAACTGAGGGAATTATTCTATAAATACACTATAAAGTACCTATAAAGTCTCTATAAGGTCTCTGTAACAATTATAAATTTTAATTAACGAATAAGGTGAAGATTCGAGGTATTTCAAAAAATATCTCAATTTTGTAAGAGAATTAGATTGTATAAAATTACAAATAACCTTCTAATGGCACTTACTTCTGGAATAATAAAATTATCAGGAACGATAGATGGTTTCACATTCGTTAATAGCAAATATGGACGACATATTCGAAGGGCAAGAGGAACAGTAAAAAAAGCATCATTAAATTCAGTGCTTCAAAAAAATTCTGAGAGAACAAAAATAATTAGTAAAAGCGGTTCAGAAATTTATGAGGAGATTAAAGAAATCTCCGGAAAGTTTAAGGAAGGCCAATTATGGCAAAAGATGATTGCTCGTATGATGAGGGCAGGTAACACCAATATTGAAAGCTTGTTAAATACACTGATTGGAATGGAGATAAATAGCGCACATTCAGTGGATGCCTTACAAACCGGATTTGAGATCTCTCCTACTTTGGACAAAAAAAGTTTGATAGTAAATTTAAATTACAAACAGCATCCAAACTTTAAAAACCCACCTTCGAATAATTATTTTTTTGAGGTCTTTTTGACAAGATGGATAAAGGGAAAGGCAGATCCTTTGTTTGAAAGGGTCCCAACCGACTTAGTAAGTTTTAATGATAAATTGTGGTCATTTGAATTCGAATTTACACGTCAAAAAAATACAAAATATCAACTTATGGTTTTAAAAGTTTGTTCACCAGATGAAAATGGATATGAGTATGTGGGTTATACGGGAATGAAGATAATTGGGGCTAGTTCAATTTGAATGAGCCAAAACTTTAAACAACAAGACTTTCGATGAAATTATGAGTCGATATATTATTACATCATTGACATTTTCCTTAATTACCATTTCTTGCGTTGGCATTAAGATAATAGTTCACGAAAAACAACCGGATAAGAAAGAATTTTACTTTAATTCCGTCGAATACTTTGGTAGGAATTGTAAAGAGTTTTGTGGCTTTATCAAAGAACATAAAAAGATTTCAGAAAGCATTTATTATTACAACTGTACTTCATTGGTCCCAGTAAAAGTTCTTTACAATTACGATACAGAGGGTAAGTTAAAAAGCTCAGAGTACTTTCTTTCAGTAATTAACGATAGTTATGAGTTTCAAACAACTGATGACGAAAAGCATTTATTTGAAATAATTGATAGGAAGAACCAAAGAGGAAATTACAAGAACTATAGTAGCATTAAAGGATTTCGTGCAGCAATAGCGAGCGATAATATTTTTTCAATCCCTGGAATAAGCAAGAGGGTTAATCGACATTAAAATTCTTGGTTGTAGTTACAATTAATACAAATATTAAAATGTCATTGGGCAAGTGGAGATGAAGTCCTATATTCAACCATGCCCTTTTACCAATTTACCCAAACCCAAAGAATTCCAGCTTCAATAGATTCCGTTTGGGAATTTATCAGCAATCCAAATAACCTTAAGGATATAACACCACCATCGTTAGATTTTCGGGTTATCAGGGGTGGAGATAGCTCTAAGATGTATGCTGGTATGATCATTACTTATATTGTAAAACCTCTTTTCGGGATACCTGTAAAATGGATGACCGAGATCACCATGGTAAAAGAAAAGGAATATTTTGTCGATGAGCAACGCGTGGGGCCATATAAGATGTGGCATCATCAACATAAAATTGAGCCGATTGAAAATGGAGTTTTAATGACAGATATAGTTACTTATATACCTCCATTTTATTTCCTGGGATCTATAGCAAATCGATTTATTATAAGAAAAAAGCTCAAGGAAATTTTTGAATTTAGAACCGTTGCAATGGAGAAGAAGTTTGGTCTTTTTCCTTAATCAGGATATTCTTCTGAACCCATCACCCAAATAAAAGATTGCAGATCTATATAATCTTTAGGTTTATAACTACTGGTGTCTTTCCTTACTTGATCTGCAAATTGAAGCAAATTTTGATAGGTATCCCAGTTGGGTCTGGACTTATAGTTAAAAGGATAATCGTATTTATTGGCTGCAACTTTCGTTACCACAGGTTTGAGAAACATATGTTCTTTGGGATTAGCAATAAAACCAAATACTGTTACCAAAGGCCAGGTTAAAACTCGCGTTTGTTTTCGTGGAAGCTTTTCTACTATAGAAACAAAAGTTTCAAACCGGTCTTTAAGGCTTTTTTCGCCATATACATAATCGAATAATCCCGTTGCAAATAGTTTGGCTCCATCAGGAGATTTGACTGCATCCCTCAAAGCCATCTTTTCAAATGAAAATAAAAGATTAGTTCTTGATTCGATCCTTACCGCTATTTGCACAATGGTTTCATACTGTTGCTCCTTCAGAAGAGATTTAAATGCACTTTTGTTTAATTGTTCCTGAAATTGCTGATGTGCGACTTCTTTATATTCTCTTTCCCAGGAAATATATTTTGGGTCTTCATATCCTTTTTTAAAATAGTATAGAAATTTGCGCAAGCATTTTTTTTGCTTCCTGGCAGAATCACTTACCTTATTATTTAAAATCTTGAACATCTTACAAACCCTCCGATCCTGCAACAACAAATAGTGTGCAAAAACTAACTTTAGCAGATTGGCAATTAATTATTAGAAGTCATTTCATACCTTCGGATCAGCTGCTTAAATGATCAATAAGTAAAAATGACAAACCAAAATTTCCAATACAGTTTTACTACTTCAAAAGAATTCAATGAAGTATTTAGCCATTTAATCGATCCCAAAAACTGGTGGAATGGATTGTTTGGAGAAACAATAGAAGGGAAAAGTAACCAGGTAGGTGATGAATTCACTTTCAAAGCAGGCAATGGTGTTCATTATTCCAATCAGAAATTAACTGAACTTATCCCTGACAAAAAAGTAGTTTGGTTGGTTACCGAAAGCAATCTATCGTTCTTAAATAATACAAATGAATGGGCAGGGACCAAGTTTTCATTTGATATTAAAGATAAAGGCGACAAAAGGAAAGTAATATTTACACATGAGGGATTAAATCCACAGATTGAATGCTATGACCGCTGTACAAATGCATGGACACAGTATCTCCAAAATCTTAGCGCTCATCTTAAATAAATATCACTTTTAAGAACTGTAGATCTATTTAAAGAAAATGATCTATTGAAACCTCAACTAAAAGAGTGACCCAACCACATCAGAAGTTTATAAGACAACCAAACAAATAACCCTACTATTGCTAAAAGGACAATTAACAAGGGCACTACTACTTTCCATGCCCCTCCCTTATGCCTTCCTTCCTCATAATGCTCATGCATGAGTTTTAAATTCCTGTCATTGGATTTAAATGCAAAATCAAAAACATCCCCCAGAATGGGTATTGCACCTAACAGCGTATCAATTATAACATTCAACGCCATTCTCGCTATTACATATCCGCTTGCACCATTTTTTGACAAGATGACGATCATGTAACCAGATACCAAAAACCCGGCAAAGTCACCAATACCTGGAATAAGTCCTATCAAAGGATCTAATCCGAATCTAATATTAGTTCCGGGTACTCTGAATTGAGAGTCCATCAACTTAGCCAGGGTATCTATATTTCTGATGGCCTGCTTTTCTTTCGTTTCTGTTTTCATTAGATAGCTAACATACCGAATATTGTGCCGTTTATTACTTAATATTATACTGACTCTCAATTAAAGATCCAACGAACAAGATCAAATGAAAAAAATAATTTTATTAATTACAGCATTTAATCTATTCACTTCAGGGTTTAGTCAGCCTAAGACCTCAAAAGGAGTATTAAGATCAAAGATCATCGCACTTGAAAAAGCCGGGTGGGAAGCATGGAAAAACAAAGATATAAGGTGGTTTCAAAAAAATACTACAGAAGAATGCTTATGGATAACTTCGAATGGTATTAGTAAGAAGTCTGAAATGATCAAATCCACAACATCTGACTGCAACGTGAAATCTGTTTCCATTGATAGTTTTCAGTTTGTAAAACTCAATGACAAGACAATTCTTTTAACCTATATCGCCAGCCAGGATGGTTATTGCGGTAATAAAAAACTTTCTAATAAGGTCAGGGCTTCTGTAAACTATGTAAACCGTGGCGGGAAATGGTTGGAAGCATTTTATATGGAAACACCAATTAACGATTAAACACTTATAGTCCTCCTAAAATGGCAAATTTCAAATTACCACCTTTTGGCATTGTAGATTCAGAAGATCTGGAAGAATATTATAATACTGTTATTGATTTCAACAAGACAGAAATTCAGGTTGATTTAAACTTCGAAAGTAAAACTATCGAAATTGAAAGGTTGGAAAATGTTAAACGCTTTATTGAAAATATCAGGATACATGACCTGAATAATAAAAAACATATTGAAAACGACTTTAATGACGAAGATGGAGATACAGTACAGGAATATTTAGAACATCACATTGAAGATCTTCCAACAGATGATCTACAGCACTTAATAGGTTCAAATGCAAAAAGTGCTGAGCAGCCTAGGCTTCTTTTAAAAAAATTACATCTGGTTAGAGTTGGACTTTATCCGCATAGCAAAGATCAATTCGCCATCTTTGATTATTCGCTTGGACAAGAACTGACAAACTATTTGATAGTGATCAGCACTGACGAAAATGGTAACTTGGACTATTTAACGATGGAGAGCTAATATAATCATAGCACAACAATCAAATGAATACAAAATGATCGTCAAGCTTCTCCCAATCCTCTACAGCTTATGTATAATCAAATAAAAAGAAAAGTTTACCTATTATTAGACCCCAAAGATGGAGGTACTAAATGGGATAGAGTCATCAATACATTAATCGTAACATTAATTATTGTCAATACAGCTGCGGTTATATTGGAAACAGTTGACTCAATAAATTTAGAGTATAAGGACCTATTGAGAACCTTTGAGATATTTTCAGTCACAATTTTTTCTATTGAATATCTTTTAAGATTGTGGTCAATTACTGCCTCAGAAGCATATAAAGGAAGGTTTGCAGGCAGATTGAAATATATGATCAGTACGGCAGCGATCATAGACATACTGGCTATAATACCATTTTATCTTCCGCTTTTAATAAGCTTCGATCTAAGATTTATAAGGATATTAAGGCTGATCCGCTTTTTTAGATTTTTCAAAATTGGACGCTACTTAAATGCATCAAGGGTAATGTCAAATGTTTTCAAAGAAAAAAAAGAAGAGCTATTCCTGAGTTTCATTATAACCTTATTCCTGATCATCATAGCTTCCAGTGTAATGTATTATGCAGAACACGATGCGCAACCGGAAAAATTTTCAAGTATCCCCGAAACTATGTGGTGGAGTGTTGCAACCTTAACTACTGTGGGTTATGGTGACACCTACCCGATAACCGCATTAGGAAAATTTCTAACCGCCTGCATTTCTATATTAGGGATAGGCATGTTTGCCCTCCCTGCCGGGATACTTGCATCCGGATTTTCTGATGAATTTAAAAAGGTAAAGCCTCACAAAAATGTTTGCCCGCATTGCGGTAAAGAGTTGTAGAATAATTTCACCATGACCAACCCTCATGCCCTTCCTGCCCCTGCTGACAACATAGTAAATGACTTTGTTGAAAAAATTTCCAGCATTCAACCCAGCTTTATCGATGGAATTTATTTAACGGGCTCCATTCCCATGAAAGATTTCTATTCCAACAAAAGTGATATTGATTTTCTTGTTCTTTGTAAAATATTTCCTGATCATAAAATTGTGGGACAATTGAAGCAAATTCATAAAACAATTTCAAAGGGCTATCCCAAACCAGATCTTAGCGGCACTTATTTAACTTCTGGAAGTCTTCAAAGTGATAAACCGGAAGAAATAAAAACGCTTATCTATCATGAAGGATCAATACGATATGGAATTCTTGAAATGGCTCCGGTTGTTTTATCTGAATTAAAAACAAATGCCATTACCATTTATGGAGAGAGCGCTGAATCATTACCAATAGAAGTTAAACCTACCGATTTAAATAATTTTCTATATAAGAATATCAATTCCTACTGGACGAACTGGATAAATAAACACACTTCATATTTTCAACGCAGAGGGCTGTTATTTCTTTTCCCAAGATTCACTGAATGGTCGGTATTAGGAGTCGCAAGACAATTATGCACTCTTCAGACCGGTAAAATTGTTTCCAAGACCGAAGCAGGAAATTATTGCTTAGATGTCTTGCCCGAAAAATTTCACCCAATTCTTAAAGAAGCTATTGAGATCAGAAAAGATAACCGGACTTATCCCTTAGTTCGATCTTATTCAATAAGACCATCCTTTAAAAGATGCAAAGAGACAATTGAATGTGTAAATTATATTATTGCAGAATTCAACAAAACCTACGCTGATAAACAAAATCATTAAATGCCTAATCAATCAGGTAAAAACAAAAGCATACTGATCCTGATCCCGGTATTCGGAATTGTGCTTTTTATTACACTCTATATTATTGCTTCACTCTTATATCCCGGAGGTTCGCAGTTCGATAAAAATTCTGTTGGCTTTAGTTGGATCAATAATTATTGGTGCAATTTATTATTTGACAATGCCATCAATGGATCCCATAATCCTGCAAAGCCTGTGGCTATGAGCGCCATGGTTATTCTTTGCATCACATTGTCATACTTTTGGTTCCTCTTCCCTATAAATATCAATTCCAGCAGAATTTGGAAATTTATAATTCCATTTTTTGGAACGCTTTCAATGATAACAGGATTTTTATTATTTACAAGCCTTAATCATGATCTTATAATTAATCTTGCATCTTCATTCGGATTGGTAGCATTATTAGGAGCCTTTATAGGTCTTTATAATAAAAAATGGTTCGGATTGTTTGCTTTAGGTGTTGTAAATATCATAATGATCGGATTGAATAATTATTTTTATTATACACCCGGACTCATTATTTATTTACCAGTGATCCAGAAAATAACTTTTGCAAGTTTTTTATTTTGGTTTTGTTGTATTGATATTAAATTTTATTCAGAACAAAGAAAAATTATAACTTAAGAAGTTCAATCTGGAAAATATGCCAAAAAGCAAATTGTTACGAATGGATAATATTGGCATCGTTGTAGAATCTCTGGACGATGCTATTTCATTTTTTACAGAGGTGGGTCTCAAACTCGAAGGTAGGGCAATGATTGAAGGAGAATGGGCAGGACGTGTTACGGGATTAGGCAATCAAAACGTAGAGATAGCTATGATGGTTACTCCAGATGGCCATAGTCGAATTGAACTTTCTAGATTTATCAAACCGGCTGTTATTTCAGATCATCGCAATGCTTCTGTGAATTCCCTTGGATATTTACGCGCTATGTTCACAGTAGAAAATATAGATGAGTTGGTATCAAGGCTTTCAAGTAAAGGTGCAAAGCTGGTTGGAGAAATAGTGCAGTACGAAAATTCTTACCGACTGTGTTACATTCGTGGATGCGAAGGTATTCTGATAGGGCTAGCCGAAGAAATCAGCAATAAATCTAATTGATGCTTACGAATATTAAATTGAAAACTGTTTTTAGGATTTTTCTTATTGCTATTCATCTTAGTTTATCTTCTCTTTTCTCCAAAGGTGAAATTGAACAAGACAGTTTGTCTCAAAAAGAAAAGCAACAGGTAATTTTCAATATTAATGAGTTACTTAAGAAGAACTATATTTTTCCTGAAATGGCGAATAAAATGCAGGATACCCTTTTAAAAAATCTGCATAAAGGAGTTTATTCATCAATATCTGATCCCATATTATTTGCCCAAAAGCTGACCAATGATCTCCAGTCAGTAAGTAAGGATGTTCATATTGTCGTAAACTTTAACCCCAACAGAGTTAAAGAATTAAAAATGGATAAACCAGAAAAACATGAAATATCTGCATCGCGACTTAAGGAATTGCAGTTAAATAATTTCGGATTTAAAAAAGTTGAATTGCTTGGCGGTAACATTGGATATATGGATCTTGAGAGTTTTGCCGATGCTCGGTATGGAACCGAAACAGCCATTGCCGCAATGAATTTTCTTGCTAATACCAGCGCATTAATAATTGATCTGAGAAATAATGGAGGTGGCGATCCTTCTATGACACGCTTAATAGCGAGCTATTTATTTTCATCCACACCAGTTCACCTGAATACTTTCTATAACAAACCGGCAAATACTTATACTGAAAGCTGGACTTATGCTAATGTATCAGGCAAGCGAAATCCGGATATCGATGTTTACATTCTTACAAGCAACAACACTTTTTCAGCAGCCGAAGATTTTGCTTATGATCTTAAAAATTTAAAACGTGCCGTTATTATTGGAGAAACAACAGGTGGTGGTGCTCATACGGGTAGCACTATGATAGCTGATGATCAATTCACAGTTTTCATTCCCACAGGTAGAGGAATAAATCCTGTAACAAAAACTGACTGGGAAGGTGTTGGAGTAAAACCGGATATAGAAGTCCCGGCATCTACAGCACTTAACACTGCCCAGGTAAAAGCATTAGAAAATTTGATTAGCAAATCAGGCGAGACAAATAATATTTTTTTGAAATGGCCTTTGGCATCTTTGAAAGCTAAATTAAATCCCGTAAAAATTGATGAGGATATTTTAAAGAGTTATGCAGGAAATTATGGACCTCGAATAATTAGTTATTCCAATGGCAACTTATATTATCATCGCGGAAATAATCCTTTGATCAAAATGGTTCCACTTGAAAGCAATTTATTTGAACTGGAAGGGATCGAGGATTTTAGACTAGAATTTATAACCAAAAATGATAAGGTGGTTGCGCTTGAAGGACTATATAAAGATGGGGAAATGGATAAAAATTTGAAAGATTGAAATCACTTTCCTACTCCTTCTTCTTCTTCGAATAGATCTTCTTCGCCTTTTCGATCAAATTAATGAACTCATTCTGTAAATAATCATCGGGATTTAATGATTCGCGCGCGATTGTGGTAACATCATTCCACTTCGCATTAGCCTTATATTTCGATTCACGCATGAGCAATCCACTCATCATTACAGCAGTAGCGAATTTTAATTCTTTGGGAATGTCTTTTAGCTCCTTATAATTATCGTAGCAATTGTATTTTAATGTTTGTGGGACTTCGCTATTAGGAACCTTATAATTCAACGTAAGACAAGCGATCTCGCTATCACTATCTGCAGCAATTTTATCTACAGGAGTGATCTCAAATACAGAAGTAATACCATTACCCGAACCGATCTCCCCTCCTTCCAGTTCACTGGTTGAATCCTGCGCAACATTTTTCTTATTATCATATCCTACCAACCTGTATTCCTTTATTCGCGCGGGATTGAACTTCACATTGAGATATACATCATTGGCAACCGTATATAACGTTTGTGTTAACTCCGTTACCAAAACCTTTTCCGCTTCACGAATATCATCGAGATAAGCAAAGTTTCCATTGCCCTTTTTAGCCAACGCTTCGATCTTCGAATCTTTATAGTTTCCCATTCCAACACCTAAGCATGTTAAGTAAACTCCTGATTGTCGCTCGGAAGAAATAAGATCTTCCAACTCTTTCTCGGTTGTCTGACCAACATTGAAATCTCCATCTGTTGCAAGAATGATCCTGTTGTTACCGCCTTTGATAAATGTACTCTTCGCGATCTTATACGCAGTACGCACCGCCGCCTCACCAGGCGTGGATCCGGATGGATATAATTCTTCAATAGATTTAGTGATCTTCTGTTTTTCAGAACCACTCGTCGGCTGCAACCAAACACCAACAGCACCACCATATATTACTATTGAAACCGTATCAATTGCACGTAGGTTCTTTACCAATAATTGAAACGCCGCTTTTAATAATGGCAAACGATTCGGCATATCCATACTTCCGGATACATCGATAAGAAAAACAAAATTGCTTGGTGGTATCCTGTCCAGAGGAATTTTCCTTGCATTCAAATTCAGCATTAATAATTTATGCGCGGAGTTCCACGGACAATCAGTTACCTGCGATTCTATTCCGATCACCTGGTCAGGTGGCGGCTCCTTATAATTGAAGTTGAAATAATTCAACATCTCCTCGATCCTTACAGCATCTGTGGGGACAGTACTCTTCTGATTGATAAACCGCCGAATGTTACTGTACGACGCTTTATCTACCCGCACCGCAAAACCGGTGTTCGGATATTTATCAGGTTTGATAAAATCATTTTCAATTAATGTGCTGTATGATTCATCAGCGAAATACCATTTGCGGTAAGATTGCTGCTCCAGGTCTTTAGTAATGGAAATTAGCTTTGGCTTTTGCATGCTAAGATTTCCCGTTAACACACGAAGCTTTACTTCCTGGTATTGATCCGCTCTTACTTCTATACTCTTTGGTTCAAAACCTTCCAGGTTAAAAGTGAGTGAATCGATCAATAATTTTCCGGTAATACCAAATCCTCCTGAAGCACCGCTGTAATAAAGCAGGTGTGAAGAATGCATGTAGATCTTTACATTCTGTAATGGCTGACCTTTTTCATCCTTTACATCTCCCCTGATATAATATTGTGCCGACGAGGTATAGCCCACCAGCAGCAATACAGATAACAGTAAGAATTTATACAAAGGGTTAAAATTAATCTACCAGTTGATATATCTCTTTGAGATTTCTTCCGAGTCCATCATAATCCAATCCATATCCCAACAAAAATTTATTAGGCACAGAAAATCCCAGGTAATCTATTTTGATATCATGCTCCAACGCCTCCGGCTTATGCAATAATGCAGCGATCTTTAATGATGCCGGACGCTGATTCATTAATTGCGGCAAAAATTGCGAAAGTGTTTTCCCGGTATCAACAATATCTTCAATGATGATGATCTCCCTATTTACTAAATCCATATCCAGACCAATAGCAGTGATCACCTGTCCGGTTGATTTAGTGCCTTTATAAGAAGCAAGCTTTATAAAACATATTTCCGCATCAATACTGATCTCCTTAAAAAGATCTGAAGCGAACATGAATGCACCATTTAAGATCGCAATGAATAAGGGACGCTTTCCCTGGTAATCCTTATTGATCTCAGCAGCTACACGACCTACCTCATCATTTATTTGCTTAGCAGTTAAGTAAGGTGTAAACTTTTTGTCATGTACCTGGATCTCCATAAATTATTTTGAGACGATGAGTTGCTGACCGATCCTCAGATTTTCATCAGTTAAATTATTCCATTCCTTTAATTGCTGAACCGTGACACCGTATTTTTTTGAAATGGCATATAAGCCTTCCTTCGGCTGGACTTCATGTGTTCGTAATCCTGTTTGCTTAGTATCCTGGGTTATAGCAGTCTTCTCTTTCAAAAACAATTTTGTTCCTGCAGCAATTTTTTGATCAGCTGTCAAACCATTATACTCCATCAACTCCTTTAATCTTATTCCATTCTTTTGCGCAACATCATACATTGTTTCATCTTTCTGAACAATATAAGTATCCATCTCTCCTACCTTAGATTTCTTTTCAAGAAAGATGTACTGACCTTTTTCAAGCAATCCATCTTTTTCAAGATCATTAAATTCTAATAGCTTCTGAAGATTAATATTATTATCAGTTGCAATAGCTAATAATGATCTCCCCTTTGCAGCGAAGATTGCTTTGCTTCCATTAATAGTTACTTTTTCTTCTGATAATGGTACAGGAGGAGTTGTCTTCGTTACTTTCTCAATTACTTTTTCTTCAGGATCATTTTTATATTTCGATGCATCAAAGTGTGGAATATCTTTTACTGCCGCTAATGTGTATTGCTGAAGATTATTTGTTTCGATATTCTTGATCAATATTTCAGGATAACGCGGATTGGTTGCATAACCTGCTTTCTTTAATCCATAAGCCCAGGCCTTATAATCTGTAGGATCAAGATCGAATAAGAATGCATACCTGTCGTTGCCTCTTAAATAATTGGAATGATCGCGGTAAGATCCTTCTGCATCTTTATAGGTGCGGAAACATTCTCCGGGTGCATCATCATCATGACTAACACCTGCAGCAGTCCAGGATGATTTGCATTTTATACCAAAATGATTGTTTGATTTTTTCAGCAATTCACTATTGCCATTGTCTGTTTCGAGAAGTCCCTGTGCAAGGGTTATTGCAGCAGGCACACCCATGCGTTTCATTTCGCGGATGGCGAGTTCTTTATACTGCGCAATATAATCTGTGGGGGATACGGTTTGTGCCGACAGGCCCGCCGACATCAAACATATGATCGCAATAATGATTGGTTTTTTCAGATTGGAATTCATACTCTTTATTTTGCGCCGGCTTATTTCTTCCTGATGAGCATCAATCCATCTCTCATCGTTACCAGCAATTGTTCTACCCTGTTATCGGCTGCAACATGCTTATTGAAAGCATGTATGGCCTTTGCATTTTTTCCTTTGATCTTTTCTTCAAGCACTTCGCCATGAAACAATACATTGTCGGCGATAATTATCCCTGAAGTTTTAAGCTGCGGCAAAGTTAAATCGTAATAATCAATATACCCTGTTTTATCCCCATCAATAAATATCAGGTCCCAGCTCTCATTAAGATCCTTTAATATATCTAATGCATTGCCTCTGTGCAAAATTATCTGTTTATTATGAAATGATTTGCTAAAAAATCCCTGGGCTGTGTCTGCATCACTTTCCTGCAACTCTATCGTGTGCAGGTAACCGTTAGGTTGTAGTCCTCCTGCGAGACAAAGAGCACTATAACCTGTAAAGGTTCCGATCTCTAATATTCGCGTTGGTCTGATCATTTTACTGATCATCTCCAAAAATCTACCCTGCACATGATCACTCATCATTTGTGACCGCGGATGCTTCATGGTGAAAGCTGCTACTTCTTTTAACAGAGCTGAATCGGGAGTAGAGAATCTATCAGCATAATCGTTGGCAAGCTTAGAGATCATTTCCATAACTCAAACTCTTCTTTTTTGAAACTAATAATAATCCAAAGAAGGTGATCAATGCATTTACAATGATCAGTTCTTCAGCAAATACATAACCTCCAAGTATAGACGCAGAATATTTATCCAGTAAAAAACAGATCAATGGAGATAAGATGCAAATAAATGGTGTTGCTTTATCCATAACAGATCTTCCTTTTGCAAATATGGAAAATGCGAATAGTCCGATGAGCGGACCATAAGTAAACGTTGCCACTTTAAAAATGGAACTGACGACCGATTGATCGGTTATGGTATTAAATAATAAGATAACGATCATTATCAGAATTGAAAATCCAACGTGCACCCAATGACGTTTCGATACATTTTTAGGATTGTGCTCTTCCGCTCTTTTTCCGAATCCAAGAAAATCAACACAAAAGGAAGTGGTGAGTGCTGTAAGAGCTGAATCAGTGGTGGCAAATGTGGCAGCTGTTAATCCCAACATGAACACAATTGCCGGAATACCTTTGAAAAAATTCAATGCGATCTCAGGAAATAAATAATCTGTCCGTGGTTTATGAGTGACAGCATCAAGCGGAACAGCAATCCCATTCTTTTGAGCATAGAAATATAATAATGCACCAACACTCAGGAAGAATAAATTGATGACAACAAAGATCACAGTGAAGGAGAACATATTTTTTTGTGCATCGAAGAGGTTCTTACAACTCAGATTTTTTTGCATCAGGTCCTGGTCGAGCCCAAACATTCCAATTGTTACAAAGAATCCACCAAGGAATTGCTTGGTGATATGGAATTTGCTCGTAACAAAATTATCAGTGAAAAATATTTTGGAATGTCCGCTTTCTTTTATTGTTTTGAATGCTCCTGCGATATCGAGATCCAGGCTTCTGCAAATGAAATAGATGGAAAGAAATACTGATGCTACAAGAAATACAGTTTGTAAGGTATCTGTGATGATGATAGTCTTCAATCCTCCTCTAAATGTATATCCCCAGATCAATGCCAGGCAAATAACTATCGTCAGCCAGAAGGGTACATTCATCTCATCGAAGATGTATCGCTGCAAAACAATGGCCACAAGAAATAATCTAAATGATGAACCTATTGTTCTTGCTAAAAGAAAGATAGCGGCGGCAGTCTTATGACTTACCTTACCCAATGTTCTTTCAATGACTTCATAAATGGATGTGAGATGCATCCTGTAATACAAGGGAAGAAGAATGGTTGCTACAGCAATATAGCCAACCGCGTTACCGAGCACAAATTGAAAATATTTGAATTGCGCACCTGCAGCGTTTCCTACTTCTCCGGGAACAGAAATGAAAGTAACTCCGCTTAAAGCCGTTCCGATCATTCCAAAGGCTACGAGATACCATTTGGATTGACGGTTAGCGATAAAAAAGGTTGAATTATCGGATGATTTCCTCGAAGTGTAATAAGAAACTATTACCAGCAATAAGAAATATCCTATGATAAATGAAAGCAGAACGGTAGGAGACATATCAGGTTTTAAATGGAATTAGTACAGGACGATTAAATTTGAATAATATTCAAGATATAAATTTTATGGCTATTATCTCTGTTGCGGTGTTTTGTGGTTCCCATTCCGGCAATGATCCTTTGCATATTGAACATGCTGTTCAGCTCGGACATATTCTTGCAGAAAAAAATATTACCCTGGTTTATGGAGGAAGCAGTAAGGGAATAATGGGTGCTGTGGCGAATGCAACACTTGAGAAAAAAGGAAAGGTGATTGGTGTGATGCCTAAAGTATTGGTGGATTGGGAGCATCAGCATAAAGGTTTGACAGAGCTGCACGAAGTTGCGGATATGCATGTCCGTAAGTCGATGATGTATGCGAAGTGTGATGCAGGGATCATTCTTGCGGGAGGATATGGAACGCTTGATGAACTTTTTGAGATGCTGACGTGGAATCAGTTAAGCATTCATGATAAGAGATTGATCATTGTTAATACAGGAGGGTTTTATGATCATTTGATCGCGCATTTGAAGAAGATGGAGGGGGAAGGGTTTTTGTATGCACCAGTGTCAAACAGGATTACTATCGTTGATTCACCTTCTGCAATTTTGTTTTAACGGTTATGCTTATGTTTTCCTAAACCAATATTGATTCCGGCTCTTACAACCGGCAACAAATTCCCATAACCATCAACATATGGAGAATTCACATCTTTCAAAACGTCTATCAGCAAACTGAAGTATGTAAATGTATTCTTATCAGATTTCGAAGTTGTATAACCCGCGCCCAGCAATAGACTTGGGGCATGAACAGTTTGTTTCAGTGTTGGTCCGCCGTTTTGTATAAATTTTGCTCCAATAAAATTAAACTCCGGTTCTACCTGGAGAAATAAAAACTTAGCAGGATAAATTCTTGTAAATGCACCAATCCCATATGTTGTATTGCGGTATTTATTATTATAGACATCTCTTGTTGTGAGGTATTCAAAATTAACTACAGCAGCAACATCCAACCAGTTGGTGATGGTGTATCCAACATGCGGATGAATACCGAATAAAAAACTGTTGTCGTATCCTCCTACATTAAATGAAACACTTCCGCCAATGAACCAATTGGTTGGATCATTTTTGGTTTTAGTTTTGGTTTTTTCTTTTTCCTGCTCTTGTGCGAACACATTAACAGCAGAGACCAGTAAAATGATAGTGAATAACTTTTTCATAAATCAAATATTTTTCCTGCATTCAAAATTCCGTTCGGATCAAAGGTCCTTTTTATTCCACGCATGATTTGCAATTCCGCATCTCCATAAACGATATCTAAATATCCTTTTTGAACTAATCCTATTCCATGTTCTCCACTGATCGTTCCACCCAAAGATTTCACCAACAAAAATAATTCCCTTAACGAAGCTACCATTGCCAGATCATCTGCACTGTTCTTTAATCCCTCCTTTTTGATACGGATATGAAGATTACCATCACCTGCGTGTCCATAACAAACTGCCCTGAATCCAAATTTTGCACCAAGTTCCTTAACACCGCGAATAAGTGCAGGCATATTGGCTCTTGGAACAACGGTATCTTCTTCAATGGTATACCCATCAAGCTTTACGGCCTCTGCTATTCGACGCCGGGTTTTCCATAATGCTTCTTTTTGAATACTATCTTCTGCAAATAAAATTTCACCGCAGCCATGATCAGAAAGAATAATAGATATAGATTCCATCTCCGACATTAATGAATCAGGATAATTTCCGTCCACTTCAATAATAAGATGCGCAGCAGTATCATCTCCTAATGCCAGACTTCCCCTTACAAAAGCAGAAGTGATCTTTAACGCATCGATCTCTATCAATTCCATTGCACTTGGAATAAAGCCTGCTCTGAATATGGCTCCTACAGCCTCTGCAGCTTTTTCCAGGTCATTGAATGGTGCTAATAATAACAGTTCATATTTTGGAAGAGGAATTAATTTCAATACGATCCTGGTGACTATACCCAATGTGCCTTCACTTCCTACCATTAACTGGGTAAGATTATATCCTGTAGAATTCTTTAGAACGTTAGCACCTGTCCAAATGATCTCACCTGATGCTAAGACCACTTCGAGATTGAGCACATAATCTTTCACCACACCATATTTCACTGCCCTCGGACCACCACTATTCGTCGCGACATTGCCGCCAATAAAACATGAACCCCGACTGCTTGGATCCGGCGGATAGAATAAACCTTTAGCCTTTACTGCATCCTGCAATACTTCTGTGATCACACCCGGCTCTGTTATTACCTGCAGATTTTTTTCATCGATCTCAATGATGGAATTCATTCTTTCTGTAGAAAGCAACACACCACCATGTTGCGGAAGCGCACCACCACTTAATCCTGTGCCACCACCTCGTGGGGTAACAGGTATCCTCTCCTCATTACATATTGTGAGAATAGCGCTTATCTCTAAGGCAGTCCGCGGTTTTAAAACTATATCAGGAAAAAATTTAAGATGCTCCGTTTCATCATGCGAATAAGGATCGACTTCTTCCCTGCTCGTGATCACATTATCACCGCCAACTATTGAGGTAAATGCGGTTATATATTCATCGATGTTCTTCATTAATAATGCAGATTCTTCTTTAATTTTTCTATCAACGCTTTTAACTCGGGAGAGGCTACAATTGATTCAACAGGCAATGATCTGTCATTGTATTCAATAAAATATTTCTTTTTATCACGTGAAGGATCAATATCCACAGCAGCAATATCTTCAGAATAAAATGCATTTTCAATTGAACCGATCAATTGCTTTGAATGATGGGAAATATCTTCTTCAGCAAAACGTGTTCGTCCTGTAAATCCACCCGACTCAATTAATTTAATTTTCATACTCCGGTTTTTTCCCACGCATTGCGGATCTTGGTAGCAATACTTCTATCTTCTGCAAACAATTTCTCTGCTATTTCAATTGTTGCATTTTTAAAATCAGCAAAACTTGCATTTGGCTTTACCAATGCTTTATCACACATCGCTGCATACCACACTCTTCCCGCCTTTTCCCAACTATATCCACCAATATCATAAGCCGCAAGATAGAAAGCATGATTAGGAATTCCACTATTCAAATGCACTCCTCCATTATCATAAGGTTCATTCTTATAATGCTTCATATCCGGGAATTGAGGATCGGTTCCGAGTTGCGGATGATTCTTATAAGCTGTGCCCGGTTCCTTCAATGATCTTATCGCATAATCATCTCCCAATAGTACATTCTCTCCTATCAGCCAATCAGATTGCTTCACATCTTCATTGATCACTTTTTGTTTGATCATTATTCCAAATACATCAGCTAAAGATTCATTCAATGCCCCGCTCTGATCTTTATATGCAAGATTGATCTCGTTCTGAACCACACCATGCGTTAATTCATGGCCGATAATATCAATGTCACCAGTAAATGTGTCGAATATTTTTTTATCGCCATCACCATAGATCATTTGTTGTCCGTCCCAGAAAGCATTATCAAATTTTTTTCCATAATGAACGGTCTGAATGATCTTCAACCCTTTATTATCAATAGAATTCCTTCCAAATAAGGAATGATAAAAATCCCATGTATATCCTGCAGCGGCGTAAACATTATTTACATCTTTGTCTTTGACCGGGGCCTGACCTTCCTTCCTGACAAGGGTTCCGGGCTGCACTTCTTTATTTTTTGCTGAATACACTTCACGATTGACAGCAACTTTTTTAGCGCTTGCCTTAGGTTCAGCTTTTGATGCGAGAATATTTTTTGCATCATTATCCAGGGATGCATAGGCCTGTCTCTTCCCTCTTATTTTGGCATCTAACATAAATGAAGAGACCTGCTTTTTAAATGCTTTGGGTTTAATATCTCCATTTTCAATAAGCGTGCGCATCATGTAAGGAGGGATGATGCATTGAATACAATTACACATGTTTCTTTTTTTTGATCAGTGATGGTGAAGTGAGAACAGATTCGAGTGATTTTATTTTTTTAATGATAGATGAAGGATCCTTTGCAATGATGGAGCCGCCTAGTTCCAGCACTGCAGCAATAATATCGATAAGTTTTTGTACCGCTTTCAAATTGTCTATTGTCTCAATGATCTGTGCCGTCAGTGACTTTATTTTATTGAGATCTCTTTGCGCATCATCCATTATCAAAGAAGATGAAAGCTTTATGAAATCGTCGGAATCATTTGCGAGCGACCAGTGCTGATCGGATAATTCCTGCCGGCGTGTAGGACTTAATTCATTCCAGTGTTCATAGCGGTATTTGGCCACAGACATTGCCATTCCCGAATAATGTTTTGCAAGCTCTATTGCCTGGTCTTTGGTAAGGTTCATTTCTTATTGAATTGATCAATTAATGCAAAAAGGTCTGAGGCCTCAGAGATTATGAGCTGCTGCCATTCCTTTTTATTCATGGTGTTCATTGCTGAAACAACTTCATGATATCCTTTCTTTAGTTTTTCCAACGTATTAATATATGACCGCACCTGCTTCTCTTTGTTATTGATCAGTAATATTTGTGAAGAATAATCCTTTAGTGCAAGTATTTGCAAATATTTCTGCGAAGTATCCCGGATATGAGGTGTATATACGATCAGCGTTGTTGATCTTTCCAATTCCAAAGATGTATTCATCAATTCATAGAAATCCTGAAGTTTTGAAATGATAGAAGTGATTGGTTCATCAGAGCCGGAAAGAAATTCTTTGACCTTATTATTTCTATAACCGCTCGCAATAGCTGATAACAATTTGTTTGAAATGGAATTTACTGCTGTGACTTCTTTATCAGTCAGCTCCACAGTGTAATAACTTCCCTTCTTAAAATTCTTTGTGAGCTTTTCTATATTGATATCAACAGTTCCATCATCACTCAGCTTTTGCATTCCTTTAAAGAAGGCCAGGAGTACAGCATGCAATGCATTCATTCCGCTATCTACTTTCCGAAACGAGCTGCAATCTGTCTTTGAGAACAGATCAATAGTCTGACCTGAATTGGCTTTGTTATAATTATTCAGATCATGAATATTAATACAATGATCATCGAAGCTGTAAGGAATTTCTTTGCTGAGCTCCAATCCTTCGATAGCAGTTTTGCTAAATACTGAAACACGCGAAGTAGATGCACACCCGGAAAGGATGAGGACTATAACGGTAACGGATAAACGAATATTCATGTTTCCTATTTTCCCAGTGCTAAGATCAGCGCACCTGCCAAAACACCAATGAGGGTCTTTGACAGATCAGCCAGTACAGGTAATGGTTCAGGATGATGATCATTGGTTACAATAGCGATATAATAAAATACCAGCGCAAGGGCCAGACTTATAATATAAAAATAACAGGCGATGATCTGCAGTTTTTGATTGGATGATATCTGTTGATGGTTAGCATGATCTTTCTGGAAGGTCGGCATAAGACCAAGAAACTTCGCAGGATCAGATGCTGTAAGTAATTTTCTATGTCTTGTTACAGTAATTCCTAATACAGCTCCAAGATTAGTAGCGAGGACTCCACCGATCACAGATGTTGCAAATGAAAGTATAGGATCAATTGTTCTTCCTCCATTATAAGAAATAATTCCTGCGGCGATGATGGATCCCATATAAAATGCCGCTGCGAGAAAAACGAGGAAAGTCACCAGGTTTTTTAGAGAAGAATTCATGGTGAAGCAGTTTGTAAGTCAATTTAAACAAATAAATGCACTTAAGGAACAATTAGCCATGGACCGGTCGATATTTGCTCTGACCATCCTCCTTTATGTATATATGTAGACTTATTCCAATGACCAACAGCATTTTTAACCATGGAAAAAATATATATCGTATCCGGGTGACCGGGATAAATCTTTCCGGATCGATTCCATTCTGCGTATTCACAGCCGCATGCGCACCTTATATCAAGATCATTTAGTGTATCGGATAAGCTTTCAATAAGAAACCTGGTTTTTATTATATTTTCTTTTTGAGAAACAGTATCGCGATGATCAAGGCAAGTAATTCTTACAGATGGATCAATATGTCTTAAAAAAAGGAGACACATCATTGTGATAAATAATAGTTTCATCATCTGATTACACTTTATGTTTATCATTTGAAACTTCTGCTAGCTCCGGCACCTGGCAATGATCTTCACAATGCACATCACTCATTTCTACTTCTATCGTTACGTGACGAATATTAATATGCTCAAGTTGATGTCGAAGTTCATCCTTTGCTTTTTGCTGTTGATCACTTGTAGAAATTTTATCCATCACTAAATGTGCTGTCATAGCGATCTCTGTTGTACTTAATCCCCAAACATGAATATGATGTAGATCTATAATTCCAGGAATTTTAATTGCAAGAGCTTTGATATCATCCATATTGATATTGGGAGGAACACCATCAAGAGATAACCTTAAGCTATCTTTTAAAAGCTTCCATGTACTGATCAAAATTATTATAGCGATCAAAATACTTAGAACAGCATCCAGCCATTTTAATCCGAAGTAATGCATCAATATTCCTCCAGCTACAATTCCAAGTGAGACCGCAGCATCCGACATAAGATGCAGGTAGGCAGATTTTATATTCATGTCATGATCCTTATTTTTAAAAAAGAGGATCGCGGTTCCGAAATTTATAATAATTCCAATTGCAGCGATAATGGAAACATTAAAACCTTCCACTGCAACAGGTTCAATCAATCTTTTAATTCCTTCGTAAGCTATTATGCCTACAGATAATAATAAAACAACTGCATTGAATAATGCAACTAAAATAGATGTCTTCCTATAACCATAAGTATAATGGTCATTCGGACTAACCTTCAACATTCGAAAAGCAAATAGGGATAGTGCCAGTGCGCCAACATCCATAAAATTATGTCCCGCATCTGCCAGCAATGACATGGAATGATTCCAGAATCCGGCAACCACCTCAATGATCACGAATAAAAAATTAAAGACTATTCCGGCAACGAAAGCCTTGTTCATGGCCGAAGGAGCAACGGGATGATGATGGTGGTGCGAATGTTCGGCCATAATTAATTTACAAAGATCCTAAAACAATTTAACTCCTCGTCCGCCGGATATATTATTCCGGGGATAAGAAGTAGTTACGCCAGGATCAACGCGGTAACTTACTTTATTTAAATTAAAGCCAGTATATCCTGCTGATCCGCCGCGGGTAATAACACCGGCCTGACCAGTAACACCGAAAGTTCCTGTATATACAGTGTTTGCGCTTGCGGAAGTATTATTATTATTGATTCCCGGCCAATAATCTTCATCTGCATCTCCGGCAACATTTAGTGTTCCATCACCTGATACCCCCGTAAAGCTTCGGCCGGCATTATTCCCTGAAGTAACTGTATATTCTTCAATATTACCTGAAAGATCAAGAGCGCCATAATAACCTGCGCCGGCAGAAATACGGGTTGCATAAGGTGTTGCATGAACACCAACACGTTTTGGGGAATTGCCCCCGGGAGCGGTAACATTATAAGTTATGTTAGCATTGAGAACACTACCTGTATAATTATTTACACTTTCATTTGCAGTGTTCAAATTAGAAAAAGCATAAGCATAATTTGCAGCAGCCACTGTACCTGAAGCATTCTCAGCAACTACTGGTGGTAATGGTCCGCGGCACGATTTCTCAAATTCCATTTCTGTCATTGGACGCAATGCAGCCCAATCAAGGAACGCTGCGAGATCCTGGTATGTTAGATAATTACATGCGATCCACTCTCCATCATTTGATTCATCATAAACTCCATTATTATTTACATTGCAACCATATACAGCTGGGATCTGAGGAGATGAAGCTGCGTTACCCGGTGTTTTTATCATTATTCCGTTACGACGGGCTAACACTCCACCACCCATAGCTGATGTACCGGTAATGGAATTAGGAGCGAGTACAGTTCTTTTAGTCTGTTGAACATAAGAAAGCGTATTTAAAAAATCGCGATAAGCTCCCTGCGAAATTTCATGCTTCATCATATAAAGATTAGTAAAGGACAGGAATGAATATGCCGTAGGAAATGAAGGATTGAGCGTACCATTATTGATCCCATCATTCAGGTTTCCCGCCGAGGTTCCCAAAGTTGGAGTAGAAGTATTTACCAAATATGCTCCTCCGGAAACAGCTGCAGAATAGTACGTACCTGCTTCACCATCTCCTAAATAGTATTGATCATTCATTGGTATTTGCACCATCTCAATTGCGAAAGCTTTAATATCAAAACTTCCCGGCAGATTCGAGATCCCAACTTTTACACCTGTAAGAGTTACTGTACCGGCGCCTGCAACATTCCTGAATATCATTGCACCGGTATGATCTGAAGGCACACTGATCGTATAACCTGAGGTTATCTCATTATTTAAACCGGTCAAATTAAGATGCCTCCATGTTGTATCATTATCCTTGAATTTAAAGAACACCCATGCTGCATCATAGTTCGCATTATTTTTCCAGGAGTTATCCCATGAAAGATCGAACTGCAACTGTATATAACCTGAACCAGGGACAGAACTTACATTGCTGATACTAATGTTATTTGCAAGAATACAATTGCAATTAACCAAAAAGGAGACGATGAATAAAAGTCTTAAAAGTTTCATGATCTTGATTTTTATTATTTATTGAACATTTCCGGGTATCCGGAGATGTTTCCCGGGCAGGATGATCAATTTTGCGCCGGGAGAAATTGTTTGAGGAACATTCAGAATACATTCGTTATCATCTAATGGGTTAATATAAATTTCAGAACCGGGAGGTAATACGGATGGTGGCATATTATCGTAAAACCAATTCGTTTTTATATCCCAATTGCCGATACCTACGAAATAATATACCTGTATAGAATATGCAAAAGCGAATCCATCATTTAAGCCGCCTGAATACATTGAGCTTAGCGGTACCAGTGACAACAATGCTGGAGTTGAATTAAATCCCTGTCCGTTACCACCGGAATATCCTGTACCTGCTGCATTTAATGATATTGCAACGAAAGCATTTCCACTAAAGCCATCATCTTTTCCGCCGGCATAGGCTGAAGTGCTGTTCATTGAAAGATTGATTGTTGATGAATTGAATCCATCATCGCTTCCTCCTGAATATGAGGATGAAGAATTAAGAGAGACACTTGAATACTGAACAGATTTGAAACCATCGTCATTACCTCCGGAATATGACGTATTGGTTGCTAAAGAAAGATTAGTTGTTAGGGATTGATATCCATCATTGTTTCCTCCTGAATAAGAAGAATTCGTTCCTAATAAAATGTTTGACGCAATGTATTGAGAAGTGCCGTTACTTTTCCCACCTGCATATTGAGCAAAAGAATAAGGGCTTATAAAAAACAATAAGATGGTTAGGAAGGGCCTCATATAGGGAATTAACCTAAATAAATATACAATTAAATTATTTTTTTAATTATGATTTGCCACTGGCTTTTATTGCCGGTTATCTTAGAAAGATTCCATTTTATTGGCAGTAGATTTAAATGTTAGATAATGACTCTTATGAATAAATAAGGTTACTAAATGACAGCTCCTCTTATGGAAATGTTTAAACCCCGCATCTCAATTAAAATCTTAACATGGCAGAGATTACCACCAACGACTCTCACAAAACCAAAGCCGGAGTAAAAAGATCTAAAAGACTATCAACAAGAATTGATTTAACTCCCATGGTTGATCTTGGCTTTCTCCTGATTACATTTTTCATTTTTACAAGTGCATTAAATGAACCAACAGTTATGCAGCTTATTATGCCAGATGAAAAAGGAAAAGGGATGCCCATTAAAACGAGCGAAGCATTGACCTTAATCCCTTCTTCAAACGGCAAGGTCTACTATTATGAGGGGATGACGGATGATGCTGTTTTAAATTCAACAAAAATTAATGGCGTAAGACAAGTTATCCTGAATAAAAAAAATAAAAACAACAATCACATATTTGTTATTATAAAACCTGACAAAAATTCCAGCTACGGAGAGGCAATTAATATCCTGGATGAACTTACAATTACCGGGGTAGATACTTATGCAATTGATGATATCAATAAGAAAGAAGAAAAACTAATCCAGGAAAATTGATCCTCCTTAGCTCATTTATCCTGATAAATAATAAAGAGAATTTTCAATTCTTAAATTACTACTGTAATTGAAGATGAACAGGCTGTTCCCGATAAGCTTTATGCAATTCACCTAAACATATCATAGGATTCCATTTCGGTGACTTCTTAATAACCCTTATTACTTCTTCTTCCATACCAAAACCACAATTACTTACCGGGGAAACCTCTGTTACACTTCCATCTTTATCAATGATAAATCTAATTCTAACCTCGTAATTACCTGCAGGCGCATGTTTCCTGGTAGCTGTACGGATCTTTATGTTTTCCATTATATAATTTATCCATGCTTCACTTCCTCCCGGGAATTCAGCTTCTTTCAAAACAATGAAATCCTTTATTATATTCCCATTTTCATCAAATCCTTCAGTGGTTTCCTTACCGTTAATGTCTTTGTGAGAACGTGTCCAAATTTTTCCATTTGAACGGAAATGATAATCATCCTTTAAATCCCCTGTATTATAAAAAAGTACCGAATCTTGTAAAAGACCTTTCTCATCATATCTAAGCTGTAATCCCTGAGGCTTAAGGAAATTAGTATCTGCATAAATGGATCTACAATACAATGCTTTATTTCTCATCCAGTAAGAAGTAACATTATATACTGAATCATGTTTGGTAAACACAGAATAAAAAAATGCGGAATCCTTAATAACAGGTTTCCATGATGAATCAAAATACCTGATAATAGTTTTATCCTGCGAAAATCCTGAAAGTGTTAAGAAAGAAAATAGAATTAGAAAACGGAGTTTTAACATGGTTATTTGTTTATAAAAAAGCCGGCTTATCTAAATAAGCCGGCCCGGAATTATTATTATTTGATCTTTATTCTTCTATCTTAACTTTTCCTTTCTGCTTAGCTATAACTTCTTCTGCAATATTATTTGGAGCCGGTGCATAATGGCTGAATTCCATTGTTGATGTTGCACGTCCGCTCGATAATGAACGAAGCTGTGTTACATATCCAAACATTTCACTTAATGGAACTTTTGCCCTGATAACCTGCAGACCGTGCTTGCTATCCATTCCTTCCAACATACCGCGACGACGGTTAAGATCACCTGTTACATCACCCATGTACTGATCAGGAGTTAATACTTCAACTTTCATGATCGGCTCAAGTAATACAGGCTTCGCTTTACGTCCTGATTCACGGTAACCCTGCTTGGCACAAAGTTCAAATGACATTGCATCGGAATCCACCTGGTGGAAGGAACCATCAAATACACGAACCTTCATGCTTTCCATTGGATAACCTGCCAACACACCTGTTGTCATTGCTGTTTCAAAACCTTTCTGTATCGCCGGAACGAATTCTTTAGGGATCGATCCACCAAATAATGCATTAATGAACTGGAAGTTTCCTTTTTCTTCTTTCAAAAATTCTTCATCAGCAGGTCCGATCTCGAATACGATATCCGCGAACTTACCACGACCACCCGTTTGTTTCTTTAATGTTTCACGATGTTCAATAGTTGAATTGAATGCTTCTTTATAAGCAACCTGAGGAGCACCCTGGTTGATCTCAACTTTAAATTCACGCTTCATCCTGTCAACGATGATCTCCAAATGAAGTTCTCCCATTCCGCTAAGGATCGTCTGACCAGTTTCTTCGTCAGTCTTAACCCTTAATGTTGGATCTTCTTCAACAAGCTTCGCGATGGCCATACCCATCTTATCAACATCTGCCTGTGTTTTTGGTTCAACCGCAACAGAGATAACCGGTTCAGGGAATGTCATTGCTTCAAGAATGATCGGATGATCTTCATTGCAAAGAGTATCTCCTGTTTTGATATCCTTAAATCCAACCGCAGCACCAATATCACCAGCCTCGATATAATCTACAGGATTCTGCTTGTTAGCATGCATCTGCATGATACGCGAAATCCTTTCATTTTTTCCTGTACGTGTATTCAATACATAAGAACCTGAATCCAAACGTCCGCTGTATGCCCGGAAGAACGCTAAACGACCAACAAATGGATCGGTCATGATCTTAAATGCAAGAGCAGAGAATGGTTCCTTTGGATCAGCATGACGAAGGATCTCCTCTCCGTTATCCGGATTGGTTCCTTTTACTGCTTCAATATCCAATGGACCAGGTAAATATCTTACGATCGCATCCAATGCAGTCTGTACTCCTTTGTTCTTAAAAGAAGAACCGCACATCATTGGAATAATAGAAATATCAATTGTTGCTTTACGGATCGCTTCATGAATTTCTTCTTCAGTGATCGTGTTAGGATCTTCAAAGAATTTTTCAAGAAGTTTATCATCATAATCAGCAACTGCTTCGATCAAATGTTGTCTCCATTCATTAACCTCTTCCACCATTTCTTCAGGAATAGGAACTTCTTTGTAAGTCATACCCTGAGTCGCATCATCCCAAACCATTCCCTTCATAGTGATCAGATCAACCACACCCTTAAAGCTGTCTTCAGCTCCAATTGGTAACTGAAGCGGAACTGCTTTCGCACCCAGCATTTCTTTTACCTGCTTAACAACGTTTAAGAAATCAGCTCCCGCACGATCCATTTTATTTACGAATCCGATACGTGGAACCTTATAACGGTTAGCCTGGCGCCAAACGGTCTCAGATTGTGGTTCAACTCCACTAACTGCGCAAAAAAGCGCCAATAAACCATCCAATACCCTCAATGAGCGCTCTACCTCAACGGTAAAATCCACGTGACCGGGAGTATCGATGATGTTAAACTTATATTGCTTTGTATTAGGCTCTTTTTTACCCTGAACGGTAGGGAAGTTCCAAAAACAGGTAGTTGCAGCGGAAGTGATAGTGATACCTCTTTCCTGCTCCTGTGCCATCCAGTCCATTGTAGCAGCTCCATCATGCACCTCACCGATCTTATGATTTACACCGGTATAGTACAGAATACGCTCTGTAGTAGTGGTTTTGCCCGCATCAATGTGAGCGGCAATCCCGAAATTCCTTTGGTATCTTAAATCTCCCATATATTATCTGATTTTGAGGCGCAAAGGTACGCCAAAAAATCCTAAATTCTATGTGAAAACTGAATTATTCTATAGGCAGGGATGACCCCAATTCAAAGACATCCATGAACACTAATCTCCCATTCATTTTAAAGTGAGGATGAGGATCGGTTCCCGGAAGAAATTCGTTGATAGGCACCCTAAGGGGATCAAACTGGTGCATTTCGAATTCTTTGATCACAACCCTGTAAGATTTACCATTTAAGGCAGCCGGTAGATCGATCTCCTTTTTGAAATTGATCTGGTTGCCCGATATCATATCAGGAGTGACATCATAAGAATTATAGAATTCAATTGTATGGGTCTTCCTATCATTTATGCTGATGAACGCCTCATCTGTTTTTGCAAATGTTGTATTCTCGATGCTGATCTCAAAGACAGTCCGCGCTATATTAGGTAAAGTAAACAAATTGGATCCTGAACTTCCTGCAAAAGGAGCAGTCCCCGCAACCGCAACATTGATCTTTGAACCCTTCACATCAACAGCCGTTGTTCTGGCAGGAACAACCTGTATCCAATCGGTATGGACGATCTTGCTCAAACAACAATCACTTTCCATTCCTACTCTCACAGAATTTTTTTGATATCGGGCCAGTGCCAATTTTACAAATGGAAAATAAGATTGATTGATCACAACAGGGATATCAGCATAATATAATTGCCTGTCCTCATCAAAAACAACATTATAAGCAAGTGCGCCAACTTTGTAGGTCGGACTTTCCTCAATGGAAACATATGCTTCTGCCTGGGCTGAAAATGGAAATGCTGCAACAGTTGGATATTCATTGGCGAGATCACCTGCAATAAAAACAGGATCTTTTCCCCACACAGTTACGAATCGTTCATCATGCGCACTTTCTTTAACCGGTGAGTTAACAATAACTGCGATCCTCTCCCCTTCTCCACTCGTGAACCACGGCCTCTTCATGTACACTCTTATATTTCCAGTTCTCACATGTACTTCCAGTGATGCATTTTTATTTTTTACCCAGTTGAAAGATGGAATTACATATTCAATGGATGGAGCAAGCGGCCGGGCCGTACTTAATATATCAATTGTATTATCCTTTCCCTCCTTTATGATCGACATGGCAGGATTCTTCTTCAGTAATTCTGTGAAATACTCACGGTAACGCGTAGTCGCAACTGGCTTGTAACTAACCTTACGGTATTTAGTATCTCCGAAAAAATGCTGTATAGGGAATTGACCGCTTAATAATTCTGTATCATGATAGTTTACGGGAATGTCTTTGACATGAGCAGATGCTTTTTTGAATTCTTCTTTCACGATCTCCGGAAGACTTATATGCGCATCTGAATATTGTGGTATTGGTCGGGGCTCCCCAATTTCATCTTTGAATTCTATCCAGCTTGCCATCAGATCAACTTTATCCGTGCTCTTTCCATGGACAGAAATGTTGGAGCTTAAATTCGCGATCGTCTGACCGTAAGTCCGCACAGTTGAAATGGATTTTATTTCCGGTGCAACCAATGGCTGTTGCACTGCATGGGTGAGCGTTAATTTTCTCCATGGCGAAAACATCCAATGTCTTCCTGCACGCGCTTTATTCCTTGCAATGCTTGAACTATTGTCGGGGAATAACCATTGCGACATGCCGGAAATTTTATCTACATCATCCGGACGCCAGAAACATGCATAATTAATGGTGATCTTTATCCCTTTAGGTAAAAAAATATTCAATAAACGTGAACCTTTATCCCATGAAGGATCTCCGCTTCCTTCCTGCAATTTTATTCTTATTGATTTTGGTTCTTTCCATTTTTCAACATTGATCTCTGCATTGGCATTGGCATCATTTACCTCATCATCAAAATAAAAACTATAACGAAGCAGCACACCCTGTTTAAATGAACCTATCGCATCAGATTTTTTATCTAAAGCAAACACAATTCCTGCAGCCATAGGATCTGCGAGATAATCGAGTGCAATATTTTTTGTGTTTCCGTCAACAACAATTTGTGGCGGACCTGCAGGATCGTATACAGTAGGAAGATTCCCTTCTTTATCCTTAGAAGTTATATAGGTATACATTTCTTTTGCTGCTGCAATATTTCCTGAACCAAATGCAGCATCAAATTTTGAATGCAACTCTGCAACATGTTGTGATGTTCTCGGCGCTTTTAAATGTCTAATGGAACTTCCGGGAAATGTTTTTCCCGGAACCGTATTCGTGTTTTCATAATTATCAGGCGTAACACCTTCATTGCTCCTGATAACCATATGTTCTATTGATTCACCATCACGGTTCTTGTTTCCTAAAACTAAAACCGGTGCCGGTACAGGATCATATCTTAAATATTTTATACCCGCCAGTATTGAATTTGGATCAGCAGTTTTTTCTAACGGCACACTGTTTCCTGCGAGATCAACTGTTCTGAGCTTCACCATATATTTTCTTCCGAAACGCAACATGGGAAGTGATCCTTCAACATGACTAAACTCAGCATTCAATCTGAACTGGGGATGAGACGCCGTCTTCAACTCCTCTTCCTTATTACTCAACAGTGGTTTTCCTGAATCCGGATCGTTGATAGAATTACCAGGCTTTGGAATGGAAAGACTCCAGCCTTCCCATCTTGCCATCACCTCTCCCAATTTTTTTGCATCATCTCCTTTCTGAGTGCTCATTGCAAGCTGGATAAATCCTTCACCTCCATCATTTGCTGCAAGCTTTTCTTTTGTATTGGAAAGTGTAATAAATGAAAATGTTTCTTTTCGTTTATGCAATGAATGCCATTTAGGATTGAGCTGATCATAAGATATATCCATCCTGTATCCTCTCGTTATATCATCTGCTGATAAAGTATCAGAAGGAAGAATGAATGTTGCATTATTTCCTTTTAATCCCGCAACGGGACCCATTTTGGTCAACAACGAATTATTCAATTTTCTTGTTCGGATGAATTTTTCATAAACATTGCCTGCCAATCCGTTTCTCGCAATACCAATCCCTGCTGATCTTACTGCAGGTAATCCTTCATCACGCTGACTATCATTTTCATAAATATTCTGTAATGGCACACTGTTAACAGGTAATCCCACTGAAGCCAGAGAAAATAAATGCTTTGCTTTTAATTGCTGCAGGTTATCGATCTGGTTGCAAAGTTTCAAAGCAGCACCATCCGTATCTACCTGCACGAGTGTGTAATCACCATTATTGATGGTGAGCATTCCGTTTTGAATTGCGCTCTTGGGATCGCTATCTGCATAAAAACCATTCGCTGTTTTTTTGTAAGATGTTGCCGGAGAAGAAACAGAAGTAGCAATTGAAAAATCAATATTCTGAGGTATAACTCTTACATTTCCTTTTTCGGGTAATCCGGACATTGCATCATCCACTTCAATGTCTATAACCAATCCCGTTTTTCTTAACATGAAGGGATATGCATTTAATGCGGTAAGGATATCATGGTATTCAAATTCCGGCGGAGGCAATGGTGCCGGACTGGAAGGTTTTGCATTTACTTCATGAAAATTTCTCAACTGCGCAAAATCCGTTTCCGGTTGTGGTTCATTTCTGAATGGAAAAACTTTATTCCCATCAAAATATTTTCTTAACCGTGCCCTTCCGGCGGTTTTATTTAAAAAGGTATCTTCTGTTACTTTATTGAGATCACGTGGATTATCTGGAATATTTATTGAATAGTCAGATATTTTCGTGAGGTCTTTCCATTCATCCGTAAAATATTTTTCTGTTGGAACATCATCAGGTTTTGCATTACCTACCTGGTTATAGGTCGATTGCAAAAATCCCAGCACATGTTTAACAGGATATGATTTTATTTTATAAGAAGTTTGATCAACCGGCTTATATGCATCAACATCTACATTCCCTGTAAAAAGTTTTTTATATATCTCTGCATCAACATCAGATTTGAATTTTATTTCTTTTGGAATGCCACCGTTCCATTGCAGAAGTAATTTTGAATTAGAGATCAAAGATGGCCAGTTGATGATATCAGGATATTTAGAAAGCTTGGTATAGGATTCATCCAATCGAATAGTAACGTAAACCGACAACATATTTCTTCCCGAAATATTCCTCCATGGTAACGCAGTAAAAACTAAATTCTGTGGCATATAAATTTTTTATGCTGCAAAGGAGTTGCAATATGATAACCAGTTATCCTGGCTCATGATCATTTCAAATGTTGGATCGGCATCTGCTCCCTTGAATTCTTTTCTTGTTGTAATGCTGACTGTTTTAGAGAAGAATGCTACTTCCACTTCAATCTCCAGACTTGCCTCTCCCCAAACTTTTCCAGCTTTATCGCCTGCGAGCTCACAGGTTAGTCCGAGGTAAAATTCTATCGAAGCACTTATCAGACTAAGCACATCCACTTCTCCATTAATTCTAACATATCCTGTCAGCTTAGTATTAGTATGTTTTTCAGGTGTATCAACGAATTCCATTGCGAAATAAATTCCGCCCATCACAGAAACTGATCCACTCGCAACACCAAAATTCAAAGAGACTTCTGCTCCAAATTCAATTGCTGCTTCTAACATCCTCAATCCCTGCATATCGAGTTCAATTGCAAGAAATCCTCCTCCACCTAATGCCGAAACGGTTAAGGTAAAAGGCTGATGACGTTCACAAAAATTGAATCGCAATGTTAATGGCGCGCCGGTGAATGGCAGATTGATCATTGCACCGAGCGTAAGATGCCTTAAAGAAAAAACACCTACCTGAACATCCGGCACTGCAAGGGTATAGCCTGTCTTGATGCCTTCCGCGGTCACATCCAAAAATGGCGGATCACTGAATCCATTTGCAGGAATAAGTTGTTGTAATTTATTGACGAAAGAAAGCGGACCAAGGAATTTAACCGGCTGACCTTTCATATCAACTGAGATGTCGGTCTTGGCATTTGTATTTACAGAAAATCCAACCTTCTGGAAATTCACTTCAATAATAGAAGCCAGTGCAATGGAAAAATCATTGATAGCAGATTCAACACTTAATGTGGGCGCACCTCCATTTTTTGGTTTCTTTAATACTGTTTTAATGGAGATCCCTTTATCAGGAACATTGGCAGTAAATGCAAGGATTCCAAATTTCTGATTCTTGATCCTTCCTTCCCATGTGTATTGTGTGCTGATCGCATCACCGGTATCAAATGTTTTTAGAACAGGGATCTTCGACTGGAAATTTTTAGTGAGATCAATTATTTCCTGGCTCTTGCTTGCAGCCGATGCAAGATCACCTGCGGCATTGAATTTATCCAGATCGGCTACTCTTTTATTGATCTCATTAACATAACCATCAACATTTACTGATGGAATAAAATCCATCAGCTTTCCTAATGGTATCGCACCAAATAGTTTTGCCTCCGATTTACCCCCGGCAAAAAATGTTGCAGGATCAAATTGAAGATTGGAAACCTTATCAATATCATCTCCTCCAAACGCCCCATGTATCTTTGAAATGCCTTTAATATCAAAATTCGGGTTCAGACTTCCACCTGTCTTATCGCTCTTGCCGCTGAAATTAACCTGCACCAGTTCCTGGAATTTCAGAAATACTTTTCCCGGATTATTATCATCTACCAAAACAACCTGAGTTGATTTTTTTGTGCCGGTTAACTGCTGATACGAAACTTCGTGTATGCTTGCCGTTAGTATTGTTGGAGAAAATGCAGCAACCTCATCTTCATTGAACTGGGCGCCAAATAAAATATTATCGGTTTCAAAAGAAGTATCACCTGGAATAAAACTTTTTGATAAGGCCACTTTCTTTCCATAGATGTTGGCCACTTTCAATTCCGGCATGAAAGTTATGTTCTGCTCATTATATTCTTTTATAATTCCATCCAGCTTCGACTGGTTGAATTTTCCTGTAACATCGGTAGATACAAATACCAGTGGCATCTGGAAATCTATTTCATGACCTTCTGAATCAATTGCATGGATCTTGAATAAAAATGGATTTCCATTCGTTCTTATGATGAACTGATGATCATTTTGTTTATCTGAAATATCTGCAAACTTCGTTATCGGAGAAAGGTTCGGAGTGATGAGCGTTAATATCTTCACGCTGCTGAATGGAAAGCCTAAAAATTTATTGGCCTTAGTTCTGGGGTTATATCTCTTTTCTGGTTCGGTAACGATGATAAAGAATCGTTGCTTGTTCAATGCATATCCCTTTTCCAATTTTCTTTCTGTGATCCTTACCAATGCCGCTTCATGTCCGAATGGAAAAATATTCCCCGCATATACAACTTCAACATAATGATCTCTCGCCATTGTTGCGAGATGATTCCATTTTAAAAGATTCATTCCCGCATTGATAGCAGGAGCTTTTGTACTGGCCTGCGTTGTAACAATTGCATTTTGCAATGCTTCTCTCTTTACATCAAAATCAGAATCCAGCCATGCACCAAGCGAGGTCATCATCATCCGCTTCACCTTAATAGGTTGGGGAGTATAATTTTCTATTTGCCAGTTGGATGATTCGTGTACGATGCAATGCCTGTCGTCGTTATATAATGCAGTACGGAATTCTCCCTGCCTTGCTGGCTTACCTTCCGGATAAGCACACATATCGACAGCCCATAAAGCTCTTAATGTTCTGAATGTTTCTGTAGATGGCGTTTCATCAATTCCAAATTTTGTTTTAACACCAAGGCGTGTATGCCATAGTTCAGCTATCTCCAGTTTATTTTTTTTGAACAGCTCAAATTCCTTTGTAATACTCCAGTGACCGAGATCATGCAAATGTTTCCAGGCGTTTGTTCTGTTGGGAGAAACAAAAAGCCGGAATGGCATTTCTATACTCGTTTCTAAATAATCAAGCGGTTGAGGAGATTTACCTATTGATAATGTTGTTGTGATCAATGTGAGTAATCCACCGCTATTATCATTTTGTTGTTGCTGTGTTTTTACTTCATTTGGAGGAAGCTGTGTTGTTTGAATTTGCTTCTGTTCATCTTTTGTAGCAACCCTGTTCAATTGATTTAATCTGAGCAATTGTCTTTTTGCTGTATCAGGATTTTGTCGCTGTTCGTTTACCGGGGCAGTCCTGGGCTCTTCCCTTTTTTGCTGAAATAATTTCAGCAAAGGATTACGTTTTGTTGTATCCTTTGCCGGTTGTAATTTTTCAGGCTGCTTTACCGGATTAGTTTGCCTGAGAATATCAGGATTTTTTTTCAGGTTTAATATATTCGGATTAATGATGATAGGCTTATCATCAGCTGCCTGGAACAATGGTAAAATAGAAGCTGCAGACGCACGCTTATTTACCCGTAAAGAATAATTTGACCAGTCGAGTAATCCTTTTGCTGTGAGATCGATCGATTTAATTGATGATGGAATTTCATAAACCAATCTTGATCCTGCAGATAAATATGTTTTAGCAGGAGTTCCCTGTGAAAATGATGTGGCGCTATTATAATTTTGTGACTTCTCAGATTCGATGTCATTCTTTTTGGAAAGAAATGGATCCGAAGCAGGACTACCATTAAATTCCAGGTAAGCTTCTTCAGTAATACTTTGTGGTTCGAACAGAACAATTAAAAAAGTATCACCCGCACCTTTGCTTTGTAATTTATTTCCATTCACAAAAAAATTGGTGAAGACAAGTCCGAGGTGAAGCAGATCCTGTGGCCTGTATAATCTTATCTCAACCTTGTCCTGTATTTGCAAAGATTTTTCGATCAGCCATTCAGGATTCTCGGGACAGGTCTTCTGCTGACCAAATAATTTAAAAGGGGAAAGAGCGGAACCGGCACCAATGATCTTGAGTAATAACCTTCTTTTTTTATCTACTCCTTTATTTTGCGAAGAACCATGAAGGAAACTCATAATCACCGGTTTTGGTAAACAATGGTGATTAAATATAGAGAAAAAGGAATTGGCAAAAAAAATCCCGATCAACGGACCGGGACAAAGCAAGTAGTTTTAATAGTCAATTCGAATCTATATTCTGAAATGTGCAAATGCCTTGTTAGCATCTGCCATACGGTGAGTATCTTCTTTTTTCTTGAAAGCTGCACCTTCGCCTTTGCTTGCTGCAACCATTTCATTAGCTAATTTCTCAGCCATGCTACGACCATTTCTGTCGCGGCTGTAACGGATAAGCCATTTTATAGCTAAAGATATTTTACGATCAGGACGAACTTCTGCAGGGATCTGGAAAGTTGCACCACCGATACGGCGACTGCGAACTTCAACTGAAGGAGTAACATTATTCAATGCACGCTTCCAAATTTCGTATCCATCTTCACCGGTCATCTTGTTCACTCTTTCAAGTGAATCGTAAAAAATATTATATGCACCACTTTTCTTTCCTTCCCACATGATGTTGTTCACGAATCTTGTAACCAATTTATCGTTGAACTTTGGGTCTGGAGCTAAAGGGAGTTTCTTGGCTTGTGCTTTACGCATTTATTAAAATTTTATTCTTTGTAATTTTTAAGGGCTGATTATTTTTTAGCCTTTTCTTTCTTGGTTCCGTATTTTGAACGGGATTTCTTACGGTCTTTAACACCTGCAGTATCCAGACTTCCTCTTACGATATGATAACGTACACCCGGAAGATCTTTTACCCTTCCGCCACGGATCAATACGATGGAGTGTTCCTGAAGATTATGTCCTTCACCCGGGATATAAGCGATAACCTCAATTTTATTAGTAAGACGCACTTTCGCAACCTTACGTAATGCTGAATTCGGCTTCTTTGGAGTGGTTGTATATACCCTTGTACATACACCTCTGCGCTGAGGACAACTATCAAGAGCCCTTGATTTGCTCTTTGCCCTTATAATTTCCCTTCCTTTTCTTACTAATTGTTGAATTGTAGGCATTCTTGACCCTAATTTTTTGGACGGCAAAGGTAGGATTACTTGGGGGATTAAACAAAAAAAAAGAATAAATGTTGAAGGTTGAGTGTTGAAGGTTAAATGTTGGGGATTTTTAATTCAACCTTCAACACTCAACCTTCAACATTACACTTTAAGAAGCCACTCGTGTGTATCAGGAGTCATCCCCTCTTTGATAGCGGTCATTTTCGCCTTAACAGCTGGTGCGTTAATGGCTTTATCAGTATCGAAATTCATTATAAAGTCCTTATAACGAAGCTCTTTTATCATGGAAATAACAGCTGCGGTGCCTGTTCCAAATACTTCTTTTAAGGTTCCTGCTTTGTAGGCTTCTACCACTTCTTCTATGGCAATTGGCCTTTCTTCAACGGTTAATCCCATTTCTTTTAAAACAGTAATTACACTATCGCGGGTAACGCCAGCAAGAATGGTTCCTGCTTCAAGATCAGGAGTTATAGCTGTATTGTTAATTATAAAGAACACATTCATCGTCCCGGCCTCCTGGATATAACGATGTTCTAAAGCATCCATCCAAAGCACCTGGTCGTAACCTTTTTTCTTTGCTTCGGCAGTTGGGAACATGGCACCTCCATAATTTCCCCCGGCTTTTACAAAACCAACACCTCCCGGGACTGCACGAACATATTGTTCTTCAACATAGATGCGCATTGGGTTGGCGTAGTATGGTCCGGTTGGACTAAGTATAATAATGAACTTATAAGATTCGCTTGGTCGTACCCCGATCATTTCATCGCTTGCGAACATGAAGGGGCGGATATATAATGAATGATCAGGTTTGTTGGGGATCCAGTTCTTATCCAGATCGATCAGCTTTCTCATTCCCTCAATAAAGATCTCTTCAGGAACAGGCGGCATTTCCATTCTTTCGGCAGAAAGATTGAAACGCTTTAAATTATCATGAGGTCTGAAAATATTTATTTCACCTGTCTTTGCATTTCTATAGGCTTTGATACCTTCAAAAATGGTCTGACCATAATGCAATGACGCTAATGATGGAGAAAGCAATAAAGGCTGATAAGGTTTGATCTCAGGAGTTTTCCATTCTCCGTTCTCATAATCCACTTCCAGCATGTGATCGGTAAAATATTTTCCGAATGGAATATTTTCTAACGTCATTTCATTTAGCTTGCTTCTTTCCGCTTTTGTAATATGAAATTCACCTGCTGCGATCATATCATTAATTTTGTTACAAAGAAACGAAAAATTTAGCTGTTAATTATTCCGATGAGCATCGATAATATTGATCTTCCCCCTATTGTTTTACAGGAATTGTATAAGAATTGCCTTGTTGAAAGTGGAGATAAAATTCCTTCTAAATCGAGGAGGATAAACGATTTCCAGTTTTTGGGAGATAACGGTGCTAATATTCTTGTATTAGTTAATGATCCTGAAGCATTGCATATTGCGGAAAAGCAATTGGAATTTCTAACTAAAGTATTAACTCCTTGTAAACTTGATCTTTCACAAATAGCATTGATCAATAATTCCAGGGAGAAAGTGGATTATAAGGAACTGACTGTTTTTGAACCACGGATCATTTTAATGTTTGGAGTAGAGCCTGCTAATATTGGTCTGCCTTTTACCATACCTGATTTTCAGATCCAGTTATATAATAATATACAATATCACACAGCACCTCCTTTAGATAAGCTGGAAAATGATAAGCAGATGAAACAACAGTTGTGGGAGAATCTGAAAAAACTATTCCTATGAATCCGGAATTAATATTTGCCACCAACAATCCGAATAAGGTTGCTGAGATGCAATCCATTGTTCCATCAAATTTCAGGATCACTTCTTTAAAGGATGCGGGAATTAATATTGATATCCCCGAACCCCATCAAACACTGGAAGAAAATGCATCAGAAAAATCTTCGGTGATCTACAAACTATCCGGAAAAAATTGTTTTAGTGAAGATACCGGTCTGGAGGTAGAAGCCCTGAATGGCGCGCCTGGCGTAAGAAGTGCCCGCTATGCCGGAGAGAGATCATCTTCCGGAGAAAATATTAAAAAACTGCTGGCCGAGCTTGGTAATAATAAAAACAGATCAGCAAAATTCAGGACTGTCATCTCCCTAATTATAAATGGTGAAGAGCAAAAATTTGAAGGCATTTGCAAGGGCACCATTCTTGCTAATGTAAGAGGAGAAGGTGGCTTTGGATACGATCCGGTCTTTGTTCCGGAAGGTGCCGAAAAAAGTTTTGCTGAAATGACCATGGACGAGAAAAATGCTTACAGTCACAGGAAAAAAGCCATTGAAAAGATGTTAGCTTACCTTCGTGACATAGGTTAATAAATATTTAAAAAATTTCTTGAGCGCTGACAACCAAATAGTACCGGAAACCGACTTAATAAGTGGATGCATTAACGGAGATCGTAAAATGCAGGAACTGCTTTACCATAGGTTTTCTTCCAAAATGTATGCAGTCTGCCTTCGATATGCCGGCAATGCAGAAGATGCCCGGGATCTCCTCCAGGAAGGCTTCATCAAGATATTCAAGAATCTGTCGAAATACCGCGGTGATGGCTCCTTTGAGGGTTGGATCCGGAGGATCTTCGTGAATACCTCTATCGAGCACTTCAGGAAGAAGGTGAGCATGTATAATGTTACTGAGGCCCAGGAGAATACAGTGGAGGATAAGGAATGGACGGTTATGGACAACCTGGCTGAAAAGGATATTATCAGTATGGTAAATGAGCTTTCTCCCGGTTATCGCGCTGTATTCAACATGCATGTAATAGAAGGCTATTCTCATAAGGAGATAGGAGATATGCTCGGAATAAATGAAGGGACCAGTAAATCACAATTGGCAAGAGCCAAGCTGGTTTTGAAAAAGATGGTGGAGAACAGGTTAAACCAAACAGCTAACGATAAAGTGAAAATGTAATGTCGAAGAAGTTTAAAGATAAGATGTACAATTATGAAGCGATGGCTCCGCAGGGGGTTTGGGAAGCTATTGCTGCAGAATTAGATAAGGGAGATGAAAAGGTTCGCATAATGGAACCACGTAAAAATAACAGGACGCTGACCTATTCATTGTTAGCAGCAGCTGCTGTTATTGTGATCGTGTTTTGTGTGATATTTTTTAAGAATAACGGATCATCTTCATCTAAAAGCGATGTTGCGAAAAATGATACGGTTAAAGGACAGCAATTAGCAGAAAATGATTCATTAAAGAATCAAACGCATCATGTTCGTATTACCGTTCCCGTTGAAGAAAAGAAAGAAAAAGATGTTGCTATAAACAAACCTTCGCCTACAGATAATGATAATGATAAAGATGTGGCTATCTCTGAACCCAAACATTATATCACTGTAACCAGTCCGGATGGTCAGCCAGTAAAAGTTTCTTCAAAAGTCGCTTCACTTATAGAACCATCAGGAGAAAATGATCCTTCTAAAACAAAATGGAATAAGAAGGTAAAGGAATGGAAGGATATTATGAATTCAAATTCATTGAATGCATCGCCCGGTGCTTTCCTGGATATTGTAGAGTTGTCGAATTCATTAGACGAGAAGTAAAATATTTTTAAATTCTTCGGGTATTACACTGATCTTTTTTAATTCGTAATTATAGCAAACCATATTGGTGCGTGCTTTTGCAAGAATAATATTTTTACCTTCTCTTGTAGTGCTTAACAAATAATATAGACTGAAACTTGTATTGGTTATTTCATCTGCACCAATGTCAATTTTTATTTTATCTCCATAAAATGCTTCGCCTTTGAATTCGATGGCCAGATCAGACATGATCAATCCTGCTCCTCCAATATTCAATTCAGAAAACCCTTTTTCCTTTAAGAATTGTACACGTGCTTCATGAATGATGGAAACAAAAGAATCGTTTCCTAAATGATTGCCATAATTGATGTCGGTAATACGAATAGGAATGAAAACTGTCGTTAGATATTTATCAGGAAAAATTATTTTAACCCGGGGCATAATTTTTTGGCTTTTACTCAAAACTCAACACTCAAAACTCAAAACTTTTTTTCCAGATCTTCCAGCTTTCATCCGCCTGGATCTCCAGCATCTGATATCCGTTCTTAATTGCTGCACCCTTCTCCTCTCCTTTTTTCAGAAACAAACTTTTTTCAGGATTATAAACAACATCGAATAAATAATGTTTCGGGGTGAGATATTCATAAGGAATATTCGGACACGCATCACCGTTAGGGTATGTACCCACTGGCGTACTGTTGATTATCAGCAAATGATCATTAATAATTTCTTTATTCAATTCATCATACCCTATAAAACCTTCTTTCTTGATGGAAGTGGATACAATGATATATTCGATACCCAATTTATTCAACACCCATCTTATTGCTTTGCTCGCACCACCTGAACCAAGCAGTAAAGCTTTCTTATGATGGAGCTTCAATAATGGAAGCAGCGATTGCCTGAATCCCTCTACATCTGTATTATATCCAGTCCAGATATCATCCCTTATATCAACACAATTGCATGCACCGATCTCCTTTACCACATCGCTTTGCCTATCGAGGAATTGTATCACAGCTTCTTTGTGTGGAATAGTGATATTGAATCCTGATAAATTTTTATCAGCAAAAAATGATCTGAGATCACTGACATCTTCAATGGGAAAATTCTGGTAATGATGATCTGTTAGTCCTTCCCTTTTAAATTTTTCTGAAAAATATCTTTCTGAAAAAGAATGTGAGAGCGGATATCCGATCAAACCATAGCGTGGCATTATGCGGTTTCTTTATCGAGATATAAATGAAAAGTATCACCTCTTAATCCGATGCGCATCGCTTCTAATGGAATAACTTCTGTTGGTGCAATGTTTCCGAGATTCACATTGCATCCTATCAGTTCAAGAAAATATAATTGCTGTGCTTTTTGTGGTGCTTCCCAAAGGATCTTTTCTTCCGGTATCTGTGTAAGGATCTCCTGTACCAGACCTTCTCTTACTTCACCTGATCCTCTATAGATACCAACATTACCCGATTCTCTTGCTTCTGCAATAACATAAGATGAACCTGCTTCCAGTTCGGCTTTCATCAGTTCTATCCATTTGTATGGAGGAATGATATGAGCAGCATCCTTGCTACCTACTTCACTTAAAACAGTTCCGTATTTTGTTAGCTTCTCAATGTATCCGCATTTTTCAGCATGAGGAATATCTACCGAACCATCACTTACTTCCATGTAAGTAATTCCAAATTCCTTACAGGTTTCAATATAATCTTTGAATTGATTGCGGATAAGAAATGCTTCGAATAAAGTACCGCCGAAATAAACGGGAATATTATAATCCTGGTAGACCTTAATTTTTTCTTTGAGATCAGGAGTCACGAACGCAGTGCCGAAACCAAACTTTACAATATCAACATGCGGATGAGCAACACTCAGGAAATTTTTAGATTCCTGGATGCTGAGTCCTTTATCCATAACCATAGTAATACCATGGTTCCTTGGCTTGCGATTTCTTTCAGGGATCTGCGTAAGATTAAAATTCATATTCTCCTTTGAAAGCGGCAAAGATAGGTGGTACAGTCTCAACTACAAAAATGCCTGGTGTGCAACTACTTAGATGAACGATTCTTTTTATGTCGTGCTAATACATCCACCACCTGTTGATTCTGCATCAGGGAGGGATCAAATTCTATGAATTGCTTGATCAATTTGGGCGACTGACTGATCGCATTTTCCAATTGCAGCTGTGCTTCCTTTGATCTGCTCAATGAAAAAAGGATGGCAGCTTTATAATATATCAGTAAAGGTTTATTATCTGTTGCTCTTAATCCGAGTTCAACCTGATCAAATGCTTCTTCATAGAATCCAGCGACAAATAAGCAACGGATGATCTCTCTCCATCCCTTGATATTTTTTGGACGCGATTTGATAAAGGTTGAAAAATAGATCACCGCATCTTTTGTCTTGCCCATTTCCATAAAACATTGTGCCAGCGCAAAATTATAATCAGGTTTGTTACGATGGATCCTTAATGCATTCTCCAGATTTTTTATTGCACTTTCCCAATATTCTTCATTCATATACGTGCAGGCGATCTTATAAAAAAGATGACTGTCATCCGGATTCAAATGAGATGCCTTACGATAATGAAAACGTGCCTGCGCATAATTTCTCAATTTATCATAACAATGACCAATGGCTTCATAGATCACATCTTCGGGACGTGTTAATTCCAAAACCTTTTGAAGCACTTCGATCGCTTCCTTGTATTTGCGCATCCTCAGGTATGCATCACCCATGTTGCGGTATGCATAATCGAATTTTTCATCAATGGCTATTGCGTACTGGTAAGCATCTATCGCCTTTTCATACAATTTTAATCCCTGGAAAGCAGCACCAAGATTGAACCATGCCAGTTCAGTAAACGGATATTCATTTATTATTTGCTGATGAAGTTTGATACCTTCTTCATTTCTTCCTGTGAAGTCTGTCCAGAAACAAATCTTATATAAAGCTTCTTCATTTATCGGATCCTGTTCGAGTACCATCTGAAGGCAGTTGAACACCTTATCAAATTCTTCATAATCGTCATACACATCTGCAAGCTCAAAAAGCAATTCTATTTTTTCTTCTCCTTCAAAAGTGTGAATGGCTTCTTCCAGCAATGCTGCTGCTTTCTTTTGCTGATCCAATGCGAGATATGCATCCGTTTTTAAAATGAAAAGATTGATATCTGTCCTGTCGAGGAGTTCTGCCTGTTCCAGCAGATCCAGGGCTTCATAATATTGACGTGTTGCGATCAACAGATCAGCCTTTTTTATTTTAAGGGAAGCAGAATAGGGATATTGTTGAATGCCCAAATCAGCGGCCTCTACAGCCGATGGCATATCATCTTTTTCATCATAATGGTCTATGATCTTTTCGAAGGAATCTTCTTCGATGAAGGAGAAACTACGCCCGTTTCTGAGGTTGTGAAATTGTTCCAGAAGCTCACGTATATCGTCTTTATCCTGCCGGAATGGATTTTCTTTCATACGGAATAGGTTAGCTCAAATTAATCTTTTTTCAGAATCCGGCAATAATATTGAAGAAATATTAAACTTTAGGGTTAAAATAGAGTCAAAATATTTTATAAAAAGGTTTCTTTTTATCAGGAAGAAATGTTAAATTTGTAAAAATTGTACGCCCTCGCTATGAGAAGAGTAACCAAAATATCATTTATCGTCCTGATCTTCAGTATGATATGTGTATTGGCTTCAGCCGATAGGGGAAGCTTTGGTCGTAAGCGTGCAAAGATCCACTTGAACATTACGCCTTTTGGAAGCCTGAAACGCTCAATTCCTTTTAACCTTAAGACAGGTTTGGTGTACAGAAGCAGCGCTTTATTAGACCGCCAGTTCATTGGAGCTTCAGCTTTTAATTCAGCTTTCGTAAGCTTTAAAAAAGGTAACTCCATTTACATTCTTCCTTTCAAACAGAAGGTTATCATTTCAACTTATAGCCCATCTGAAGGCTTTAAGCTTGTTATCCGTTCTAAGTAATTCTCTTTTACTAACTAATTTCTTGCCAGATTTAAATTGAAGAAGATATTCGTGTGTATTATTATTGCGCTACGTAGGAGAATTATTATAGCTCCATAGGAGCTAAACGATTATAGAAGCGATCGATAATATATGGAATGAGCTCCGTAGGAGCGATATGATTATAGATGAAAATTTATTTCTTCGTTTCATCATAGGTCATAACCCTATAACCTGATTTTGGAATTTCAAATTTTGAAGATGCAACTGCATCAAAGGTTATTTTAGAAAGAGTGTATTTAAACTTGGTCTTACCTGACTGCCATTCGTATTGCATAGCTAATCCTGGTAAGGTTTTAAAAGGATATTCATAATCCTTATTGGCCATATTCAGATCTGGAGAATAGTATACTATAAATGAACTTCCATCAGCAAGCTTCGCAATTGCCTTTTTACAATTGTAACCTGCAATAGTTTGCGTTTCATCAGTCAGATCAAAAGTTATCCCTGCATATTTACGGTTCTTCTTTTCCCAGTCATCCTTATTCATTGTGATCATTAACTTCTGACCACTATAATCTTTTAATATAACTCCGGAACCAGATTTGGCATCGAGGATGGTTACTTCGCTACCCAGACTGCTCAGCATTTCGCTACGACTCTGGGTACCTTTTAAATATATGGTAGTGGTGGCGCCATCAAGCATATCGGCCATTTTAGGGTCCTTGCTCTGGGTCTCCACACTGATATTGTAAACTAAAGTGGCTTCAGAAATAGACTTCTGTGCGGTAGCATTTATCCCGGCTATGAGGATCAAACTGGTTAATATCGCCTTTAACTTTTTCATCACAAATTATTTATAGCAATAGCTATGCATTAAAGACTTGTAAATTAGGGAAATGGTTGCAATAAGTTTTGAGTTTTGAGTGTTCAACACTACTTCTTCTTCATTTGTTGAAGCTTCTTGTTTGATTCCTGCATTGCTTCTACCCTTTCTTGCCATTTACTCTTGGTTTTAGGTTTCATTTTATTCGCCTCGAGCTGAGCCAGCACTTTCTGATGATTGATGATATAGTTCTGGATAACATACTGTATCAACAATGTAATTACGTTCGAAACAGTATAATACCAGGTAAGTGCGGATGGTTGATTATTGAATACTCCCAATAGGATAACCGGGAAAATAAACGGCATATATTTCATTACAGGATTGCTATTATCCTGCATATTCGACATACCATATAAAGAGATCAGCAATGAGGTGATCACTGCGAGAATTGTGAACAAGCTGATATGACTACCATACAATGGAATATGGAAAGGAAGATCGTAGATCGAATCATATGATGAAAGATCTTTAGTCCACCAGAAACTTTGTCCCCGTAACGAAATATTCGAATTAAAGAAATTATACAATGCAAAGAAGATCGGTATTTGTAATAAGGCCGGAATACATCCACCCAACGGATTCACACCTGCGGATCTGAACAATTTCATTTGTTCCATACCAAATCCCTGCTTATCATCACCGAACTTTGCTTTTAATGCATCGATCTCAGGTTTCAGCAATTTCATCTTTGCACCACTCAAATAACTTTGATAAGTAAGTGGAGAGATCAGCAGCCTAATAATGATCGTTAGTAATGCGATCACTAATCCGAAGCTTGCGATCTTGCTGCTCATGAAATTGAACACCGGCATGATAAAACCGCGATTAATATATTTTACAAATGCAAACATGCCGCTTCCTAATGGAACGATGTTATGCATTTGATTTCCGTAAGATTTTAAGATCTTATAATCACTCGGACCATAAAAGAACTGGAAAGGAACGGATGCATTCGAGCCTCCTGGTAATACGATCTTAGCGTCTGTTGTAGCTTGTGCAATAACACCCGTTGAATCGTGAGGTACCGTCCACACCAGCTTTGCTGAATTAAATTTATTTTTTGCGATCAGTGTTGTTGCAAAGAATTGTTGTTTGATCGCGATCCATTCTACCGGTTTTTGGAAATCATGGTCGTTGCCATTGCCCAGATTATCAAAATCATAATCACCATCTTTTACATAGGCGATATGAGATTGCTGCTTCTCATGTTCTATATCCTTTTCCTGTTGCAACGCTTCTGCCTTCCAGTTAAGCAACAGGGTATTTTGTGTAAATAATTTATCAGCTGCGGTTAAATTCACATTCAGATCAAGCATGTACTGATCTTCAGGTAAAGAATAAACATGCTGAACTTTTTCTCCGTTTGCTCCGGTTATAGAAAAAGAAAGTTGATTGTTTGCAGAACCACTATCTACAGTAAAATATAATTTATCAGTATTTGCAGTCTGATTATTTCCAGTATTGATCGTATAGGAAAAATCATTGAAGCTTCCGTTCTGAAGTATCAATGGTTTATTATCAAAAGTTTTGAATTTCTTTAATTCAACGATTTTCGGTTGTGCGCCCCTGTTAGTGAAAGTTACCTTTACAAGGTTGTTTTCGAGAACAGTTAACTGTTCAACACCCGAATCCTGTTTAAATGTTCCGGGAACCAAAGGTTGATGAGCTGTAGTATCAGTGGCCGGTTGATTTTTTTTCGCTATTGAGTCAGCGATCGCTTTTACCCTGTTTATAGAATCCTGAGTATGTTGGGTTTCTTTCTCCACCGCAGCCTGTCCCTGGCGGTTATAGTAGAAATATCCAAAAAATAAAAGAGCAAGTAGTACGAAGCCGATTAGTGTATTCCTATCCATTCCCATAAGTAAATTAGGGCGCAAAGATAGTTGAGAACGCTGATAAGGTTGTGATAGTTTAGAAAAGATAATTAACTAGCTGGAAACCAATTAATAAGAAACATTGAAATTCCCTAAACCCATTAAACCCCTTAAACCTCTGAAACATTCCAATTTTGAATGTAGTTCCACTAAAAATGCCTACCTTTGCCGTCCAAAATTTTTAAAAATGAACACGATTACAATCGAAGGACAACTCAGGACCGAATTTGGCAAATCAGCCACCCGCCAGCTTCGCTCTGAAGAAAAAGTGCCAGCTGTAATTTATGGAGGTGCAAAGGAAATTAATTTTTCTGCTCCGGCAACTGCATTCAAAAACATTGTCTACACTTCTGAATTTATGCTGGCAGAAATTAAAGTGGATGGCACTGCTTATCGTTGCGTATTGAAAGATCTGCAATTTGATAAGGTGAGTGATAAGCTCATTCACGTTGATTTTCTTGAATTGGTAGAAGACAAAAAGATCACTGTTACTATTCCGTTGAAATTTAACGGAGTTCCTGCAGGTGTTAAAGCAGGTGGTAAGTTGGTAACAAAGATCAAAGCTATCAAAGTAAAGACTCTTCCAAAATATTTGAAAGAGCATATCGATATGGATCTTAGCAAACTTGAACTAAATGAAAACTTAAGAGTTCAGGATGTTAAAGCTGAAAACATGGAAGTGTTGAATTCACCACGTATTCCAATTGCTTCAGTTACTATGACCCGTCAGTTGAAACAGGAAGAAGCTTCAGCTCCGAAAGCTGCTGCTGCTGCGCCTGCTGCTACCGCTGCACCTGCTGCTGCAGCTGCAAAGACTCCGGCGAAGAAGTAAAAATTTCAAAAATTTATTTTCATCCCGAAACAAATGTTTCGGGATTTTTTTTGCATTAAAGTATTCCTTCATCAGCAAAAGAAAAATATCCTTCCTCTGAAACAATAATGTGATCCAGTACTCTAATATCAAAATATTTTGCAGCTTCTTTGATCTTCATTGTGAGGTCTTCATCTGCCTGACTCGGACGAAGATTTCCTGAAGGATGATTATGACATAATACTATTGCAGTTGCTTCCTGCTCTAAAGCTTTTTTGAGAATTACCCTCGGATCAGCAACAGTTCCTGTTAATCCGCCCTTGCTGATAATTTCAAAATGATTCACCCTGTTTGCCCTGTTTAGAAAAACAACAGCAAAAACTTCATAGGCAAAGTCTTTTAATGTAGTTCTGAGATAAGCTGCCAGATCGGTGCTTGAGCGGACAGACGTTTTTGTAAGCATTGTAGAGGCCTGTCTGCGGCGGCCAAGCTCCAAAGCAGCAACAATAGTGATGGCCTTGGCCTCTCCTATTCCATTTATCCTCTGCAGATCTTTAATACCAAGCTTACCCAGTTCATTCAAATTATTCTTGCTGAGATGAAGCACATCCCTCGCCAGCTCAACTGCACTTTTGTTTTTGTTCCCAATATTGATCAGTATCCCGATCAATTCAGAATCACTCAATGATGTGACTCCTTTGCTTATTAATTTTTCCCTTGGCCTGTCATCGGAAGCCCAATTCTTGATCCCAACTGACGGATTCTTTAAACTTTCCATACCTCATCAACCTTTAGTCACAATTTAAATTATAATTTCGCCGGACAAATGTTGATTTCCTCCTAAATAAGAATTATGCATTCTAACGTAAAGATCTTTTCAGGTACACATTCAGAATACCTCGCAAAAGAAATAGCGCAAAGGTTTGGTGAACCTTTGGGAAAAGTGAATATTCAAAAATTTTCAGACGGGGAAATTGGAGTTGAATTCAAAGAAAGTATCCGTGGACAATTTGTATTTCTTGTACAATCAACTTTTGCTCCAACAGATAATTTAATGGAATTGTTGCTGATGATCGACGCCGCAAAAAGAGCATCAGCATACAAAGTGATCGCAGTAATTCCTTATTATGGTTATGCACGACAAGACAGGAAGGATCGTCCGAGAGTTGCAATAGGTTCAAAGCTTGTTGCCAATATGCTGACAGCCGCAGGTGCCGACAGGGTAATTACAATGGATCTGCATGCACCACAAATACAGGGATATTTTGACATACCTGTGGATCACTTAGATTCTTCTGCGATATTCATTCCTTATATAGAAGATCTCAATTTAGAAAATCTCACATTCGCAGCACCTGATGTAGGAAGCGCTAACAGGATAAGAGAAATAGCTTCATATTTTGAAGTGGAAATGGTGATATGCGATAAACACAGGAAACGCGCAAACGAGATACATAGCATGGTTGTTATCGGTGATGTAACCGACAGAGATATTATCTTAATAGATGATATCTGTGATACAGGTGGAACACTTGCAAAAAGTGCCGGGTTGTTAATGGAAAAAGGTGCAAGAAGTGTAAGAGCATTTTGTACTCATCCGGTTTTAAGCGGCAATGCTTATGAAAATATAAATAACAGTGCATTGCTGGAGATGGTTGTTTGTAACACCATCCCGGTAAAGGAAGTTCCCGGCTCAAAGATCAAAGTTGTTTCTGTATCAGACCTGTTTGCTATTGCGATCAGGAATGCAGCTGAAAATAAAAGTATCAATAGTCTTTTTCTTCGCAGTAAAGCGATCACAAAAAGAGAAAAAGCCAAGTCTAATTAAAACATCTAATAAAAAATAAATCATCGTCATGGAGCAGAAAGAACCACAGAATCAATTGAACATTGAGATTTCTGAAGAGGTATCTGAAGGAGTTTACGCTAACCTTGCAATTATTACTCACAGTCATGCAGAATTTGTAGTGGATTTTGTCAATGTAATGCCGGGCACGCCTAAAAGCAAAGTAAAAAGCAGGATCATTCTCACTCCAACTCATGCAAAGAGATTTATGAAGGCTATGATCGATAATGTAAAGAAGTTTGAGGCAGCTAATGGAAGTATCCAGGATATTGAAGCAGTGGAGTTGCCGTTTAATTTTGGCGGACCGACGGCGCAGGCATAGCCTCGGTGTATTTGTCCCTCGGCTTTTGTCATAATGATTGAAGTTTCCTTTATTTAGTCGCTCGGGATGACAATGCAGTCTAAAGTCCATAATACACCTGAAACCTTACATCTGTTTTATGGTTTCCCGGAATTTCATCCAGCCCGCTTCCAATTGAACTTTTATCAGGATAAATTGTTTGAGCCAAGCGTAACCAGACAGATATCTTCTTTGAAAGGTCGTAATTGAAGTTTATATAATACCGGTATCCTCTTCCATAAATTACAGGTATGGATGTGCTATGTAATACATCATTTTCAAAAGCATATAGCCTGCTGTTATATCCATCAGTTTCGAAATATTCCAGTCTGGCATTCGCAGTTATTTTTTTTCGAAATGGTTTATAAAACAGATCGGTATTAACAAGAAATCCATTTTCTTCTGTTGCCCCTCCATGATCATACCATAACATTTCTATTCTTGATCGGAAAGTAAAGACTTCATTTATTTTATAATTGAACTGATTGCGCCACGATTGATGTGGGATCATCATTACAGGATTTAAAACAGATCCATCAGTATTATTATTGATAGCCTTTCTTTCTGATCTGTATCGTGATACGATCTCAATATTCTTATCTGGTTTATAATCCAAAGAGATCATGTAATCGTTACCGTTAGTCGGCGCGTCTGTTCTGTATCTAATCCAAGGGAAATTATATAAGTCAAAATATCCATCTACCCTGATCTTATCAAATGGCTTGATACTTATTCCCGCATAAAATCCCGATTCATTATTAGGGGAAGAAGATTCAGTAAATGCATCTGAATAAAGGGAATGGTATTGAGGAGATATCTTTCTATATAACACCGATATATCTACTCTCTTGTCAACACTCATCATCAAACCTGTTATAAATGCTTTATTCATACTATTATCAACAGCTAGTTCTCCAAACAAATGAGCATTGAATAAGGTGTAGCTATAATCTGCACTATAATCAGCTATATGATCTCTTGTAAAACTGAATTTGTTGTATGGTAAAGCAGATCTCTGGACAGGTGCACTGAAATGAAAGTTAACAGCATTGATCCCAAAATGAAATCGTCTTTTATTATAACTGATATTACCTCCAAAACCTGTTTCTGTCAGAACATGCCTGTCTGCATTCTCAGCATTTGTCCTGTGATATCCCGATTGCTGTAATGAAGTCACATGAAAACCATACAGAGTATCATCATCAAAATTGGCATCAATCTTTTTATATGTAAAAAATAAGGAAGCATTGATCTTTTTCTTTTTAATAGTAATGCCCGCACCCCTGAAAAAATTTATTTCTCCCGCAGAATTATACTGCCTGATAACATCATCCTGTCGCTTGATATTGATCACCTCTCCGCCCTTTTTAAATCCGAGTCCCTGCCATTGGATCAAACCCTGACCCATATTCACATTATAGTCTCCCAGCACCAGAGTTTTAATCATTCCAATATCCCTCAACATGAAATGCATGGAATAAAAATCAAATCCCATTTTCTGATTTCCGGAAAATAATTTTTCTCCCGGATCTTTTTCCATTGTAATTCCTAGTTGAAGCAAACCCTTATAGGCATATTTATATCTTGCGAAAATTCTATACGGACTTCCGGAATAATGATCATGACTGCTATCGCTTATATATCCTTTAGATCTTTCCAGTGTTTTTGATATCCGAAAAATGATACTCCCTTTTGCTTTTCTGAACCGGGTCTTTACATCATCAATTACAGTTGCAGAAGAAGACACCGTTATAAACGGACTGATCTTCCTTAATAATATCACATCCCAACCAGGAATCGCCTGTGCTTCATATTTATTCAGCAGGTCACCGAATTTTTTTCTGAATTCAAAAAGATTCTGGATCTGTATGGCAGATAACAATTTTAATTGACGCAGATCACTCTCATCTGCTACATTAAGATTTACGGGATCTTTTAAAAATGACTGCATCTGCTGTGAATAGCTATCATCTTCAATTTCCTTATCATCATTATGCTCAGCAATATTTTCAAGTTGCTGCTCGATCGGTGGAGATGATGTTGATCCCTGTCCAAAACAGATATTCATCACCATTAAAAACAATATCATCAACCAGCATTTCATTTCCCCTTTTTAAATTCATAGGATAATGATAAACCGGGAGAAATTCCCAGGACCGGATGATAACTACCGGAGACGTCTATGCGCAGATCCTTAAATGATATTCCAGCTGTTGCAAAAGCAATAGTATTTTCAGAAGAAATTCCCAGCTTAACAAAAAGTCTTTTTTTGAAATTGTAATCAATAACTGCCAGCACATTTACCGGCTTCAATTCTACTTTGATGATCTCTGTGCTGATGAAAAATTTATCTGATGGCTCAAAGCCCATCCCAAACTTGTATATCGAAGCCAGTTTTTCTCCGCTCTTACCCAGTTTCCCTCCTACCGGATTATAAACATGTATGCCAGCATGTAGTTTTTCTGAAAGATGAAACATTGCACCGGCTTCATAATTCATAGATGTAGCGCTGATGTATCCCGGCACCTTCACCATATAATAATTAAAACGAATGCCAACACTCACTTTACTGCCTAAACTTTTTCCATAACCAATTCCCAATTGCGATTCATTATAATTTTTGAATCCGAAATAATCAGCTTCCAGTCCGAAATTTCCTTTGCTTGTAGGAATAACTAAAGCGATAGTATAATAATTGAGTGCATCCAGCAAAAACCTTCGCTCTCCAAAAATGCCGATGGCCATATTCTTTTGAGAAGCGAGACAAGCTTCGTTGCAGGTAAAGGAAAATGCATCCAGGTGATGCAAACTATAAGCACCCTGACCGACCGCAGGAGAAGATAACCGGTCGCGCGTCTGGCAATAACCGGATAAAGCAAAAATCAACCACAAACTCACAATTCCCTTCTTCATCAAAAGCAAATTATCTACTTCCCTTTGATATTTTAGGAGGAAGATCACATTCTGAATGGTATTTTTACTCCATGATAATTTTAGATGGCAGGGTTGCTTCAAAAGCTATTAAAGAAAAGCTCAGCAATGATGTAAAAGTGCTCGTTTCAAAAGGTGAAAGGCCACCGCATCTTGCTGCGATACTTGTAGGTAAAGATCCTGCCAGTGAATTCTATGTTTCCTCAAAGGTGAAGAGCTGCGAAGAAACAGGATTCAAATCCACATTAGTAAAATATGAAGATGTATCAGAAGATGATCTTATTGAAAAGATTGTTGAATTAAATAAAGATGAAACTGTTGATGGGATATTGGTGCAGTTGCCTTTGCCGCGACACATATCTTCTAAAAATATTATCAGTGCCATTGATCCGGAAAAAGATGTAGATGGATTTCACCCTGTAAATGCAGGTAACCTCATGTTGGGTAATGAATCATATCTTCCGGCAACACCTTATGGCATTATGCTTTTACTGGAACATTATAAATTAGATATCAAAGGAAAACATGCAGTCGTAATTGGAAGAAGCAATATTGTTGGTCGGCCCATTAGTATTTTATTAAGCAATAATACCCATCCGGGAAATGCGACAGTAACGTTAACACATTCTCAAACTGCTGACCTTGGTAAGATTTGTGCAGATGCAGATATAATTGTTGCAGCGATCGGCAAACCCGGTTTTGTAAAAGCACACATGGTAAAAGATGGCGCAATAGTTATTGATGTTGGGATCAATCGCGTTGATGATGATTCTCCAAAAGGATATAAAATAACCGGTGATGTGGATTATGAAAATGTTGCACCAAAGACCAGTTATATCACGCCTGTACCCGGTGGAGTTGGATTAATGACCATTGCTGCATTATTAAAGAACACTTTAAAATCAAGATTATTACGGATATAAATACAATAGAAAAACTTTCGATCGTTACCACGCTTCCGGTGATGGAAGCTTTTTATACGATCCAGGGAGAAGGTTATCACCAGGGTAAAGCCGCTTATTTTATTCGCTTAGGCGGATGTGATGTTGGTTGCGTTTGGTGTGATGTGAAAGAAAGCTGGGATGAATCTGCTCATCCCCGGAAAGAAATAAATGAAATAGTGGAAGAGGCTAAAAAATATCCCGGCCGACTTGCAGTGATCACCGGCGGAGAACCATTGATGCATAATCTTGATCTGTTAACATCAGAGCTGCATAAAGCTGGTTATGCAACCAATATTGAAACATCAGGGTCTTCTCCATTAAGTGGCAATTGGGACTGGATATGTTTATCACCAAAAAAATTCAAAGCTCCTTTGAACGAAGTCGTTGAAGTTGCAGACGAATTAAAAGTGGTAGTATATAATAAAAGTGATTTTCAGTGGGGAGAAAAGTTTGCAGCAATAGTAAAGAAGGATTGTAAATTATATCTTCAGCCTGAATGGAGCAAAGCGAGTGAAGTAACGCCATTGATAGTGGAATATATTAAATCGAATCCGAAATGGGAGTTGTCGCTGCAAATACATAAATATATTGATGTGCCTTAGGTTTCAGGTGTTTCAAGGGTTTAATGGGTTTTAAAATGAGATACTTTATTATAATAATTTTTTTCAGTCTATGCGGAATTTCTGCTTCTGCTCAATGGTATGATCCGGATAAGGTAAATAAAAAAGCAGGTGAAATTTATGGAGAAGCTTTGGCGCAGGCGCAGCAGGATAATTACCCTACAGCTATTAAATTATTACAGCAATCTCTCCAGATAGATCCAAAATTGGTCGATGCATATTTATCTCTTGGTGGAATTTATTCCTCTCAACGAAAATATGATGAGAGTATAAAAATGTATGCAAAGGGTATTGAACTCGATCCTGTTTATTCGAAAGATTATCAGCTTCCTTATTCCATAGCTCTTGCCGGTGCAGGAAATTTTGCCAAGGCATTAGAAGCAGTGAATAATTTTCTTACGAACCCAAAGCTTAATGAAAGAAGCATAAAAGCAGCGGAGTTCAGGAAAAAATGTTATGAATTCGCGATCGATTATGACAAAACGCATCCAGTAAGAAATTATGTTTTCGCTCCATCTAACCTTGGAAATAATGTTAACACAGATCAGCTCGAATATTTTCCATCACTCACTATCGATGGAAAGCAATTAATATTTACAAAGAGAATTGCAGGCAATGAAGATTTTTATGAATCTGATCTTGTGGATGGCAAATGGCAGACAGCAAAAAGATTGCCCGGAAACATTAACAGCACTGCTTATAATGAAGGCGCGCAGAATATTTCACAGGATGGAAAATGGTTAATATTTACGGGTTGTAATTTTCCGGAAGGATTGGGAAGCTGTGATCTTTATATTTCTTATCTCACCAAACAAGGCTGGAGTCAGCCGGAAAATCTTGGTCAGAATGTAAATTCAGAATTCTGGGAATCATCGCCATCTTTATCACCTGATAAAAAAGATCTTTATTTCAGCAGTAATGTCCCGGGTGGATATGGCGGAAAAGATATCTGGGTTTGCCATAGAAATGAAAAAGGAAAATGGGAAGAGCCGGTAAACCTTGGAACAAATGTGAATACCCCGGGAGATGAAAGTTGTCCGTTCATTCATGCCGACAATAATACGATCTACTTTAATTCTACAGGATGGCAGGGATATAGTGAGAAACCAGATCTGTATGTTTCGCGGAAGCAACCTGATGGCAGTTGGAGCAAAGCAGAAAATCTTGGATATCCTGTAAACACTATTGATGATGAAGGATCACTGATCGTTGCTTCCGATGGCAAAACTGCTTATTATGCGAGTGACAGAAGTGATAGCAGGGGTGGATTGGATATTTATACTTTCCAATTAAGAGAAGATCTTCGTCCGTCGAGAACCCTTTGGGTCAAAGGAAGAGTTTTTGATAAAAATACAAAGCAGGGACTTCCATCATCTGTTGATCTTGCCAATTTAAAAACTAAAAAAGTTGAAAGCAGGTTAGTAACAGATGAAGATGGAAATTATTTAGTAACGCTTCCTGTAGGTAATGATTATGCGTTTAACGTTCACCGTAAGGGTTACTTATTTTATTCAGAAAATTTTGATCTTACCGGAAAAGCACCGGATTCAACTTATGAAGTTGATATTCCATTGCAGCCAATAGAAGTGAATGCAAATATTGTTTTGAAGAATGTTTTCTTCGATACAAAAAAGACTGAGCTGAAGCCGGAGTCGATCACTGAATTGGATAATGTGGTAAGATTAATGAATGAAAATCCAACAATAAAAATTCAGATCATCGGACATACAGATAATATTGGTAAACCTGCAGATAATCTAAAACTCTCTACTGGTCGCGCTGTTGCGGTGGTAAATTATTTGTTATTGAAAGGGGTTAAAAATGAAAGACTAAGCTTTAAGGGATTTGGGGATACAAAACCAATAGCTCCTAATACTACAGAGCAGGGGCGGGCACTTAATAGGAGGACTGAGATGTGGGTAATCTCTAAATAATTAAAAATTAAGAATTAAAAATTAAAAATATAATCATTCAGTTTTAATTCTTAATTTTTAATTTTTAATTTTTAATTCCGGTGAGGTTTTCCTCCTCCACCACTCCCCCTTTCCCATTAATTTTATTCATGTCCCTGCTTCATCAGATAGCACTCACATTCATTCCAAACATTGGTGATATCCAGGCTCGGGCATTAGTTAATCATTTTGGAAATGCTGAAGATATTTTCAAAGCAAAAAGAAAAGATCTTGAACGTATAGAAGGAATGGGGATCATTCGCGCTGGTGAAATAAAAAAATTCAATGCATTTTCGAGAATTGAAAAAGAAATTAAATTCATCGGGAAGTACAACATCTCACCAATTTTTATCAATGATCCATCTTACCCAAAAAGACTATTGAATTGTATTGATGCTCCTGTAATGCTTTATTATAAAGGCAATGCAGATCTGAATGCTGAGAAGGTCATCGGGGTTGTTGGAACGAGAAATAATACTGAATATGGAAAGCAACTATGTGAAAAATTCATTGAAGGACTGGCAGGATTGGATATAATTATAATAAGCGGACTTGCATTTGGAATAGACACACTCGCCCATCGCTCAGCAGTTCAAAATAATTTAAAAACTATCGGAGTACTCGCTCACGGACTGGATAAATTGTATCCCTCTCACAATAAATCACTGGCAAAGCAAATGATCAATAATGGCGGACTCCTCACAGATTTTCCAAGTGATACCAATCCCGACCGTCAGAATTTTCCGAAAAGAAACCGGATCGTTGCAGGCATTTGTGATGCAGTAGTTGTTATTGAAACAAGTATCAAAGGTGGATCATTGATCACCGCTGAATTAGCAAATGGATATAACAGAGATGTATTTGTATTTCCGGGAAGAACAACTGATAGGAACAGCGAAGGATGTAATTATCTCGTGAAATCAAATAAGGCTTGTCTGATCACTTCTGTTGATGATGTTATGAAAACTATGAACTGGGAGGATAAAAGATTGCCGGTCAATAAACAAAAGGAATTATTTGTTGAGCTATCTGATAATGAAAAAATAATTGTCGAAATGCTGAAGATCAACGATCAGCATATTGACGAATTAAATATGAGATCAGGGTTTCCCTCGAGTACGATGGCTGCCGTATTACTAAATCTTGAGTTACAGGGAGTAATTTCATCAATGCCAGGAAAGATATACCGGCTTTATTGATGTTCAGCTATTCAAAATGTAAGATATACACGCTTGTATAAAGCTGTAGCGATATTCATTCTGTAAAATCCCATAATTCTGAGAATCCTGATTATTTTTGTGCATGGCCACACTCAATACTGCTTCCAAAAAATTTTATGGTGAAGGTTTAACTTTTGATGATGTGCTGTTAATGCCGGCATTCAGTGAAGTCTTACCCCGTGATGTAGATATCCGGACCCTGTTAACAAAACAAATCTCTTTAAATATCCCTATGCTGTCCGCAGCGATGGATACGGTGACCGAAGCAGCCCTTGCCATTGCCCTCGCCCGTGAGGGAGGAATTGGCATTCTTCATAAAAATATGAGCATTGAATTGCAATCAGCACAGGTTAGAAAAGTAAAAAGAAGTGAAAGCGGACTCATACTCGACCCTGTTACACTTTTGGTTGATGCAACGATCGGCGATGCATTAAGATTAATGAAAGAAAATAAGATCGGGGGGATCCCCATTGTCGATAATGCCGGAAAGCTTGTTGGAATTCTCACCAACCGTGATCTGAGATTCGAAGAAAATTATAAAAGAAAGGTGAGTGAAGTGATGACATCAGAAAATCTCATCACTGCTCCCGAAGGAACGGATCTCAAAAAGGCAAAGAATATTTTAAGTAAACATAAGATTGAAAAACTTCCGGTCGTAAATAAAAGTGGGGTTCTCAAAGGATTGATCACTTACCGGGACATGCTTAAGGTGCACAGTCATCCCCATGCGGCAAAGGATTCTTTTGGAAGATTGCTGGTTGGAGCCGGTGTTGGAATAACTAAAGATACTCTTGATCGCGTTGATGCTTTACAGCGTGTAGGCGTTGACGTTATTTGTCTTGATAGCGCACATGGTCATACGAAAGGTGTTATCCAGGCATTAAAAAATATAAAAAAGAATTTCAAATCCCTCCAGGTAATTGCTGGTAACATTGGAACTGCTGCGGGAGCTAAGGCGCTTGCAGAAGCAGGAGCAGATGCTATCAAGGTGGGAATTGGTCCGGGTTCCATTTGTACTACAAGAATTGTTGCCGGGGCTGGTGTCCCACAGATCACTGCTTTGATGGAAGCTGCATCAGCGGTAAAGGGTAAAGGAATAGGCATAATCGCTGATGGAGGAATTAGATATACCGGGGATATGGTGAAGGCGCTTGCTGCAGGAGCAAGTTGTGTGATGATGGGTGGTGTATTTGCTGGTACAGAGGAAAGTCCGGGTGAGACGATCATTTATGAAGGAAGAAAATTCAAACAATACCGAGGAATGGGATCTTTAGGTGCGATGGCCCAGGGCAGCAGCGACAGGTATTTCCAGGATACAGAAGATGATCTTCAGAAAAAATTTGTTCCTGAGGGTATTGAGGGAAGGGTTGCATATAAAGGATATCTTTCTGAAGTTGTTCATCAATTTACAGGCGGATTAAGGGCAGGAATGGGATATTGTGGCGCAAAGGATATTGAATCATTACAGGAAGCAACATTTGTAAAGATCACGAATGCGGGAATGAGAGAAAGTCACGCGCATGATATCGAAATAACTAAGGAGGCACCGAATTATAGCCGATAAATTTTTCTTCAATTTGAAATTTTACTTCTTACTACTTCTTCTTCCACTTACCTGCTTTAGCCAGGATGAATGCAAAACGCGTATCAGTCTCCTCACCTGCTCTCCCGGTGAAGAACTTTATTCAACTTTCGGTCACAGCGCCCTTCGTGTAACCGACAGCGTTAGTAATTCGGATATTGTTTACAATTATGGCACATTCAATTTTGAAGAGCCCGGTTTTTATACAAAGTTCATCAGGGGAAAACTGCATTATTATCTTTCAATGGAAGATTTCAATGCATTTGTTGAAATGTATCGCGCAGATAACAGGACTGTTACCGAGCAGGAATTAAACCTTAGCTGCACCGAAAAAAAGAAGATCATTGATTTTTTAAAGATCAATATCAGGGAAGAAAACAAATATTATAAATACGATTTTCTCTTTGACAATTGCACCACCCGTTTAAGAGATATATTAGAGAAGAATGCAGACACTACTGTAGTATTTGATTCCTTACTTCAAAAACCTACTTCCTTCCGTGATCTCATTCATGTTTACCTTGATAATAATGATAAGAAATGGGATGAATTAGGGATTGACCTGCTATTGGGAGCAAAGACTGACCGGATAATGAATAACCGGGAAACAATGTTCCTTCCTGATTATTTATTAAAAGGCTTTGACAAAGGATCCATCGGATCAAAAATGGTCGTAAAAGAAAAATCAGATATCATAACAGGTGATATTTCCCCAGAAAGATCTTTCTTTTTTAATAGTCCGCTTTTCATTTTTAGTCTCATTGCATTTGTATATATCCTCCTGACATTTTTCAAAAATCCTGCACTGCAAAGGGTATTGCTTGGCTTAGATGGATTTTTATTTTTTGTAACCGGACTGGCAGGAATTATTATGCTGATCATGTGGTTTGGGACAGAACATGTAATGTGCCGAAACAATTTTAATATTTTATGGGCATGGCCAACACATGTGCTCGCAGCATTCTTTGTAAATAATATCAAAGGAAAATTTCTGCAATATTTTTATGCAACAGCTTTAACAGGAACAGTCATGCTTATCTTGTGGATGTTTATCCCTCAAAATCTCAATCCGGCGATCATTCCCATTCAGCTGATACTGATCGTTAGATCTGCCTCCTATTACTTCAAGCCATCTCATGGATAAGAAGATGTTTTATAAGGATAAAGTGATCAGCTATAGAGTCTTTGGTTCGGGACCGGCAGTTGTTTTATTACATGGATTTGCAGAAGATAAAAATATTTGGAAAACATTTGAATCATTAAGTGAAGAATATCTGTTGATCATTCCTGATATTCCCGGAAGCGGAAATTCAGAACCAATACAGGATCTGAATCTTAAAAAGGGAATGGATGAATTTGCATTAGCTATCAATGCTGTTCTTGAAAATGAAATGATCGGACAATGTTCCATGATCGGTCATAGTATGGGCGGATATATTACGCTTGCATTTGCATCACTTTTCCCTGAGAAGCTCAATTCATTAGGATTATTTCATTCTTCATCTTTCCCGGATACCAATGAAAAAATAGAGACCCGGTTAAAGGCAATAGAATTTATCAGAAGAAATGGAGCTAAGGCATTTTTGAAAAGCTCCATTCCCGGATTGTTTTCGGAAAAATTCAACAATGAACATCCGGATAAAGTTGATCAACAGGTAAAGGCATCTGAATATTTTACAGATGAAGTATTGATCAGTTATTATGAAGCGATGATCCATCGGCCCGACAGATCAGATATTTTACAAAATTTCAGGAAACCGGTTCTTTTTATCATTGGTGAAGAAGACCATGCCATTCCTTTAGAAAGCTCTTTAAAACAATGTCACTTTCCTTCAATTTCAGATATTAATATCCTTTCCGAAGTGGCTCACATGGCCATGATCGAAGCCATTCATCAGTCATTAACAATTGTTAAAACATTTTTGCAAAAGTTTACCAACTTAAAGGCGGTTTAAGGTATCCTGGTCATTGAGCCAGACAGCTTTTTTGACTATTTTCGGGTCTTCTTCTAATAGTTAGCCCTATTGGGATATAAACGATGAAAAAACTACCGTTCCTTATTTTCTTTATATTTTTTACTGTTCCCTTATTTGCCGATCATTTAAAAGGAGGATGGATCTATTATGAATACTTGGGGGTTGGGAGTACAACTAACACCTCTAAATATAAAATAACTGTCAAGCAATACATGAGATGTGATGCATCTGGCGGACAACTGGACGCAGATGTGGCTTTGGGTATTTTTGATGGTGGTACAAATCAGCTTCTTCAAACAAGATTAATCACGATAACACAAACTGAATTTGAAAATAAAAGCAATTTCAGTTGTATCACTAATGCTCCAACGATATGTTACAGGGTTGATCAATATGTTGACATAGTAGATCTTCCTGATAATACAGATGGATATATCTTATCTGTACAAAGATGTTGCAGGGTTTCAGGAATAGTCAATGTGAAAAATTCAAGCACAGTTGGAATAACCTATACGAATAAGATCCCGGGCATCATTAACGGACTATCATACCGTCATAATACCAGTCCGGTTTTTGCCCAAAAGGATACCGTATTAGTTTGTCATAATACACCGTTCACTTTTGATTTTAGCGCTACTGATGCTGATGGTGATTCCCTGAGTTATTCATTTATTGATGGATTTCTTGGAGGAGATCAAACAACTGCGGGAACAAGACCTAATCCTCCTGTAATTCCTCCCCCACCTTATATACCCAATGCAGTATTACCATACAATGCCGGATTTTCTGGTTCATCACCTTTAGGACCAAGTGTATCTATTGATCCATTGAACGGAATTATTTCCGGAATTGCTCCGAATACCACCGGCACCTATGTTGTTGCTGTTGTTGCAAATGAATACCGGGGCGGGATACTGATCGGTACAACAAGGAAGGAGATCCATATCGATGTTGGAAGCTGCCAGTTTGCAGGAGCACAACTTAATCCTATACCGGTTACATGCGACGGTTTTAATGTCACATTTTCAAATGCAGCAAATTCTCCTTTAGATACAAGTTATTACTGGAGCTTTAATGATCCGCGTGCGGGGCCAGACAGCATATCCACCCTACCTAATCCAACGCATCAGTATACTGATACCGGAATTTATAAGGTAAAGCTTGTTGTTAACCGCGGAAGTTTTTGTTCTGATAGTACTACTACACTTGTAAAGGTTTATCCCGGTTTTGCACCAGGATTTACAACAACAGGAATTTGTAAAGGAACACAGATCCAGTTTGGAGATACAACCAGATCAAAATATGGAGTTGTAAATGGATGGTCATGGAATTTCGGTGATCCCAATACGCTTGCTGATACTTCTCATTTACAAAATCCAAAATATACTTATCCCAATCCGGGGACCTATACGGTCACATTGAGTGTTGGAAATTCTAAAGGTTGTTCTTCAAATGTTTCAAGGGATATTGTCATCATAGATAATCCTACGGTCAAGACCACTTTCAAGGATAGTTCCTATTGCGGGAAGGATACGATCACATTGCATGCAACAAGTTCTAATACGGGTACGTATACATGGTCACCGTTAATAAACATTATCAATCCTAATTCTCCCGACCCACAGGTTTTTCCAACAACTGTTACAACTTATCGTGTTGTTATTGATGCAGGTGGATGTACGGGATATGATTCAGTTATTGTCCGTCCGAAAAATGATCTTGCAGCCACAGCAAATGTTTCTGCTCCCAATATTTGTGAAGAAGATACACTAACGTTGACGGGTACCAGTAATCATACTCCTTCACAATTTTTATGGACCCCATCTATTTCAGTTGCGAATGCTGATCAGGCTGTAACAAAAGCGTTTCCAACTTCAACAACTAATTATACTCTGACAGTTACATGGGGACAGCATTGTACAAGTACAGCAACCAAAACAGTTAATGTAACGAAACTTGCAGTACCTAATGCAGGTCCGGATGCTGCAATTTGTCCGGGTGTTGGAGGCACGCAACTAAATGCTTCAGGCGGTAATAATTATTTATGGCGACCGGTTAAGGGATTATCAAATATTAATATTTCTAATCCTGTAGCAAATCCGGATACAACTACAAATTATATTGTTTCTGTTGGAGTAACGGGATGCAGTAAACGAAGAGAAGATACTGTGCTGGTATCTGTGCATTCAGTACCTCCACTTACTATTACTAATGATACTCTCATCTGTTCAATTGATACATTGCAATTACTTGCGAACGGCACCGGAAGCTTTTTCTGGACTCCGAATTATATGATCAGTAATCAGAACAGTCAGAATCCATTGGTTAGTCCGGACCAGCCAACAACCTACACCGTAAGACTAACGGACAATTTCGGATGTACGACTACGAAATCCGTTTTTGTGAATGTAAAACAAAATGTAACGATTGATGCCGGTCCCGATACAACGATTTGCCTTACTGATCAGGTAACATTACAGCCAACCGGAGACGCATTACATTTTATTTGGTCACCTGCAAACCTTTTAAACGATCCAACGGCGAAAAATCCAATTGCCACTCCAACAGCTCCATCAACAACATTCACTGTTATTGGAAATATTGGTAAATGCCAGGGACAATCTTCTGTTGTTGTGAATACGGTTCCTTATCCAATAGTAACGGTTAGTGACAGGGAAATTTGTTTTGGTGATACTGCGCATCTTCTTGCAACAGGTGGAAGTATTTATACATGGTCGCCTGCATTTTATTTGAATGATCCAAATATTCCAAATCCCATTGCAAAACCTGATAAAACAATAAAATATACCGTTTCCGTTCGCGATGTTTTAGGTTGTCCAAAACCTGTAACTGCGACTGCATTAGTAACAGTCGACAAAAAAATAATTGCAGATGCCGGTCCAAGAGATACATCTGTGGTAATCAATCAGCCATTAGTTTTACATGGAACCGGCGGCCAATTTTATTTATGGTCACCGCCAGACGGATTAAGCAATCCTCATATTGCAACACCGGTTGCAACTCCTGACAGCACTATTACTTATGTTTTAACAGCGAGCAATGCTCAGGGCTGTTTCGGAACAGACACCATAACCATCTTTGTTTACAGGGTGAAGCCGGGATTATATGTACCCAATGCATTTTCACCAAATGGTGATGGTGTTAATGATATTTTCAGACCAATAGCAATTGGAATGAAACAAATAAATTTCTTCCGTGTATTTAACCGATGGGGGCAGTTAATATTTGAAACCACAGTTCCAAATGCCGGATGGGATGGGCGATTCAAAGGTCATCCACAGGATGCAGCGATTTATGTTTGGATGGTGGAAGGAGTGGATTATGAGGATAATAAAGTTGCCCAAAAAGGGACGGTGATGTTGGTGAGATAAAAAAAGCCCAGGTTAATCACTCCCGGGCTAAGTTATCAGCAAGCATACAAAAAAGTATTCTAAAACCTTAACTATAAACTAAGTTCTTATCTGACTTTCTTCAGCATAATAATATATCCACAAATATTTTTCTTCTTTACCTTATTTACCTGAACAGGTTTGATCATATGATACTCGGAAAATTTTGGAATGTATGAGTAGCTTATGATATTGTTTGCATCAAATCCCTGTCCGTATTGTTTTTGATAAACTACCTGTCTCTCATCATAATCATACATCCTCAGTTCATACAATTTTGATGACTTATCACCAATAAAAACGAACTGGTACCAACTCCCCTGGTTCAATGGAACGATAACCGGCATCTCAAAATCGCTCTCCATCATCATTGTTGCTTCTTTTACCACCACAAAACCATCTTTTGCAAAGGCAAGCTTCATGCTATCTGCCTGATGCTTAAGGGTTGAATCAAAACAGGGAACCTGACGGATAACATCCTGCGCCTTCACCGTAAGAGAAGTAGAAACAAAAAGGACTAAAATCAAAAGATTTTGAAGACGGTTTTTCATACTGGGGGTTATAAAATATTGGCAATACAAGATTAGCAAAAAAATCATCGTGTTGCAACCGCTAAATTCCACATTCCAACTACAACAGCGGTTCCATTCATTTCTTCACTAATGCTTCATCTATTAAACGTGTTTATACTATTAAAAATTGTGGAATACACTCGATTAATTTCTTGAAAATATACTGTACTTATCCCCATGATGGAGATCGGCAATCAATCAATACATTTTTCAGGTGAAGAGGGGCAGAATAGCTAAATGCTATATGCGAATTTAAGAAGAAAAAATGATCCGAAATCACGACAGTAAAGGATGTTGGGAAAATTTTATGACATCATTAAGCCCGTCTTAACTATCACCATTTTCTTATTGAGTTAAGGAAATCCTAACTTGAACTCCAGCCCTCGTATTAACTGTCGGAGCAGCTGATGATATATAAGGAGTTACCCTCCTTTGATCGAAATAGAGCTTCACATTTATGCGGTTGCTGATGTAGTAATCAACTGTCGGACTGATAGTTATTTCCTTACTTCCGTTTGTAGCAAATGAACTTTGCTGATCTAATCTGCTATTCGAGGTCACATTATCCCTCATCTTGAAATCAAATCTGAAATTGATCTCATTGTCAAGTTTTTTAAGCTTTTTCAAAAAACCTAAAAATCCCGGCATTTTCAATCCTTTCTTCCTAAAGCCAGCACCAATTGTAAATTCAGTTGAACGAACTTCACTCAATTGGAAATCGATAAGGCTCAGACTCAACTGCCTGCTCTTAGCATATTCCACCTTTGCAGTTAACTGGTTGGTAAAGCTTACATCAACTCCGATCAATGGTGCAAATTGTTCCTGGATAGTAATATTCGGGATAAGATAATATGGTATATAGTTTTTCGAAACGGTATCAACGAATGATGGATAACCAAATCTCGAAACGTCCTGGTATAATAATGCAGAAGTAAAGCTGTTCATGCTCAGACTAGCATTATATCCATGAGTAATAGAAACGCTCGTAAATATTTTTTTCAGATTACCGATACTTGTCAATCCATTATAAGTGATCTTCCAGTTAGGCTTTGGAATAATTGATCTGAATGGATTGGATTTCAAATTTGGATTAGATTGTTTTATCAATCCAACTTTCTCCGGATCCTGTCCGGTATACGCCGCAATGAATGCAGGAACCAATACATCAACAGCATATCTTCCATATCCTATCTGGTAACCATCACTTGTTGTAGCACCAGTATTATATGGATTCAGCTTTCCTAATCTTGATGATAATATTTTCCGGTAATCCTGGAATTTTATAAAGGTTGCCGAGATCCTGTTTGGATCATATTTTTCGAATAATGTTTTATAAGCGATATAGCTCACATTGAATCCACCACCTGCATAAGGACTCAAATGCGCGAAATGATTTCCGGTTCCTGTTGTATCCTTGAATAATTCAGAATAATTCTTGGTAAATGATTTATCAACGTTCACATCAATATTCAGATCCCTGAATGGTTCAAGCTGTGCACTGATCGTTGTCTTCTGATCATATGTTTGCCTGAACAGATCACTGAACAAAGAATCCTTGCTGATCAATCCTTTTGCAGCTGCACGATTTAACCAGTTAGAATCGGGCTGACGGCCAAGGATAAAATCAAATCCCGGAGCCATGCTGTTGAAATTTTGTCCAACGAATTGCGTGCTATCTGTATATCCCGGCAATCTTGTATTGCTGATCGCACTCAATGTAATATTGACCGACTTGATACTGGTGATCAACTTTCCAAAGATCCTTCCAAGCGTTCCAACATTTGGCAATGCATTCGGATCCTTGATCTTTGCCTTGTGACTGGTATCAGCAGGCTGACGGGGCTGATCGATCGCTCGCAATAATTTTGATTTATTATAAAGCTTCGTGAAATCAAGTTGAAGGTTTGCTTCTTCCTGCTGACCATTCTCCAGGAAGTTTCCAAGGTTAACTGCAAGTCGGGATGCGCCGATCCATCTGTATGAAGCACCATATCTTAATCTTATAGTGGTCCAGTCTGTTAAAGGAAACTTCGAAGTAGGAACATTATAAGAGAAATTGACATTCTGCGTGAAGATGGTGTTTCGTCCGCCTTTCCAGAAATTCCTTTTTACAGTATCTCTCTTGGCTTTTGTATCCAGTCTTCCATAAGGTTCATCAACTCTTGCATTGTTCAAAGCAGTATAATCAATGTTCAAGGAATGTGTAAGATCCCATCTTAGAATATAACTCCTGTCGAACGTAAAGAACTTATCATACGTTTCAGGAATAGTATATTTATTCTCTCCTACACTTCTAGGTTTGATCGCACCAAACTGCCTGAATATATCGGCTTTAAAACTCAATTGAGATGGAACCGGATTGATATTAAAATCCTTTATCAGATCAAACCAATGCGTTTTTGATTTGAATAATTTTTTGAACGGTTCAAAATATTTTGGCTTCGGATTAAAATTATATCCTAATCCGCCGCGATGCTTTTCAACATCATTATGTTCTATCAACGGGCTATGCGCTTCTGCTTTTGTATAAGAATAGCTCAGATCAAAATTGGAAATGTCATAGATCTTTGGCTTTTTATTATTGGTCTTATTCTTTCTGACATTTGTAAAGTTGATCGTCTTAATAGAAGTATAATCAACAGCAACATTTCTTATTGAATCCTTTTGTGATTTACCCTGAGAATTTTTCAGTTTTTCTTTCAAAGGAATATCAAGGTCATAAGGATCATATTGCGGAGTACTTACCGTTTGTGAATAACTACCATAAAAAGGAATGGACAATCCGGCTTTCTTAGGAAATAATTTTCCTAATTCAAGATTTGCAGCTGCATCGAATTGAACAAAATTATCCTTATAACGTTCCCCTACTCTTTGCTCAAGCGTTCCAAATCCATTGGTATGTGTATTTGCTGAGAAAGACATTGTTCCAAGATCTGCAAGCGTTATATCTACGCGACCGAGTGCAGCCCATCCGCCATTTTCATCAAGGGATGATAATCTTAATTCATTGAACCAAAGTTCACCACACGCAGATGTTGCATTGGTGTTCTCAACACCTAATAATATTCCATGCACTTCTCCAAGATTCGGATTACCAATTACTGAGTATTTATGACCATTAGCCTGAAGTTGTGAAAAGATCTGATTTACCTGCGCACTGGAAAGATTTCTTTGATTCTTTATCTGTGTTAATAATTGAAGATCTACATCCAGACTATTACTTGGTGTCCATAAAGTATCATTATAACCCTGTGTATCCGGATTGGTTCCTGCTGTTAATGGTGTTAGCTTCAATGGTATCCTGATCTCATAATAATTACTTACGAAATCACTACCCATTCTGATCACCGCAGTAAGATCATTATCATTCAATACTGTTCCCTGCTTTTTCTCCGCATGAATATACATTTGAAGCTTACGGAACTGGCGAAGATCGCGGTTACCGAAAGTTTGAAATACTCCGCGTGCATCTTTCTTTATAAGGTTGCAGAACTGCAATGACATTGCCTGTTCATTTTGCAGAAGATTAACTCCATCATTACTTAATGTTTGTACCCTTTCAATTTCTGAAGGCGTACGGTATGGAAGCGGTGTACGTTTATCATTCTCTTCAATATTAACTGCACCAACATTGAAATCAGTTAATGATGGTGTTGCAGAATATAATCCTGTAGTATCGATCTTATACTGGAATTTCCTCCAGATATTTCTAACAAGATCAAGCTTACCAAATCTTACAACAACACTATCAGAAAAATCTGTCAGGAACATCCTGATAAATCTTATTGATTTGAAATCCGGAATATTTCCAATCTTACGGTCATAAGAATTTATTGGAATTCTGAATTGGTACCATGTTTCATTTCTTGTACTTCCATCAACCAGCTTAACAGCAACAACTTTTTTATCTACTATTTCCAGCACAGTGGGATCCGAAGCTTGGAATTCACGTGACTTGAAGTCGCGGCC
>JADMIO010921726.1_pt1 | contig 117190 bp, 103 predicted proteins | sample 8958161 | NCBI WGS metagenome assembly JADMIO01 (sample SAMN16585339, study PRJNA669376) | soil metagenome | isolation source: Crop rotation soil | place: USA: Cullars Rotation, Alabama | collected 2011
CGCGACAACTTGTCCACGTGGAATTCTAAGCTTAGGATCCCAATGTGCTGGAAAGTTCGGGATCGAGACGGCGCAAAATGACATTGACGCCATCCTCTCCGGCCCCGAGTTGCGGCAGTATGCAAAGGCGCCGGAGCACGCCTATGACGCCGCGCTTCGGACTCAAGTCCTCGGCTTTGCCCGCAAGGAACACTCCGATGAAATCGCCCGCGGACTGACATGGCTAAGGTGCGCCGCAGCACGGTCAGAGGCCATTGCTTCCGTTCTGGACAGATGTTGATCGGGAGGGGGCAGCGAATCACCCGTTCCGATTTTGCCTCGCTTGAACCGCGGTGAGTCATCGGCCCTTGGCGCGTTGAGAATTGCTCACAGGATACATGTGATTCGCGTGCGGTTTCGCACCGATTTGCGGGCCCGATCGCATGGCGGGCTTGCCTGCAACGGCACTATTCTTAGTGGCAAAGAACCGAACAGCGGTAGCGGTGTTCCAATGCACGCCGGGAGAACAGAAGCCGGAGCATGGCTCGGAGTTCTGATCGCGATCTTGTTCGTCAACTCGGCGTTGGCGGAGGTGATCGAAGTCCTGCCTGACGGAACGACGGTCACGTATTCGGGACCGTCAGCAACTCCGGATTCCGCCGCGCGGCTCAATAGTTTGCGAAGAGTCACACGATCCGCCTCCGCCCGTCCGGCTGCCATTCCGGCAACACTCCGTTCAGCCGCCAGCCGCCACGCTCTTGGGGATGCGCTCGTCGGCGCGGTCGCGTGGCAGGAATCCCATTGGCGGCAAGGCGCACTTTCCGGCAAGGGCGCGCGTGGCATCATGCAACTGATGCCGGCGACGGCGGAGAGCCTGGGCGTGAACGCCGGCAATGCGGACAGCAATGCCGATGGGGGCGCCGCTTACCTCCAACAACTACTTCAACGCTTCGATGGCGACATCCCGCGCGCCCTTGCCGCCTACAACGCCGGACCGGCCGCAGTCATTCGCTACGGCGGCGTCCCGCCATATCCAGAAACGCAAAAATACGTGGCCGCGGTCCTCGACCGGCTCGCCGATATCAGCCTCAACCAGACTCCCGGAGGTTCGCGATGAGACGCGCCTTGCTGCCGCCGACGCTTGCACTTGTTTCCGTTTCTCCCGCCCCAGCGCAGACAGCGGCCGATCCTGCCGGTTCTTCGCCCTTGGTTGCGGCATTGGATTGGATCCAGGGCACCTTGCAGGGCCATGTCGCCACCAGCGCCGCCGTGATCGCCGTTGCTGTTGTGGGTTTCATGATGCTGACGGGGCGCATCGAGTGGCGGCGCGGCGTGGTAGTGGTGGTCGGCTGTTTCGTAATTTTTGGCGCCGCAGCCATCGTGGCCGGCATCCGCTCGCTGGCTGAAGGGCTGCACTGACGCATGTCGCGGCTCGTGCAAGACCCGATTTTCAGCGCGCTTACGCGGCCCCAGATCATAGCCGGCGTCACCTACACCTATGCGGTCTGCAACCTGATCGTCACGCTCGAAATCTTTCTGCTGACGCGTTCGTTCTGGGCGTTCGCCTTTGCCGGAGCGGCACACATCGCCGGTTACCTCGGCTGCCTGCGCGAGCCGCGCTTCTTCGATCTCTGGATAAATCGCCTCCGCCATTGCCCGCGCGTGAAGAACCACTGGTTCTGGCAGGCCAACACGTACCGGCCATGAGCGCTTCGTTTCTCGGCAGCCGCGCGGCACGAGTGCTGGCTCCGAAGGAGGCGGCGATCGGCGATCGCCTGCCCTACCTCGGCCATCTGGACGCAGAGACGCTGATCATGCGCGACGGTCGGCTGATGCAGACCATTCATCTGCGCGGCTTTCCATTCGAAACTGCATCGGACGAGGAGTTGAATTACCGCAAATCGGTGCGCGAGGTGCTGTTGCGCGGCGCGGCAAGCTCGCGGCTCGCACTCTACCATCACGTCGTCCGCAGGAAGGTGACGCCGCAAACCGCGGCGGCGCCAAAGAACGCGTTTTGCCGGCAACTCGATACCGCATGGAAGGATCGGCTGAACAGCCGCAGTCTCTATCAGAACGACATCTTCCTCACCCTGCTTCGGCGGCCGCTGCAGGGCGGCGCAGGGCTTCTGGAGCGTCTTTTCAAGCGCCCCGGCCGCTCGTCCGAAACCCTGGAACGGGAGCTGCGGCAATTGCATTCGCTTCGCGAGACATTCGTGTCCGCGCTCGCGCCCTACGATCCGCGCACCCATTCGTCGTATGACCGCGGGGGCGGCAAATGTTCGGAGCCTGCCGAATTCCTCTCGCTGCTTCTGAACGGCATCGCATCCCCCGTGCTTCTTCCAACCGGCGAACTTTCCGGGGTGCTGGGCGCTCGCCGATTGCATTTCGGCTTCGATACCTTGGAGCTCGCGGCGTTCGCCGCGCAGCCTGCCGCCTTCGGCGCCATGGTTTCGCTGAAGGAATATCCCTTCCGCACGGTGCCGGGCATGCTGGATGGCGTGCTGCGCCTGCCATTCGAAATGGTGCTGACGGAGACCTTCGCCTTCGTCGACCACCCGGCCGCGCTGAACCGGATGAATCTCGCGCTGCGCCGACTGCGCGCCGCAGACGACGATGCGGTCAGCCTGCGCCGGGAGCTCACCGTCGCAAAGGACGACGTGGCCGCCGGCCGCGCGGCCTATGGCGAACATCACCTTTCCATTCTGGCGAAGGCGCCATCGTTGGTAGAGCTCGATGCCGCAGTCGCCGACGTGCAGTCGGCGCTGGCCGAAACGGGGGCCATCGCCGTGCGCGAGGATGTGAACCTCGAACCCGCATTTTGGGCGCAGTTTCCCGGCAACCTGGATTTCGGGGCGCGCAAGGCGCTGATCTCAGCCGCTAATTTCTCAAGTCTCGCCAGTTTCCACAATCATCCAGCGGGTCAGGCCCGCGGCACGCAGTGGGGCGGCGCTATTACGGTCCTTGAGACCACCTCCTTCGGACCCTACTACTTCAACTTCCATTCCGGCGATCTCGGCAATTTCACGGTCATCGGTCCGAGCGGCTCGGGCAAGACGGCGCTGCTCGCCTTCCTGCTGGCGCAAGCCGAGCGGCATGAGCCGCGCGTCGCGTATTTCGACAAGGATCGCGGTGCGGAAAGCTTCATCCGTGCCCTGAACGGCCGCTACGATGTGATCGCGCCGGGCGAGCCCACCGGCTTCAATCCGCTGGCTCTGCCTGACAGCGGCGATACGCGCGCCTTTCTTTCCGAATGGATTGCCGAACTCCTTTCCCATGGCGGCCGTGCGCTCACGGCGGAAGACCGCGCCATCATTGCCGATGCGCTGGACGCGAATTTCACACAGGCCCCGAGCCATCGCCGCCTGCATTTCCTGCGCGAACTGTTTCGCGGCGTGCGGAGGCCGAGCGCCGACGATCTGGCGGCACGACTTGCGCCCTGGTGCGAAGACGGCGAGTACGCCTGGCTGTTCGACAATCCGCTCGACCGGCTCGATCTCGGCAACCGTATCGTCGGGTTCGACATGACGCGGCTCCTCGATTCCCGCAGCACGCGCACGCCCACGATGATGTACCTGTTCCACCGCATCGAACAGCGGCTGGACGGCACGCCCGCCATCATCGTGGTGGATGAAGGCTGGAAGGCGCTCGACGACGACGTGTTCGTGCGCCGGATCAAGGACTGGGAAAAAACCATCCGCAAGCGCAACGGCATTGTCGGGTTTTGCACGCAGAACGCGTCGGACGCGCTGGAAAGCCGGATCGCGGGGGCGATTATCGAGCAATCCGCGACGCAGATTTTCTTCCCCAATCCGAAAGCGCGCGCGGGCGATTACATCGACGGGTTCGGCCTCAGCGAGCATGAGTTCGAACTGGTTCGCACCTTGCCGGACACATCGCACTGCTTTCTTGTCAAGCAGCCCGACCACAGCGTAGTGGCCCGACTCGATCTCGCAGGCATGAGCGAGCTGAAGGTGCTGGCCGGCACCGAGCGCAGCGTGCGCAGGCTGGACGCCTTGCGGGCCCGCCGCGGCGACGACCCTAGCGTGTGGCTCGATGTCTTTCTCCACGAGGAAGAAAGGCATGCGGCATGAGCGTCTGCATCACACCTTCCGATATGGGCGCCATCCGCGCGGTGCTCGCGACAGTGGATTGCAACACGCGCGATTTCGCCCGCCTTGGCTACGCTTCGCTGACCTCGGCGCACTCGCCATTCCAGCTCGCGCTGACCGCGCTGCTGACGATCTACATCATGGTGCTGGGTTACCGGCTGATGTTCGGCGGCGATCTTCGCCTGTCCGACAGTCCGGGCATTGCGCTGAAGATCGGCGCCATTCTTGCGCTGGTCACCAACTGGAGCGTGTTTCAGACCCTGGTCTTCGATGTGGCATCGGGCGCGCCAGTGGAAATCGCGGCCGTGATTGCGGCCCCGATGCAGAATCGATCGGAGCTTGCGCAGAACCCGATCGACGGTTTGCAATCGGCCTACGATCAGCTGACCAGCGCGGCGAGCGCGTTCGTCAAATCCGCAACGGCGGCCGAGCAACCGAATGCGGAATCCACAGTAACCGCTGCCGCCACACCGAGTCGTACAGCGGACGCGGGCGAGATGCTGCAAACCGCAGCGAACGTGGTCTTCATCGCAAGCACCGGACTGATCGCCATGGCGACCGTCGCCATCGGCGTGCTGACGGCCATTGGGCCGCTGTTCGTGGCGCTATTTCTGTTCCTGGAGACACGCGGATTATTCGCCGGATGGCTGCGCGCGTTGGGCGCCGCGGCCTTCGCGCTGCTCAGCACCTGGACTCTTTCCGTTTTGATGCTCGATGCGCTCGATCCCTGGCTTGCGGAATTGGCGCAGCAGGCAACCAGCGGCCAAATGGCTGTGCAGACCGCAATGACCACGGCCTCTATCGTGTTCGTCTTCACAGCGAGTGAGGTGGGTTTGATCGTTGTCGGCGGCATCGTGGCGCTGGGTTTCCGGCTCGCGCCGCGCGCCGTTGGGAATCTGGCGCAAAAAAGCGTGATAGAAGCACCCGTCAGCAGCAGCGCGCCGCCGACGCTTCTATCGCGGCCTGCCCGATTGGCCGAACAGCTATACCGGTTGCCGTCGGCGGCTGCCCTCGCTTCCGGGACATCGGCAGCTGCGCGCGCGGTCGCAGCCGGTCGCGCGTCCGCTGCTGCCGCGTATCCTGGATCAGAACCGGCGCGACACAGCGATTGGTATCGTCGGCCGACCGTTAGCAGAACGCCGCCGCGCGGAGCGGGCCCATGAGGCAGGTCTTCCGCCTCATGCTTGCGGCTGCGGCGCTCATCGGCTGGGCAGGGCATGCGCACAGCGCCCTGATACCGAGGCCCGGCCCCGGCGATCCGCGCATCCATGTGGTGCCCTACGATCCCACGCAGGTGATCGAACTCGATGCCGTGCTCGGCTACGAATTGCTCATCGAATTCGCCCCCGACGAGCACATCGAGAACGTCGCCATCGGCGATTCCATCGGCTGGCAGGTGACCCCCAACCGCAAGGCGAATCTGCTGTTCCTCAAGCCCATGGACAAAGTGCCATCCACCAACATGACAGTGATCACGGACGCCCGCCGCTACAGCTTCGAGCTCACGGCGCGGCCGCGGAATGCGGTGCGGGATTCCAGATCCGTCATCTACTCGCTGCAATTCGACTATCCCCTTTCGCCGGCCAAGGTTGCCGACAAGCCGGCCGAACCGGTCGCGCCAACACCCCCCAGGGTGGTGAACCAGGCCTATAGCTACGAGGGCTCCAGCAAGACTTTGCCGCTGCGAATCTTCGACGATGGCCGCTCCACCTATTTCCAGTTTCGCGAAGGCGATGCCTATCCGGCAATCTTTGCGATCGAGGCGGACAACAACACGGAAGCCGTGGTGAATTCATCCGCGCGCGGTGGTTATGTGGTGGTGGACCGCCTCGCACGCGGGTTCGTGCTGCGGCATGGCAATGAGGTGACGCGCATCTACAATGACGGCTTCGGCGAGACTGTGCCGGGGCCGCAGAGCCCAAAACCGCGCCAAGCGCAATCCAGCAGCTGGTTTCACCTGTGACGCGCGCGTCCTCCCAACAACCGAGGAGCGCGGTGTTCGAGCGGCCGTATCTGCCGCGCGTGGCGCAACGCGGCTCGCCGTGGAATTTCGGGCTGGGAATTGCCGGCGCCTGCGGACTGGGGCTGATGACCTTCTTCTCGATGAGCGGGGGACAATCGGCGTATTCCACGCCGGTGGCGAAAGCGAAACCGGTGCGGATGGCGCAAACCGCGCCGCTGCCGCAAGTGTCGACCCCGCCACCAGCGCCGGTTTTCACCGGCCGCAACACCGCGCCCGCGGATCCTTCGAACCCGCCGTTGCGCTGGCGCGCGCCGGCGATGATCGTCGATTTCAGCGCCGCTGCAACGGGCGCGCCCGCAAGCGTCGTCGCCTCCGGTCCCACGACGGATGACGGCAAGCTCTCGGCCGAGGAACGTTTCTCAGCCCGCGTCAGCAACAGCCAGGTAGAAACCGCGCGTGCCGCGCATTTGCGCGATCTGTCGTATGTCGCGCCGCAAGGCACCATCGTCCCAGCCGTGCTGGAAACGGCGATCGATTCCGACCTGCCCGGTTTTGCCCGCGCCGTGATCAGCCGGGATGTGCACGGCTTCGACGGCACGCGCGTGCTGGTCCCGCGCGGCTCAAAGCTGATCGGCCAGTACCGCAGCGGCATGGCGCAGGGGCAAAGCCGCGCCTTTGTGGTGTGGTCGCGGATTCTGACGCCGGACGGGGTCTCCATTGACGTGGGTTCGCCGAGCACCGATGAACTCGGCCGTGGCGGGCTGGAAGGCGAGACCGACAGCCATTTCTTCCAGCGCTTCGGCAGCGCGATCCTGCTCTCTGTGATGTCGGCTGGGCTCACGGCCCTGGCCAACGGGGCCTCCGACAACAGCACTGTGGTGGTAACGTCACCGGATCAGGCGAACCAGGTCGCCGGCATCGCGCTGCAAAAGCAGATCGACATTCCAGTGACGGTGCGCGTACCGCAAGGCACGCCGCTGCAAGTATTCATCACCCGCGATCTTGACTTCTCCGGCCAGACGCCGGTCGCGCTCGCCCCGACGGCAACAGCATCGCCGGTCAATCCCGCGCCAGGCGCAACACCAGCCCAAGCGCTCGCCGCGAGCGCCCAACCTGTCCCGCCCAGGCCGTGAGCGGCATCTATCTGCAAACCTATCTCGCGCCGTTCGAGCCGTGGCTCGCGCGCCCGGACGTGACCGACGTGCTCGTCAACCGCCCCGCCGAACTGTGGATCGAAGAATGTGGCGGTGCGATGACCTGCGTGTCTGCGCCGGAGATTACGGAAATCGCACTGCTGCGCCTCGCGCGGCAGATCGCAGCGGCCAGCCACCAGGGCGTCAATCGCGAGCAGCCGCTGCTCTCCGCGACCTTGCCGAACGGCGCGCGCGTGCAGATCATCGCTCCCCCGGCTACCCGCGCGGGCCTCGCGCTCGCCATCCGCAAACACACGATTTCCAATCTTTCGCTCGACGATCTCGCGGCTTCGGGCGTTTTCGCGGGAACGCGGCGCGAGAACTCCACTCGTCGATGGCGCGCCGAGAGCGAACTTGGCGCCCTGCTCGAACGCGGCGACATCGGCACCTTTCTCAAAGCCGCCGTGCACCACAAGAAGACCATCGCGATCAGCGGCGGCACGTCCACGGGCAAGACCACGCTGCTGAACGCGCTGGTGCACGAGATCCCGCGCGCTGAGCGCCTGATCGTCATCGAGGACGCGCCGGAAATCCGCCTCCAGCATCCCAATGCGGTCGGCCTGATCGCCACGCGCGGCGACCAGGGCGAGGCTCGCGTCGATGCCGACGACCTTTTGCGCGCAGCCCTGCGAATGCGGCCGGACCGTATCCTGCTCGGCGAATTGCGCGGGAGCGAGGCATTCGCGTTTCTGCGCGCCGTAAACAGCGGACATCCCGGCTCGATCACCACAGTGCATGCGGACTCGCCGGACGGCGCGCTCGAGCAGATCGCGCTGCTCGCCATGACCTCCGGGCTCGAGCTCGGCTGGACGAAAATCCAGACCTACGTGCGCGGCGTCATCGACATCGTGGTGCAGCTCGAACGCCGTAACGGCGAGCGCCGCGTGACGGATGTCCAATTCCTCTCCGCAACCCGCAACAGTGTTCACGCAGACGCCGCGGCATAGCGTTCAGTTCAGTTCAGCTCAGCTCAACGACTTCCGCATGCAAGGTTCGGGCAGCAATTTGGACGTGGCAAAGGGGTTACGTGCAAATGCCCACTTTTCGCGCCACTTCACAGAATCCCGCGGTGCGGTCCGGCATCCTGATTTTCGCGGTCCAGCTTGACGCGGCTTCGCAGCCGGCTTCTGCGGTAGCTCGGCAATTCTTCGGGAATCAGCCGCCACACCACGCCAACAAACAGCGCCCAAAGCAGCGTCGCGCAAAAATGCGATGACACGAAATAGATGTGGGTGCTCATCGGCGCGTAGGGATCGATCCAGGACGAACGGAAGCCGAGCGCGACGACCGTCACGGCCTGCGCGACGATGAGCAATGTGTAGCGCCGCATTCCCCCTAGCGCGCCCACAAGAGCCCCGCCGACGGCGGGGATTGGCCCCAGGAGACTTGCGTAGATCGAGACGACAAACAACAGCACGGCCGGTCACCGGAAACGACGATCGCATGTTTGGTTCGATTGCCTTACCGCGGGGTTAAGGGTGCGAGCCTGCGCACGCGGCCGCTTCGCCGCGGCCGAGTACCGACGAGGCGGCCGCAAATCTTTGCCCTATGCGCCGGGAATGCGAAGGCCGCGGGCCGCTACCTGCAACGCGGAGGTCTCCGCCGACTGGCCGGCGAAGGCCTTACGCGCATCCCGATACGCCGCGGCGGCGGCAAGCGGATCTCCCAATACCATGCGGGCGCGCATCAACCGGACCCAGCCTTCCTCGTTGCGGGGATTTTCTTTCAGCTCGCCAGCAAGCCGTTCCACCATGCCGCGGATCATTGTCTGACGATCGTTGTCGGACATACCGCGGGCGGCAGCAATCTGATCCGCCGTGGGGCCCGGCGCAGCACTCGCGGTTGCCTTGGCGGGCGCCGAGGTTTGCGCCGTCTGCGCGGGTATCGCGATATTCACATTGTAGTGGCGCGCCGTGCGCTCGATCACGCCGCGAACCTGCGCCGCCCAAGGCGCATCCTGGGGTGCGTTTTTCAAGAGCGCGGTCCAATCGGCGATGGCGCCGGCATGATCGCCCTGCTCATCCTTGAACGCAGCGAGGAAGTAACGGGCGCGGGGATCGTTCGCATCGGCGGCTATGGCGCGGCGGAAGGCCGCGAGCGCCGCCGGCGTCACCTGGCCGCCGGCGGCCTGCGTCAAAGCCTCCCCCTCGGCGGAAAGATAATCGGCGTTCTTCGGATCCAGTGCGGCTGCGCGGGCATAGGCGGTTGCGGCATCGGCGGGGCGGCGGGTCTGCATGTAAGACCAGCCGAGCATGCGCCAGCCTTCCGGGTCGCCCGGATGCTGCCGCATCTTGGCTTCAAGTTGACCGATCAGCGTGGCGATATCGGCGATCGCATGCGGATTGGCTTGCGGTTGCGGTTGCGCCTCGCTCGCGACCGGATCGGAAGTAACGCTCGGCACGGTCGGACTTCCGAACGTGGCGTACAGCCCCGTTGCCGCGATGGCGAGCACAGATGTGACGCCCAGCGCGAGCCATGGCAGCGCAGCCTTTGGCAGCGGTCGCGAAGCAGATTGCTCCAGCCGCCCTTCTGTGAGTAGACGGCGCTTGATCTCAGCGCGCAAACCGTCCGCCTCTTCGCTGCGCACTGCGCCGCCAGCCACCTGGGCATCGATCTCCGCGAGCTGCCCCTTCAGCACCTCGAGATCATCCGGCCGCGTACGCGAGTCATGGCGGCGCACCAGCGGAATGGTCAGCGCGCTCGCCGTCACCGCGATCATCAGGGTCATTACCACCCAGAGAATCACGCCGAATCTCCCGAATGCAGCATCGCCGAAACGCGCGTTTCTTCTTCCGCGGAAAGCGGCGTATCCGCTTGCGGCTTGCGGCGCATGAGGTACAGCGCCGCGCCCCCGCCGCCTGCGGCCAGGACAAGCAGGGGTCCAAGCCACAGCAGCAGGGTTTCGGGGCGGAACGGCGGCTTCAGCAGGACGTAGCTGCCGTAGCGCTTCACGATAAACGCCCTTGCCTGTTCGTCCGTGTCGCCCTTGAGCAGCCGCTCGCGCAGCAGCACACGCAAATCGTGCGCCAGGTCCGCATCGGAATCGTCGATGGTCTGGTTCTGGCAGACGACGCAGCGCAGCTCCTGGCTGATGGCGCGGGCGCGCGCCTCGAGATTGGGATCGGCAAGCTGCTCGTTTGGCAACACCGCGCGCGCGCTACCCGCGGTCATCAGTACCGCTAATAATGCCAACGCGAGCCGCCTCTTCACGACTGCGCCCTCAGGCGCTCCATGAGCGGCTTGATGGTGCCGGTCCAGTCTTCCGGCGCGATGGGGCCGATATGCTTGTAGCGCACCGTGCCGCGGCCATCGACGATGAAGGTTTCCGGCACGCCGGTGATGCCGAGATCGATCCCGGTGCGCCCGCTGCGGTCATTGCCGGCCCGCAGATACGGGTCGCCGTTCGCCGCGAGATAGCGAGCGCCATCCGACGCGTTGTCCTTCCAGTCGAGGCCGTCGATGGGTACGCCTTCGCGTTTCAACTGCAGCAGCATGGGATGCTCAACGCGGCAGGAGACGCACCACGAGGCAAACACATTCAGCAAACGCGGCTGCCCCCGGAATTGCCTTGACGACAGGCCAGCATCGTGCGGGCGTACGGCAGGCAATGAAAACGCCGGCAGCGGCTTGCCGATCAGCACCGAAGGCAGCTTGGAGGGATCGCGGTTCAGACCGATCGCGAAGGTAAGAACCATGCCTGCGAACAGCGCCACCGGCAAAATGAACAACAGCCGCTTCATGCCGCAACCGGTTGCACGACGGTGCGAACCGCGGGCGCGGCGAAACCCACGCGCAGGCGGCGGTCGGCGAGCGACAGCATGCCGCCGAACGCCATCAGGAACGCGCCCGCCCATATCCAGTCCACCAGGGGATGATCCCACATGCGCACCACGATGCTGCCGTCGGGACTGGGATCCCCCACCGAGACATAGGTGTTGCCGAGAACCCCGACGCCGATGCCGGCTTGCGTCGTCTGTGTCTGGCTTACCGGATAAAAGCGACGCTGGGAGATGAGCGTACGTTCACCGGTGCGGCCCACCACTTTGAAGCGCGCTTCCGTTGATTGATAGTTTGGACCTTGCGCCGGCAGGACGCTTTCGAGCGTGATCTGCTGCCCCGCCAGCTCTGCCGTCTGGCCGGGCGACATGTTCAGCACCTTGTCCGTCTGGAACGCAGTGATCGCGGTGATGCCCAGCGCGGTGACTCCAAGCCCTGCATGCGCCAGCACGAACCCATATGTGGCGAGCGGCGTCGTGCGCACGAATCGCCGCCAGTCGCCGCCGCTCGCCAGTTTCCAACGTCGTGCGAGCACGGCCACTGCGCCCGCGACGAGGAACACACCCAGCGCCAAACCGCCGGCCGTCAATACGAAGCTTGTCCCGATTGCCATGATGGCCACGACCAGCGCAGATCCTGCGATCAACAGCGGTGCGCCAAGGCGTGCGATCACTTCCCGCCAGGAATTGCGTTTCCAGTTCAGCATCGGGCCAAAGCTGACCAGGATCAGCAGCGGCACAAAAATGGGCACAAAGGTCATACGGTAGTACGGCGGCCCCACCGAGACCGGCGCGCCTTTCACCAGATCGACAAATACCGGATAGAAGGTGCCGAGGAACACAGCGGCGGTTGCTGCAAGCAGGAACACGTTGTTCAGCGTGATGCCGCCTTCGCGCGAGAGCGGGGCAAACAGCGCGCCGGTGCGCATAGCGGGCGCGCGCCAGGCGAATAGCGCCAGCCCCGATCCCGTCAGCGCGCCAATGATCGCCAGAATATACACGCCGCGTTTCGCATCGAGAGCAAAGGCATGCACGCTGGTCAATAGTCCGGAGCGCACCAGGAAGGTGCCGATCAGGCTCAGGGAGAAGGTGATGATGGCGAGCAGGATCGTCCAACTGACCAGCGCGCCGCGCTTTTCCAGCACCAACGATGAATGCAGGAGTGCCGTGCCCAGCAGCCACGGCATGAGCGAAGCGTTCTCCACCGGGTCCCAGAACCACCAGCCGCCCCAGCCGAGCGTGTAATAGGCCCAGGCGCTGCCGCCGGCGATCCCCAGCGTCAGGCAAATCCATGAGGCGAGCACCCAAGGCCGCACCCATCGCGCCCACGCCGCGTCCACCCGGCCCTCGATCAATGCGGCAATGGCAAAGGCAAAGGCCGCGGAGAATCCGACATAGCCGAGGTACAGCATGGGCGGGTGGAACACGAGGCCTGGGTCTTGCAGCAGCGGGTTGAGTTCGTTGCCGTCCGCCGGCGCCGGGTACAGACGCAGGAAAGGATTGGAGGTCAGCAGCGAAAAGCCGAGGAAGGCCGCACCGATCAGCGCCTGCACCGCCAGCACCCGGGCCTGCAAAGTCTCGCGCAGAGAATGGCCGAAATAGGCCACCGAGGCGCCCTGCACAGCCAGGATCAGCACCCACAGCACCATCGAGCCTTCATGGTTGCCCCAGGTCGCGCCGAATCTGTAGATCGCGGGCTGGGCGCTGTTGCTGTGCTGGGCGACCAGCGCCACCGAGAAGTCGTTCAGCAGAAACGATGCCGCCAGGGCCAGAAAGACCGTCCCAACAAAAAGCAATTGCATCCAGGCGCCCGCGCGCGCCAGTGCCATGAGCGCCGGATCGCGGCGGTGTGCGCCCACAAACCCCGCCAGCATCTGCACAAGCGCGATCAAAAATGCCAGAATAAGCGCGAGTTGCCCGATTTCTGCGATCATCGTCCGGAATTCGCCCGTGGAACTGCGGACTCTACAGTCGGCCAAGACCATGCGGAATAGTGAAAAGAGACGCAGAGACACCGGACGGCGTCAGGGTCGGCGCGGAACTTGTGCCGAGAGAGCTGGGGAAAATGCCGGAAGCGTTCAAAGTCGCCATTGTGGGTTCGGGACCGGCCGGGCTGAGCGCCGCCGTTCGTGCTGCCGTCTGCCGCGTGCCCCATGTGGTGCTCGAAAAGACGGATCACCTGTCGGACACAATTTTCCGCTATCAACTCGGCAAGCTCATCATGGCCACGCCGGCCAAGCTGCCGATGCGCGATGGACACCTGAGTTTCAGCGAAGGCCGGCGGGAATACATCCTCGACAGCTGGCAAGCCTATGCAAGCCAGTCGGGCATCAATGTCCGCTACAATGCCGATGTGAAGGCCATTGAGGGCGCGAAAGGCGATTTCGTCCTCGCCCTGGCTACCGGCGAAACCATCCGCGCCGAAACCGTGGTGCTTGCCATCGGAACGCAAGGAAACCCGAATGTCCTCCGCTGCAAGATCGCGGGGTCTCCGAGGGTGCAGTATCAGCTCGACGACCCGGGCGCCTATATCGACGAGCACATCTTTGTCGTGGGCGCGGGAGATGCCGGTATCGAAAACGCGCTGGGGCTCGCTGCCGACCCGGCACAGGGCAACGCCGTTTATGTCGTGAACCGCAGTGCGGACTTCGCGCGTGCCAAGGAGGCCAACGTCAAGGCGCTAATGGACGCCCGTGACGCAGGGCGCATAACCATTCTCAACGAGACCAAGCCCGCTTCGGTCGAGCCCGGTTGGATCACACTCGAGATGCCGGACGGGGAATCGCGTCTGCGCTGCGACCGGGTGATCGGGCGCCTCGGCTCGCTGCCGCCGCGCGATTTCGTCGAGCGGCTCGGGATCCGCTTCGCCAGCGACTCGAAAGACGCCTTTCCGTCCCTTTCACGGACTTTCGAAACCTCCGTGCCCGGAATTTACGTGATCGGCGCGCTGGCCGGTTATCCGCTCATCAAGCACTGCATCAATCAGGGCTACGACGCCATCGAATATATCCGTGGCAACAAACCAGACCCCATCGACCTGCCGCTGCTGAGGGACCGCCTGAAAGGCCTGCCGGGCGGTCGCGATGTGGACGGCTGGATCGACTTTTTGCGCGACAGCATCGAGATTCTGCACGGACTTTCGCCACTGCAAATGCGCGAGTTCCTGCTGGACTGCAGCGTGCGCGCCTTCCGGCGGGACGACGTCATTTTCAAGCGCAATGCCATCGGTTCATCGCTGTTCGGCATTGCATCCGGCCCGGTGCTGGTCGAAATCGATCCGAACGACCGTTCCAAGACGGTGCCGATCGACACGGGCTCGATTTTCGGCGAGGTGGGCCTCATCTCCGGCCGCCGCCGCGGCTCGACCGTGCGGGCCGGCGCCGACTGCATCGTTGTGGAAGTGCCCCGCAACACCGCCCTCAAGCTGATGGCGTCTGTCAAGGAGGCGCGCGACACGGTGAACCGCATCACTACCGAAAGACTGCTGCTGCAGATCTTCGGTTCGGGACTCGCGGCGGAAGATATTTCCGAGGTGACTGCGACCGCACAGGTACTGGAGGTCAAGCCGGGACAGGCGGTCGTCAGCGAAGGCGAGGATAGTTACGATATCTACACGATCCGCCGCGGCAGCATGACGGTGGAGAAGCAGATCGGCGGCAAGCCGGTCTTCCTGAGCTATCTGCCGGCCGGTTCCTATTTCGGCGAGATGTCGCTGATCGATGGCGGACGGAGAACCGCAACGGTCCGCGCCACCATCCGTTCCGATGTCGTGCGGCTTGAGGGCGAAGCCTTCCGCCGCCTTATGACGCGCAAACCCGGTCTGCTCCGGAAGCTCGAAACCGAAATGGGTGCGCGCCGAAAGCTCAACGCGTTCATCGAGGGTAAGAAAAAAAGTTTCAGTGGCGCCATCGACCTGTACAGCCAGGCCGCGCAGTTCCTCGTGCGAGAGGGTATAGGAGAGGCCACGGATGCGCTGCTGATCGACGAGACGCTGTGCATCGGCTGCGACAATTGTGAGAAGGCCTGCGCGGAGATCCACAATGGCCTTTCGCGGCTGAACCGTGAAGCGGGGCACACCTTCGCCCATCTGCACGTCCCGACCTCATGCCGTCACTGTGAACACCCCTATTGCATGACGGATTGCCCGCCAAACGCCATTCATCGCGGTCCCGACGGCGAGGTGTTTATCGACGACACCTGCATCGGTTGCGGCAATTGCATGCGGTATTGCCCTTATGGCGTGATCCGGATGGATTCGGTGCCGCCCAGGAAGCCTGGGCTGCTCACCTGGTTATTGTTCGGCGCAGGACCAGGCCCCGGCGAGCCGGACAAGAAGTGGCGGGAGAAGCACGAAACGGGCGGCAGCCACCCCAAAGTGGCGGTGAAATGCGACATGTGTACGGGCCAGGACGGCGGGCCGGCCTGCGTGCGCGCCTGCCCCACCGGCGCTGCCATTCGGGTCTCGCCGGAAGAGTACCTTCAGGCCTCGCTCGCCAGATGGGGACATCGCTAAGCCGTGGCGATGCGGGGGGATTACGGCACAACGCTGGCGGATGCGCGCCATGAAAGCTTCCTACGCTATGCGCACTTTCGGTGGCTGAAAGTCGCAGTCGTTGCATCTGTCGCGGCAGCAGCCGCTTTCGTGATGTTGACCGCCCGCCCGAACTACGACCTTTCCCACAATGGCAGCACCTGGTTCGGCTACACGACGGGTACCGTGGGTGCCTTGCTGATGCTCTGGCTGACGGCCCTCGGCATCCGCAAGCGCGCCATTACGCGAGGCCATTGGTCGCTCAAGGCCTGGGTATCCGCCCACGTATACCTGGGGCTGTCGCTGATCGTCGTCGTGACGCTGCACACCGGATTCCAGTTCGCCTGGAATGTGCACACGCTGGCATACGCCCTGATGCTGGGGGTGATCGTAACGGGCATTGTCGGTGTCTTTGCCTATGCGTACCTGCCGCGCTGGCTGAGCGACAATCGCGCCGAGCTGACGCAGGAGCAGATGACCGAGACGATCCGTGCGCTCGATGCGCGGCTGCATGAGGCCGCGCTACCGCTCGATCCGCCATATGCAGAGCTCGTCAGCCTTTCGCTGCAGTATACCGTGATCGATGGCGGGTTTTTCCAGCGGCTTACCGGGTATTATGGCAATTGCGGGACCTTGCGCGCCATCGCCAGGCTCGATCGCCTCGAAAGCCGCAACGCCCTGCCGGCCGACCCAAGCCAGCGCACGGTCTTGGCGCATGTCGCGAGCTTGCTAAAGCAGAAGCGCGACTCACTGCTGCGAATGCGCCGCTACATCCGTGTCCGCTCGCTGCTGGAGCTTTGGTTGTTCGTCCACGTGCCGCTGACCTTTGCCATGCTCGCGGCGGTGGCGGCCCACATCGTCAGCGTCTTCTTCTATTGGTAAACGCATATGAGCTTCACCCTGCGCCGGATTTCGCGCCGTGCCGGCGGAGGACCGGACATCGTCCGCGAGCGTCCGCTTGCCGCAACCGAGCCCATGATCGGGCGCGGCGCCGATTGCGATATCCTGCTCAACGACCTTGCGGTGGCGCTTCATCATGCACGTCTGCGGGAAAGCGGCAGTGGACGCGTTCTGGTTGAAGCTGTTGGCCCTGCGGGGGTCGATATTGACAGCGCCTTCACCCGTCGGAGCGATGTTACTGTCGCGGACCATCCTCGCATCGTGATCGGCAGCCATCTGCTGGAGTTGAGCACCGGTGGCGCGGGCGAAACGATTGTAACGGTCTCGCGCATGGCTGTGGCGGAAGGCGTCGCGGCCGCCGATCTTCGCAGCGTGTTTTCGCTTGCGGGCGCAGTGAACAAGCGCCGCGCCTCCTATGCGCTTCTCGCAACAGTGCTGCTGCTATGCCTTGCCTGGCCGGTCTACGCCTTTCTGCACGTGCGATCCGGCGCCACACTCGCGAAAAGACATCCGGATAAGCAGTGGTCGAGCGGTCCCCTATCGCGCGGGCATGCCTTCCTCGAGAACAACTGCAATGCCTGCCACCGGCGTGCTTTTGTTTCCGTGCGCGATTCCGCGTGCCTTGCCTGTCACCGGGCGGGCTTGAAGCACAACGCTGCTATGGCGCTGGCCGCGAGCATCCGGGCACAGAACGGCCCGTTCGCCGCCGAACCCGCGCGCGATCATGCGCCCTTCCAGCGCCTGCTGCGTGCAAAGCCCGGCTACAGTGATATTGGTTACAAGATCGGCGTGGCGCTGGCGGTGCTTTTCAATCATCCCCGGAACCGCTGTGCCAGTTGTCACATCGAGCATGTCGGTGCCAAAGGCCAGCGCGCGCGACCGGACCGGCCGGCGCTACCCTCCTCCGCGCAAGTGAAGGTGGGTTGCACCGAGTGCCATGACGGCATGGCCCAGCGTTTGCCCGATACCAGGCTCGGCGACGCGCCGAGTTGGGCGCGTCACCCGGAATTCCGGCCGTTCGTCACTGTCTCCCCCGGGCCGACCGTGCAACTTGCGCGCATACCCCACACGCGCCCGCTGTCCGATCGCACCGGCCTCTTCTTCTCGCACCGGCAGCACCTGGCGAAGGATGGCGGAGTTACCCGCATGGCTCAGCGGCTGGATCCAGCTATGGGATACGGCAAACCGCTCGAATGCGCGAACTGCCATCGCGCCCATGGGGAAGGGTTCGTGCCGGTTGAGATGAAGCGGGATTGTTCGGCCTGCCATTCGCTGGCGTACTTGCCGAAGAGTGGCGGCGTCCTCATGCTGCCGCATGGTAAGCCCAGTGAAGTCGTGGCCGCGCTGGAAAATTTCTATGCCGAGGGCGGCCCGGCGATTCGAAACACACGCGGCATCTTCGGCCTGCCCCCGTCTGCCGCAAAGGCCACTCCGGTCGCCCAGGGCGCGCCGCTGAATCCGTCCCTGGCGGTCGAGCGGGGCGTCCGTGCCGCCTTCTCCAAAGGCGGTGCCTGCTATGGCTGCCACACCGTTCTGCCGCCGCGCAATCCCGCCTCGCTCCTCTACCGTATCGCGCCTGTCAACCTGATTCAGCGCTACCTGCCGAGCGGCGATTTCGATCACAGCATTCGCGAGCACAAGCAGGACGCGCAGGGGCGGCCGATCTGCACCCGATGCCACAGGGCCGAAACTTCGCAATACTCGACCGATCTGCTGGTGCCGCCCATTTCGAGTTGCCGGACCTGCCACGGCCGGCCGGCACCGCTTACCGCAACACCGGCAGGCGCGAACTGCTCGGAATGTCACGCCTATCACCGGCCCGGCACTTCGGCCCGGCTGCGCTCCGCGGACAGCCTGACGTTCTGAGAAATCCGGGATAAGGTGGCATGGGGCGTACACATCTCCACCGATGTTCCGATGAGATAGGGGCATGCTGACCATCGCGCACATCACAGACCTGCACATCACGTCTCCAGATGACCGGGAGAACCATGTGCGGCACGAAGCACGGTTGCTGCAGGCGATCGAGGCCGTTCATGCGCTGAAGCCGAGGCCCATGGCGATCGTCGCGAGCGGCGATCTGGTCCATCGCGGCGAGCCGGAGGAATACGAGGAACTCAAGCGCATACTCGGGAACTCGCAGATTCCAATCCATCTGGGGATCGGAAACCACGACCGTCGCGGCGCGTTTCGCAGCGCGTTTCCCGACACGCCCGTGGATGAGAACGGGTTCGTTCAATACGCCACCGAGATCGGCGGCCTGCGCGTGGTAATGACGGACTCTCTGGAGGAAGGCCAGAACCGCGGGTCGTATTGCGAGAAGCGCGCAGCCTGGCTGCGGCGAATTCTGGACGATGCGCCGGATACGCCCACGGTCGTTGCGATTCATCACCCACCGGTGCGCAGCGGGATTCAATGGATGGAAGAGCCCGCGCCTGATGACGATTGGGTTGTGCGGTTTCGCGAAGCGCTAAGCGGACGGCGGCAGGTTGCCGGCATTATCTGCGGTCACCTGCATCGCGCGTTTCATGCATCTTTCGCCGGACATATCGTCTCCGTGTCAGCCGCCACCGCCATCGAACTGACGCTTGACTTGACAGAGATCGACCGCAACAGGCCCGACGGCCGGGAGCTGCTCCGGGAGGAACCTCCCGGCTTCTCGGTCCTGCTATGGGATCTGGGCCAATTGACGACGCATGTCTGCATGGCCGGCGATTTTCCGCCGGCCGTCTACTTCAATGCGCCCTTAGGGGAATATTAGAAGGGAACCTGCTTCGGGGAGCGGGAAGAGGAAGCGAATTCACCCCTGTAACGCGTGTTGGGCCGATTCGCCAATTCTGCTGCTAACGCCGCCAACCCCGACCCATAATGGCGTGCCAAATGGCGAGCACGATCACCGCGCCGATAATGGCGATGAACATCGAGGTCAGATTAAACCGCATCGGATCGTGATGGCCGAGCTTTGTGAAGATGGCGCCGCCCACGAAGGCGCCGACGACCCCAAGCGCAATGTCGAGAAGGCAGCCGGAGCCGCGCCCGCTCACCGCCTTGCTGGCGATGAACCGGTGATCAGGCCAAAAAATATCCAGCCGAGAATGGACATCGGGTTATCCTTCCTCCGATTCGGTGAGGAGCCAGGGCGCGAGTCATGGCACAAAAGCGGTTCGCGGGCCATTGAGCGAACGCAACGGATTGCGCCATCTGTGGCACGTGCTCGGGCCCGGTCTCATCACTGGCGCGGCCGACGACGATCCCAGCGGCATCGCCACCTACAGCCAGGCCGGCGCACAATTCGGCTATGCGCTCACCTGGACGATGGTTCTGACGCTGCCGTTCATGGCGGCGATCCAGATCATCAGCGCCGCCATCGGCTGGGCCAGCGGCGAGGGCCTTTCCTCCGCCATCGGCAAGCGGCTGCCGCGACCCGTTCTGCTGGCGCTGGTGGCGCTGCTGGTGATTGCCAACACCGCCAACATCACCGCCGATCTGGCCGCCATGGGCGAGGCGCTGCAGCTCGTCGTCGGGGGACCGGCGGTTCTCTATGCCGTTGTGTTCGGCGTGGTGTGCCTCGGGGCGGAAGTGCTGATCCCGTATCACACCTACGCCGGCTATCTGAAGCTGCTGACCTTCGTGCTGTTCGTCTACGTGGCGGCGGCGTTCAGCGTGCACGTACCCTGGCTCACGGTGCTGCACGACACGCTGCTGCCGAGCTTCACGCCCAACCGCGATGCGCTGCTCACCATCGTGGCGGTGTTCGGCACCACCATCAGCCCGTATCTGTTCTTCTGGCAGGCCGCGCAGGAAGCCGAGGAATCGCGGTTGAGCTACCGCCACCGGACAAAAGCCGCGTTGAGCCCGGCTGCCTTCCGCCACATCTCGGTCGATACCTGGTCGGGCATGACGGTCTCGAACCTGGTCGCGTTTTTTATCATCGTGACCACCGCCACGACATTGCACGCACACGGCGTGCGCAACATCGACACCGCAGCGCAGGCGGCCGAGGCGCTCAAGCCCATCGCCGGCGTCTTCACTTTCGCGCTGTTCTCGGCCGGCATCATCGGAACGGGCCTGCTGGCGGTGCCGGTGCTGGCGGGTTCCGCCGCCTACGGTCTGGCGGAGGCGTTTCGCATCCGCGGCAGCCTGGAGATGCCGGCGAGCCGCGCTATCGGCTTTTACGCCATCGTCACCGCCGCCACCTGCGCCGGTGCGGCGCTCACGCTGACGAAGATCGATCCCATCACCATGCTGTTCTGGACGGCGGTGATCAACGGCGTCATCGCGGTGCCGATCATGTTCGCCATGATGGTCGCGGTTTCCGGCAAGCACGAGAAGCTGAAGCTGCAGCGCTGGCTGAAGGCGCTGGGTTGGCTCGCCGCCACCCTGATGACCCTCGCCGTCGGACTGCTCGTGTGGTCGGAGTTGGCGCGCTAGCGCGGCGGCCACCGGCGGACACGAATGCAAGAGACGTTTCCGCGGCGAACTTCCGAAATGGAATACCTGTCACCGGAGTAGTATTCCCCGCCGCTATGACCCACACGATGTCGAGGCCGTCGACCGCCATTCGCCGTCCGTCTTCGCGCTCTTCGGCTTCGACATCTATAATGGCCGGGTCTCGCCGTCTGGAGGGGAGATATGGCCGCGCGGAGGACGAAACGCCGCCCAAGCACGTGGTCGATATTTCGCTGAGAACAACGCACATTCCCCGGCTCGGCGCCGCGGTGACGTTCAAGGTGCGAGAAGGCTCGCAAACGCTGGCCACCGTCGAAATCGGACAGGCCGGTTTTCGATAGAGGCCCCGCAGCGGCAAATCCTTCAAACGCATCCGCTGGCCGCCGCTGTTCGCAAAACTCGACTCGATGTGATCCTGTCTATTCGCCACCGCGCGCGCAAAAAGGCGTACGAAATCAACCGCGAAAATAAATCCGTTCCCCAGCGGCGAAACGGCCTTAAACTCGCACGCATGACGAGCGCCGTTCTTTCGAATTGCGAACACCATTCTGCACCGGCTGCGCGAGACGCTGCAGCCACACGTGCGCGCGCATTGTGTGGAATCTCTCAGTTCGAATGCGCTCCGCATCGGCGAACCGCAACATCTTGTGCGGTGGGGAACGGAAGAGGGGAACCCCCTCCCGACTTTTTCGAAAAAACAAAACGAACAATTGCGCTGCTCCAAATTCGTCACGGCCGGGACCAGGGCCGGCCACGACGGCACAGTGGTCGGCGGGGCACCCCCTCGGATTTTCGAAGGTTCGAATGGGAACTCTGGAGGGCGATCTCCGCCTGCGGGGGGGGGAGGGGTGTGCGATTCCGTGAAAACAACTGCGCCCTATGTTGTAGCTGGACCGAAAGGTATCGCAAAATGTTGAGGCCGCCTGCATTCCACTTTTACGGCCATGGCGGTCACGCTGCGGTCGGACGTAGCAGGCCGCTAGTCCATCGTGACCACGACTTTGCCGTGCGCCTTGCGGTCCATCAGCAGGCGGATGGCCTCGCCCGCGCGGGCGAGCGGAATGCGCGCGGAGATGTGTGGCTTGAGTTTGCCGGCCGCGATCATGGCGAGAAGCTTGTGCAACGACTCCTGGGCATGTCTTGGATCGCGGGCGACCGAGGCGCCCCAGAACACGCCGACAATCTGGCAGCCTTTCAGCAAAGTGAGATTGATTGGGATTTTGGGGATGTTGCCGGCTGCAAAGCCGATCACCAGATAGCGGCCGTTCCAGTTCATCGCGCGCAAGGCGGGTTCGGCGTAATCGTCACCCACAGGATCGTAGATCACGTCCGCGCCCGCGCCGCTGGTCAGCCGCTTGATCTCCTCCGACAGCGCTTTCTGCTGGTCGCGCGACAGCGGCACAGGCGGGTAGATGAAGCCGTCCGCCGCTCCCCGCGATTTCGCCAGATCGACTTTCTGTTGCGACGACGCGCCCGCAATCACCCGGGCGCCCAAGGCTCTGCCGATCTCAACCGCGGCGAGTCCCACGCCGCCCGCCGCGCCGAGCACGACGAGGGTCTCGCCCGGCTTAAGATTGGCGCGGTCGGTGAGCGCGTGCCACGATGTGCCATAAGTGACGATGAACGCGGCCGCCACATCGAACGGCACATTCTCGGGCACGATGAGGCAGCGGCCCGCATCCGCCAGCACTTCCTCCGCAAAGCCGCCACTGCCGATGGATACCGCCACGCGGTCGCCAATTTTCACATTGGTGACATCGTCGCCCACTGTCTTCACCACGCCCGAGACTTCGCCACCGGGCGCGAACGGCAGCGGCGGCTTGAACTGGTATTTGTCCTGGATCAGCAGCACGTCCGGAAAGTTCACGCCGCAGGCCTTTACCGAAATCAGCACCTGTCCGCTGCCGGCCTGCGGGCCCGGCATCTCGCGCAATTCCAGCTCCTCCGGAGGCCCGTAATGCGTGCAGAGCATCGCTTTCATGAAATCCTCGCTGACAAATGCCCTCGGCGAAAGCTTAGGGGAGTGCGGAGATCGCGCAAGTCATTCGAGCGGGCTTCGCTGCGGGTTGAGCTAAGAGCGGGCCGCAGGCGGATGAAACAGCGCCGCAATACGTCTATGCCAGTAGAGCAAAAACGCTGTCAGAAAGGCGTGTGCCATGAGGACAAACATTTTGGTGCTGAGCCTGGTGGCGGCCTTCGCAACGCCTTCCGCGCCTGCGCAGCCGGCGCCTTCACCTGCTGCGCCGCGCGCCTGCCTGGAATTCGGCGAGATCTACAACTGGGACGCGCTCGACAACCGCACGCTCATCGTCGAGGACAATCTGCACCGCAAGTTCCGCGTCTCGCTACTCGCCTATTGTCCGAACCTTACCTTCAAGGAGCGGGTGGGCTTCCGCTCGCCGGGCGCCATGCGGCTCACCTGCCTGTCGCCGGGCGATTCCGTGATCGTGAACAATTTGGGCGCGGGTTTCCAGCGCTGTCCCATCAAGTCCATCGAGGCCTACACGCCGGCGATGCAGAAGGCCGATGAGGCTGCGGCAGCCGCGAAGCGTCGATAGCACGAGCCGTCTGCCGGAAATGTAACGATTGGGACCGGTGGCGCCGGGCGCGCCACGCGAATAGGATTATGGCGAAGCACCGTGGGGCCGAAGGTGCAGCGGTTCCTCAAGGCGATACAGGAGCGGAAGGTCGATCGCGTGGCGGCCGCCTATGGCGTGGCCGCCTGGATTCTGGTGCAGGCTGCGTCTATCGGGCTGCCGACTTTCGGCGCGCCGGTTTGGGTGATGAAAGTCATCATCGTGGCGGTGCTGGTGGGGTTTCCGCTGGCGCTCTGGATTGCGTGGCACGTGACGGCGCCGGCACAAGGCACGGCGGACGAGGCAAATGTCTCCCTGCGGCGCACGGACATGGCACTGCTCGGGGTACTGGCTGTCCTGGTTTTGCTGGTCGGCGCGCAATTTGCCTATCAGCTTGGCGCCTTCCACAGTAGTGGCCAGACGAGCCAGGCCAGGAGCTCCGGACCGCCGCTTTCAACGAAAGCCGAAGCTGCGCCACCGCCGAACTCCGTGGCCGTCTTGCCTTTCCTTAATCTGAGCGGCGATCCGAAGAAGGAGTTCTTCAGCGACGGCATTTCCGAGGAATTGCTGAACGATCTTGCGAATGCGCCGAAATTGCGGGTGGCGGCGCGCACCTCCTGCTTCGCCTTCAAGGGCAAGAACGAGGACATCCGCAAGATTGCTCAAGCGCTGAACGTGCGCGCCATTCTGGAAGGCAGCGTCCGCGAAGACGGGCAGCACATCCGCATCACCGCCCAGCTGATCAACGCCAGCGACGGCTTTCATCTCTGGTCGAAAACCTATGACCGCGATCTCAGCAACATCCTGCAGGTGCAGGACGAGATTGCGCAGGCAATTACCGCCGCGCTCACGCATAGACTGGGCGGCGGCCCGTCTGCTGTGCCGAGGCGGAGCCGTCCCGCCATCGATCCGGACGCTTATCGCGACTACCTCAAGGCGCAGGCGCTCTCGGCATTGAAAACCGACGAAGGCGACGCGAAGGCTGTGCAGCTGTTGAAAGAAGTAACGGCGCGCGAGCCGCATTTCGCGCCGGCATACGCCGCTCTTGGCCGCACCTACGCGCATATGGCGAGTTTTCACAATGAACGGCCAAATCTGCTCACTTCCGCAAAGGTTGCGCTTCAGCAGGCGCTTAAGCTCGATCCCCGGAACCTTGAGGCCCTCTCGACCGATTTGAACTTGGCCACCTCCGACTGGAATTGGACCGCCGCGGCAAACGACTTGGCCAAACTGCAAGCCATAAATCCGCACAACGTATACACGTTGCGGGGGCTTCAATTTTATTACGGCACACTCGGATTCCCCGGGCAGCAAGCCGCAGCGCTGCAGGAAATAACACGCCTCGATCCGTTGTCCTTTGTCGATCTGAATAACCTCGCCTCCGTCTATCTGGACCGCACGCAATATCCGGAAGCGGCGGCGGCGGCTTCGGACGCCCTGACGCTCAAGCCGAACCGGCCGCTGGCCCTCTACAGTCTCTGCTGGGCCAAAGCCGGAATGGGGGACCTGGAGAAAGCGCACGCTCTTTCACGTCAACTCGCGAGCATCAATGAACCGGCCGCTGCCGATGCCTGTTTGTTGCGCGTCGCTCTGGCGACTGGAGATATCCGCGAGGCCCATCGGCTTGCGGACGCTGTTGCGAGGGCGTTTCCGGCTTTCTTCTTTGGGGAAGCCGATATCGGATACTTCTACGCTCTGGTAAGGGAATATCCCGAGGCACTGCTCTGGCTCCGCCGGGCCTACGCCCATCGGGATCCAAACCTGTTTTCGTTGGCCTATTCGCCCACGACCCCCCCTGACCTGGTTAAGACCTCAGGGTGGAAAACCTTGATGTCCCGTCCCGAGGCGCGCGCATGGCAGAAGGCGCACGATCGACTGGCAATGACATTTGCCCGAAACTAGCCCGCAAGGTTCTCTCTTGCCGTGCGCTTCTCATGCCGGCCTGATATAGTGTAGTTCTTTCTAGGAGGGGGAAATCATGTCCGAGACTCGCCGTCAGATTTTCAAGAAGTCAGTTTTTTCGGCGTTTGGGCTCATCACAATGTCTGCTCTCACCGCCTGCACACCTGAGGGACAACATTCATTTTGGAGGTCCGGCACACAGTTTAGTTCAGATCCTTGGGCACCCATCGCCGGGAAGGCCACAGATGGTAAATGGTATATATTTGCGTTGAATTCGATAAGTACCGGCACGCAAAACTATACGTACACTGTATATCAATCGCTTGAAGGCCCACCATCCAGCCCGGCTCACGTAAAGTTCGATGTAAATGACTGGTTCAATGATTTGAAAACGCGAAAGAAGCTGGTGCCGGCGATGTCGCCTTTCACGATCGACAGCACAACCTACACTCCCAATAATGGCACCGTCGTCGCAAATCCGCTTCACAACGATGCGGTGCAGATAGACGCAAGATGGAATGAGATCGGAAAACAATAGGACGAGTTCCCTTGTCGGTGAGCGAGACGGTTTTCGTCCTAAAGGCCTCCAAGTTCTGTAACTTGCGTTGCGCCTACTGCTATGAGCATCGCGAACTGCATGTGCGTGACGTCATGTCGGCCGAAACGCTGGCTGCGCTGTTCGCGGGCGTGGATGCGTTCGGCGATTATCTCCGCGGGCGCGGCCTGACGCCAACCTTCTCCTTTGTCTGGCATGGCGGCGAGCCGCTGCTGCTGCCGCCCGCGTATTACCGGCGCATTGCTGAGATACAGCGATCGACCATCCGGTGTTACCCGTACCGAAATAGCGTGCAGACGAATCTGTTCGGCTTCAACCGAGCCAGCCTCGAATATGCGCTGGCGTCCGATTGGGAGCTCGGCGTCTCCATCGATTTCGCCGACGGCATTCGCCGCAATGCCGGCGGCAGAGACTCGAATGCCAGAGTCATTGCCGCGGCGGAAGCGTTGCACGCCGACGGAGGCCGGTTCGGAGTTATCTCGGTGCTTGGCGCGCACAACCGGCAGGCGCTACCGAACGCTTATGACTGGGTGGCGGAGTTCGCCGATGGCTGGCGCATCCTGCCGGTGTTCGAGGGCGGCCCCGATGAAGCCATAAGCGACTTGCGCCTGCGGCCGGACGAGATTGCGGAGGTGTTTGCCGGACTGTTTCGCAAGCGGGCGAATTCCGAACGCCACCTGCCTATCGCCCCACTGGACGCTTACACGAAGGCTGCCGTGCTTCGCATTGCCGGCCGGCCTGGCGCAACGGATATGGAACGCGCGCTGCTCGACAATATCTTTGTCGTCAATGTGAACGGTGACGTGTTTACGCGGCCGTTCGCCTATGAGGCGGGCCGCTGTCTCGGCAACATCGGCCGGCATTCCATGCGGGAGATCGTGGAAAATGGCGTGTACAGGAGCTGCCAGCAATCCATCGTGCGGCGGAAGCAGGACAACTGCACCGCTTGCGATTTCCGCGGCTATTGCGATTCCTCGCCCATGCACGAGCATGGCAGCATCGTGCTGGATGGCGGACGGCAGCGTTGTGGCGTGCCGCGCCGCGCGATGGCCGCCGTCTACGCAGAGCTGACGGATGCCGGCGTGGACGCGGCGGTGGTGGGCGAATGGGTGCGGGAATGGCTAGCGCGTCCGCGCGCCGTGGTGGCGTAGAGCCTCCCAAGCTTAGGTCGGTAGAGGCAATGCCTCCAGTTCGGCGTTGGTCAGGGCCGGTGCGGCACGGCGCTCGCCCACAATGACGCCGCGGGTGTTGAGTACGGGAACCCGCACCAGATCACGCGCTGCCCGGTCATCCCCCAGCAGCCCCAGTTTGTCGAGTACGGCGGCGATCGCGGTTTCCGCGGCGCGACCGGCGCCATCGTCGATTTTGAGCGCGATACCCAATCCGGCTTCCGGCACGATTCCGGCATAGTAGGCTTCGGCGCCGGCTTTGGTCACCACCCTTCCGTCGCAGGCGCGCATCAGGACGGTGTCGCTGCGACCTGTCCCGGCCACCAGTTCTGGATACGCGATCATCGCCCGCACGATCCGGCGGGCGGCACTGGCACGAGGCGCTGACAGCGTGCTCGAGTCCGCGAGCTTTGCCAGCGCGCGGGCAAAAGCTGCCAGCGGCAGCAGGAAATTGGGCGCGGTGCATCCATCGATGCCCCACGGCAACTCCGGCGAAACTCCGGCCAGTTCCCCCAGCGTTTGTACCACTGCCTGCTGCACGGGATGGTCGTGCCGTTCGTACCCTTCCGTCGCGATGTTCCAATGACGGCCGACGGTCAGGAAACCGGTGTGCTTGCCGGAGCAGTTGTTGTGGATGCGGGTGGGACGATAGCCGTGCCGCACCATGTCGACCCACACCGGTTCGTAGCGCACCGGATGCGGCCCGCAGGCAAGATCGGCTTCGCTGCAACCGATGTGCTTCAGCCAGGCCGCCACACGGCTCGTGTGCATCGGCTCGCCGGAATGGGACGCACAAGCCAGCGCAATCTCTTCGTCGCCGAGTTGAAAGGCATCCGCCGCGCCGGATTCAAGCAGCGGCAGGGCCTGGATGGGTTTCAGCGATGAGCGTGGATAGACTGCCCGCCCGATGTCGCCGAGCGCGAACATGATGCCGCCGTCGGCATGCGCGACCGCAAGCGCGCCGCGATGCACGCTTTCGACAGAGTTCCCACGCGTGACTTCCACCAGAATCGGATTGGCCATGCATGCTTATAGCAGCCGCACCGTATTTCCGGCTTCTGTTTTTGCGCATCGCCGGTATAGTCGCTGGCTCATGACCACGCCCGCCGTTTGTATTTCCCATCTCACCAAGGTCTATCGCCGCGGTACCGTCGCGGTGGATGACCTCTCCATGACGATCGCGCCGGGAGATTTCTTCGGCTTTCTCGGGCCCAATGGCGCGGGGAAATCCACCACAATCCATTGCATGACAGGCATTGCAAAGCCTACGTCCGGCAAAATCGAAATCTTCGGCGTGGATGCGGTGAAGGATTATCGCGAGGCGCGCCGGCTTATCGGCCTGAGTCCGCAGGAATTCAATGTCGACACCTTCGCCAAGGTGACGCAGATCATCGACTGGATGGGCGGCTATTTCGGGATGCGTGCGGCCGAGCGCAAGGCACGTACCGAGATGCTGATCGAACGCTTCGACCTCGTGCCCCACGTGAAAAAGCAGTTCCGTGAGCTGTCCGGCGGGCTGAAGCGGCGGGTCATCCTCGCCCGTGCCCTCATTCACGATCCCAAACTGCTGATTCTGGACGAGCCGACCGCCGGCGTGGACGTGGAACTGCGCCGGGATCTGTGGCGCTATCTTCAGGAACTGAATCGCGACGGCAAAACCATTCTGCTGACCTCCCACTATCTGGAGGAAATTGAGCGGCTTTGCCGCACGATCGCGATCGTCAATGACGGGAAGATCGTGCGGGAAGGACCCAAGGCGGAATTTCTGACTGCCGGCGACCTGGAAGCGGTCTATCTCGCAGCGACAGGCGCCGAACCAGACCATATCGCAGCTGGTGCCGCATGAGTTCGATCGACAATATCGCCGAGCTTACCCCGATGCCGCCGATGACCATCAACTGGGTCGGCCTGTGGACGATGATCCGGCGCGAGTTGTCGCGCCTGATGCGCGTGCCCACGCAGGCGTTCGTGGCCCCGTGGATTTCGGCCGCCATGTTCATCTTCGTCTTCGGCTTCATCGTAGGCGGACGGATTTCCAGCATCGGCGGGCACCGCTACATCGAATTCGTGCTGCCCGGCATCCTGATGATGAACATTCTGAATGCCGCGTTCTTGCAGGCTTCTTCGCAGATCTATTTCCAGCGCTTCCTGCGCTACATCGAAGAGGCACTCGTGGCGCCCTTCTCCTATGTTGAGATGATCGTTGGGCTTCTGGCGATGACGATTGTGCGCTGTGTCATCACCGCCATCGGTATTCTGGTCATCGGCGCGGGGTTCGGAGCGACAGCCATAACAAGTTTGCCGGAATTTGTGTTCTGGATCGTGCTGGCTTCGACCATTTTCGGACTGCTTGGAATCCTTGTCGGGCTATGGGCCAACAATTTCGAACAGCTCACCATGCCTGTCATTTTCTTCATAACGCCTTTTTCGTTCGTTGGCGGCATCTTCAACACGGTGCATATGCTGCCGCCATGGCTACGCTGGATCGCTTGGGGAAACCCGATCTTTTACATCATCAACGGCATTCGCCATTCCATGATCGGCTTCAGCGAAGCACCCGAACTGCTCGGCGCGGGTCTCACGCTGGCGCTGGCGGTAATTCTTGGAATGGTGGTCTGGCGGCTGTTTTCGGTGGGCTATGGGCTGCGGGAATGATGGATCACCTGTCGTTGCCGCACATAGGGTAGAGCGCGACGGCAATTGTGAGCATGACCATCAGGCGGCGAAAGAACATGCAAAACCCATTTTTCTGCGCTCCTTCAATTAGAAAACGCGGGCCGGAGGTCCGGGTTGCCGTGTGCCCGCAAACCGCCGCAATCGGCAGAGATGAACGGACCAGCCGAAGGATATGTCGAGCTATGACCATAAAGGGGCGAACGATTGTGGCCGCGCTGTTAGGTGCATCGGCCATGCCAGCCGGAGCGGTCTCGACGTCCCAGCCGAACTTTCTCGGTGTTTATCGCGATTGGTCCGCCTTCACGCGGCAGGTGGGCAGCGAGAAGGTGTGCTATGCGCTGTCCGAGCCAAAGACGAAAGAGCCCGCGCGTGTGAAGCGCGACCCGACCTACTTTCTCATCAACGACTGGCCGGGCCGGCGCTCGCGCGGCGAGGCCGAGATCGTGCCGGGATACCGCTACCGCGATGGCAGCACTGTCGCGGTGAAAATCGGCGGCGACAAATTCGACTTCTTCACCAAGAACGAAGGCGACGCCGGAGGGGCATGGCTGCTGAACCCGGCGGACGAGAAGCGGCTGCTTCGCGCCATGCGCGGCGGGTCAACGGCGGTGGTCACCGGCACCTCCCGCCGCGGCACGGTCACGAAGGACGTGTACGGTCTTTCCGGCGTGGGCAATGCGCTGGATCGCATCCACAAAACCTGCGGCATGTAGCTTCCGGAGAGAGGAAAGCCGGCGCGGATCGCCCTATATTGCAAATATGACGCAGACCAATCTCATCGGACTTTCGTTCGAAGCGCTTAAGGGAACGCTCATCGCCGCTGCCGTGCCGGAGACGGCGACCGCCATGCGCGCGCGCCAGCTGTGGAACTGGATGTACGTGCACGGCGCACGCGACTTCGCGGAAATGAGCAATCTCGCCAAGGGATTCCGCCGCGAGATGGCGGACCGGTTCTCCCTTGACCGGCCCGAAATCGTCACAGAGCAGATTTCCACGGACGGCACACGCAAATGGCTGCTGCGTGGGGCAGGCGGCGCGGAATTCGAGACGGTGTTTATCCCGGAGCCGGGTCGCGGCACTTTGTGCGTCTCCAGCCAAGTGGGTTGCACCCTGAACTGCCGCTTCTGCCACACCGGCACGCAGCGGCTGGTGCGCAACCTCACACCTTATGAAATCCTCGGCCAGGTGATGGTCGCACGCGACGCGCTGAACGACTGGCCGAGCACCGGCGAAAACCGCCGCCTCACCAATGTGGTGATGATGGGCATGGGCGAGCCGCTCTACAATTTCGAGAACGTGAAGACCGCACTCGCCATTGTGGCCGACGGCGATGGACTGGCGCTCTCGAAGCGCCGCATCACGCTATCGACTGCGGGCGTGGTTCCGATGATCAAGCGGGCGGGCGAGGAGATCGGCTCCTCGCTCGCGATTTCGCTGCATGCCGCCCGCGACGATGTGCGCGACATCATCGTCCCGCTCAACAAAAAATATCCGATCGCCGAATTGCTGCAGGCTTGCCGCGAGTATCCCGGCGTGTCGAACGCGCGACGCATCACCTTCGAATATGTCATGCTGAAGGGAATAAACGACAGCCTCGCGGATGCGCGCGAATTGGTGCGCGCCATCAAGGGCATTCCGGCCAAGATCAACCTGATCCCGTTCAATCCGTGGCCCGGCGCGCCTTACGAGTGCTCGAACTGGGAGCAGATCGAGAAATTTGCGGAAATCGTGAACCGCGCCGGCTATGCCTCGCCGGTGCGCACGCCGCGCGGCCGCGACATCATGGCCGCCTGCGGCCAGCTCAAGAGCGAATCCGTCAGGCAGCGCGCCGGCGAGCGCCTCGCCCAACTTCGCTCACAGGAACTCACGCGGATGCCGGGTTGACGCCGGAACTTCTGCGGCTACCGCAGCAAAACATGGCAAACCCCTGATTCAACATCCGAGTGCAATAGCGTTGACAGGCGTTTGCCGCCCCCTCCAATGTCTTTGCAATAGCAGGGGAAGGACATGAGGATAGTTGGCATTCTCGGAATGACGGCCGCGATGGTGCTTTCCGGCTGCGCCGATATGGCTGCCGACATGGCCGTCAGGGAGGCGCAAGCGAAGTGCGCGAAAGAAGGCAAGCAGTTCGTGCAGGACAAGGTGGACAAGACGGAAATGATCGTTGTGTCCGCCGCGCAGGTGTCCGGCCACTGCGTCGGACCGGGTGACCCCGGCTATGTCCCGCCGAAAGAGAGTTAGACTCGGGCGGCCTCTTTGGCCTGCGCCAGCACCGCCTCGAACATTGCCCCCGTGAGCACGCCGGTGTTCGTGTTCAGTCGCGAGCAGTGATAGCTCGACAGCAGAGTTAGATGGGCAAGCGTATGGCGGGCGCCGTGGCTGAATGCATGGTCCTTCCTCGATACGCCAAACGCGACGCACACGCTGTCATGCGCGATCTTGCCGAGCGCCAGGATCGCGCGGAGGTTCGGCATGCTGTCGATGGTGGCTTTGAGAAATTGCCGGCAGGTGCCGATCTCGGTCGGCAAAGGCTTGTTTCCGGGCGGTACGCAGCGCACCGCGTTGGTGATGGCGCAATCGACCAGTTCCAGCCTATCATCGGCGCGTTCCGCATAGTCGCCGCGGGCGAGGCCCAGCTTCTTCAACGTTCCATAGAGCAGTACGCCGGCGTAATCGCCGGTGAAGGGACGTCCGGTGCGGTTGGCGCCGTGCAGGCCGGGCGCGAGCCCGACGATCAGCAGCCGCGCCGCGCGCGGCCCGAAGGTTGGCACCGGATCGTTGAAGTGATCGGGAAAGCGCACGCGGTTTTCGTGCCGGAAGTCGGCCAGTCGTGGGCAAAGCGGACAATCGGGCGGCGGTTCTTGTTGTGAATTCACATCCTTATCCTGTATTCATCATTGTTACGAAAACGTGCAGACAGCGTGCACATCGCAACGCTTAGCTTTTCGGATTGATGCTGTGGACAGTAGCGCATTTTGCCGCACGAACACCAAACTGCGGCGCCCCCCATTGATCGATCTCTAATCTGTCTTTATCCAGCGCTCCATCTTTTACTGTCGAAGGGGCATCGAATGAAATTCACTGGCATCGCGGCTGTTGCCGCGTTTGGCGTGGCTTTGTCGGGCTGCGCCACGATTATAGACGGCACGACCCAATCTGTGTCGGTCAACACAAAGCCGGAAGAAGGCGCCGGGTGCACGCTTACGAACTCTCAGGGCACTTGGTACCTCACTAGCCCAGGAAGCACGATTGTGCACAGGACCAAGACCGACCTCGATGTGACCTGCACAAAGGCAGGCTACAAGCCCGGTCACGTGGTCGCCGTCTCTCATTTCACCGGCAAAACCGCGGCGAATCTCCTCCTGTCCCCTGGGCCCGGGCTGGTCATCGACGCCGCAAGCGGTGCCAATTACAAGTACGACAACCCGATCAATGTCCCTCTTGGTGAACGTGAAACGGGCCAAGTTCCGGCAGCGGCACCGAGCATCGCGGATAGCAGTAAACCGACGAGCTGACCGCATGGTGGCGAAGAAAAACGACTAGTACGTGCTGGACTAGTCGGCGTTCGGATTCGGTCCCGAGATACTCAGCTTCGCAAGTGTCGGCAGCACAGCATGTTTATCGAAGATTCCCGCGCACCAGTCCCAGCCGCAATGCTCTTGGGGAAGCCCGGCATTCGCCACTGTTTCCAGCAAGTAGGGAACAGCGCCCAGTGCGTCGGTGTGTCCCACTGCGCCCAACCCCACAAAGTACTCTCTCCCCGGCTCAACAGTCATCGCAAATGCCTTGTCTCCGCCGATGCTAACGACCACCTCTCCCGGTGCATGGTCAACAAACACTGCGCTGCCGCTGCCCACCCAGGCTGATTTCACACCATTGATTTCGATTTTTGCATCCGAGGCTACGCCGATAAACCGGGAGGCGCGGAAAAAGAACATTCTGGCCTAGTCCGGCGCCAATATCGGCAATGGCGCCAACGGATCGGGCGCAGATACAACCGGCGCAGTTGGCGCTGGTGCCGTTTGCTGCGCTTGCAGAGCGGCTTCAGTCCAAGCGGTGCAGCACAAGCAAAAGACCGTGATTTTCAGTACCCGACGGCATCGTTCCAAAGGTCTGTTCCTTCCCATGGCTTCAGCCAGCCACCTGAACCGAGCCGAAAATCTGTTCCACCTTCGGCGCGTAGTGCGCGAAATAGTATTCCTTGGGCGCAGTGAATACGATCAGGTCGAGCCGACCATTGCGCTGGCAGGCAAGCGCCATGGCCTTCATCTCCAGGCCTGCCGCGGTTGTGTACGCCATCTCAAAGCGGAAGCCCTTGGCAGTGCCGAACGGCGCCGGCCGCAGACGGCTGGTTTTCACCTGCTCGTAGCCGAGTTTCCCGAAATTGGCGGCGGTTAGTTCCGCCACGTCTTCGGGCAGCATGTTGGCCTCGTACACGTGCGACTCGGCCTTGGTGTCCTTGGTTTCGATCAGCGGATGGCCGGGAACGCCGATAAAGAAAAGCAAGGCATCGAGGCCTGCACCATCCACGGTCCAAAGCGTCCCGCTGAACCCGGTGATGGTCGCCTTGCCCCACTCGATCTGCGGCGTCACCGTGACGCCATCGCCGACCGCGACGGCTTCCGAAGGATGGATGTCGGTGTAGGCCGGCGTGGCGCAGCCGTAGAGCAGCAACAGGGCTGCAAGGAATGGAACAGCGATCTTCATCGTCGGCTCACAGTTGCGAGAGATAGAATTCGATCATGGCATGGTCGTCGGACGCCGGCGCAGCGGCGAGATATTTCTGCAGGGCGGCGCGTGCCGCAGCCTTGTCGCCTGCCTTCATCGAGGTGAGTCCGAGCCCGCGATAAACTTCGTTGGGTGCATCGCCCGCTGCAATGGCCGCGGCATAGGCGGCAAGCGCCCTGGCTGAATCGCCGCCGGCGTTGCGACGGCGATAGATTTCGCCCAATGCATATTGTAACTCGCCCGAGCGCGGTTCGCCTTTTAGCAACGCCTGCACGAGCGCGAGGCTTTGGCCGAACTGCGCAAGCGCCAAATTCTCGTTCAGCCACTGCATCCGGAACGGCCGCAACGCCTTGTCATAGGTTTCGGCCCCCACCTCCCAATGCGTGCGCTCCGGCGATTTGGTTTGCGCCATGGCGGACAGCGTGGCGAGCCGCTCGGCGGTCGCCGGGTGGCTCGCCGCGAACACCTCGAATTCCTTGTCCTTCGGTGCGACGGTTTCCTCGTCGAGTTCTTCCTGCCACAGCTCGACGGATTGCGCCGGGTCGTACCCGGCCACGGTTGCAAGCTCGAACCCCCGGGCGTCAGCTTCGCGCTCCTCGTCGCGCGAAAAGGCGTTGGCCGAGCCGCGCAATCCGAGTCCGGCGAGGTTGCCTAACCCGCCGGTCACTGCGCCCAGCACGGCAACGGCGCCCGCCTGATCGCGCAAACGGCGATATTGCGAGATGGTGTGGCGCAGCAGGTAATGCGAAATTTCATGGCCGAGCACGAACGAGATCTGCGCTTCGTTGCGCGAGCGCAGAAGGAACCCGGTCCAGACCTGCAGCATGCCGTTGGGCGACATGGCGGCCTCGAAATACGGAATGTCGAGCACGTAAATCCGGATGGAAGCGCAGTACGGGCCGGCGAGCCGGCACACGATCCGGTGCAGATACCCATTGAGCGCCGCATCCTTCACCAGCAGCGGCGAGGTCCGGATCTGCTTTTCGGCGCGGTCGCCGATCATCCAGAGACCGCCCTCGTCGGTATCCGGCGCCGGATGGTAATCGGCGGGAAGCTGCGCCCACGGAATCGATGCAGGGGCAGCAGCAGCCGCCCGTGCACCGAACGGCAGCATCATGGCGGCCGCCGCCAGCAGCGACCGGGCAAACGCCTTCATATCGGCGCGCCTTTCAGGAGGTCCGCCGTGAAAGCGGGCGCGCCGGAACCGTCGCGCAGATCGCCACCGCCGGTGGTCAAGAGCTGGTTGAACCAGACGATATTCCCGGTGCGCAGATCGACCAGCGAAACGAAGGCGCCCTGCGTGCCGCCGGTGGCCATGCCGAGCATCATCATCGCCTTGCGGGTGCCGGAACTATAGGTATCGCGCACGAAAACGAACATCCCGTAGTCTGCCCCATTGCGGCTGCGCAGATCGTTGGTGCCCGGCCCCAAGGTCCAATCGAGGGGGGAAGTTTTGGTCGGCAGTTTTGAGAGTCCCATCTGATGAAAAAGGATCTCGAGCCCTACGATCGAATGTAGCTTGGCGAGCTGCACGTCACGCGGATCGCTCAGCGTCTCCAATGTGCTGACTTCGATGCCTCGTTGCGCCAGCGCCTGCGCGATGCTCGCCTCAATGGAGTGTGCGGCGCGGTCGCTCCAGTCGGCGCGCGGCTCCGTCATGCCACCGGCGGTCACTTCGCCCAATTCAACATCCGGCGCGATGAGCACCACTCGCTTCTGCAGCGAGGACCAATCGAAACTCGCGTTGGTAGACTTCAACGCGGTCGTTTGCACGCACGCCCCAACGCTCCCGCAGGCCAATACCGCGCAGAGCCGGAACAGTTTCCGCAATCGCAAAACACACCCCAGTCCAGCCGGCGCGAATGATAATCACACATCGCCGATTCTCAAGCGGATTTCTGCTTATGAAATGATGTGCGGGTTAACGCATCGTTTACTACGCAAATTGGGGCTGGGAAGCAGCCTGTTGCTGCTGTTGTTGTTGCTGTGTGGCTGAGCGCGGGCCGCCTTCGCGCATGACCATCGGCTTCAAATCTTCCAGTTCGATAAAATTGTCCGCCTGCCGCCGAAGCTCGTCGGCCACCATCGGCGGCTGCGTCCGGATGGTGGAAACTATACTCACGCGACGGCCCTTCTTCTGCACCGCTTCCACGAGGCGACGGAAGTCGCCGTCGCCGGAAAAAATGACGATGTGATCGACCGCATCGGCCAGTTCCATGACATCGATGGCCAGCTCGATGTCCATATTGCCCTTGACCCGGCGGCGACCCTGCGAATCAATGAACTCCTTGAGCGGCTTTGTCACCACGGCAAAACCGTTGTAGTCGAGCCAATCGACCAGCGGCCGCAGCGGTGAGAATTCCTGATCTTCGGCGACGGCGGTGTAATAGAAGGCGCGGACCAGAAGTCCCTTGCGGGCGAACAGCTCAAGCAGGCGGCGGTAGTCAATATCGAAACCGAGACCCTTGGCCGCGCCATAGAGGTTGGCGCCATCGATAAAGAGTGCGAGCTTCTCCTGGGGATAAAACAGCATGGCAAAATCCTCCGCGCACTATGACCCGAACATCTGTGGCCCGCACGGCAAAACGGCCCGGCGGCCGTCCCCTGCTCTAGCGGTTTCAGCTACGGAAGCAAAGGCTTAAGCTGATGCGGCCGGATGTACTCGCATGATCTTGATCGCGTTTGGCTCCAATCTGCCCTCTCGCGCTGGGCCGCCTGCTGCGACGCTCAGGGCCGCGCTGGCGGCGATCGAGTCAACCGGCATCGAAGCGGTCAGGGTCTCAAGGTTGTATCGGACCGAAGCCTGGCCGAATCCGGGCGACCCGGCGTTCGTCAATGCCGTGGCGCAGGTGATAACGGCGCTTCCGCCGCGCGCACTGCTCAAGACGCTGCACGCGATCGAACGGTCTTTCGGGCGCGTCCGGACGATTTCCAACGCACCGCGGACACTCGATCTCGACATTCTCGATTATGAGGGCTGCATCGAAAGCGGTCCGCCCACCTTGCCGCATCCGCGGCTGGATAGACGTTCGTTCGTGCTGGTGCCGCTGGCCGAAATAGCGCCGGAGTGGCGGCATCCCGTTTGCGGACTCGCGGCGGAAGATCTGCTCGCGAAGTTGCCCGACGGCCTCAGGCAAGTTGTCCCTCTTCCCTCCCGCGATCTGGCCGGCTGAAGACCGGACGGCAGCAGCGCGATGAGCCACGATAATTCGCTCCATGTCGGTCCTTATCTCGTTCCGCTGCTTGTGATCGGGCTGGTGGCGTTGCGGCTGGTCCGCAACAAGCCGCGCAAGGTAAAACCCAATCGGCTGTTCGTGATGCCGGTTTTTCTCACCCTTGCGACGGCGTTCACATTGGGCCAGACGCCTGCGCCGGGCTTAGTTTGGATTGTCATCTATTTGGCCGCAGCAGTCGTGGGAGGGATCGCCGGTAACCTCAATGGGCGACACCGCGAGTTTATGTTGGACGCCGAGACTGGCGAAATCATGAGCCGGGCGACGCCCATCGGTACCATCATCTTTGCCGCGCTCTTCGCCATGCGGTTTGGGCTGAAGCTGGCGTTTCCGCAGCTCAGCGGCGGTCGTTCGCCCTACGCTCCTCCGCCCGCGAACTTCCATCCTGCCGCGAGCGTGATCGGCTGGACCGATGCGGGACTGGTCTTTTCGACCGCCATGCTCCTCTCGACTGCGGCGATTACCTGGTGGCGCACGCGCCATCTGGTGGCGGAGCGCCGCGGCAGATCGCAAAGCATTGGCGATGCCCCCCCACCCGGCTAACATGGCGCCCGATAGCAAGAGGCGCGTAAGGTGAGCGAGGCAGCGGTGCGGGTTTCGGCCGGCGAATCACAGCCTGTGGAGGCTTTGCGTTCGCGTGCCGAACAGGATCCCGCTGCCGCAGCAGAATTGGCAAAGCGCCTGCTCGTCGGCCGGCACGCGCCATCCGCACCCCAAGAAGGTCTCGCTTGGCTGGAGAAGGCCGCGGCATGGGACGAGCCCGATGCGCTTTGCACGCTTGCGACCTTACGTGCCGCGGGTGCCTGGACGCGGCAAAGCTGGCCGGAGGCGCTGGATCTTCTGGAGCGCGCGGCCGCCCTTGGTTCGGCCGATGCGCGGGCGCAATTGTGCCTGATTGCCGCCGATCGACCGCTCGCGGCCCAGGCTCGGGCAGGCGAAGCAGGTGCGGATTGCTGGCGCGCCCTCAAGCAGGGCATCGATCTGAAGGCATTCGTGACGCCAGCATCGCCGGCCCAGGTGTGTCAGATCCCGCGCGTGTGGATCGCAGAGGGTTTCGCGACATCCGAATTGTGCGCCTGGCTGGTGAGCCGCTCTGTCGGCAAGCTAAAGCCTGCGCTGATGCGCGATGTAACGACCGGTGTCTCACAGGCGCTCGACAGCCGTACCTGCAGCGATTTTGTCATCGATATCGTGGAAGGCGGCATCGTGATGCTGTTGCTGCGGACGAAGATTTCGGCGGTGACCTCAATTCCCGTGCCGAACATGGAACCGCCCCAGATCTTCCACTACGCCGTGGGGCAGGAGATCAAGGCGCATTTCGATTTCCTGTTCGATGGCCACCATTCCTACGGCCGGGAAGGCAAATACAACGGCGACCGGCTTGCCACCTTCCTGATGTATCTGAACGAAGGCTACGAAGGAGGCGATCTCGAATTCCCGAAGGCGGGCTACAGCTACAGGGGCAAGACAGGCGATGGAATCTTTTTCGCCAGCCAGCGGGATGGCAAGCCCGATCCGATGAGCCTGCACGCTGCAAAGCCCGTCGTGAAGGGAGAGAAGTACATCCTCTCGCAATGGATTCACAATCAGCCGTTCGGCGCCTGAAGCCGCGCCCGAAGCGTGACGCACGAAACGCCGAGGGCAGCGATGCCGAGCAGCACCGTTGCGGCATTGATGAAGATCTCGAACTGCATCGCGCTGTTCGTGCCCGCGCGCGAATAGAGACGGTTCTCTAAATCGAAGGTGATGTCCATGGCAGCGAGGTAGAGCAGAGCTGCGCCGGCCATGAGCCCGAAAGGTGCTGCGAACCTCCGCTGGAGAACGAACCCGACGCCGGCCGCCAGCATGCACAGCGCCATCCAGCCATCGGCCACCGGAAAACTTGATTCGAAGGCCATGTACCATCGTGCGCGCAGCACCATTACATCGCCGCCGGTGAAATAGCTCCACCAGTACAGCACGGTGACGCCAGCGCCCAGGATGAGCAGCGCGCCCAGAATCCGTTCGACAGTTCGCATTGGTGTCCCCTCCGGCGTTCTGCTAACCCGCAGGACGCACTGTAACCGGCTGACGCGCCTCGGCAATTCTGGGCCTTTGTGAAACGCAGAGGCAACGCATACCTATACCGTGTCCAGCTGGGAGGCCTCGCATGGCCGGTGTCATCATCCTTGCCGTCGTCGTTTTCGTCCTGCTCACGGGCTTTCGTATCGCACAGCAATATCAGCGGGCGCTCGTCTTCCGCTTCGGACGCTATGTCGGCATCCGTGGGCCCGGACTGTTCTGGATCATTCCACTCGGCATCGAAAAGGCTGTGATGGTGGACATGCGCGTGTTCACCGACGGTGTCGAGCAGCAGGAGGCGATGACACGCGACAACGTTCCGGTGAAAGCCAACGCCGTCATCTGGTATCGTGTGGTGAAGCCGGACCTGGCCATCATCGAGGTGCAGAATGTGCGCGATGCGGTAATCCAGGTGGCGCTCACCACCCTGCGCAATGCCATCGGCCAGCATTCCCTCGACGATGTGCTAAAGGAGCGCGAGAAGATCGCTGGATTGCTCAAGGAGCGCGTCGACCAGGTCACGGAGGCCTGGGGCGTCGAAGTTCAGAACGTCGAAATGAAGAACGTGGAAATCCCGCAATCCATGCAGCGCGCCATGGCGCAGGAAGCCGAAGCTCTGCGCGAGAAGCGGGCGCGCATCATCAAGGCGGAAGCCGAAATGGAGGCCGCCGTCAAGCTGCGCCAGGCGGCGGACGAAATCGTCAAGACGCCGGAATCCCTCGAGCTGCGACGCATGCAGATGCTGACGGAAATCGGCGCCGAGCAGAACACAATGACGGTCGTCATGATGCCGAGCGAATTCATCGAAGCGGCCCGCACGCTGGCTGGCAAGAAGGCCTGACGCCAGCGCGTTGCATGCGCACATCCCGGACTCCACCATGGCGCGGTCTACTGCAGAAGGAATCCGGACAGGGGCGGCGCCATGCTTTCGCGGCCATCATGGGAGAAGGAACGGTGGAGTTGTCCGCCGCAAAGATGGAAGCGCTGATCGATCGCCCGTTCGAGGCCAGCCACACCGCCGAGATCGCCTGATCCCGCGCACGCCGGAAACGGGGCATTGGCCTTGCGCGTTTCATCTTCGATGCCGACGAAAGCAATTCTGGTCCGATATTTCTTCCTTCGACGGATTGAGCATTTCTGATGGTTGTTCCGCCGAAAGCGCCGGGTCTCCTTTCGCTGCGGCTGGTCGATGTCGCCGGCACGCCAATTACGCTGGCAGGCCTGCTGCTCGTCATTACGATTATCGCAATCTCGTTTGCACTCTCGCGCGTGGCCGTACGCCTGATTGCGCGCGTCCGGATGCGCCAAACGGAAGGCGTGGCGGGGCTGTATATCCTTGAAAAGCTCTCGGGCTACGGCATTGCCATCGTCGGGGTGTTGTTCGCGCTCTCCGCATTGGGGCTCAATCTGAGTTCCTTCGCGGTCTTTGCCGGCGCGGTTGGCGTGGGCGCGGGCCTCGGCCTTCAGGGGGTGGTGAAGGAATTTGTCTCCGGCATCGTGCTGCTCTTCGATCGCGAGCTGAATGTCGGAGATTTTATCGAGCTTCCGACGACTCCGCAGATCAGAGGTGTGGTGTGGGAGATCGGCGCACGCGCCACGCGCATCCGCACCAACGATAATCTGGATGTGTTCGTGCCCAACTCGCGCTTCATCGAGGAACGCTTCACCAACTGGACGCTGAAGGGCGAGACGCGCCGCATCCATGTGCCGTTTTCGGTGGCTTACGGCTCCGACAAGGCAGGGGTGCGCGAGGCCGTGCTGGCGGCAGCGAAGGCGCTCCCCTTCACCGTGCCCGATGACGGCAACCGCCGCACGCAGGTTTGGATGACCGGCTTCGGCGACTCCGCGCTGAATTTCGATCTGGTGGTGTGGCCCACCGTGGACGCGGTGAAGCGCCCGGCCTCTATGCAGGCGGCCTACACCTGGGCCATCGACGATGCGCTGCGCGCCGCCGGAATAGAGGTTCCGTTCCCGCAGCGGGATCTGCGCATCCGCAGTGTCTTCGCGCGCGAAGGTGAAGATGCGTTTGCTGCACTCGGCTACAAGCCGAAGGCGCTCGAAGCGGTGCCTGCCGAACCTGCATCCGTCGTTCCCACCCGAAACGACGCCATTCAGGAAACCCTTCGCCCGGAAGAACAGCCGCCAAGCGGCAAACGCCCCGATCGCAGAGTGTAATGCCATCCACTCCGGCATTGCGGCGAGGGTTACATGCGCATGTTTGGCACTACGCCGTTCTGCATCTGGCGGATGTGCGCCGCTGCGCTTTGCCACGCCGTCGGGCCTATGCCGACACCTCCGCGGAAAGGGTACTGCAACTCGAACAGCAGAATAAGGATCGAGGCGATCACCGTTACCACGGCGGAGGTCATGAGGAAATGCGTTCGCGGATTGCGCATGCCGAACAACCAGCAAAATCCTATGATCGCGCCCGCGCCAATCAGCAGGACCAGCCACTCGAACCAGGACACGCCGCTGCCGTTTACGGCGATTCTGCGCTGCCGGGCGTCATGCATAAGCGTCAATTGCTGCAGCGTGATTTCCTGCGCGTTCGATTCCGCCGAATTGTGCGGAATATAGGCCGCGGCCGCTTCGATCGCATCCATTTGGATGAGCGCAGCAGTCGGGTCGAAGCGGCCCTTCTGCATCATCGACCATTCCCGCTGCGTCATGATATTCGCATAGCGAAGCATGTCCGTCCGAATACGCGTGCGAACGGGTTGCGGAAACCCCACCGCACTGTGCCACGCGTCTATATCGGCGTCCGATTCGGCGACCACCAATTCCCGCGCTTCCTGAAAATGCTCCCACGCTACGACGGTCAAGAATCCAAGGATCACGGCATAAATCGTGCCTGCCACCGCAATCATGATGCCGCCAACTTCGTTGTGCGCGACGAAGTCGCCGCCCATGAAGTGCCGGTGCACGAGCGATTGACCTGCTGCGGACAGGGCGACAGCGGCAAGAATGGCGAGGAGGAGCAGGAGCGCTGCAGGAATACTGTAAAAGAAGTTCATTTTGCGTTCCCTCCCCCGCCACCCGTGAATGATGGCAGTTATCGTTCCAAGTAGATACGGTAACCCGTGCAACGGCCTCATGGGTAACTCTCAGCAATCGTCTCGCCGCTGGACCGACTGCCCGCGCAAGCCTAACATCCAGATTGGATTGGCCTGCGGGGAGGAAACGAACCATGGCAAAAGTCCATCTGACGATCCCTCTCGTTCTGTTATTCGCCACGACAACATTCGCCTGCGCAAGTCCGGCCCGCGCGCGCGCCGTCGATCTTTTCGAGTTCAACAGCGCCAGCGGTTTCGGCCCGGCTGCCGGCGTAATCGCCGACCGGCACGGCGTGATTTATGGGACCACGCCCATCGGCGGTACCGGTCCCTGCACCGGCGGCGCTGGGTGCGGCACAGTGTACGCGCTGTCGCCGCCGGCCTCGGGCCGCGGTCAGTGGACTCTGAACGTGCTCCACGATTTTCAGGATGAGGCAGACGGAAAATCCCCACTAGCGCCGCTCGCAATCGATGCAGGAGGGTCGTTATGCGGTTATAGCTATGGTTCGCCGGGGACGGTGTTTCGGCTATCGCCGAACGGCAAAGGCGGCAGGACTTTCGAGGTTGTTTACACCTTTGCCGGAGGCTCGGACGGCGATCTTCTCGACGTGAACGCACCATTCGTGGCTCATCGTGGCGAGGTGTACGGAGTCGCTTCCGGCGGCTCCCAGGTGTGCGGACAATTCGGTTGCGGCAGCGTATTTCGCCTGAAGCAACGGCCGGACGGTAGCTGGCGCGAGAAGACATTGTATAATTTCACCGGCGGCGCGGACGGCGGGCAGCCGACCTGGATCGCAGGACCCGATGCGGACGGTGCGCTCTATGTATCCACACGCTATGGCAACGGCCTCGTCGCGCGGATTGCTCCCGGCAGCCATGGCTGGACGGAAACCGTGATCACCCGTTTCAATGGCAGGAACGGCAATACACCCACCAACCTGGTGCTCGGACCGGACGGATCGCTCTTCGGCACTGCGTATAAAGGCTACTATCGTGGGATCGTCTTTCAGTTGACGCCTCCGAGCGAAGGAGGCACGCGGTGGACGCGTACTGTCATTGCCGACATTAACGATCATCATTACGGCGCCAATTCTCTCGCATTCCAGGAGGACGGCTCACTTGTTGGCGCGGTCGAAGGCGATGTCGACTTTTTCGCCGGCGCTGTCTTCGAGCTGAGCCCATCGGATGGCGGAACGTGGACCTTCACACAGCTTTGGAATTTCAACCGTGGGCCCGACCGCAACCCCCTGAACGTCGTACAAGGTTACCAGGGGCATGTGTTCGGGGTGCTGACCGGCGGGGATTCCGGCAACGGCTCGCTCTTTGAGCTGCGTTGAACCTCCCCTTGCCCTTGGGCGGGCAGTTCTATATGTTCCGCGACCCTTGAGGGTTCAGGCCTCACGAACCCCGGAATATCCGCGAAACCCCTAAAAGCCAAGGACTGCCAATGGCTCGCGTCACCGTTGAAGATTGCGTCGACAAGGTACCGAACCGCTTCGATCTGGTGCTGCTTTCGGGCTTCCGGGCGCGCCAGCTCTCCGGCGGCGCCGAGCCCATCGTGGAGCGGGATCGGGACAAGAACCCGGTCGTAGCGTTGCGGGAGATCGCGGCCAAGTCGCTCAAACCCGATGACCTGAAAGAAGAGTACATCCGCTCCCTGCAAAAACACGCGGAGGTGGACGAGCCCGAGCCCCCGCCCGAGGAGGACGTTCGCGAGGATGCCCAACACCGCCAGGTCACCGAGGAGGAGCTGCTTCGGGCACTCACTTCTGAGGCCCAGCGGCGCGCGGAGCCGCAGCCCGAGCCTGAAGGCGAATACGAGGAATAGGCAAGGCGCTGTTCCGGAAGTCAGAAGCCAGAGTTCAAAGGGGCGGCCGGAAAAGCCGCCCCTTTTATTTGCCGGCCAGACCTCGCCCGGCCCCGGGCATCAGGCCAACTGGTCGCGGAATTTCCATGTTTTCCGGTATAGTAGGGCCATGAGCGTGCCGCCGGCCTCGGAAAACCTCATCCCACTGCCCAAATCCACCACTGGTCGGGCACTCGCCCGCACGGGCGAAATGTTGGGAAAGATCCTTGCGCCGCTTGCGCCCCGCGTCCGACCCAAGCTGATGCGTCAGCACGATCTGGTGGAGCGGGTGAAAACCTACGATCCAGGCGCCGACGAGGCCTTGCTGAACAAGGGTTACGTCTATGCCATGACGGCGCACGGCAAGCAGTTCCGCGCCTCTGGCGACCCCTATTTCAGCCATCCGCTGGAAGTGGCCGCCATCCTGACAGACCTCAAACTAGACGTACCCACCATCGTGACGGCGCTGCTGCATGACACCGTGGAGGACACCTACGTCACGATCGACGACATCAACGCCAATTTCGGCGAAGAGATCGCGAACCTCGTCGACGGCGTGACGAAGTTGTCGCAGCTGGAGCTGTTCTCCGAGCGCACCAAACAGGCGGAGAATTTCCGCAAGTTGATGCTGGCGATGTCGAACGACATCCGCGTGCTGCTGGTGAAGCTGGCAGACCGTCTGCACAACATGCGCACGCTGCACTTCATCGAAAACCCGGAGAAGCGCCGCCGCATCGCGCAGGAAACGGTAGACATTTACGCTCCGCTCGCCGGCCGCATCGGCATGCAGAACATGCGCGAAGAGCTGGAAGACCTTGCTTTCGCCGAGCTCGATCCGGAGGCGCGTAACTCCATCGTCACACGCCTGGCGCGACTTGACGCGCAATCCGGCGACCGCATCGGCCGCGTTTCGGACCAAATCCGCAACAAACTGGAAGAAAGCGGCATTGCGGCCACGGTCACCGGACGCGCCAAACGGCCCTATTCCATCTGGCGCAAGCTGAAGGACAAGCAGCTGAATTTCGAGCAGCTGGCCGATATTTTCGCGTTCCGGGTGATCGTGAGGACGATGGATGAGTGCTATCGCGCGCTGGGCGTGCTGCACAAGAACTGGCGCATGGTGCCGGAGCGCTTCAAGGATTTCATCTCCAATCCGAAGACCAATGGCTATCGCTCGATCCACACCACTGTGATCGGCCCCGAGCAGCAGCGTGTCGAAGTACAAATTCGCACGCACGACATGCATGATGTGGCGGAGCGCGGGGTGGCGGCGCACTGGCGGTATCGCGAGCGGGTTGAGGAGAAGGACCGTACCGCCGAAGGCGCCTATCAATGGCTGCGCGAGATGGTCGATCTCCTCGAACACGGCAATACAGTCGAAGAGTTTCTCGAGCATTCCCGCCTGCACATGTATCAGGATCAGGTCTTCTGCTTCACGCCCAAAGGCGACTTGATCAGCCTGCCGCGCGGCGCCACCCCCATCGATTTCGCTTATGCCGTCCACACCGATGTCGGCAACACCACCGTCGGGGCCAAGGTGAACGGCGTCCATGTGCCCTTGCACACGCCGCTTCGCAACGGCGATCAGGTGGAGATCATCCGCACCAAGGACCAGACACCCTCGCCTGTTTGGGAGCAATTTGCGGTGACGGGACGGGCGCGGTTCGAAATCCGCCGTTTTCTGCGCTACGCCCAGCGGGACGAGAACATCGGCTTCGGGCGGAAAATCCTGGAAAAGACGTTTGCAGAGAATCACCGTGAACTCACGGAAAAAGCGATCGAGGAAGTCGCCAGGAAGTTGCGGCTGCCGAAGCCCGAGGATCTGCTGGCCGAAATCGGGCGCGGGCAGCTGCGCGCCAGCGAAGTCCTTGAATCGGTATTCCCGGAACTGAAACGCGATCCCAGTCGCAAATCTCTGCGTCAGCCATCCGGGAAAAAAGGTAAGGCGATCTCCATTCGCGGCCTTACGGAAGGTATTTCTTACAAGCTCGGCCAATGCTGTCACCCGCTGCCTGGCGACCGTATCGTGGGACTGATGACGCCGGGCGAGGGGGTCGTTATTCACACCATCGACTGTGCAGAACTGGAAAATGCCCAGTCCGACATGGAAGACTGGCTGGACGTCAGCTGGGGTCCGCATGCCGCGGAATCCGGCGCGAGTGTGGCCCGCGTCCTCGTACGGGTGAAAAACGAGCCGGGTTCGCTGGCGGCTGTGGCGACGGTGATCGGCAGCAACGGCGGCAACATCTTCAATCTGAAGGTCGCCAGCCGGAATCCGCTCTATTTCGAGTTCCTAGTGGACATCGAGGTCCGCGACGTGACGCATCTGGAGAACATCCTTGGCGCACTCCGGGTCAACGCCGCCATCGAATCGGTCGAGCGCGTGCGGGGGCCGCAGGGGGCGGAGACTCCGGCCATGGGTGTGCCGTCTTAAGACGTCGGGTTTGGAACGCGTCAGTTCGCGCCGCTGACAAGGGCCCCCTCTTCCGGCAATATGCGTCCCTGGCGAAGCAGAAGGGGCGTTGCCATGCCTTCAGGCGAACACAGGTTCCATATCCGGTTGCCGCAATTGAAACGAAAGACGGAATTCTACATTTTCGAGGTCTTCGCGCTCGCCTTCGGCGCCAGCCTGGCGCAGGTGTTCTTTGTCCATGAGCTGCGCTGGCAGACTCTGGCGATTTGCGCGCTCGGATATGCCACTTCCTTCACCACGATGGTCAGCATTCGCTGCGCCCACTGCAGGGAACCTATCGGACTGGTAAACGGCAGGTGGGGACCCTTCGCCGAGGACAGCTGCAGCAGGTGCGGGCAGGATCACGGATAATGTATACGGACCACACATGCAGCGGCTGCGCCTCGGGGTGAACATCGATCATGTGGCGACCGTGCGAGAAGCGCGCGGCGGCCGGTTTCCCGATCCGGTACGAGCAGCCAAGCTCGCGGCACGGGCCGGCGCAGATGGGATTACCGCGCATTTGCGCGAAGACCGGCGTCATATTTCGGATGATGACATTGAGCGGCTTTCCCGCGAGATCGATCTGCCGCTGAACCTGGAAATGGCGCCCACGCAGGAGATGCTTCAGATCGCCCTCGAACATCGCCCGAATGCAGCCTGCATCGTCCCGGAAAAGCGTGAGGAACGCACCACCGAAGGCGGCATCGACGCGGCGCGGCAGCACAACCGGCTCGCTCCTATCGTGCGCGCTTTACGCGACGCCAACGTGCGCGTATCGCTCTTTGTAGAAGCAGCCCACGAGCAACTCGATGCGGCGAAATCGTTGGCTGCGCCCGTGGTCGAGCTTCATACCGGCGCGTATTGCAGTGCCAGCGTCGCCGACCGCGAGAACCATCTGCGTGCAATTCAGGATGCCGCCGAGTATGGCGCCTCCATCGGCCTCGAAATCCATGCGGGTCACGGCTTGGGATATGAGACGGTCGGCCCCGTCGCAGCCATACCGCAAATTCGCGAACTGAACATCGGCCATTTTTTGGTCGGCGAGGCGATCTTCGTTGGGTTGGAGTCCTCCATCCGCCGCATGCGCGCGCTGATGGACCAGGCACGGGCGCAAGTTCCCGCATGATTCTTGGCCTCGGCTCCGACCTCATAGACATCCGGCGTATCGAAAAAACAATCGAACGCCATGGCGAGCGCTTCCTGGCCCGCGTGTTTACTCCCGTCGAACGGGAAAAGTCGGAGCGGCGGGCGGAACGCGCGGCAAGCTATGCCAAGCGTTTTGCCGCCAAAGAGGCCTGCGCCAAGGCGCTCGGCACGGGTCTGAGGCGTGGCGTGTTCTGGCGCGATATGGGCGTGGTGAATCTGCCGGGCGGCAAGCCCACCCTGCGCCTGACCGGCGGCGCGTTACGCCGGCTTCATGAAATCACGCCGGCGGGGTATTTCGCCGCCGTTGACCTTTCCATCACCGACGATTTCCCGCTGGCTCAGGCCATCGTCATCATTTCCGCCGTTGCACCAGCGCCGCAGGACGAAGCGCATAAACAATAATTCCTCTTGTCCCTTGACCTTTGCCTCCCCATTAGACCTTTTGCGCCCATGAACGACTCCCCCAAGACGAACAATGACGAGCGCATGACCGAGCCCGTCGTGCCGCCCGCAGCCGGGCCTACCCCCGCACCCGCCAAGCGGAAAAAGAAGGAGGAATCCTGGATCGAGACGGTGAAGACCGTCGTCTATGCGCTTCTAATCGCGCTGGTGATCCGTACCCTGTTCTTTCAGCCGTTCAATATCCCATCCAGCTCGATGGAGAACACGCTTCTCGTCGGTGACTATCTGTTCGTCGAGAAATTCGCTTACGGCTATAGCCGCTACTCGCTGCCATATGGCGGAGACTTTCCGTCCGTCGGACGGATCGCCTGGCGGCCGCCGGCGCGCGGCGACGTGCTCGTATTCAAGATGCCGAATCGGGAATCGCCGGACTATGGCGAGGACTTCATCAAGCGGCTGATCGGACTTCCCGGCGACCGCATCCAGATGCTGGACGGCCAACTTTACATCAACGGCAAGGCGGTGCCGAAGCGGCGTGTGGCCGACTACGTCGAAACCGACGAATTCGGCATGCCGAACCGTGTTCCGCGCTACCAGGAGACTCTGCCGAACGGTAAGAGCTACTTTGTGCTTGACCGCATTCAGAACGGCGCAGCGGACAACACACCCGTCTTCATGGTACCGCCGGGCCACTTTTTCATGATGGGCGACAACCGCGACAATTCCAACGACAGCCGCGGCGACGTCGGCTATGTTCCGGTGGAGAACCTCGTCGGCAAGGCGGAGTTGATTTTCTTTTCGACCAATGGCAGCGCGCACTGGTGGGAAGTCTGGAGATGGCCATGGACGATCCGCTACGACCGGATCGGCACGCTCATCGATTGAGCGGGGTTTGGCGGACCTCGAAGCGCAGCTCGGGCACGGCTTCCGGGACAAGGAACTTCTGAGGCGCGCGCTGACGCATTCGAGTGCGAGTGCGCGCGCCTCCAACGAGCGGCTGGAGTTCTTGGGCGATCGCGTGTTGGGCCTGGTCGTCGCGGAAGAATTGCACCGTCTCTACCCGGACGACAGCGAAGGCGTTCTGGCACTCAAGCTCAACGCATTGGTGCGGAAGGAAGCGTGCGCGGCGGCCGCAGAACGCGCCGGCCTGCCGGAGTATCTGATATTGGCCAGCTCGGAAGCGAACAGCGGTGGGCGCAATAAGGCCGTAATCCTGGCCGGCGCCTGCGAGGCGGTGATCGCCGCGCTCTATCTGGACGGCGGCATGGAGGCTGCCCGTGCCTTCATAGAGCGCCACTGGGCGGACACGTTCGCATCGCTGAATGCCGACATGCGCGATGCAAAAACTGCGTTGCAGGAATGGTCGCAAAGCGGGACGGTGAAGTCGACTCCTATGTACCGGCTGTTGCGGCGTGAGGGGCCGGATCATGCGCCCCGGTTCGTGGTGGAAGTCACTGTTGCAAACCAGGCGCCACAGAAGGGCGAGGGTGGCTCGAAGCGCGAAGCGGAACAGAGCGCGGCGCAGGCTATGCTGAAGCGGCTCGGTCAGGTGTCCGCGTGAACGGAGCTCGGACGCGCTGCGGATTCGCGGCGGTGATCGGCGCGCCGAATGCCGGCAAGTCCACCTTGGTCAATGCGTTGGTGGGCTCCAAGATCTCCATTGTATCCCCTAAGGTGCAGACCACGCGCATGCGCGTGCGCGGCGTGGCTATTCGCGGGCAAACGCAGATCGTGTTCGTGGACACGCCTGGTATTTTCACGCCGCGCCGGAGGCTGGATCGCGCGATGGTGAATGCGGCGTGGGCTGGCGCCGGCGAGGCGGACGCCATTCTATTGCTGGTCGACGCGCCGGCGGTCGCCGCGCAGCCGGAAGGGCTCGCTGCGCGGGACACACATACGATCATCGAGGGCCTGAAGCGGAACAAGCGTCGCGCCGCGCTGATCCTCAACAAGGTGGACGACATGCCGCGTGCAGATTTGCTCCCGCTCGCCGAGCGGCTGAATACTGAGGGCGTGTTCGAACCGGTGTTCATGATTTCCGCGCTGACTGGAGATCATGGGGAAGATGTGGCCAAGTGGACAGCGGCAAAAATGCCGGAAGGGCCGTGGCTCTATCCGCCCGATCAGGCAGCCGACATTCCGATGCGGCTGTTGGCGGCGGAAATCACCCGCGAGAAACTCTATCTGCGCCTGCACGACGAGCTGCCTTACGCCACCGCGGTGGAAACCGAGAAGTGGGAAGAGCGGAAGGACGGTTCGGTCAAGATCGATCAGGTGGTCTATGTCGAGCGCGAGGGGCAGAAGGCAATCGTGCTGGGCAAGGGCGGGCGCGCGGTGAAGGCGATCGGCGAGGCGTCGCGAACGGAACTGGAAGAGATACTCGGCCGCCGCGTGCATCTGTTCCTGTTCGTCAAGGTGCGCGAAAACTGGGCCGACCGCCGCGAGCACTACGCGGCCATCGGTTTGGAGTACCCGGACGAATAATGGAATGGGCTGACGAGGGGATTGTGTTGTCGGTGCGGCCGTATGGCGAAACGGCGGCTATTGTCGAAGCGCTGACGCATCTGCACGGCCGGCATCTGGGGCTGGTGCATGGCGGCGCTTCGCGCAAAGCGCGCGCCATGCTGCAGCCGGGCAATTCGTTGCACATCACGTGGCGCGCCCGTCTGAACGAACATCTGGGCTCCTTCCATGCCGAGCCCCTGCGTGCGCGCGCCGGCGCGCTACTGGAACGGCGCGATGCGCTCATCGGGCTCAATGCCTTCGCCGCCATGGCCGCCGCAGTGCTGCCGGAGCGCGAGCCGCATATCGGCGTCTATGGCGCGGCAGAAGTGCTGCTGGACGCGATGGCCGAACAGGACTTCGCTCATTGGGCGGCGCTTTATGTGCGTTGGGAATCCGGTCTGCTCGATGAACTCGGTTTTGGCCTGGATTTTTCGCGCTGCGCGGCAACCGGTGCGATTGATGATCTGATTTATGTCTCGCCACGTTCCGGCCGCGCCGTGTCGCGCGAAGCCGGCGTGCCCTATGCGGATCGGCTGTTGAAGCTGCCCCCGTTTCTCTTAGGCCCGCAGAACCCAGGACCGTCTGCTGCCGACATTCTGCAAGGTCTGAAGCTGATGGCCTATTTCCTTCTCGACCGCGTGCTTCAGCCGCATGGCGAGGACCTGCCGCAGGCGCGTATCCGCCTGCAGGAACTCGCTTCCCGCGAATCGGAATAAGAAGATCGCATGGCTAACGTCGTAGACGACATCCGCCCCGAGCCGCTGGCGAGCGCGCTCTCCGAGCGTTATCTCGCCTATGCGCTCTCAACCATCACGCAACGCGCGCTGCCCGATGCGCGCGACGGGCTGAAGCCCGTCCACCGGCGCATCCTTTACGGCATGTTGCGGCTGCGCCTCGATCCGGGCTCGGCGCCGAAGAAGTCGGCGAAGGTTGTCGGCGATGTGATGGGCACCTTCCACCCGCATGGCGACCAGGCCATCTACGATGCGCTGGTGCGCCTCGCGCAGGATTTCGCAGTGCGCTATCCGCTCATCGACGGCCAGGGGAATTTCGGCAACGTGGATGGCGATAACCCCGCAGCCATGCGCTACACGGAAGCGCGGCTCACGGCTCTCGCACAAGCGCTGCTTGAGGGGCTCGACGAAGATGCGGTGGATTTCCGCGCCACCTACGACGGCGCGGAGCGCGAGCCGGTAGTGCTGCCGGCGGCCTTTCCCAATCTGCTGGCGAATGGGTCGAGCGGTATCGCCGTCGGCATGGCGACCTCCATCCCGCCACACAACCTGGGCGAGCTGTGCAGCGCCACCATCGCGCTAATCGAGAATCCCAACACGCGCGACACCACCTTGCTGAAGTACGTGAAGGGACCGGATTTCCCCACCGGCGGCGTGGTTGTCGACGATCCCGCCAGCATCGCGGAAGCCTATCGAACGGGGCGCGGCTCCTTCCGTCTGCGCGCGGGCTGGAAGAAGGAAGAGGGCGCGCGGGGCGTCTATCAGATCGTGGTCGATCAAATTCCGTACGGGGTGCAGAAATCGAAGCTGATCGAACGCATGGCCGAGCTGCTCGAGCAGAAAAAGCTGCCGCTGCTCGAGAACGTGCAGGACGAATCCGCCGAGGACGTCCGCATCGTCCTCACGCCGAAGAGCCGCACGGTGGATGCCCCGCTCTTGATGGAGCAGCTGTTCCGGCAGACCGATCTCGAAGCCCGCATCCCGCTTAACATGAACGTGCTCGACAGCGGGCTCATCCCGCGGGTGATGAGCCTCAAGGAAGCGCTCACTGCCTTCGTCAATCATCGCCGCGACGTGCTGGAGCGCCGGTCGAAGCACCGGCTGGAGAAAATCGCCGCCCGGCTGGAGGTGCTGGAAGGCTATCTCGCCGTCTATCTCAACCTCGACAAGGTGATCAAAATCATCCGCACCAAGGATGAGCCGAAGCCGGAGTTGATGCAGGCGTTCAGGCTCACGGAGAACCAGGCCGAGGCGATCCTCAACATGCGCCTGCGCGCCTTGCGCAAGCTGGAGGAGATGGAAATCCGCCGCGAGCACGAGGCGCTCGCCAAAGAACAGAAGGAACTGAAGAAGCTGCTCGGCTCGCAGAAGCTGAAGGACGAAAAGCTGATCTCCGAGATGCGCGCCATTCACGAGAAGTACGGCGGCAAGCGGAAAGACGACAGACTCGGCCAGCGCCGCACCCAATTCGCGATCATGCCGGACATCGCCGAAGAAGTGGCGGCCATCGAAAATTATGTCGAGCGCGAGCCGATCACCGTGGTGTGCTCGGAGAAGGGGTGGCTGCGCAGCTTCAAGGGCCATCAGGAGCCGGGCGACGCCATCAAGTACCGCGAAGGCGACCGCGGCCGCTTCTGGCTGCATGCGGAAACCACAGACCGGCTGATGTTGCTGTCGACCGACGGCCGCTTCTTCACCTTGGACTGCGCCAAGCTGCCGGGCGGCCGCGGCAACGGCGAAGCCATCCGCACCTTCATCGATCTGCCGCCGGAAGCCGATCTGGTGGAGATGTTCGTGCATGTCGCGGGACGCAAGCTCCTGCTGGCCGCGACCAGCGGCCACGGCTTTGTCACCAGCGAGGACGACGCGGTGGCGATGACGCGCGGCGGCAAGCGCGTGCTGAATGTGGGCGAGGGCGCGAAGGCGCAGGCCTGTGCCTTCGTGGACGGCGAATCCGTTGCCGTGATCGGCGACAACCGCAAGCTGCTGATCTTCCCGCTTGCCGAGGTGCCGGAGATGGCGCGCGGCCGTGGCGTGATCCTGCAGCGTTACAAAGATGGCGGGCTCATGGATGCCACAACCTTTCGTTGGAAGGACGGGCTGAAGGACGAAAACAATCGCCTGTTCGAACCGTCAGAACTGAAGGAGTGGCGCGGGACACGCGCCCAAGCCGGCCGCCTCGTCCCCCGCGGCTGGGCTAAGAGCGGGAAGTTTGCGTGACCGTTACCCTCCCTTAAAAAGGGAGGGTCGGATCGCGAAGCGATCCGGGAAGGGATCATATTGCGGCGTCAGAAAATGATCCCCACCTGTCCCGCAGTAAATCGCGCATTCCAGTGTGGCAATGTAGCGTGACGCGCGATTTACAGGCGGGACGACCTCCCCTTTTCAAGGGGAGGTAAGCGGCATCGCGCGAGTGAGAATAGCGCCGGTATCGCTGTTACCATCGAATGCGCCATAGGCGAAGCCGGGATACTCGCGAAGACGGGTGGTGCAGAAGGCGTCGCCGGTGGTGGACGGCGCGTGGCGCACCAGCAGCGAGGCTTGCAGCGCGAGCGCGAGGTCTTCCATCAATCGGCGCGCGGCAGATTCGGCGACCGGTTTTGACAAACGATCCTTGGTGCGGTCGATCGCGCGATCAAGTTGCACGTTGGCGCCACGCGCCAATTGGATTTCGTCAAGGAGTGCCGCAAGGGCCTCCGATTCGCGGGACATGGCGCGCAAGACATCGAGGCAGATGACGTTGCCCGAGCCTTCCCAGATCGAATTGAGCGGCGACTGGCGATAGATGCGGGGCATAACGCCGTCCTCGATGTAGCCCGCGCCGCCGTGCGCCTCCATGCACTCGTAGACGAAATTCACCACCCGTTTGTTGACCCAGTATTTGCCGATCGGCGTGGCGATGCGCGAGAACAGTGCGGCGCGCTCGTTGTGCGCGCTGTCATCGAAGCTCTGCGCAATGCGAAAGGTGAGGGCGGTCGCCGCTTCCGATTCTAGCGCCAGATCGGCGAGCACCGCGCGCATCAAGGGCTGATCGATCAGCTTCTTCTGAAAGGCCGTGCGATGTGCCGTGTGCCACAACGCATTGGCTAATGCCTGGCGCATATAGGCGGCCGGTGCCTGAATGCAGTCCAGCCGCGTGTGATGCACCATTTCGATAATGGTGCGCACGCCGCGGCCCTCTTCGCCCACGATCTGCGCCCAGGCGCCGTGATACTCGATTTCGGATGAGGCATTGGCGCGGTCGCCCAGCTTGTCCTTCAGCCGCATGATGCGGATGGGGTTGCGTTCGCCATCCGGTTTCCAGCGCGGCACCAGGAAACAGGTGAGCCCGCCATCGGCATAGGCAAGCGTGAGAAACGCATCGCTCATGGGCGCAGAGCAGAACCATTTGTGGCCAACCAGTGTGTAAGAGCCGTCGGCGTTCTTGGCTGCGCGGGTGGTGTTGGCGCGCACGTCCGAGCCGCCCTGCTTTTCCGTCATTGCCATGCCGATGGTGGCACCGCGCTTCGCATTGGCAGGCTGCGAGGAGCCATCATATTCCGACGAGAGAATGCGCGGCTTCCATTCTTCCAGCAGTTCCGGCTGATGCTTGACCGCGGCGAGCGAGGCATAGGTCATTGTCATCGGGCAGCAGACGCCCGGCTCTGCCTGCGCCATGAGGAATTCGAGCGCAGTGTGCAGCACGTGGCCGGCTGAAACCCCGCTCCACGCGGCCGATGAAACGCCTGCCCCGATGCCGAGCGCCATCAATTGGTGATAGGCGGGATGAAACTCCACCTCATCGATGCGTTGGCCGTAGCGGTCGAACGCGCGCAACTGCGGTGGATTCTTGTTGGCCTGCATCGCCCATTCGGCGACCTCTGCCGAACCGCACCGTGCGCCGAACGCGGCAAGGCGCTCGTGGTGCTCACTGGCCCGGCCTCGCGCTACCGCCTCCTGCAGCGCGACGTCGGAGGTGAACAGGTTTACGTTCTCGAACGGCGGCGGCTGGTTGAAGACATCGTGGGTTTCGAGGTGCGTGTGCGGGCGCAAGGGGCTCATGGGCAGCATCCTCCCGCCCGCATCATAGCCGCGCTTTCCCCGCCGCCTAGTTCTGCTAGCTTGTCGGCTGACCGTGGATGGGGCTTTCATGGCAGTCAGTCAGACGGCGGAAGCCGCCTCCGGGGTTCGGCCGGGCTACCGGCATTTCGTGCTCGCGATCCTCACGCTGGTCTATGTCGTCAATTATCTGGACCGGCAGATTCTGAGCATCCTGCTGCCGCTGATCAAACAGGAATTCCTGCTGCCCGACTCGGCGCTGGGCCTGCTCTCCGGCACGGTCTTCGCCGTGGTCTACGCCACACTCGGTGTGCCCCTTGCGATTTTTGCCGACCGGATGAACCGCCGGAACATCATCGCCGCCTCGCTCGCCACCTTCAGCCTGATGACGCTGCTGTGCGGCTTCGCAGCGCGATTCTGGCATCTTGTGCTGGCGCGTTTCGGCACGGGCATCGGCGAAGCGGGCACGGGGCCGTCGATCAATTCCATACTCACCGACTATTACGCGCCGCGGCACCGCGCCACCGCGCTGTCGTTCTATTCGGCCGGCCTCAACATCGGCCTGCTGCTCGGGTTCTTCGGCGGCGGCTGGATCGCGCAGACCTATGGCTGGCGCGAGGCCTTTCTTGCTGCCGGCGCACCCGGCCTCGTCCTCGCGCTCGTCGTGATTCTCACCGTACGCGAGCCGTTGCGCGGCGCCGCCGAACGCCTCGCCGACAGCGGCGCCGCGCCGCCGTTCGGATCGGTGGTCAAGCGGCTGTGGTCCTTGCGCTCCTTCCGCTGGCTTGCACTCGGCACCGGACTCAACGCCTTCGGCGGATACGCCAATGTCGCTTTCCTGCCGCTCTTTTTCTACACCTCGCACCACATGAGCACGGCGGCGATCGGACTGACGCTGGCATTGCTTACAGGCATTCCCGGCGCGGTGGGGACATTCCTCGCCGGCGTCTTGGCGGATCGCTTCGGCCGCCGCGATCCACGCGCCCTTGTACTCGTCCCGATGGCCGGTGCGTTGATCGCCATCCCGTTTGCACCGGTGGTGCTGCTTCCAGGGAATACGGCGATGGCCATTGCGGGGGCGGTGGTGCCGGCCCTGATGGGCGCGATCTATGTCGGACCGGGGCTTGCTGCCACCCAAAGCATGGTGCCGCCGCGCATGCGGGCGACCGCCGTGGCGCTGTTCCTGTTCATCCTCAACATCATTGGCCTGGGGCTGGGGCCGGTGACGGTGGGATTGCTGAGCGACATTCTGCGCCCGTCGCTGGGACCGGATTCGCTGCGCTGGGCGCTGATGCTCAATGTGGTGTCCGGGTCGTTCGCGGTGTTCTGTTATTGGCTGGCCAGTCGCACAGTTTCCGCTGACCTGATTTCGCCCGCGGCTTGAGCTTTCGTGCCGGTGCAGGTTAACGTGCGGGCGGGCTGAGGACTGAATCATGGGGGGGCGGTTCGGCGGTGTTGTTGTGGGGGCGGCGGCCGTTCTCGCTGCCGCGATGATGGGCGTCCCGTCCTCCCGGCTGCCCATCGGTGTGTCCCTCGACCTTGGCGCGGACGAAGCCGGCCGGACCTGGACCGGGGACGCATCGGATCGCGCTGCGCTCGATCTTGCAGCCGCGCCGGGACTTCCCGCCGTCGCAAGCCACGTTCCCATGCGCGCAAGGTTTGCGGCACACAGGCTGTTGGCTGCGCTCACGCCGGAGATGGCTCAGAATTTTCGGCTGTTCCTGTACATCGACAAGTCGGCGCACGGTCCATTGGCGCAACGCATGTTCGTGTTCGACAGACGGCGCGGCACAGATTTGCTTCTGCTGCATGTCTGGCAAGCTTCGACAGGCCGCGAACGGCTGGAAACCGACATTCTGGGAGGGCGCACCTTCAGCACCACGCCTGCGGGATATTACGAGCTCGACCCCATGCGTTTGTATCGCACGTATCGTTCCGCCCACTGGAACGAGGACATGCCGTACGCGATGTTCTTCGACCGCGTCGAGAATGGACGGAAGACCGGGCTGGCCATCCATGCTGCGACCGGCGCGGAACGCGCGCGGCTGGGCACGCGCGCCAGCGCCGGATGTGTCCGGCTCGCGCCGGAGAATGCGCGCACACTCTTCGAGCTCATCCGGAGAGAGTATGCCGGGCTGGCACCCCGGTTTGCGCCGGAAGAACACCCCAATTCGCCCTTCCCCGCCGCAAAGCTTGTCCGCGACGGAAGAGGACAGCTAAAGCTGGCCGCTGGATACGAAGTCTTGGTGGTGATTGAAGAAGCTCGCGGTGAGGATACTCTCGCCGCGTTGTTCTGATCAGGCGTGACCCGTTATCAGCCAAAGCAGAATGATAATCGGGATAGGAACGCCGATCAGCCATAACAGACAGGAGCGCATGAGAATCCTTTTCTCCGCGTGCGCCGCTAATAATGTAAAAACATGCGGTAAGTTCCACCTGCCGCCTAGCGGCGATGTCCCTGGCGCAACTCGTAGAGCGCGATCGCCGCGGCATTGGAAACGTTGAGGCTATCGAGTCCCGGTTCGATCGATATGAACGCGGTGGCGTCGCACCGCTCCTTCACAAGCCGGCGGATGCCCGAACCTTCCGAACCCAGCACCACGGCGACGTCGCCCCGCGGCAGCGCCTCGCGCACCGACTGCGTCCCGTCGCTTGTCAGGGCGACGCGCCAGAAGCCCTGTTTGCCAAGCCATTCCACCGCGCGTGCGACGTTGACCACCTGAATGTAGGGAATTCGATCCAGAGCCCCGGAGGCGGCTTTGGCGAGCACGCCCGATTCGGGCGGTGCATGGCGATCCTGCACCAACACGGCGGCAGCCCCGAACGCAGCGGCGGAACGCAGGATCGCGCCGACATTGTGAGGATCGGTTATCTGATCCAGCACCAGGACAACCCGGCGTTCTGCGCTCTCGCCTTCCAGCACATCGCCCAGATCGCGCTGGCTCAGCGGATCGCACAACAGAGCGGCCCCCTGATGGACCGCGCCGGGCGGCACGCTTCGTGCGACCTGCTCGGCTGTGCCGATTTCATGCCGCACCTGTGCCAACAAGGGACGCCCGATGGCGTCGGCCGCCTGGGGGGTAAGGATGGCGCGATGCACGTTCCGCCGCGGGTTGGCCAGGGCGGCACGCAGCGGATGGATGCCATAAAGCCACAGGCCGCTGGGAGAAACCGGGGAAGAGGGTTGTTTCATTGCGGAATCATAGGGCTCGCGCCATTCGACCCCCGCGGGCTGCGGGAACAAAGGACAATCGGTTTGAGTTTCACCCCTGCTACGAGGACACAGTCATGACAGTACATTCCAGGGCTATCGAGTGTTTCGCACAGGATGACGTTGCACGTGCCCATGTGACCGTCGGCCTTTCGCCTGCCATGGCCTACGAGAAATTCCGGCACGATATCGCCCGCTGGTGGCCCCGGGAATACACCTACTCCGGCAACAGCCTGGAAGACCTCTATCTTGAAGGCCGCAAAGGCGGCGTGTTCTGGGAACGCGGCCCTGAGGGTTTCCGCTGCGACCTGGCGCGCGTCCTGCGCTGGCTGCCGCCCGAGAAGATGATCCTGCGCTGGCACATTTCGCCCGGTCACCGGCCGGAGCCGGATCCGGAGCGCGCCAGCGAAGTCGAAATCCGCTTCGTGTCCGACGGGAGCACCGGCACGCGCATCGAGGTGGAGCATCGCGCCTTCTCCCGCCATGGGACGCTGGGCAGCGAATACGCATCGCGCATGGCTTCGGACACCGGCTGGCCGCTCATCCTGCGGCGCTTTGCCGAGCATTGCGGATGCGGCGAAGCGGCAATGCCGCGTATCCTGCGCGCGGTGAGCTGAACCTCGCCTCTGGCTGCGCGACAGGCCGTCCTACAGCATCCCTCCATGGTTGACAGTCCATTTTGAATTGCGGATATCCGCCCGCTTCCGGCTGGGGGAATGTCCCGAGCGGCAAAGGGGGCGGACTGTAAATCCGCTGGCTTAGCCTTCGTAGGTTCGAGTCCTACTTCCCCCACCAGTCTTCGCCGCGCAGCGGCGGAGACTGCCACGTCGTAGCGCGCAAGCGCGAAGACGGGCTACGATGGTCAGCGCGGCTTCGCCTTGGCAAGCCAGCTCTGATCGCGAAGCGCACGCGGGTGTAGCTCAATGGTAGAGCAACAGCCTTCCAAGCTGATGACGAGGGTTCGATTCCCTTCACCCGCTCCAGCCTCTTCACTTAGGACTTGCGTTTGAGCAGGTACATCGCGCGGGCCGCAAAGGTGGCCTCACGCGCTATGCTAGGAAGTGTCAAACATCGTCGAGCCCTCCCGAATTGAATGGTTTGAATGGCGAAAAATCGGAGGCCCCTCCCCTCGCGGTTCCCCACCGCACAAGATGTTGCGGTTCGCGAATGCGCGCACCATTCGAACGCACGGATTCGAAAATTCTTGCGCGCGACGGGCCGGCGCATGACTTCGCCGCGGCCGTCCGGCCGTGCGCAGCGCAGCGGCTGCGCAGCCACTGCCAAACTCTTTCCGGATTGCGCCGCAGGTCTTCTCATGCGCGCATCATACACCCGAAAGCGCGGTGGTGAACGCGAGCCGCGCAAATTTTCCTCAAGCCGCGGAGGTCGAACGGCAAATCCGCTCCGTGTACGGATCGCTTTGGGGAATGGCGCCGTCTGCGCTATTTCGGCGGCGGATTCTCGATGAGGTAGGGGTAGCCATTGTTGATCTTGGGGTTGATCGCCCAGACCTTGGGGTCGAAGCCCGGCGGCAAGCCCGATTTCAGCTGCGCGTCGGTCAGGCCGGCGATACCGGGATCGTCCGCCACATTGCCGGCGCCCTGATGCGGATTGCTGACCCCGCTGGTGTCCAGGTCCCAATAGTCGTTGCTGATGCCGCTGCCCGCGGAATCGTCTTCACCGATGGAACCACCCACCGGGGCGCCAGCACCGCTGCTCACCGCGCCGGTGGAGTAAGAAGATAATATCACAAGCCCATCGCTCCTGGAGCCGATCAAGCCGCCCGCCGGCGCGGCGCCAGTCCCCGTAACCGCACCCGTGGCATAGGAATTTGAAACCGTGCCGCCGTTAATCGCCTCCCCGATTAAGCCGCCCGCTCCGGCACCGCTGTTAGAAACGGGACTTGTGGAGTAGCTCGAGGAAACATCGGGGCCGGTCTCAACCAGTTTCCTTCCGATTAGTCCACCCGCGAGAGTGTTATCGGAAGCAATAACTATCGCATTTGACACGCATCCGATAACTTCGCCGCCACTTATTGCGGTTAGCCCACCAACTTTCGATCCCATTCCGCTTGCAGACACTTGTCCAGTTACATGGACATTCTCGATCAGAGACGCTCCGCTTGCACCAGCCAGCGCACCAATGTCCTGAGCTTCTCCAGCACCAACGATGTCCACCTTTAACAAGTTCACGTTGCGCACGACCGCTGAATGATTCAGTGCATTAAACAGTCCGATATGATCCCCAGTAGTATTTCCACGCACTGTAAGGTTTGAAATCGCGTTTCCAAGTCCATCGAATGTTCCGTTGAAATATGTTTGAATAGGAGATCCCGAGTAAGTCTTCCCCGATTCTTTCCAGTTTCTTGCTTGGGCGTAATACGATCCTGAGCCGTCGAAATGTCGGAACTCGCGCGCAAAAAACCTGAGACTGCTAAAGAGCCGATAGTTATGCCCGTTGATCACGAGATTACTGTTTTCATCCCAGAACTCGACATGACCTTGCTTTAGAAAGCGATAATCGCCGCTACCACCAATCGCAATGGTAAGTGCGCCAGTTCCCGCGACCGTGACTGGCTTGTTGAACACAATTGAATTGAAAGAAGCAAGGGTCAGCCGGTGCGTGCTGGTCCAGCTGAGTGGCGCGTCGACCTCGATATCGATGGCTTTGCTATCGCTCTTCACAGTCACATCGCCGTTCGCCAGCATGTTCGCGAGATCGGTGACATTCAAAATCGCCCTCTGTTTCGTCGACGTACACACTGCCCCTGTGCAGGTCACGTTCTTAGTCGCCTTCGAGGAAACCGCTAGCGCCGCGTGAGCGGAATTGAAAACAAAGCTGGCAGCCGCAACCGATAGCGCCGATGTAAGAGCCAAGCGGACAACGAACATCTCGACCTCCCTCAATGGAGAATGCCCAATATACTTACGCAATGATCCACAGGCAAACTGCCGGAAGGGCGACGATTCTCGTTGCGCGCGCCACGCATGGGCATAACCATTCGATTGGATCGACTCAGGAGTATTGCACGTGCCGCGATTGTCTCGGTTCCTGCTCGGTCTTGCCTTGGCCGTCGAAATCATGCCGGGCCATGCCGCACAGCCTCCCGTTTATGAGGTCGACTCGATCGATAATGTGGGCTCCTCCAGTGTAACCGCGCTGCACGGCTTGACAAATACTCTGCTGGGAAGCGCCACAGTTCTGCATTTAGCATCCTATCATTGTGCAGGAGGTCCACCATGCGCCTCCGACGGAGGAGAAGGGCTACTCGTTTTGCAGCCCGGTGTGCAGTGCCATTTCGGTTCGACAGGGCCGGGCACGCCCGAAGATGGGGGCAGCTTTTTTGCCGATGCTTCGAACAACTGCTGGTATCGAAAGAATCTCAATGGCGATCTCCGGCAGTGGGGGATAACCGTAAGTTCCAGCTATGACGTAAATTATAACCTGCAGCATGGAACACCAAGCTCAATCGAGAACGCCACACCGACGATAACCAAAGCAATCTTAGCCCTGGGGGCCGTGGGCATAACGAGCCTCCACACGCACCAAGTCAGCATTAAAATTGGTCTGGATGATCAGGACAACCCCCTCGCAATCCCCGCAGGTGGCTCACTGACTTGCGACTCGGCACCCGTGAAGAACGCACACAATGCCAATTACACGAATCTGCCCGGTTCTCTTATAATTGTGCACACATCCGGCTCTACAAACTTCATTGATGCCAATACCAACAACGACACCGAAGTGTACGGCTGCGCGGCGGTGATTCCCGAGTGGTATATCAATCCGAGCGACGATGTCCTCAACTCCTTCGGCGGGAAGCACTTCAACACTGCCAACAGTTCCAATTTCCGCTATCCCGACCTCGAAGCCATCCGGGCGAACATGATTCTCGCGGGTGATTTCGCCATCAAGGCCGGCGCCGGCGCGAAGATCCACGACATCGGCACTTACGGTTTCGACAATTGCCTGTATGTCACGAATGGCCCCGGATTTCTTGGCAAGAACGTCGCGATGGATTGCCCGATAGGCGCCTATCTCGCCAACAACCGGGGCGCCATGACGGTCAAGGATCTGGACAACAATCCCCGTCTCACGAAGCAGCCCGGCTTCGATAACGAAGAGGCCTGGGACATCTGGAAAATCGAACCCAGCTCCAACCTGAACTTGGCCGGCCGACCCCTTTGCCGCGTTACGCTTCGGCGTGCGAGCGGCGGTCACGATTTCACCGACCTTCAACAGAGCGCCACGGTGGGGCGCGGCGATCCGGCATACTATCCCGTGTGGATTTCCACCTCGGAGGCGGCGGGAAAGTCCTGCACCAGCCCGAGCACAGGGCGGTTCGGCAACGACGCGGCATGGGCAATCGGGAGCATTACTTCAACGGAACTGACGCGCGAATTCGATCTGGTGGGTTCCGACTACGCTTCGCCCAGCAACGGCATCGCGACATCCGCAACGTGGCTGGCCAACACGGGCATCTTGAGGGTCGCCGGACCGATTTCGAATCTGGTCACCGGCATGCAGGTGACCAGCGGCGACAGCAATTGGCCACAGTGCGGCACTATCGCTTGTACACTGATCGTTACCGGCATTGTGACCCGCGCGACCGGGCCCGATCCCAATGACGGTTACAACGGCTATGTCATCGTTTCGCCGCCGCCTTCGCTGGCGAATTCCGGCGGAGATACGCCCGCCAGCGTGACGTTCAGCAATACTAGCGTTACATATGTGGATAATACGCCTTGCATCGTCGATGCCAACAACACCGCGTCCGGAAACTGCGCGTATGTGAATGCGGCTGAACGCTATGTCGCGGGCAACAGTCCTGCCGGCTACGCCAGCGCCCGGCTGCCCGCTTCGCGCGGCGGACACCTGGGAGCAGGAGTGCTTGTCGACAATATCGCGGGCTTGCGGGCCATCAATGTCGATACCTATGGTCATTACTACAACATCGCGGCGATCGATTCTGAGCAGTGCGATTTCGATCAGATCAAAGGCGATGACAATGGCGAGCTGAATATCGGCAATACCGTTGGCATCTACAGCACCGGGGACAGCCGCGGCTGCGTGTTCGACAGCGAAGGAGCGGGAAAGCCTGGTGCTTCGCTGGTTCTGGACACCTTCGGCACGGTGGATCGGGCCAGCATCGGCAGCACGATGGATGTCAACATGCTCGGTTCGGATCCGAATACAGTCGGGATTGTGCTGAGCGGGATCGATACGACCGCGCTTCCGCCACGTGGCGAAGCGCATCTTTGCAGCCCTGCCAATTGCGCCGACAAGAGCGAAATCGTAGTTTACACGATTGCTTCGATCGGAACGACTGGATCGATAACCGTGAACGTCAGGGCGCGCTTCGGAACCGCGCCGCAGGATTGGAGTGGGGTAGCATCGGCGAACGTTTATCCGACAACCGTCAACAATGGCTCGAGCGATCATCCGGGCAAGAGCGCGACCACCACGTTCGCCAATCTCAACACGCCCACCACGACCGTGATAGGCAATGCCTTCGAGGTGCATCACGGCGCGGCCAATTTCTCGGGCCTGCACACGTCGGCGGGCGGCATCGGCTTCATCTCCACCAATACCTCGGGCGTGGCGATTGCGGCGACGAACGATCCGAACACCACGATCGTGTTCGAGGACGGCAACGCGCGCATCCAGACGACCGTCACGCCGGACAGCCAGTTCGCCAATTTCGCCGCGCCCGGCGCGACGAACCTTCCCATGGCCGTGTTCAACCCCGGCGGCGCAGTGCAAACCGTCAATCTCTCCGGCCTCGGCGCAAGCGACATCGGACCCATTACCGTTTCCGACAACGCAAACTGGCCGCAGAACGGGGTGCTGGCGGCGGACGGCGGGGAAATGGGGTTCACCCTGCCGGCGGACGGTTCGAGTGCGCAGCTTGTCGTCACCTCGCGCGGCGAATGTGGAACGATACCGGCGACGCACGGCAGCAGCGTCCAGATCCGGTTCCTTGTCACCGAACTGCCCTGCGGCTCGGCCGGGCTGAAGGGCTATGCCGACAACGGCTTCACCCTCGGCGCGCCCGCCGGCGGGGACCAAGGTACGGGCACGTTCAGCACAGCAAAGCAGATTTACGAAAACAACGGTCACCCGGTGCCGGGCATCGTATGCGCTTCAGGAACAGCGCAAGCCGCCGGCACGACAGAAGCGATTCTTGCAAGTTGCAAAATCCCCGGCGGCGTCATGGGCGCCAACGGTTGCGTTGCCGTCGATGCGCTCTGGGACTGGTCAACCAGCGCCAACACCAAGACAATCAAGGTCTACGCCAACGCGACGAACACGACGATCGCTGGCGGTACGACTTACCTGTCGAGCTCGACAAACCTGGGCACCGCGCAACGCACTGTGGTGAAAATCTGCAACCGCAATTCTGCAACTTCGCAAATTGGAGGCGCCCTGTCCGGTACGACTTCTGTCAGCACAAGCGGCTTGCCCACGAGCAGCATCGACACCGCGAGTGACTGGTACGTGCTGTTCACAGGCGTAAGGGCGTCCGGGGACACACTGGCCCTCGAGCAATATCAGGCGCTCGAGCAGCCCTCGCTGCCATAGAAATCAGGCCCTCCGCTTGAGCAGGTACATCCGCGCCGTGCCGAAGCCCTTCGCCAGCGCGATCTGCCCGACATAGCGGCAGACAAACCGGTCCTCCCCCTCCATCGCCAGCATCGCCGCGAATTGCTCCGTCACATAGACCGCGCCGGGGGGGGTGATCGGCTCGATGCGGGCGGCGCGCGACACCTGCGTGCCGTAATAGTTGAGCGCGCCGCCGGCCTCGCGCCAGCGGAACACCGGGCCGTAATGGGCACCCACGCGCATGTGCGGTTCGCCCGGCAACCCCATAGCTGCGTAATCCACCTCGGCAAGGGCGTCCTGCAGTTCGAGGGCGATCGCGGCGGCAGCGGTTGCGGAGCTCACCACCGCGTAGAGCGCATCGCCCCAAGTGTTGCGGTAGCACATCTCGCCGGAATGGCCGTCCAGCACGCGCAGCATGCGCAGCATGACGTCGGTCCAGAAAACAGGGAGCGCGGATTCGGGGAGTTTGCTGAAGCCGCGGAAGTCCGTGAAGATGAGCGCGCGCGTTTCGCGGGTGATCTCTTCGCCCCGGTTCCAGGAGGGCGGCGCCTGCGATGTTTTCGACGCGCCCGCGCGGCGGTTCCAGGCCGGCGGGAGAATGCGGGCGCGTCCGCCGGCGCGGCGCCAGTTTGCGACATCGACCGCCGTCCCGGCGGGGTCGTCCTCCTGCGCACCGATTTCGTCCCACACCGCGATCTGCAGGACGTCCGCTCCCAGCTGCTGCGCACGCAGCCGCGCAATCCCCATGCAGATCAGGCTGCCATAGGCAAACTGGGAGGCGTCCTCCATGAAAGGCATATCGGTCGCCACGGTCGCGCTGCGCGCCTGTTCCAGACAGGCGCTGAACCGCGCCGCCCATTGCGCTCCCGCCGGAAGCACCGATTGATCGAGAAAGGCCTGCTTCTCGAACGGCAGTACCACATTCAGTTCGCCGCCGCGGCTCAATAGCTGTTCGGCAATGAGAATATCGGCGCCGCTCGCGAGCGCGCCGTAGCCGATGGCGGCATTCTCGTCCTGCAACACCGCGGCGATTTGTTCCGCGAGCTTGCGTTCCGCCGCCGCGTCCGGCTGCGGCATCATGTGGCCGCAAAACATGAAAACCTTCGGAGGCTCGAGCGGACTCAGCAACGCCTCGCGTTCGCTTCGCGAAAGGCCGAGGTGGTCCGCCAGCAGGGAAAACTGCCGCCGCGTGGTGGCGCGCGAGCCGGGATCGGCGTCCGGCAAGGCGCAAGCCGCGGCAATTTCCCGGCGCGCTTCCGGCACGCGGCGCAAGACCAGCAGGGCTTCGGCGCGGGAAGCGTGCGCGTAATACGTCTGGCGCGAGGAGGGCTTGCCGAGCAGGGCGCCGGCGATGGATGCAGCGTCCCCGGCCGCGCCTGCCAGAAGAAAAAGGGTCGCGGCGTTGACGCCCGGAAAGGAGTCGCCGGTACGAACGTAAATCGTCCGGTAGGCGTTCGCCGCATCGATCAGTGCGCGGGGATCCAGCGGTCTTGCCGAAAGCGCTGCGTCCTTCAAAAGCCGTGCGCCGAGCGACGCAACGTCCACGTCCTGCGACCCTGCGAGCGAATACATCTCGTAGCGCTCGCGCGCCTGCGCCACATCTCCCATGCGGGCGAGTGCGAGCACCTGCAGGTACCGGAAGCGCTCGTCCGACGAGCCGGCTTCGATCCCGGCGCGGGCTAGATCGTGGGCGGTGAACAGATCGCCGCGCCCCATGGCAGCTTCCGCGTCTTGCAGCAGCTTGGCTGTCATTTCGTGTCCCATGCCGGAGCGACGCTAGCACACGTGTCTTGCGGGCGAAAAACTTCCGGACAGCGCAGTAGAGTGCAAATCTTTTTCAGAGCGCAGGGCACGATCGGTCCAGCAACGTTTTCGTAAGGCTGGATTGTCGCTGCGCGAACCGCGACTTGCCGATTCGCAGCTTGGCTTTTTCTCATCTCCGGTGAATACTGAAATAGATTCGGCCTTGAGCCGAATCGCAAGCAGACGCGCAAGCGTTTGGGGGCGAGCTTGAAGCGGGGCGAGAGCCAGTGCGGGCGTGGACCGCCCTGCAAACTCATACTTGGCGCACTGCTGTTCCTTTCCTGTGCGAAGGCGATGGCGCTGCAAGCGATTGCACTTGAAGCCGGCATCCATGAAGGGGTGGCCTCCTGCGCCGGCTCGACCTGTCACTCGCGCCTGGCGCCGACGGGCCGCATCGTGCGCCAAAACGAGATCACCAGCTGGCAGGACGAGAGTTCGCCGCTGGGCGCGCACGCCCGCGCCTGGCGCGTGCTGACGCAACCGCGCGGCGAAGCGATTGCCGCGCGCCTCGGCCTGGGCCCTGCGGAGAAGGCTGCCGACTGCCTCGGCTGTCATGCCGAGAGGGCGGCGGAGCGCGGTCCGAAGTTCCAGATTTCCGATGGCGTGGGTTGCGAAACCTGTCATGGCGCATCGAGCGCGTGGCTCGCGCCACATTACGCCGTGAAAGCCACGCACGCCAACAATGTGGCGCTCGGCATGGTGCCACTGGAGAGGCCGGAGGTGCGCGCGAAGGTGTGCCTCGACTGCCATTTCGGCAGCGACAGGGCCGGGCAGTTCGTCACGCACAAGATGATGGCGGCCGGCCATCCGCGCATCGCGTTCGAACTCGACCTCTTCACCGAGTTGCAACGCCATCATGACGAGGACGCGGATTACATCGATCGCAAGGGGGTTTTCGAGCCGGGGACGAAACGCAAAGAGATCGCCGGAGGCGCCAAAATGTGGGCGGTGGGTCAGGCGATGGCGCTCATCCGCGAACTCACGCTGTTCGACAGTGTGCATGGCCGGGAGGGCGCGTTCCCGGAATTCTACTTCTTCGACTGCCAGAGCTGTCATCGCGCGATCTATGACGATCCTGCGCAACCGCTCACCGCCAGCGTCAATCCCGGCCGGCCGATCCCGCCCGGCAGCGCGCCTTTCAACGATGAGAACGTGATCATGCTCTCCGCCGCGGCGCAGGTGGCGTCGCCGGCGCTCGCCGACCGTTTCGACGAACAATCGAGGGGCTTTCATGCAGCGATCGCGCGCGACCCCGAGGCCGTACGGCCGGCCGCCTTGGCGCTCGAAGCAACGGTGCAAGAATTGGCCTCGACGTTTGCGGCAAGGAATTTCACCCGGCAAGAGACCTTTTCGATTCTGCTTGCGATCTGCTCCAATCCGCTCGCGGCCCGCTACACCGACTATGAAGGCGCCGCACAAGCCGTGATGGCGGTAGATACGCTGCTCTCTGCTCTTGGTTCCGCCAAGCAGGTGCCCGCCGCCGCAGTTCAAGCGATTCGCCCCGAGATCGGCGACCTCTATCGCATCGTGCGCGATCCCAATGCCTATCGTTCCGCCGAATTCCGCGCCGTGCTCGCGCGCGTGGCCGCGGCAGTGAGGAGGTTAGCGTGACCCAACAGCCCCGCCGCATGGTGAGCATCGTCGCCAGCCTGGCGCTGGTCCTGAGTTCCTGCGGCGGCGGCGGGTCGAGCAGCAAAGGGGGGGGTGGTGGCGGCGGCGGGGGCGGTGGCCCCACGCACCTCTACAAATTTCCCGGACCTGAGTCGCTCTCGATAGACGATGTGAAGACGGTGCTATCGCAGGCGATCGCGGAAGCGCAGGCGCGTTCGCTGCCCGCAGTGATCGCAGTCGTTGACCGTGTCGGCAATGTGCTGGCGGTGTACCATATGACGGGTGCAGACCCGGACAACGTGCGGGTCGATCCCGCCCCCGACGGCGAAAATCACGGTCTGCAGAACGTGGTACTGCCGCCGGAGCCCTTTGCGATCGCGAAAGCCATCACAGGCACGTATCTGTCCTCCGGCGGCCACGCCTTCACCACGCGTACCGCCAGCATGATCGTGCAGCAGAACTTTCCACCGGGTCCGGATGCGAAAGGGTTGGAGAGCGGTCCGCTCTTCGGAGTGCAGTTCAGTTCGTTGCCGTGCTCCGATCTGATTTCGCACTACGATCCCAAGGGCAGCATGGATGCCAATGCCTTTATCGGTCCAAAAGACTCGCCCGTCGGGTTGTCGGCAGATCCTGGCGGGTTTCCGCTCTACAAGAACGGCGTGGTTGTCGGCGGTGTCGGCGCGATCGCCGACGGCAAATACAGCTTCGACCCGAACGTCTTCGATATCGACGTCAGCGACGACGAAGCGGAAGCACTTGCGGGTACCATCGGATTCGACGCTCCTGTCACCATCCGTGCAGACCGTATTTCGATCGACGGCACGACCTTGCGGTACAGCGACATGACCCAGGCGTCTCTCAAGTCCAATCCGGCGGCCGCTCCGCCGTTCGACAGTATTCCTCCGAGCGTCGGCAAACTTACCGCCGTGGCCAGCTTCTTCGGCGGAGCGATAATCGCGGGTCAAATTTACGGAACGGAGGCCTCCGGCATCCGGCCGGCCACGGCTGCCGAATTCAACAATATCGACGCCTTCATTCTGACGAATGGCGATCCCAAGAACCCACAAAACCGCTATCCGGCGAGGGCCGGAACCGACGGCGCCGAAGTCTCGAACCCGCTGACGCAGGCCGAAGTGACCGCGCTTCTCGAAGAAGCTTTCAAGATCATGAGCAAGACGCGGGCGCAGATTCGTAAGCCGCTGGATAGCCGGGCGCAGGTCACAATCTCTGTCGTTGACACCCGCGGCGAACCTTTGGGCATAGTGCGCTCTCCCGACGGGGCGCTATTCGGCATCGACGTTTCGCTTCAGAAAGCGCGCACCGCCAGTTTCTTCTCCAGCCGTTACGCAGCGAGCGATCTCGGCAATGACAAAACGGACGGGAACCCGGCGGGAGAGGTGCCGGGGTTTGTGACGACAAGTCAGGCCTTCCTAAACGATCCTCACGCTTTTACCGGCGACTATGCATTCAGCGTGCGCGGACTCGGCAACATTGCCCGGCCGTTCTTTCCCGACGGGCAGAATGGCACGAAGCCCGGCTCCCTTTCCGTTCCTATCGAGCAATTCAATCCATTCTCAACCGGACTGCAGTCCGCCCTGATTGCACAAGATGTGCTGCACGCCACCACCGGCCAGTGCACGAATTTGGGAAATGGCACCGGCCCCGATCGGCTGAAGAATGGGTTGCAGATATTTGCGGGCGGGGTGCCGATCTATCGCGGCAACACCTTAATCGGCGGCTTCGGCGTATCGGGCGACGGCATCGACCAGGATGACCTGATCTCTTTCCTGGGCCTTTACAATGCCGGCAAGCGCACGGGGACAATCAGTGAAGCGCCTGCCGACATCCGCGACGACGAAATCGTCGTCCACACCGATGCGGGCAACACGCGGCTGCGCTACGTGAACTGTCCGTTCGCGCCTTTCCTCGGCGATCCCACGCAAAACGTCTGTGAGGGAATATAGAGAATGTTACGGCCGTCCCGCCTTCTGCAGAGAGGGCCGCCGAGCGGGCTGGCGTGGCTCCTGGTTTGCGCGATTGCCGGAACGACCGTTCTTGCCTGTGCAGCGGAGGCGCGGCCGTGGAGTGTGCGCGCCGTGCGCATTTCCGGCGAGGAGCAGCATACGCGCATCGCACTGGAAACGGATCGGCCGGCGACCGTGAAGGTGTTGTCCGACGGGCGGCGCGGGCGTCTGCTGGTCGAGGTGCTGGGTGCACGCGGGCCCGCCGAGCCGGGCGGCGGAGGAACGGGCCTCGTGAAAGTGTGGTCGCTCGATGAAGAGCGCGCCGGCACCGCCTTCGAATTCGTGCTCTCGCGCCCGGCGCGCATTGCGCAGCAGTCGGTGCACAGGCCGGGCAACCGCTTCCAGTATGTGTTCGATATCGTTCCCCTCGCGCCTCCGCCGTCCGTCGCGGCAAATGCGAAGCGTCCGTCCAAGGCGCAGGCCGTTCCGCAACGCGAAGCATCGGCGGAGCTCGAAGGCCGGCGGAAACCTGGACGGCAATACTCCTACCCGCCGCCGATCCTGCAATCCAACCCCGGCGCGATTACCGCTCCCGCGCCGGAAGCGTATCCCACGCAGGACATTCCGATTCCGGATCGCTGGCGGCTTGCCGATGCGCTCGGCGTCGATGCGCGGCTGATCGATCCCTACAATCAGAATTTCCTGAAGGCGGACCGGCCGATTCCGGGAACGGACGATTGGTTCTTCAACCTGTCCGCGATTTCCGACACGGTGATCGAGCCGCGTTCCTTTCCGCTGCCCGTGGGTGTACAGACCACCGAGCGCGGGCAGGAGGACGACACCTTTGGCCGGGCGGCGAGTTTCGCTTTCAGCCAAACGGTTCTCCTCAGCGGTTCGCTCATCAAAGGCTCGACCGCATTCCGGCCGCCGGACATGGAGCTGAGGCTCGCGGTCGCCTTCAACATCAACTACACGCAGGTTCCGGAGCGGCGGATTCTCGATGTCAAACCGTCGAAGGAGCCGCAGCGCACGGACGAGTTCGTGGGACTGCAGGAAGCCTTCTTCGACTATCACCTTCGCGATGTTTCCGAGCGCTACGATTTCGATTCCATCCGCGTCGGCATCCAGCCCTTCTCGACAGATTTCCGCGGTTTCCTGTTCCAGGACGATCAGCTGGGGGTGCGCCTGTTCGGCGACCGCGACGACAATCGCTGGCAATACAATCTCGCTTTCTTCTCGCTGCTGGAGAAGGACACCAATTCCGGGCTGAACGACATCACGCAGCGCATCCGCAACGATTACGTGGCGGTCGCCAATCTTTACCGGCAGGACTTGCCCGTGCCCGGTTTCACCTCGCAGGTGACGGTGGTCTACAACGGCGACCGCGAAGCCGGACAGCTGCATCTCGACAGCAATGGCTTTCCGGTGCGCCCGGCGCTGATCGGCAATGACCGCCCGCGCGATTACGATGTGGTGTACTTCGGCTACAATGGCGACGGTCACATCGACCGCATCAATCTCACGGTGTCGAGCTATTACGCCTATGGCGAGGACCGCAACAGCATCTTCACCAGCCGCCCGGCGAAGATCGGCAGTTACTTCTTCGCCGCCGAGCCGTCTTACGATTGGAATTATGCCCGCTTCCGGCTGTCCGGGCTCTATGCGTCCGGCGACGACAATCCCTACGACAAAACCGAGCACGGTTTCGACGCCATCTTCGAAGATCCGTTGTTCGCCGGTGCCGATACCAGCTATTGGATCCGGCAATCTATTCCGTTCGCGGGCGGGGGGCGTGCCGTCGGCTTGAACGGGCGCAACGGCGTACTGGCCGATCTCCGCTCATCGAAAGAAGAGGGACAATCGAATTTCAACAATCCCGGCACCATCCTGCTGGGGGCCGGCACCGATGTCGACGTGACGCCCGAAATCCGCCTGAGCGCGAACCTGAACCACCTCTGGTTCGTCAACACCGCAGTGGTGCAGGCGCTGCGCCAGGAAGGCTCGATCCCGAACGACCTGGGGTGGGACTATTCGATTGCGGCGACCTGGCGGCCTCTGTTCTCGCAAAACCTGGTCTTTCGGGCCTCCGGCGCAGTGTTCGACCCGGGCTCGGGTTTCGGCGATCTCTTCACCAACAGCGAGCACGACAGCCGCTACTATTCCGTCCTGCTCAACGCGATCGCGACGTTTTGAGCATGCGAGAGCGAGGCGCAAAAGCAGCAATAGCAGGAGTGGCGGTGCTGCTGTCGCTCGGCGCCATCGGCTTTGCCGCCAGCTACGATGACGAAGAGACGCCGGTCGAGCGCGGCTATATCACCGCACCGGCTGCGCATCAGGGGGAAACGCGCGCGCAGGCGGACCAGGAAAGCGCCGGCTGCAAGGACTGTCACACAACGACCGATGCCGAAACCATGCACCGCAACGATGCAGTGATCCTCGGCTGCACGGCATGTCATGGTGGTGATGCGAGTGTGCGGGCCGCCAAGGGTCTGTCGAAGGGCGATCCCGCCTACATTGCCGCGCGCGACAAGGCGCATGTTCTGCCGCGCTATCCCAAGGCCTGGAACCTTCCCAGCGCCGCCAATCCCCAGGAGAGTTACACGCTTCTCAACCGCGAAGCGCCGGAATTCATCCGCTTCGTGAATCCCTCGGACTACCGCGTGGTGCGGGAGAGTTGCGGCGCCTGCCATTTGGAAATCATCCAGGCGGCGGAGCGCTCGCTGATGGCGACGGGCGCCATGTTCTTCGAGGGCGCCTCCTACAACAACGGCGTGCTGCCGTACAAAAACGCGGTCGTTGGCGAAGCCTACACGCGCGATGGCCGGCCTGCGCGAATTCTCTCGCCCGGCAATCCGCCGGGGCAGGTGACGCAGGCGCAGGCGAAGCGCGGCGCGCTGCCGTCGCTCCTGCCCCTGCCGGAATGGCAGGTGGTGCCGCCCGGCGACATTTTCCGCGTATTCGAGCGCGGCGGGCGGAATATCGGCTCGCAATTCCCGGAGATTGGGCTGCCGGATGCCACCGGCGAATTGCAGAAACTGGAGGAGCCGGGACGTCCGGACATTCGCCAATCCAACCGCGGGCCGGGGACAGGCCTGCGCATCGCCATTCCCGTGCTCAACCTGCACAAGACGCGGCTCAACGATCCCTACACCTGGTTCATGGGCACCAATGAGCAGCCGGGCGACTACCGGCAATCCGGATGCGCCTCGTGTCACGTCGTGTATGCGAACGACCGCGAGCCGCGCGACAGTCCCGGCTACGCGCAATACGGGCGCGACGGCCAAAGCGTTAGCGCCGATCCCACCATCGATAAGCGCGAAACCGGCCATCCGCTGCGGCACGAATTCACCCGCGCCATTCCCACCGCGCAGTGCATGACCTGCCACATGCACCAGCCGAACATGTTCCTGAACAGCTTCCTCGGCTACACCATGTGGGACTACGAGTCCGATGCGCCCTTCCTGTGGCCGGAGCGGCAGAAATATCCGACGGCGGAAGAGGTGCGGGAGGTGTTGGACCGCGATCCGGAAGGTGCGGCGCCGCGCGGCAAATGGGCGGACGTGAACTTCCTGCGCAATGTCTACGACCTCAACCCGAAGCTGAAGGACACCCAGTTCGCGGATTACCACGGCCATGGCTGGAACTTCCGCGCCGTGTTCAAGCGCGACCGCGCCGGCAATCTGCTGGATGCCGAAGGCCGCGCCGTTTCACCGGACGATCCGGAAAAATGGCGGCGCAAAGGTGAAGGCAAGTTCGTTTCGCCCGGCATCAATCCCGGCAAGACGGTCCAACTCATGGACATTCATGCCGAAAAGGGCATGCAGTGCGCCGATTGCCACTTCGCGCAGGACAATCACGGCACTGGATTTATCGTTGGCGAGGTGGCGAATGCCGTGGAAATCCGCTGCCAGGATTGCCATGGCACCATCGACGCCTATCCAACGTTGCGCACCTCCGGCCCCGCCGCGCCGCCCACAGGCACCGATCTCACGCTGCTGCGCAATCCGGACGGCAAACGCCGCTTCGAATGGGTGATGCGCGGCAGCCGGCGCATGCTGATCCAGCGCTCGGGCGTCGATCCCGCGCTTGAATGGAAAATCTCGCTGGTGAAGGACACGGTCGATCCGGCGAGCCCCGACTTCAACATCCGCGCCGCGCGCGCCAAGCTGATGTCGCGCACCGTCGCGAAGGGCGAGCAGTTCCAGTGGGGACCGGGCGTGGCGGCGAACAATCTCGCGCACAAGCAGGGCGAAATGGAATGTTTCACCTGCCACACCTCGTGGACGCCGTCCTGCGGCGGCTGCCATCTGCCGATCGAGGCGAACTGGAAGGCAGAGAGCCACCGCTACGAAGGCGGTTTCACGCGCAACTACGCCACCTACAACCCGCAGGTGGCGCGCGACGACATGTTCCAGCTGGGGCTGCACAGCACGGTCAAGGGCAACACCATCGCGCCGGTGCGCTCCTCGTCGGCGCTGATCCTCTCCTCCACCAACATCAACCGCGAGCGGATTTACGTGCAGCAGCCGCCGATTTCCGCGGCCGGGTTCTCCAGCCAGGCGTTCGCGCCGCACTTCCCGCACACGGTGCGCAAGACCGAAACCAAGACCTGCAGCGACTGCCACGTGTCGCAGGCGAACGACAACAACGCCATCATGGCGCAACTGCTGCTGCTGGGCACCAACTTCGTGAATTTCGTCGGCATGCATGCCTGGGTGGGGCTGGAGGACGGCTTCGAAGCCATCCGCGTCACGGAATGGCAGGAGCCGCAGGCGGTGTTCGGCTCCTACCTCCAGCGCTACGCCTATCCAGATTATTACAAGATGCATATTGAGCAGAACCATCGCGAATTGATCGACTGGACACGCGGCGCCACCTTCGATGCCAACGGCAGCGGCGAAACCAACCCGGCCGAGGACATCCGCAACATCACGCAATCGACCGGCGGCGCGGTGCATTGCCTGCAATTGCGCGGCGAGTACCTCTATGTGGCGGAGGGCGGGGCGGGGTTCGAGGCTTACGATGTGGCGAGCGTCGGCAACAAGGACATTTCCGACAAGATCATCACCGCACCCTTCTCACCCTTGGGCCATGACACGCATGTGGCGACGAAGAACGCCACCTGCGTGGCACTGCCGACCAATCAATCCATCGCGCCGCTTCGCAACACGCCAGAGATGCGCGCGCAGAACCAGGAGCAGTCATTTCATCCGATCTACCACTACGCCTTCATCACGGATTCCGAAGAAGGGCTGATCGTGGTGAACATCGATTCGCTCACTGACCGCGAGCCGCGCAACAATTTCTTCAGCCGCGCCCTCACCTGGAACGAAGGCGGCATTTTGAAAGGCGCGTGCCACATCACCCTGGGCGGGCATTTCGCCTACATCGCGGCGGATGCGGGGCTTGTGGTTCTCGATCTGGACGATCCGCTGAAGCCGCGGGTGGCGTCGGTGGTGAAACTGCCGGAGGTGCGGGCATCGGCGCTGCAATTCCGCTATTTGTTCGTGACCGACGCGCGGGGGCTGGACGTCTTGGATGTGACGACGCTGGATCGGCCGCGGCTGGTTGAAGGCGCGACCGTGAAGCTCGCCGATGCACGGCGAGTCTACGTCGCCCGCACCTACGCCTATGTTGCGGCCAAGCAGGAAGGCCTTGTCATCGTCAATGTCGAGAAGCCGGAACACCCGGTCATTGACCGGCGCGTCACCCTGGGCGGACAGTTGAACGATGCGGAAGATGTGATCGTTGGCTCGACCAATGCCTCGCTGTTTGCCTACGTCGCGGACGGCCGCAACGGCTTCAAGGTGCTGCAGCTGACGAGCCCGGCCACGCAGCCGAATTTCTACGGCTTCTCGCCAAGACCGGTGCCGGAGCTGATCGCCTGGGCACGCACGCGCTCGCCAGCGCTTGCGCTCTCCAAGGGGCTGGATCGCGATCGTGCGGTGGACGAAACCGGCCACCAGATCGCGGTGACCGGCCGCCTCGGCTCGCGCCCATTTACGCGCGCGGAGATGGAGAAGTTCTTCATCGACTCCCGGGGCGACTTCTACCGGGTGAGGGATAACGCCACTTTCGACGGTTTTGCGCCGAAGCAAGGCAGCAACGCTCCGCAGAAAGCAAAGAAGGCGGCCCCATCGCACGTCGTTAGGGCGCCGTGACGGGCCGTGGTCCGACCCAACATCACGCTGAGAGCGGCGGTCGCGAAGCTCGCGCCGCTTTATCCGCAAGGGCGGCCGCTTTCCGATCCGCTGGCCATTCTCGTGTGGGAGAACGTCGGCTATCTGATCGACGACGCGAAGCGCAGCGAGCTATTCGCGGAGTTCAAGAAGCGGGTCGGTCTGAACGCCCGTGATTTAGCCAATGCCCCACCGGCGCTGCTCGCGAATATCACAAAGCGCGGTGGCATGGCGCCGCAACAACGCGCCGAGCGCCTGAAGGAGATCGGCGCTACGGTGATCCAGGAATGTAGTGGCGACCTGCTCGGCGCCCTGAAGTACCTGCCGGCCGGGAAAGCGCGCTTGCTGCTCAAGAAATTTCCCGCGGTCGGCGATCCCGGCGCCGACCGCATTCTGCTCTTCGCGGGAATCGCGCCTGTGCCCGCGATCGAGTCCAACGCCCTGCGCGCACTGGTGCGGCTGGGCTTCGTGGACGAAGCCAAATCCTACGCGCAGACCTACAAGGCGGCGGTGGCCGTCCTAGCGAAGGATGGCACGCCCGGTTTCGAATGGCTCAAGCAGGCCTATGTGGTGCTTCGCGAACACGGCAAGGCATTGTGCAAACGCTCCGCACCGATCTGCGAGCCCTGCCCGCTCGACCGCGTCTGCGCCCACCGCATGACGGCGAAGTTGTAAGACAAATGCCACCTTCGCGCGGCGTCGCGAAAGACAAATCTTGCGACTTACACATAAATTGCGTACACGTCGAATGGCGAGGAGCCCTTTCCAGCCGGGAAATTATTCGCCCGCGACACAGCGCCGGCAGGCGCGAAGTCCGGACGACCGCAAGTCATCACCACTTCCGGCATCCGCAGCGGCCCGGCACGGCGACGGTTCCGCATCCGGTAAAAGATATGCCGCCGGGAACGCTCCGGAGCATCGAGCGGCAGAGTGGCGTCAAACTGAGGTGAGTGCAATGCAGCGCTTTTACACCGCGATCATCGAAAAGGCGAAGGACGGTTTTGGCGTGTTCTTTCCAGACCTCCCCGGCTGCACGAGCTTTGGACGGACGGTCGAAGAAGCGGCGACGAACGCCTATAGCGCCGCCCAGGCCCATGTCGCACTTTCACAGGAATACGGCGATGACATTCCGGATGCGCGCGCGCCGGACGCCATTTCCGCCGAACGCGGCGTTAGGGAAAAAACGCGGCTGCTCATTCCCGTGGAATTGGCCGACGAACCTGTGCGCGTGAACATCTCGCTTCCCGCGACCGCGCTGGAAGCCCTCGACCGCACGGCGAAAGAACTCTCCCTCAGCCGCTCCGGCGCGATTGCGTATCTAACGCTGGAACGCGACGGACACGCAGCTACGGGCGCGACCAGTTCCCGCCACAGAAGGCGTCGATAAGGTCAAATTCTATTCCACAGCGGGCCAAACCGCTGGCGCAATTCCAGCTCAACGCGTTTGTAGTCGGCGGTCGAATAGAACCACAGATCGACAACCTCCCCATTGCTGGCCGCCATGTAGATGAGGTTGTTGAGTCGACAGTTCGTCTGCTGGCCACCTTCATAGCAGTTCTTGGGCGAGATGTTTCCATACCCCATGTTGAAGCGGGCCGAGAAGTCGGCGCACTCACCGATGTATTTCAGGGTTTCTCCCGCCGTGAGCGCATACACTCCCGACTGTCTGTAGCTATTCGGTATCTTGAATTTGCAGAATGGCCCGCTCCCGTAGCGATTCAGGCGGTATTGCAGGCGTTTCTCGTAGCGCTCTTGCGGCACGAACGCTCGAACTGCGCCAGCCGAATCGCGTTCTGGCTGAATCGCACAAATTCGCTGAAGCTCGTACGCGCCCAGCTTCATTGCTTTGCAAGATAAAGCTCAGACCCCGCAGCTTTGAACTCCTCGGCTTTTTTCGCCATCGCGGCGTGGATTTCGGCGGAGGACAGGCCGGTGGTTTCGCCGGAATCGTTCTGCGCCCGGGCGGCGTCGCGGATGTCCTGGCTGATCTTCATCGAGCAGAATTTCGGTCCGCACATGGAACAGAAATGCGCCACCTTGGCGCCGTCCGCCGGCAGCGTTTCGTCGTGAAAGAGCTGAGCGGTTTCCGGATCGAGGGCGAGGGCGAACTGGTCGCGCCAGCGGAATTCGAACCGCGCCTTGCTCATGGCGTCGTCCCATAGCCGCGCCGCCGGATGGCCTTTCGCCAGATCGGCGGCGTGCGCGGCAATGCGATAGGCGATGACACCGGCCTTCACATCGTCGCGGTCAGGTAACCCCAGATGCTCCTTCGGCGTCACGTAACAAAGCATGGCGGTGCCGAACCAGCCGATCATCGCCGCGCCGATGGCCGACGTGATGTGGTCGTATCCCGGTGCCACGTCCGTTGTCAGCGGGCCAAGCGTGTAGAACGGCGCCTCGTCGCACGCGGCCAGCTGGCGATCCATGTTCTCCTTGATCTTGTGCATCGGCACATGGCCGGGGCCTTCGATCATCACCTGCACGTCGTGCGTCTGCGCGATGCGGTTGAGTTCGCCCAGTGTCTCCAGCTCCGCGAATTGCGCGGCATCGTTGGCATCCGCGGTCGAACCGGGGCGCAAACCATCGCCCAGCGAGAACGACACGTCGTATTGCTTCAGCAGTTCGCAAATCTCTTCGAAATGCGTGTAGAGGAAATTCTCCTTGTGATGCGCGAGGCACCATTTGGCGAGGATGGACCCGCCGCGGGAAACGATGCCCGTCACACGCTCCGCGGTCAGCGGAATATGCGCAAGCCGCACGCCGGCATGGACGGTGAAATAATCCACGCCTTGCTCGCACTGCTCGATCAGCGTGTCGCGGTAGATGTCCCACGTCAGGTCTTCGGCAACACCGCCGACTTTCTCCAGCGCCTGATAGATCGGCACCGTGCCGATGGGCACCGGCGCATTGCGGATGATCCATTCGCGAATCGTGTGGATGTGGCGGCCCGTGGAAAGGTCCATCACCGTGTCCGCACCCCAGCGGATCGACCACACCATCTTCTCCACCTCTTCGGCGACGCCGGAGGTGACGATGGAATTGCCGATATTGGCGTTGACCTTGGTGAGGAAGTTGCGGCCGATGATCATCGGCTCGCTTTCCGGGTGATTGATGTTCGCCGGGATGATGGCGCGGCCGCGCGCCACCTCGTCGCGCACGAATTCGGGCGTGATTTCATCCGGAATGTTCGCGCCGAAGCTGTTGCCGTTCGCCAGCGCGGAGCGCCCGAGATTTTCGCGCGCCGCGATGAATTTCATTTCCTCAGTGACAATGCCCTGACGCGCGTAATGCAGCTGCGTGACGTTCTTGCCCGCTTTCGCACGCAGGGGCTTGCGGCCCGCACGGTCGAATTGCGGCACGGAGAGAAGTTCGCCGCGCTTAAGCCCATCGTCTTCCGGTTTGCGGGCGCGCCCCTCGTACTCCTCGACGTCGCCGCGCGCCAGAATCCAGTCCCGCCGCTTTGCCGCCAGCCCGCGTTCGATGTCGATGACAGTAGCATCGTCCGTGTACGGACCGGAGGTATCGTAAAGCCGCACGGGCGGTTCGCCGCCGGACAGCGCCACCTCGCGGAATGGCACACCGTCCACGTAGATTTTTCGCGAGCCCGGCAAGGCGCCCCGCGTGATCTCCACCGACTTCAGATGCAGGATGGGTTTGTTCATCTCGCCTCTCCCTACGCCGGCACGACCCGGATCAGGTTCAAAGGGACTCGCGTCATGCGATCTCAGCTCCTCTCGGAGCGCCCCCGGGATGGTCGTCTATACCACGTCGCTTCTCATCCGTCATGGCCGGGCTTGACCCGGCCATCCATCACGCGAGCGTCCGCGAGCGATAGCGTCTCTTCGGTGCGTGGATACCGCCGGATGGATGGGCGGCTCAAGGCCGCCCATGACGGCAAGGGTTAGGGCCGCACGTGCCGCGGCTGGTAGAGGCCGAGCTTGCCGCCGCCGGGCAACGCAATCTGCGTGACAATCCCCCAGCCGCGGTCTGCGGTCGCGTCGCAGGTCACGCCGGCCGCCTTCAGCCGCACCACCTCTGCCTCCACATCGTCCGTCATCAGCCAGATCTGGTGTACGTCGTTATTGTCGGATTCGTGCAGCGCGAGGTCGGATGGGGGCAACCGGAAGAACAGTCTGCCGCCTCCGACATCGACATGCGGGAATTTGAGCACATCGCGAAAAAATGCCCGGTCGGCGTCCTCGTTCTTCGAGTAGATGATAATGTGCGCGCCGTTGATCATACTGCTCCTCCGCAGGAATACGATTTTCTTGAAGCAGGCTACACACTCACCGCGCGAAACTCACCTGTCTCCTCGTTCATGGCGGTTATCCGCATGACGAGGTTGGGCTGCGGGTAACATTCAGAGATGCTTCTCGGTTCAGCGTGAACATCCTTTGCAATCGTAATGACTACGCGGAACAAGCCGCCGCAATTGTCTCTTGCCCACTTAAGATTTTCGAGCCGCTCGCGGTTTCCAGGCGTGTCAATCCACGCTGCGCGTCCCTCAGGAGCAAAAGAGTCATAGCTGGGGACGCCATTCGAGACGGAAATGCCATCCTTCCACAACGTCAAGACAACTGTTTTGCCGTCTTCTGACCGCGCTGACCAGCTCCAACGAGGATTACGACCCTGTGCGCCGTATCGCTTGAAGCACGCTGCCAGTCCAGATTTCTTTGTCATCCGCCCCGCTCTCCTTTTGCTGCTCTACTAAACAGTGTTGTTAGCTGACAGCAAACGCTCTGAATTCGGCGATCACCGCCTTGACCGCCGCCGCCACGATCTTCTCGCCGGCTTCTGGAGTTGCCTGCGAGGGATCGGAGCCGATGCGGCCGTCCGGAAACCGGCGTCGGTAATCCTCCGCATCGTAGATGGGCCCGACCGGCGCGATCTTCGGCGTCATCTCCACCCGCTTCTGCGCGTGCGGGTTGGCGAAGTAGGTGACGGACACCTCCGACGGCGTGGCGTGATGGCCCTCGCCGATGGGAAACAGCTGCTTGCACACATCCATCACGCCAGACAGCTCCCACCAGTTGCGCAAGGTGCAGCGCAGCGGCGGATGGTTGCTGCCCGCGCGGTCGAAGCTGATGCCGTGATAGATTTCGCTGAACGCAGCGTTGATGGTGTTGATGTTGCCGCCGTGGCCGTTCAGCCAATAGAGCCGCTCGAAGCCGTGGCGCGCGAGGCTCTCCGCCCAATCCTTCATGGCCGCGATCATGGTGGAGGGCTTCAGCGTGATGGTGCCGGGAAACGCCATATGGTGCTGCGCCTGCCCGACATTGAAGGTTGGCGCGACCAGAATGCCGGCCTCGTCGCCCGCGCGCTTGCCGATGATCTCCGGGCACAACGCGTCGGTGCCGAGCAGCCCGTTGGGCCCATGCTGCTCCGTCGAGCCGATGGGAATGAGAATGGCCTTCGATTTTTTCAGGTAGGTCTCAATTTCCGGCCAGGAAGAGAGGTGTAGTTGCATTGCTCTGATGCTGGTGCGGTTTGCAGGTTCGGGACCATGCCGTAATCTCGCCGCGGACGCTATCGCTTTTGGATGAGCCCATGGGGCCGCTGGACGGCATTCGCATTCTCGATCTGACGAGCTTCATCTTCGGGCCCTACGCCACGCAGATATTGGGCGATCTCGGCGCCGATGTGATCAAGATCGAAGCGCCGGAAGGGGACCGCCAGCGCAGCGTGGCGAAGGCTGCGAAGAACCCGGAGATGGGTTCCATCTTCATGGCGCTGAACCGCAACAAGCGGTCGGTGGCCCTGGACCTCAAGACCGAAGCGGACCGCGAAAAGCTGCATGCGCTGGTCCCGACCGCACAGGTGCTCATCCACAATGTGCGTGGCGACGCGGCGCAGCGGCTGGGGCTGGATTACGACAGCATCGCCAGACTGAATCCTTCCATCGTGTATGTGCATTGCGTGGGCTATGGCTCGGATGGCCCGTATGCCGGCCGGCAGGCATTCGACGATCTGGTGCAGGCGGCGTCGGGCGCGTCCGATCTCTTGCCGCGCGTCGACGGCAATCCCGAAAAGCGGCTGTTTCCGTCCTATGTGGCGGACAAAGTGTCGAGCCTGCATGCGGTGTATGCGGTGCTGGCGGCGCTGTTTCATCGCGAGCGCACCGGCGAAGGCCAGTTCATCGAAGTGCCGATGTTCGAGAGCTTCACCAGTTTTCTGCTGGCGGAGCATCTGGCCGGGGCCACCTTCGAGCCGCCCGTCAGCCACATGGGCTACACGCCCGCGCTCAGCGCCGACCGCAAGCCGCTGAAGACGAAGGACGGCGACATCGTGGTGCAGTCGCCCAGCCGCGCGGCATCGGCGAAGTTTCTGGAGCTGGGCGGCATTCCCAACGCCTACGAAAGCGAGCGTTTTGTGAATGCGCCGGATTCCAAGGCGAAGGTGGCTGCCTACTACGCCATGTTGCGCGAAGCGGCGCTGGCGCATACCGCGGACGAATGGATGGAGCTGGGCCGGCAACATCACATTCCCATCATGCGCGCCAACGCGCTGGAAGAAGTGCTGCGCGATCCCCACCTGAAGGCCGTCGATTTCTTCCAACTCCGCGAACATCCGAGTGAAGGGGCGTGGCGCGCCATGAAGCCGCCGGTGAAATTCTCCAAGACACCCGCCTCCATCCGCCGCGACCCGCCGCGCATCGGGGAGGATAGTGAGGACATTTTCTGATTGCGTTATGTCTGCTTGTCACGTATACGATGTATACATGCCTAAGCGACAAATGGCAAAACGAACGACCAAGCCCGTGATTGTGACCGCGCGCCTGCCGCTGTCCCTCTCACGCAAGATCGACAGCTACGCCAAACGCGTGAAGCGGACGAGATCGACCGTCGTCCAAGAGATCTTAAGCCGCCATATCGACCATGAAATCGCTTTTGTGGAGGCGGTCAGCGTGGGCGTCCGGCAGCTGGAGGCGGGCCTTGGAGTGCCCCACGAGGAAGCCATGCGGCAGGTGCACGCATTCATTGCGGCGAGGAAGCGCGAGCGGCGGAAAGCCGCCTGACGTCTATCTGGGCGCCGGCCGCAATTGCGGACTTGAAAGACGCCTGGCTCTATATAGCAGAGGACAATGAGATCGCTGCAGACCGGTTGGTGGAGCGACTTCGTTCGGCGGCGGAACGGCTGGACCGACACCCGCTGATGGGCCGCATGGGGCAAATGCCGGAGAGCCGTGAGTTCACGGTCCCAGGCACACGATATTTCCTCGTGTACTATACGGGTGAGGAAGGGGTCGAGATTGCGCGCGTCATGCACAGCTCGCGCCAGTGGCCGCCGAAGGGTTGAAGCGCGGCTGACCGCAAGCCAATATCGAAACGGCAATTTTGTTCGGAAACCAGTATGTCCGATACCCTCATTCCGGTTTCACCAGAGTGGCAGAAGCGCGCGTTCATCGATCGCGCGAAGTATGAGGAGATGTATGTCCTCTCGGTACGGGATCCGGATGGCTTCTGGCGCGAACAGGCACAACGCCTCCACTGGATCAAGCCATTCACGAAGGTGAAGAATGTCTCGTGGGATCCCGATAACCTGTTCATCAAATGGTTCGAGGACGGCACGCTGAACGTCTCCGCCAACTGCATCGACCGGCATCTGCCGAAGCGGGCCAGACAGACGGCCATCGTCTGGGAACCGGACGATCCCAACGGGCGGCCACGGCACATCACCTACGAAGAACTGCACCGCGAAGTCTGCCGTTTCGCAAATGTGCTGAAAGCGCACGGCGTCAAGAAAGGCGACCGGGTCACCATCTACCTGCCGATGATCCCGGAAGCGGCATACGCGATGCTCGCCTGCGCGCGCATCGGCGCCGTCCATTCGGTGATCTTCGCCGGCTTCTCGCCCGATTCCATCGCCGGCCGCATCGAGGATTGTCAAAGCACCATCGTCATCACCGCGGATGAAGGCCTGCGGGGCGGCAAGCCCATTCCGCTGAAGAAGAACACCGATGTGGCGCTTGCCAAGGTGGCCGCCGTGAACACGGTCATCGTGGTTAAGCGCACAGGTGGCACGACCGATATGAAAGGCGGCCGCGATGTCTGGTACCACGAAGAGGCGGCGAAGGTTTCAACCGACTGTCCGCCGGAGGAGATGGGCGCGGAAGAACCGCTTTTCATTCTCTACACCTCCGGTTCCACCGGAAAACCGAAGGGGGTGCTGCACACCAGCGGCGGTTACCTGACCTACTGCGCCATGACGCACCAGTACGTCTTCGACTGCCACGATGGCGACATCTACTGGTGCACGGCCGATGTCGGCTGGGTGACCGGCCACAGCTATATCGTCTACGGGCCGCTGGCGAACGGCGCCACCACCTTGATGTTCGAAGGCGTGCCGAACCACCCAACCGCCTCCCGCTTCTGGGAGGTGATCGACCGGCACAAGGTCAACATCTTCTACACCGCGCCAACCGCCATCCGGGCCCTGATGCGCGACGGCGAAGCGCCGGTAAAGCGCACCTCGCGCACCTCGCTGCGGCTGCTGGGCAGCGTGGGCGAGCCGATCAATCCGGAAGCCTGGCTCTGGTACTATCGCGTGGTTGGCGACAGCCGCTGCCCGGTGGTGGACACGTGGTGGCAGACGGAAACCGGCGGCATCCTCATTTCCCCACTGCCCGGCGCCACCGACCTGAAGCCCGGTTCGGCGACCAAGCCGCTGTTCGGCATCGTGCCGCAGATCGTCGATGCGGACGGCAAGGTGGTGGAGGGCGCGGCAAGCGGCAATCTCGTGCTGCTGGATTCCTGGCCGGGCATGATGCGCACCGTGTATGGCGATCACCAGCGCTTCATCGACACCTATTTCAAAACCTATCGCGGCAAATACTTCACGGGTGACGGCTGCCGCCGCGACGAAGACGGGTACTGGTGGATCACCGGCCGCGTGGACGACGTGATCAACGTGTCGGGCCATCGCCTCGGCACGGCGGAGGTGGAATCCGCTCTGGTCGCCAACCACAAAGTGGCGGAGGCGGCGGTCGTCGGATTCCCGCACGATATCAAGGGCCAGGGCATCTACGCTTTCGTGACGCTCAAGTCTGGCGAACAGCCCTCCAATGCCCTCGCCGACGAATTGAAAAAGTGGGTGGCAACGGAGATTTCACCCATCGCCCGCCCCGATGTTATTCAGTTCGCGCCGGGGCTCCCAAAAACACGCTCCGGCAAAATCATGCGCCGAATCCTGCGAAAGATCGGCGAAGGCAATGTGTCGAACCTCGGTGACACAACCACGCTTGCCGATCCCAGCGTGGTGGACGATCTGGTAAAGAACGCCAGACGCTGATTATCCGCCTTTGCCAGGCGTTTTTACATTCAGGTTTACCGTATGGGTCGTGCCCCCTCCGGCGGCGAAGAAATGGCCGCCGGAATAGAGGAAAAATCCCCCGATCAAAACGATCACCAGGAGTGCGCCGACCAGAAGGGCCAATGCCGAATTGCCCCCGCCGCCGCCGTTTCCATCTGCCATCCACTCGCTCCTTTGGCTATTGTCCCGTGAGAAACGGCCTCCCACAGGCTCGGGTTCCGGGGAGGCACTGGCAACCAGCCCCAGTTTTGCCGCGATGACGGCGCAAACTGGGCCAATCGAATCGGGGGGAGAGGGGCTATGTGGCGGCAAATCGGCGGGGCCATCGCGGGCATCGTTGCCTGGGTTGCGCTTGTCATTGTGTTCGATCTGGTTCTGCGGCGCGTATGGCCGGATTATGCCGCCGTGGAAAAGGCGATGACTTTCACCCTGTCCATGATGATTGCGCGGCTATCCGAAAGTGGCGTCGCTTCGCTCCTTGGCGGCGCCATCGCCGCGGTGCTGGGGCGCGACCGGCTGAAGCCGCCGCTCATTGCGGGCATCGTGCTCCTGATCCCGTTCTCGTACTTTCACTACTTCGTCCTGTGGTCGAAATTTCCCGTCTGGTATCACCTGACATTCCTCGGCTCGCTGGTGATCCTGAGTGTTGCCGGCGGACGGATTGCGCGCGGACGCCGCCTGATGTTTCAGACGGCGTAAGAATCCATCGCCTTCGCCAGTGCGATGTCCTTCTCCGTGACGCCGCCGGCGTCGTGCGTCGCCAGCGTGACCTCGACGCGGTTGTACACATTGAACCACTCCGGGTGGTGATCCATTTTTTCCGCCAATAGCGCCACGCGCGTCATGAAGGCGAAGGCTTGGTTGAAGTCGCGAAATTTGAAGGTACGGGTAAGCGCCTCGCGCCCCTCCGCCTCGCGCCACTCCGGTAATTGTTTCAGCGCCGCCGTGCGGGCGCTTGCATCGAGCTTGGGCATGTGAACCTCTCAGGTCAGTGCGTATTCCCGCTCCACCACATAGATGCTGCCGCTGGGGGTGAGGCGGCTGGAGAATAGGGCGAATCCGTTCACCTCGAATGGACCGCTGGCATAGAGGCCGTGATCGGCAAGATAGTCCATCGCCCGGCCGGCGGGCGTTGCGCGCAGCCGCGCGAGAGTCACGTGCGGCGTGTATTTGCGCTCTTCCGCCGGCAAGCCCAGCCGCTGGAGCGCGCTTTCGATCTTGCGCTGCAGATGAATGAGCGCCTCGTTCGGCGCGACGCCGGCCCATAGCGCGCGCGGGTTCTTGCCGCCGAACGCGTCGACGCCCTTCAGCTGCAGCGTGAAGCCGGGCACGGAGATGCTTGACAGCGCCTCGTCGATGGCATTGGCGTCGCGGCCGTCCACCTCGCCGATGAAGCGCAAGGTGAGGTGGAGCTGCTCGCGCCTGCTCCAGCGCGCGCCCGGGACGCCGGATTCCAGAGCCAGCAGTCCTTGCGCCACGATGTCCGGCAGCGGCAGCGCCACGAAGAGACGGATCACATCTGCGCTCCGGCGAGCCGGCCGAGCGGCAGCGCGCGCCGGAAGGCCAGCACAACCGCGCCATAAGCCAGCACCCCGACAACCGCCGCGGCGGCCAGCATCAGTTCGTCGTGGAAACGGCCGGCGGCAAACCTTTGCGCCAGCATCGCTCCGCCCCACGCGCCCGCGCCCGCCGCAACAGCGGCCAGCAGCACCGGCAGCACCGCAGCGCGGAAGCGGCCGTCGATGGCGAGCAGCGCGCGCCTGTGCCCCATCACCGTGAGGATCGCCACGTTCAGCCAGGCGCCGAATGCCGTGCCCAGCGCCACGCCGGCGATGCCGAAATGAAATCCCCACACCAGCACCACCTTGAGCGCGATATTGCACAGCATCGCCACCACCGTGATGCGCGCCGGCGTGGCGGTGTCGTGCCGCGCGTAGAACGTGCTCGCCACGATGCGCACCAGCGCGAACGCCGGTAGACCCACGCCATAGGCCGCCAGCGCAATGGCGGAGAGTTCGGCCGCGGATTGGTCGAAGGCGCCATGGGCGAAGATCGCCCGCATGATGACATCCGGGACAGCCACGAACACCGCCGCGAAAGGCAGAGTGAGCAGCAGCGACAAGGCGGCGGCGCGGTTCTGCGCGGAGTCCGAACCGGCACGATCGCTCTTCGCCAGCCGTGCCGACATTTCCGGCAGCAGAACCGTTCCAAGCGCAATCCCCAGCACACCCAATGGCAGCTGGTTGATGCGGTCAGCGTAATAAAGCGCTGTGCGGCTACCTGTGGGTAGCAGACTTGCGATCACCGTATCGATGAAAGGCGCAATGAACACGGTGGCCGCGCCCACGGTCACGGCGCCCAGCGCCTTGAAGAATTCCCTGATCTCCGGCGTCCAGCGCGGCCACGAAATGCGAAGGGTCAATCCGTGGTGGCGCGCCGCCCACAGCATGAAGAACAGTTGCCCAAAGCCGCCCGCCAGCACGCCCCACGCCGCGGCGTACGCCGCGTTGGGAAACCAGCGCCAGGCGAGCAGCGTGGCGATCATCGCGATGTTCTGGAAATTCGACCACGCCGCCGCCGCCCAGAATTTCTCGATGGCGTTCAGCATGGCGGAGAGCTGGATCGCCACCACGGTAAGAATGAGATACGGGAACGTGATGCGCGCGAGGCTGACCGTGAGCGCGAACTGATCGGCGTGCCGCGCAAAGCCCGGCGCCAGCACATGCGCGATGCCGGGCATACAAACGAGAGCCGCGATCAGCAGCACCAGCTGCGCCGCCATCTGCCAGGAGAACACGCGATCGGCGAACAGTGCGGCGGCGGCATTTTCGCCTCTGGCGCACAGCGCTGCGTAACGCGGCAGGAACGCGGGATTGATGGTGCCTTCGCCGAAAATCTGCCGGAAGTAATTGGGGAACAGGAACGCCACGATAAACGCGTCCGAAAGGATCCCGTGCCCGAGGATCCATGCCATGGCGATATCGCGCGCAAAGCCGGTGATACGCGACAACAGCGTGAACCCGCCAACGGAGAGGAGTCGTTGGAACATGTCTCCGTCCTATCCTCCCCCGTTTACGGGGGAGGTGTCGCGCGTAGCGCGACGGAGGGGGGGCTTGTGCGCCTCCCCCTTCCGTCTCGCCGCTGCGCGGCGATCCACCTCCCCCGCAAGCGGGGGAGGATAAAGCCGGGCCTTTGCAATTCCGCTCACGTTGATCTTTTCCGCGACCGCCCCACCAGCTTCTTCACGTCGGGAAAAAGCCGCTCCACGATGATCTTCGCGCCGGCGGCATTCGGATGCATGCCGTCCGCCTGGTTGAGTTTCGGGTTCAGCGCAACACCCTGCAGCACGAAGGGATACAGCGCGGCACCATATTGTTTCGCGAGCTTCGGATAAATGGAATCAAACGCGCGCGCGTATTCTGGGCCCAAGTTTCGCGGCGCCATCATGCCGAGCAGCAGAGTCGGGATACGCTGTGCTTTCAGCTTAACCAGAATCGTGGACAAATTCTTCTTGGTCTGTGCCGGTGAAATGCCGCGCAAGGCATCGTTCGAGCCGAGCTCAACGATAGCGGCATCCGGATGATCGGCGAGCGACCAATCCAGCCGCGACAGGCCCCCGGCCGACGTATCGCCGGAAACACCGGCATTGATCACGCGAGCGTCGATCTTCGCCACCCTCAACCTTGCCTGCAGCAGCGCCGGAATTTCCGTGCCAGGCGGCAGCCCGTAGCCCTGTGTCAGACTGGTTCCCAGCATCAGGATTTTCACCGGCGCGGCGAGAGCAGGCGAACACAGAATCATGGCCAGCGCGAACAACAGAACGCGCAACCTCACTACTCCCTCGCCCCCACGAAGTGGGGGAGAGGGCTGGGGTGAGGGGGCATAAGACGACAGAACCCCACGGTCAGAAGTCAGACGACGACGAGAATACAGCCCGCTTCTGACGTCTGATTTTTGTTTTCTGATTTCCAGCGTCCCCCTCACCCAAACCCTCTCCCCCGGTTCCGGGGGAGAGGGCTTTTTGTTGGCGTGCTTGAATCGCCTCTGCCTCATGCCATATCGCCTAACATGCCGCTCGCCCGCCCGCGAGACGGCGCGAGCCATTCATGCACGGTTCCCTGCCCGCCATCGATCTGGAAGACATTCACCTCAGGCTGACCAGCGCCGCGGGCCCGGTGCAGATTCTGTCGGGCGTTTCATTGGCGGTGGAATCGGGCGAAGCGGTGGCGCTGGTGGGGCCGTCCGGCTCCGGCAAGTCCTCGCTCCTGATGGTGGCGGCGGGGCTGGAGGCGCCAAGCTCCGGCCGCGCGGTCGTGGCGGGCACTGACATCACCGCCCTCGGAGAAGACGCGCTGGCCCGCTTCCGCCGTGGCAATATCGGAATCGTGTTTCAGTCCTTCCACCTCATCCCCACGATGACGGCGCTCGAGAACGTCGCCGTGCCGCTGGAGCTGGCCGGAGCAACGGACGCGTTCGAGCGTGCTCGCGAAGAGCTGGCGACCGTCGGGTTGGCCGGGCGAGTGGATCACTATCCCGCGCAACTCTCGGGCGGCGAGCAACAGCGAGTAGCGCTGGCGCGCGCCATGGCGCCGCGGCCAAACGTGCTGCTCGCGGACGAGCCCACCGGCAACCTCGACACGCATACGGGCGCGGACGTGGCAGACCTCCTGTTCGCCCTGCAGGCACGCGCCCGCACCACGCTGTTTCTGGTCACGCATGAGGAAGTGCTGGCACGGCGTTGCCGCCGCATCCTGCGTCTGAAGGATGGCCGCATCGTCGTGGATGAGCGCTTGAGCGCATGACCACGCTCGCATTGGCTGCGCGGCTGGCGCGCCGCGAACTGCGCAGCGGCTTTTCCGGATTCCGAATCTTCTTCGCCTGCCTGGTGCTGGGCGTCGCGGCGATTGCCGGCGTGGGCTCGATGTCGGAGGCGCTGCTGACCGGGCTGGCGGCGCAGGGCCGCGAGCTGCTCGGCGGCGACGTGTCGGTCGAACTCGTGCATCGCACGGCCACGCCGCAGGAGCATGCCTTCCTCGCGCGCTATGGCGAGGTTTCTGAATCGACGTCCATGCGGGCGATGGCGTATGCGCTGAAACATGGTGCGGAAGGCGATCGCCAGCTCATCGAGCTGAAAGCGGTGGATGGCGCCTATCCGCTGTACGGCACCGCAGCCCTTGTACCAAACACCTCACTTCAAAACGCTCTTCGATGTATCGGCTCCATCTCCAACCCTCCCCTTGAGGGAGGGTCGAAATTTGCGAGCACAGTGAAGCAAATTTCGGGGAGGGGTATTGGCGTGGCTATGAACCCCTCCCCGAAAAATTCTCCGAATTTTTCGACCCTCCCTCAAGGGGAGGGTATGAAAACGAATGCATCTTCGGTCGTGTGCGGTGCTATCGCCGAGCAGACGCTGCTTGATCGTCTGCATTTGCCCGTGGGCGGCACGATGCGGATTGGCAGCCAGGCTATTCGCGTGAGCGCCGTGCTGCAAAGCGAGCCGGATCGCATCTCCGGCGGCTTCAGTCTCGGGCCGCATGTGCTGATCTCCGCCGCGGCGCTGAAGCGCACCGGCCTTGTCGTGCTCGGCAGCCTGATCGAATACCGCTACCGCCTAGCGATGCCGCCGGGTGCCTCTCTCGCAGCCTTCAAATCCGCCGCGAAGCAGCAATTCCCCGAAGCCGGGTGGGAAATCCGCGACCGCAACGACGCGGCGCCCGGGCTGCGCCGCTTCATCGAACAGATCACCATGTTCCTGACTCTCGTCGGCCTGACGGCGCTGGCGGTGGGCGGCGTGGGCGCCGGTCAGGCGGTGAGTGCCTTTCTCGACCGCAAGCGCGCCGAGATCGCCACGCTCAAATCCCTCGGTGCCGACGGCGCGCTGATCTTTCTCACTTTCTTTCTGCAGGTGATGGCGATTGCGGTTGCCGCCGTGACCTGCGGATTGCTGATCGGCGTGGCGCTGCCGTTCGTGCTTGAGGCCATTTACCGCGCCGACATCCCCGCGCGCGCGCGCAATGGCCTCTATCCCGGCCCGCTCATTCTTGCCGCCGCCTTTGGATTGCTCGCAGCGGTGATTTTTTCCGTGCCGCCCCTTGCGCGCGCCCGCGAGATCGCGCCCGCCTCGCTCTTCCGCGACATCGTCGCGCCGGCGAAGCAACAAGGCCGGATTCCGTACCTCGCATTGGCGATGGGCGCGGCGGCGATCGTCATCGCGCTCGCCTTGTGGATTTCGCCGTCGCTCGTTTTCGCGGCGTGGTTTCTGGCGGCCGCCACGGGCGCGCTAATCGTGTTGCGGCTCATCGCAGGCGGATTGCGCTACGGCTTGCGCAAGCTGCCGCGGCCCAGGCGCGCGGGATTGCGCCTCGCCTTCGCAAACCTGACGCGGCCGGGCGCTGCCACCGCCAGCGTTGTCGTCGCGCTGGGACTCGGACTCACGTTGCTTGCAGCGGTGACGCTCCTGGACGGGACGATTTCTGCGCAGGTGAAGGATGCATTGCCGGGCAAGGCGCCCACTTTCTACTTTATCGACATCCAGCCCGATCAAGCGGCAGCCTTCGACCGCACCATTGCGCGCTTCCGGTCCGCGCAAGATTACCGCCGCACCGCGATGATCCGTGGACGGATTACCACGCTGAACGGCGTGCCAGCGGCGGAGGCCCATGTGGAGGCAGGCGCGCGCTGGGCGTTGAATGGCGACCGCGGCATCACCTATGCGGCCGCGCCGCCGAAGGGGACGGACATCGCGCAGGGCAAATGGTGGCCGCCCAATTACCGTGGACCGACGCTCATTTCGTTCGATGCGGATCTCGCGCAAGGCATGCACCTCAAGCTCGGTGACCGCCTGACGCTCAACGTGCTCGGCCGCGAGATCGAGGGCCGTATCGCCAATTTCCGCGACGTCGATTTCTCGAACGGCAGGCAGAATTTCGTGCTCATCCTCTCGCCCGGGATCATCGATCATGCGCCCCACATCTTCCTTGCGACCGTGCAGGTGGCGCCGCGCGACGAAGAGCCTATGTACCGCGCGGTGACCGACCGCTTTCCGAGTGTCTCGACCGTGCGGGTGAAGGACGCCATCGCGCAGGTGAACGGTCTGTTGCAGGAACTGGGCGACGGCGTGCGCGCGGCGAGCCTCGTCACCATTCTCGCCGGCTTGCTGGTGTTGGCCGGCGCCATTGCCGCAGGCCAGCGCGCGCGCCTCTACGATTCCACGGTGCTGAAAGTGCTGGGCGCCACGCGCGCGCGTATCGCGGGAGTCTACGCGCTGGAATACGGCCTGCTCGGCATCGTCACCGGGGCGCTCGCGCTGGCCGCCGGGACGCTGGCAGCCTGGCTGATCGCCCGCGGTGTGTTCCATGTGCCGTTTGTGTTCGATCTGTGCGCGGCGCTGCTCACCGTGCTCGGCGGCGCCGCGGCCACGCTGCTGTTCGGCCTCGCCGCCGCCTGGGCCGCCCTCTCCGCCCGGCCGGCGGACCAACTGCGAAATCCCAGCTGACGATAGAAAGGCGGGCACCTTTCGTCCCGTTTGGCGCATTGAGAGTTGTCGCGGGGGCCACCTTCATCAGGGCATTTGCGCTGCAGGGGGAACGAGAGGTCTTCGATGCGCAGTCTATCGGTCAAAACCCTCTGGTCGCTAGGTTGGGCATTTCGTAGCTTACACTGGGCGGCGTGCAGGCCAAGGAGCAAGTGCTTCATATTTTTTCGGTCGGCAGCGACGGCGCCTGTCCCATGCGGCACCGATGGTGGGGACGATGGCCACTTCTAAGAGACGAGCTACCTCGGCAGGCATGGCTTGGGCTACAACTGCGCGTCGCAGTAAGGAGGCAGCAAATCATGCCATAACATGGAATAGGGTGCGGTTGCTCTTCGTCATGTCGATGAATTGAGTGTCGCCGCCAGCCGGCATTTTCTCTGAGGAGCAACAAAACGATGCGCGCAGTTTTCTCCCCGGCCGTCGCGGCCGCTGTCTTCGCTGTCGCCAGTTTCGCTTCGGGGGGCGTCGCGCAAGCGAACAAGGAGGCCGTGCTTCACGTTTTCTCCGGTGGCGCGGACGGCGGTTATCCCCAATCCCCGCCGATCGTCGGTCGCGATGGCAATCTCTACGGGACGACGTACCAGGGCGGAAATGGCTTCGGTTATGGCGTCGTCTACAAGTTCACGCCGAGCGGCGCGGAGACCGTGCTGTACAGCTTCGACGATGAGATCGGCTACGGCCCCTGGGGTGGCGTTATCCGCGACCAAGCTGGCAATCTATACGGTACGACCGTTTACAGCTCCGATGGATATGGCAGCGTTTTCCGGATTGGAACGGACGGAAAGGAAACGGTGCTCTACTCGTTCGGGCCCATCCGGAGCGGAGACGGACAGCGTCCGGAATCCAGGCTGCTCCAGGACAGGCAGGGCAATTTCTACGGTTCCACTTTGATCGGCGGCGCGGTGAACTTCGGCACGGTGTTCAAGCTGGCGCCGGACGGGACGGAAACCGTCCTTCATTCTTTCGCGGGTGGTACGGACGGCGAGTTTCCGAAAGTAGGCCTGGTCATGGACGGCCGCGGCAATCTTTACGGCACCACCGGTGGGGAAGGCGGAGACTGCGCCTTCGGTTGCGGGACGGTGTTCAGGCTCTCCTCCAAAGGCAAAATAGCGGTGCTACATGCGTTCACCGGCGGCAGCGATGGCGCCACTCCGGATGGCAACCTGATTTTGGATGCAGCGGGCCATCTCTACGGTGTGGCATCCGCGGGAGGCGGCGGCAGGTGCAGCGGCGGATGCGGCGTTGTCTTCCGCCTGGCGCCGGACGGCACCGAAACGGTCCTGCATACCTTCACCGGCAGCGAAGGCGCCGCGCCGACTGGCAGCCTGATCATGGATAGGGCCGGGAACCTTTACGGTGTGGCCGCGTCCGGAGGAGCGGGCAATCACGGAGTCGTATTCAAACTGGCGCCCGATGGAACGGAGAGCGTGCTCCATGCTTTCACCGGCGGAGCGAAAGATGGTGCATCGCCGGTGGGTGTTGTCATGGATAAGCACGGCGATCTCTACGGGGCCACGTCTGGAGGTGGCACCGGCTGCGGCGGAGCCGGCTGCGGAACGCTTTTCAAGATCCGGAACTGATCGCGCACCGAACGCGGTTTCCACAACGGTTGGGCGACTGTGCCGTTTATCTTCGATCTGCGCGCGGCGCTGCTCACCGTGCTCGGCGGCGCCGCGGCCACGCTGCTGTTCGGCCTCGCCGCCGCCTGGGCCGCCCTCTCCGCCCGGCCGGCGGACCAACTGCGCAATCACTAATGCGCATACATCGATAGCGAATTTCGACTGCTGAATCCGGACCGGATGCATTGTGGTGGGCGCGACAGGGATTGAACCTGTGACCCCTCCCGTGTGAAGGGAGTGCTCTCCCGCTGAGCTACGCGCCCCCGGCAAACCAGGCCGGTTCGCGGGCTATAGGGCGGCTTTCGGGCGCAGGTCAAGAAGTGCGCCCTGGCTGCTCGGACCGCAGTTTGCAGGCGGCCGGATATCGCCTACATCCGCTCCCTCAGCGCCGAACGACGATGACTGGACAAACGCACACTTTCTGCATTGCGCCGATGATGGAGTGGACGGACCGGCATTGCCGGTACCTGCATCGGCTTCTGAGCCGGCACGCGCGGCTCTACACCGAAATGGTCACGGCGGAGGCCGTGATCCGCGGCGACCGCGCGCGGCTGCTGGGTTTCGATCCTTTCGAGAAGCCGGTGGCGCTGCAGCTGGGGGGCTCGGAGCCCGCGCGGCTGGCGGAGGCGGCAAACATCGCAGAACAGTTCGGCTACGATGAAATCAACCTGAACGTCGGCTGCCCGTCGGACCGCGTGCAATCGGGACGCTTCGGCGCCTGCCTGATGCAGGAACCGGAGCTGGTGGCGGAGTGTATCGCTGCCATGCGCGAGGCTGTCTCGATTCCGGTGACGGTGAAGTGCCGCATCGGGGTCGACGATCAGGATCCTGAGGTCGCTGTGCGCAAGCTGATCGGCTTGTGCGCGCAAGCCGGAGTGAAGGTCTTCGCCGTGCATGCGCGCAAGGCGTGGCTGGAGGGATTATCGCCGAAAGAGAATCGCGAAATCCCGCCGCTGGACTACGAGCTGGTGTACGCGCTGAAGCGCGAGAACCCTCAACTCAGCATCGTCCTCAATGGCGGTATCGAAACCCTGGACGATGCGAAACGGCATCTGGCGCATGTCGATGGGGTGATGATGGGGCGCGGGGCCTATCACTGTCCCGCCATGCTGGCCGAGGTGGATGCGCGGTTTTTCCGCGGCGATGCCGTCAGCATCGATCGTGCGGTTGAAGAATATGTGCAATATGTCGAACGCGGGCTTGCGCACGGCGTGCCATTGAACGCGATGAGCAAGCACATGCTGAATCTGTTCAACGGACGGCCGGGCGCGCGCCTGTTCCGCCGCCATCTGAGCGAGAACGCCACGCGGCGCGGCGCCGGCATCGCGGTGCTGCGCGACGCCCTTGCCCATTTGGGCGAACGCACCGAACGCATGGCTGCCTGATGGCCTTCTTCACGGGGAACGGCGAACTCGGCACCTTGGCGCTCGGGCTGGTCCTCGCGGGCGTCGTTGGCGGACTGGTCGCCGGCATGCTGGGCGTGGGCGGCGGCATCGTGGTGGTGCCGATCCTGTATCATGTGCTGGCCGCGCTGGGCGTCGATCCCTCGGTACGCATGCACATTGCCGTCGGCACGTCGCTGGCCACCATCATTCCCACCTCGATCTCCTCCATGCGGGCGCACAACAAGAAAGGTGCGGTGGACTGGGATTTGCTGCGACGCTGGTGGCTGCCGATGCTGCTGGGCGTCCTGGTGGGCAGCGCGCTCGCCGGATACGTCAGCGGCCGCACCCTGTCGCTTGTGTTCGTCTGCGTGGCGCTGCCGGTGGCACTGCATTTCGCTTTCTGGGGCGAGAAGAAGCGCCTCGCCGACCACCTGCCGCGGGGAATCGGCGGCTTCGCCCTGCCGTTCGGCATCGGCGGTGTGTCCACCATGATGGGGATTGGCGGCGGCACCGTGGGCGTGCCGACAATGACTCTCTGCGGCTACCCCATTCACCGCGCCGTCGGCACCGCGAGCGCCTTCGGCGCCATCATCTCCGTGCCCGGCACCATCGGCGCCATTCTCGCCGGCTGGTATGCCGGCGGCCTGCCGCCCTATTCGCTGGGTTACGTGAACCTGCTCGGCGTTTTGCTGATCGCGCCGGGTTCGTTCTTCGCGGCACCGGCCGGCGCCCACCTCGCCCACATGATCGACAAGAACCGGCTGCGCATGGTCTTCGCGCTATTCATCGCCATCACCGCCGCCCGCATGCATTGGGACGCGCTGGGTTAGGAATATGGCATGCAACAGACCGCAGAAGAAGCAAGAGCAGAGCGGATCGAAGCTATGGGCGAGGCATTGGGGTCGCACTTCGATGCGCTCTGGCAACAACTCGTCTCTGCAAAACGCAAATGGGGCGAATATGTCACCCTCTTCGGAACGAATGAAAAGCGCGTTGCGCTCCTAAACGCTGCCGCACCTCAATTTTTCAATCTGCTCGATTCCATTCTGTGGGAGGACACCGTTCTTCACATTGCTCGCTTAACCGATCTATCGAATACGTTTGGACAGCGAAATCGGACGAACCTGTCGATCCGCGCGTTTCCAGAATTAATAACCGACGCTCGGTTGAGGGATGCCTTAGCTACGCACCTGAAAGCGGCGGTGGATGCTACCGGGTTCGCTCGTGACTGGCGGAATCGCCGGATAGCACATCGGGACCTCCAGTATGAGTTGGACCGCAGCGCAAAACCGCTGGCGTTCGCCTCACGGGCGTCCGTGAACACTGCATTCGAAAAGATAGAAGCCGTCATGAACGCAGTCCAGCTACATTTCCTCGACTCAACGACTCACTACGACACTCCGATCTCTCGCGGCGGTGCAATGACCCTCCTGCACACATTGCATTACGGCGTGCAAGTTTTGAATGATCGTCAGGAACGCCTCGCGCGGGGAGATTGGAACTGGGAGAAGGACCGGCTGCCAGAAATATAGAGCCGGTTACATTTTCTGGTCGTTGGCGCCGACGCCGGATGTTTGGAGAGGCGTTCACCGCGCCGAAAGATTCACCTCCCCCAACGTGGGGAGGTCGATTTGGCGGAGCAAAGCGAAGGCAAATCGGGTGGGGGGCGCTGCGATGGTCCCCCACCCGGCTCGCTACGCTCGCCGACCTCCCCACAAGGGAGAGGTGAATCAAATCTTCTGGTCGTAGGCGCCGACTTCGGGGTGTTTGGAGAGGCGCGAATCCAGATCGCGGAACATGGCGCGCATGCTCGCTTCGGAGGCGGGACTTTCCACCACCACCACCAGCGACGGCTTGTTGGACGACGCGCGCACCAGCCCCCAGGTGCCGTCCTCCAGCACCGCGCGCACGCCATTCACCGTGATGAGATGCACGATCTTCTGTCCCAAGATTTTCTCGCCGCGCGCTTTCGCCTGCGTGTATTCCTGCGTCAGCGCCTCGACCACCGCGTACTTCTTGTCGTCGGCGCAGTAGGGCGCCATGGTGGGCGAGCCCCAGGTCTTCGGCAAACTCGCCACCAGCTCCGACATCGTCTTCCCGCCGGCGCGATCGAGCATCTCCAGCACCGCGATCGCCGCCACCACGCCGTCGTCGTAACCGCGGCCGATCGGCGGATTGAAGAAATAGTGGCCGGACTTCTCGAAACCCGCAAGCGCCCCCAGTTCCGCAGTGCGCCGCTTGATGTAGGAATGGCCGGTCTTCCAGTAATCGACCGAGACGCCGTTCGCCTTCAGCACCGGATCGGTTTCGAACAGGCCGGTGGATTTCACATCCACCACGAATTTCGCGCCGTGCTGCCGCGAAGACAGATCGCGCGCCAGCAGCACGCCGATCTTGTCGGCGAAGATTTCCGCGCCGGTGTCGTCCACCACGCCGCAGCGGTCGCCGTCGCCGTCGAAGCCCAAGCAGATTTCCGCGCCATGTTCTCGCACCGCATCCGCCATGGCGTGCAGCATGTGCAGGTCTTCGGGGTTGGGATTGTATTTCGGGAAGGTGTAATCGAGCTCCACGTCCATCGGGATGACCTCGGCGCCGATGCGCGCGAGCGCCTGCGGCGCCACGATGCCCGCGGTGCCGTTGCCGCACGCCGCCACCACCTTGATGGGACGCGAGAGTTTGTGTCCACCTGCCACAGCTTCGATGTATTGCTCGCGGAAATTCTCCACGCGGGCGTAGCTCCCGCCGGTGCGCGGCTTGCCTTCGCCGGAGAGCACAATCGCTTTCAGCCGGGTCATTTCATCCGGGCCGAAGGTGAGCGGCTTGCTCGCCCCCATCTTGACGCCGGTCCAGCCGTTTTCGTTGTGGCTGGCGGTCACCATCGCCACCGTGGGGCAATCGAGTACGAATTGCGCGAAGTAGCAGACGGGCGTCGTGGCAAGCCCGACATCCACCACTTCGCAGCCGGCATTCAGCAGCCCCAGCACCAGCGCCTGCTGCACGCTTTGCGAATAGGAGCGGTAGTCATGCCCGGTAGCGACACGCGGCTTGATTCCCAGTTCGTGAAAATAGGTGCCGAGCCCAAGCCCCAGCGCCTGCACGCCTAAGAGGTTGATCTCCTTTGGAAACAGCCAGCGCGCGTCGTACTCGCGAAACCCGTTCGGCGATACGAGGGGCTCGGTTTCGAACTCAAAGGTATTGGGCTTCAGATCGGCGCGTGGTCTGGGCATGCGGCACCATTCGCAAAAACGGAAATCCGGTCGAGATGAATGGGGCGGCCCTTAGGCGAGCCGCCCGCGCACGTCAATGGCGGGCGGCGCGCCCAGGATCGAACTGCCCGTCTGCGGCATCCCGCGCCTGATCGGGGTTGAGTTCCGGCTGCGGCACGCGCGGATTGTAGATGTCGAATGTATCGAAGCCGCAATGGGGGCAAGCGGGAATCAGATCTCCCGATTTCAGCTTGAGAAGGCGCTCGCACTGTTCGCAGCGATAGTCCGCATTTTCGCGCGCGGTTTCCCCGGCCTTCTCGCTCATCGCCTGTCCAACTGCGGTGCAAGCGGTGAACGTCAGGCGGGGTTATCCGTTCCGCCGGCGCGGTGCTGTCAAGGGAATACGCGGAATCTCAACATGCGATAAGATGCGGAGGCCCGGTCAGGCGTCCCCATCCACGCTGGCGAGGAGGTCCTGGGCGTCGTGGGCAAGCTGGACGAGTTCGGCCGGCATTTCCTCCCCCGACCGCCGTGCCCATTCAATCAGCTCGTTCGCCATGCCGGCGAGCCGCGGCGCATTGGCGATCAGCCGCGCCTGCTGCTCGATGCGCTCGGGTGAAAGGTCATATTCGGCGCCCGGGACGCGCCAGCCGCCCCATTCCGAGTCTCCGGTGACCACGACCGGAAACGTGCCGGGCACAGGGTGGCGCGCGCAATCTTCGGCGGGTTGCCACTTGTTCCGCGCGCGGATAATCCGCCAGTGTTCCTTGCCGTTGACCTTGCCGTTGCTGACCGGCTGTTCCGACTGCAGTTCATCGGCGGCGAACTCACGGCCCAGCCCGACGTCGTAGAACACGCGCAGCGGCTCATCCAGGCCCTTGGCCCAGTGCGGAATCACACGCTCCACCAGCGCCCAGGTTCCGACCGGCTTCACGTAGACTCTCTGATTCTTGTGATATTGCGCTTTGGCCATGGCAACGATCCTGCCCTCGCGGTCCAAAATAGGCGCGTTGGCTTAAGCGGAAGTTAAGCTGCCAGGCAGCGTCAGAGGCCGTTTGGGTTTTCGGGCACGCTGTCGCCGGATGGCGCCGGTGGAGCGGCAGCCGGACTCTCCACTTCACCTTGCTCGGTCGCCGCCGGTACCGGAGCGGCGATTACAGGTGCTGCTATTTTCGCCACGAACGTTGGCGGCACGGCGGAGATCAGCGTCTTGCGCCAGCGGATGACATGCAAACCGCTCTCGGCCGCAATCGAGCGTAGATTGCAGACCGCACCCGCCGCGCAGGCGTAGTGGGCCTCGAACTCGGCGAAGCCGAGCTTCACGTCACCGTCAATTTCAACGACATTGTCGCGCCAGACCTGGGTGGCGTCGGCGCGGATCGGGGCGAAAAAACGCTCCGTCATCCGCATCCTCGGTGCGCCGCCCTGGAACCGGACGCTGGCGCTCCAACCCGAGCCATCCGGCCAGAACTCTGCCCGCGATTGCGACAGGCCTCCCAAAGCCGCCGCGTCCGTCAGATTGGCCGCTGCAAGCGAGAGGGAGGGAAGCGCGGGGACCGGCTCGACATGCTCCATTTTTTCGGGCGTGACAGGACTGCCGGGCTCGGTCACATCCGAATTCGCCAGGGTCGCCATAGCCTGGACACGCGCTTTGTCGGTGAGCCGCAAAGGCAAAGCCACGCTATGCAACGTGTCGAGTCGCGCCGGACCGCCGATCCGGTCGACATCCAGGCGGCCGTTGCTGCTCACGCGCAGCGAGAACTCGCCGACATAGGCCATCGTCGTGGCATCGCGGAGGACAAAAAACCCGCCATTCGAGGACTCCACCTCCGTGCCGCGATTGAAAGGACCGAGGAAGTCCCGCAGCGACAGCAATTGCTGGGGCGAGAGGCGAAGCCGCTGAACGGCCTGCGCAACGACGTTTTCAGCCCCGAAGGCACCGCTCGCCGGCCAAATCAGCGCGCCGCAAACGAACGCAACAGAGATCCTGCGCAAACCGGCCTCCAAGCCACTGGATCGCTTAGCATAGAATCCGTTCCTGCCCTAACCATTAAGAAAGAACGGAACGTTTCAGGCGGTCGCCAACCATTGCTTTACCGAAGGTGTGGAAACATGCCGCTTTCATCGGGTGTCACCACTAGAAACGTGCCAGGAGGCCGCGGATGGCCCAGAGAGTCAGCGGGTTTGCAAAACGGCCGACGGGTGGCGGTCGCGCTGCCGAGCGTGCGCGCTCTGCGACCGAGCCCGAAGGCGAACCGATTCCACTTAACCTTGCTTCGCTGGTCGCACCCTACCGCCGGAATCGCGGTCTTTCGATCCGCGTAGAGCGCCTGGCCCATGGCGCACGTCTTTCCCAAGGCCGTAACAACGGCGACCGGTCGTGGTCGTTGGCGCCCGACGAGCTGGACGGGCTTGAGTACCTTCCCGCAAATGAATGTTATGAGGCGCACACGCTGGCGGTGCGTGTCATCAGCCTCGAAGGCGGCGACGGCGAAACCCTCGCAGTCATTGACCTGCCGATTGCCGGGCAAGGCGCAAACGGATCGGATTCCCCTGACGCCGGCTCCGGTACGCTGACTGCGGAATTGCAGCGACTGCGGGACGAGCTGGTCAAGGTAAAGTCATCCCTCGCAGCGCGGGAAACGGAGCTGGCAACCGCACGGCGCTCCGCGGACGCGCTCGAACGGTCGCGACAATCGCTGAAGGCGGAATTCGCGGCGGCCGAAGCCGCCTGGGACCGGGAACTGCGGGAGCAGCTGACCGCGGCAGCGACCGAAGCCCGCGTGAATCTTGAGAAAGCCCAGGCGGCATGGGAATCCGAAACCCGGCGGCGTGCGAAATCCGAGAACAATACAGAGAAGCCGCTCGAAGAAGCGCGCAAGCGCTGGCAACACGAATGGCAACTGGCGCTCGCCAAAGCGCAGGCGGAATGGAAGCTGGCCGAAACGGCGCGCGTAGCTTCGGCGCAAGCCAAATGGCGCGACGAATCTGCCAAAGCCCTTGCCGAATTGCGCACCCGTGTCGAGGACGCGGAAGCCGCGCTCGCGCGCGCCCGCAAAGCCGAATCCGCCAAACCCGGCGATACAGGTCTTGACCGCCTGCGCGAAGAATTGTCGAGCGCGCAAGCGAAGCTCGCCGCGCGTGACGCCGAACTTTCCGAAATGCGGTCCGCTGTCGAGCTCGCCCGCATGCGCCCGCAAGGTTCCGCGGCAGACGTGAAGAAGGCAGAACAGGCATGGCGCGCGGCGGAGGCGATCCGTCTGGCCGCCGCCGAGGCGCGCTGGAAAGAGGAATCGGCAAAGGCGGCGGCGGATATCGCGGCGCGGCTAGAAAAGGCGGAAGCGTCGCTCGCGGAAGCGCGGGCGGCCGCCGAGGTGGAGCGCTCCAAGTCCCAAGGTTCGGCGACAGGCGTGAAGAAAGCCGAGCAGGCCTGGAAAGCGGCGGAAGCCACGCGCTTTGCCGCCGCCGAAGCCCGCTGGAAAGAGCAAGAGGCCAGGGCCGTTGCGGGAGTCACCGCAAAATTTGAACAGGCCGGCGCGGCGCTCGCAGAAGCACGCGCCCAAGCCGAAACCCGGCTGCATCAACTCAATGCGCTGCAAAGCTCTCTCGCCGCCCGCGAGGCGGAACTGGCGCAAGCACGGGCTACAGCGGACGAAGCGCAAGTGCGCACCTCCACAGACGCTGAGCAGGCGCGCCTGCACTGGCAGCGGGAAACCGCGTCTGCGATTGCGAAAGCGCAGGAGAATTTCAAAGCCGGGGAGTCCGCGCGGCTCGCCGCATCCGAGGCACAATGGAAGGCGCAATTCGCCTCAACGCTCGCTGAAACCACAGCGAAGCTCCAGCACGCGGAGGGCGCCCTCGCGGGAGCCAATGCCGAACTTCAGTCGCTGCGCAACAGCTCGGCGGAGGAGCGGACGCGGTTGCATGACGATCTCGCAACTTCGCAAACCGAACTCGCGGCACGCGAAAGCGAGCTGGCGGGTCTCAGGCTTGCGGCGCAGCAGGCGCGCGCGACGGCTGACGAATCGTTGCAGAACGTGGCCGCGGAAATCGAAAAAGCCCGGCAGCAGTGGAAGCGAGACGCTGACGCCGCTTTGCACAAAGCCGAGCAAACCTGGCGCGCCGAGGAAGCGCCGCGTCTCGCTGCCACGGAAGCCAAATGGCAGGAACAAGTTGCGGCCAATCTTGCAGAGGCGCAGGACCGGTCTGAACGCGCGGAGGCAGGCCTTGCGGATGCGCGCGTCTGTTCCGAGGCCCTGCGCCACGAGCTGGCTGCCGCCCAGGCGAGTCTTGCACACCGGGAGATTGAGCTGGCGGAAGCCCGCGCGCTGCTCGAGCAGGAGCGGGAGCGGATGCGGCATGCGCCGATCGAGGCGGTGGAACGGCGCCCGCTGTGGCAGGAGGACAAGGAGGAGCGTCAGGCTCAATTCCGGCGGCGGCTGATCCGGGACTTTGCCGTGGTGGCCAGTGTGGCCGGACTCGCTTTCATGGTTTTTCCCCATGTTCAGCCGGTGGTGGCAGACGCCTGGCAGCAGAACCTGACTCTGAACAACGACCTGAAGCCGTTGCTGCAGATGGCCGGCCTATACACCGCGCCGGCCCCTGCGCCTACCCCACCAGAGCGACCGCATGTCACCGTGGAAGTGCGCGTGGCGAATCTCCGCGCCAAACCATCCACCAGCGCGGCCGTGCTGACAAAACTTGCTCGGAACGTGGAAGTTATCCCTGTCGAGCGGCGGGGAAAGTGGGTCCTTGTGCGTATCGGGGAAGGCCCGGCCCAGAAGCAGGGCTGGGTCGCCAGTTCCGTTCTCAAGGATCTTGGTGCCAGCGTGCCGGTGCACGCCGAGTAAGGCGCCGACAACGACCCATGATGCCATAAGCCTTTGCGGTTGACATCTCAGCCGCTTTCGCAGCATTTCGCGCCCTTTGCCGGTCTGTCCCGCCGCGCGAGGAGCCAAGCGCCTGTGTTCTATTTCCTGCATATCACCAAATGCGCGGGCACCTCTTTTATCGCGCTCGCGCGCAAAAATGTGTCGCTGTTTCGCCCCGGCGCCAATGGCAATCCGCTGAACCCACTGACCAGCAACCGTCTTCAGTATTGGACTTGGCGGCAGGAGGAGCAACGCTATTTCCTTTCGTCGGATTGGTTCCAATTGGTGGCGAATGAGAATCAGCTGGGCGTAGACCACAGATTTTTCGAGGGAGTTATCTATCTCACCATTCTGCGCGATCCTCTCGACCGTCTCTTCTCGGAATATCAATTCCGCACCCGCAGCCCGGAAAAGGGTGTGCCTCTCGAAATGCGCGGCCGGAAGTTCGCCGCATTCCTCGAACACGATCACGGTGTCCGCTGGCGCAAGAATACCCTTGTTACAGCGCTGTCACACCGGGGCGGCTCTCCGCGACAGCGTTTGCAGCTGGCCAAGCAGCGCCTTCTCCAGTTCGATCATGTTTTCCTCATGGATACCTTGTCGGAAAACGTGAAAACGCTGGCGCAATACGGTTGGGGGCACGTCGAGCTGCCCTGGAAGAACACGCCCGCAGCCCCGGACAATGCCGCCGGCTGGTCGGTCGCCCGCGAAGCCCTTCGCCATCACCCGAAACTGCTGGAACAGCTAACGGCCGAACATGAACTCGATCTCGAACTGTACGCATTCGCAAAGGCGCTTGCGACGGGCCAGAACGCGAGCCTGCCCCGGCCGCAACGAGCCCGGCGATCCGATATTGGGCAGATGCCCGAGAGCGACAATTTCGAGTTTCTGCTGTTCTGCGCATATGAGGCCTTTCTCAAGGATGACCGGCCGCAGTCCATCGCACTGCTGGGACACGCGGGGAACTTGCGGGAGGCCGACGAAATTTTCGACGGCAGCGCCGACAGCTTCGTCGAATATGCGCTGGAGCGCTTCAGCGCGCCGAAGCGCATCGAGAGGGAGCGACGCCAAAAGCGACGGAGAAAGGCCTCTCCGGCGGCGGAAGCATCCCCATAGCATCATCCTGCGGCTGCGCGACGGAGGGTTGGCCTGCATTACCGGACCGGTCTATCGTGCGCTTGAACGGCATTGGGATCGGGGATGAATTTCGACTTTTCCGACGAGGAAAAATTATTGCGCGAGCAGGCGCGCAAATTTCTCTCCGAAAAATGCAAATTGAAAACCGTGCGCCAGGTGTTTGAGGGCTCCGGCGGCTACGATCGCGAACTCTGGAAAAATGCGGCGAAGATGGGCTGGATCGGCACTGCCATCCCGGAAGTCTTTGGCGGAGTGGGCCTCGGTTACCTCGCATTGTGCGTGATCGCGGAAGAAGTGGGGCGGGCGCTCGCCCCGTTGCCGTTTTCCTCGACCGTGTATCTCTTTGCGGAAGCGGTGATGCTCGCGGGAACGGAGGAGCAGAAGCGGAAATACCTGCCGAAAATCGCGAGCGGTCGCCTGATCGGGACCTTTGCGCGATGCGAGTCGCCCGGCGCCGTGACCCCGAAATCCATCCGCACCGCCTTCCGCGGCGGCAAGCTCTCGGGGCGCAAGATCGCCGTGAATGACGGCATGGAGGCCGATTTTGCCGTGGTCCTCGCGCGCTCCGGCGAGGAGTCCGGCGAACGCGGACTGGCGCTCGCCGTCATCGACCTGAACGGCCCCGGCGTTTCACGCCGCCTGCAGGATTCTATCGACCCGTCGCGCAAGCATGCCGAGATCGTATTCGGCGAAGCGAGCGCCGAGCCGATCGGCCGGCCCGGAGAAGGCTGGCGCCTGGCGACGGCGGTGCTGGATCGCGCGGCGGTGCTGACCGCCTTCGAACAAGTGGGCGGCGCCGATGTCTGCCTCGCCATGGCGGTGGAACACGCGAAAAACCGCTACGCCTTCGCAAGGCCCATCGGTTCGTACCAGGCGATCAAGCACAAGCTCGCGGACATGTACGTAAACAACGAGCTGGCCCGCTCCAACGCCTATTATGGCGCCTGGGCACTTTCGACCGACGCCCGCGACCTGCCGCTCGCCGCCGCCGCAGCGCGCGTTTCCGCCACACAGGCGTTCGACTACGCCGCGAAAGAGATGATCCAGATCTTCGGGGGCATCGGCTTCACCTGGGAAGCCGACTGTCACCTGTTCTACAAGCGCTCGCGCGAGCTGGCGCTTTCGCTGGGGCCGCAACGCGCGTGGAAGGACCGGCTCGTGACCGAGCTCGAACTCACCAATGCGGCATAAAACAAGGAGAATGAATCCAAGACATGTCGGAACAAGTTCAATTCTGCGTCATCATGTGCAGCGGGAAAACGGCGCACGCGCCGAATCGGCGGCAGTCACGGCGACGGCGCCGCGATGCGACGACGGAACAACGGGACTGGCAGGAAAAAATATGGATGCCAAGTGGCCGTAGCGTAGCAATAATGAATCCTTCGCCAATCACGGCGGCTGCACGGCGCGCCAGCAATGTCACGCGCAGGGTTGTCGACTGATGTTCTATTTTCTTCACATCAGCAAATGCGCCGGCTCCTCGTTCATTCAGTTGGCGCGAAAGAATGTGCCACTCTACTTTCCCAATGCGAATGGGAATCCCCTCAACCCGCTTACCGGCGAGTTCCTGAAATTCTGGTGCTGGCCTCCGACCGAGCAATGCTACTTTCTCACTACTCCGCTCTGGCAACTCGTAGCCAATGAGCGGGAGATGGGCCGCGATGTCCCGTTCATCGCGGGGGTGGTGTATGTCACTATCCTGCGCGACCCGCTCGATCGGATATTTTCAGCCTATCAGTTCTCCGTCGAGCGACCATACAAGGAGCGGCCGCTGGAAGAGCGCGGCCACAGGTTTGCATCGTTTCTGAAGTATCATGGGACCACATGGCGACGCAATTCGCTGCTCAGAACCCTGACTTACAGGGCCAGAGATAACGGGTGGGAGCGGCTCGAATTGGCAAAGCAGCGCCTGGAGCAGTTCGACCACGTCTTTCTGAGGGACAATCTGGGCTCGGATATCGACGTATTTGCGCGGCATGGGTGGACACATCTCGAATTCCCCTGGAAGAACGCGCGCGCACCCGGCGAACTGAAATGGTCCGCCGCGCGGGAGGCACTTCGGGAATATCCGGAATTGCTGGAGCAACTCACGGATAGGAACGCGGCGGACCTCGAATTATATGCGCATGCCAGCCAAATTTCGGCCAGCAGGAAGTCTGCATCTCCAAACCTGAAGCGTGTTCCGCCGCCCGTCGAGCGGCTCATGCCGGATAGCGGCAATTTCGACTTCCTTGTAACCTGTGCCTTCGAAGCCTTTCTGAGGAGAGACACACCCGCCGCCAAGCAGATTTTGGGTTGCGCAGAAAAGCTGCCCGGGGCGGATCAGGTGGAATGCCAGCAGAGTACCTTTATCGATTTTGCGCTGCAGCAGTTCGCCAAACGAAGACAAGACAAGGAAAGACGCATGAAATTTCTGGAGCGTGTGCGAGCGGCAGTCTTATAGGCGGAATTTGGTGTGCCGCCGCGCTTGTTTGTGCGAAATTCGTCGCTTTGGACTAGACTCGTGTTTCTTCAAAACGATACATGCTTGCGGCGGCATCGGCTTCACCCGGGGCCGACTGTCACCTGTTCTGTAAGCGCTCACGTAAGCTCGCGCTGCCACCAGGCTTTAGCTGGCGGGAAGGTTCGACTGGCAGCCGAACTGAGCCTCAGCGCGGTGGCATAGGAGTCGCAAAATGGACTTCGAAGACACACGCGAAGAAGCTGAATTCCGCGCCGCCGTCCAGGAGTGGATTGCGGCCAATGCGCCCAAGCGCGGTGACGATGCTGCCGATGTGCTCGGCAATCCGCGCGCAGGCGACTGGATGAAGTTCCAGCGCGAATGGCAGGCAAAGAAAGCCGAAGCCGGCTACGCGCGCATTACCTGGCCGAAAGAGCTGGGCGGTCTGGGCGGCACGCCGATCCAGCAGGTGATCTTCAATCAGGAGGAATCCAAAGCCGGGTTCGGCGGCAACAGCCCGTTCGCCATTGGGCTCGGCATGTGCATTCCCACGCTCACGGCCTATTGCGACCGGCAGACGCTCGCCCGCCATGTGAAGCCCGCCCTTTATGGCGAAGAGATCTGGTGTCAACTGTTTTCCGAGCCGGCGGGCGGATCGGACGTGGCGGGCCTGCGGACGCGCGCCGAACGCCACGGCGACGACTGGACCGTCAACGGGCAGAAGGTCTGGACCACCGGGGCGCAGTATTCCGATTACGGCCTGCTGCTGACGCGCACCGATTTCAACGTTCCCAAACACAAGGGGCTGACCATGTTTTATCTCGCGATGGCAGCGCCTGGCGTCGAGGTGAGGCCCATCAAACAGGCGAGCGGTACCTCGGGTTTCAATGAGGTGTTCTTTACCGACGTGCACATTCCGGATTCGCAGCGGATCGGCGAGGTTGGCCAAGGCTGGCAGGTGGCGCTCACGACCCTGATGCACGAACGACTGGCCGTTGGCGGCGGACAGGGTGGCGGCCTCGATGTGCCACAGCTACTTGCGCTGGCTCGCGAATTGGAACTGGAAGACGGACCCGCCATCCGCAATGGGAACGTGCGGGAGAAGATCGCCGACTGGTATGTGCGCTCTGCCGGCCTGAAGTACACGACCTACCGCACCATGACGGCGCTGTCCCGCGGGCAGCAGCCCGGGCCCGAAGCCTCCATCGCCAAGCTGGTTGTTGCCGGCAAACTCCAGGAGCTGTCCGCCTTCGCCATGGAACTGGAGGGCGAAGCGGGCGCCCTGAACGGTGCCGATGCCCCGATGCAGGGCGCGTTCCAGATGGGCTGGCTGGCGGCACCCGGATTCCGCATCGCCGGCGGCACGGACGAGATTTTGCGCAACATTATCGCCGAACGTGTCCTCGGGCTGCCGCAGGATGTGCGCGTGGACAAGGATGTGCCATTCAACCAGCTGCCGGGCGGCCGATGAGAGAATCACCTGGCGTGGGGGCAGATGATTGAATCGCCCTGCACCGGGGTGTGCACTATGGACGCGGCATCCGGCTTCTGCGTCGGATGCGGTCGCACACTGGACGAAATCGCCCATTGGAGTTCATTGAACGACCTGGAACGGCGTGAGATTTTGCGCGCATTGCCGGGTCGGCTTGCCGCAGCCGGGCATCTGCGTCTCGCACCGCGACACGATGAAATGACCTGACAACGCCCTTGCGGGCCGCTATATCGGCAGCCCTTTAAAGCCCCCGCAGGTCAGCCATGCGAACCGAAGAACCGCGCACGATTCGCCTGAAAGATTATCGCGCGCCCGATTTCCGCATTTCCAAGATCGACCTCGATTTCGTGCTTGACCCGGAAGCCACGCGGGTCGCCGCCACGATGAAGGTGCGGCGTACGGGCAACAAATCCGCGTCCCTGACGCTCAGCGGAGAGCAGCTGAAGCTCCTGGCCTTGCGGATTGATGGCAAAGACCTGCCGGAGAACAGTTACCGCACCGACGCCGAGACGCTCATCGTCGATAGTGTGCCGGACGAATTCGTCCTGGACATTTTCACCGAAATTGCGCCGGCCTCCAACACTTCGCTGGAAGGTCTTTATCTCTCGAAGGGCATCTTCTGCACGCAATGCGAGGCGGAGGGTTTCCGCCGCATGACCTACTATCTCGACCGGCCGGACAATCTCGCCGTCTTCACCACGCGCATCGAAGCCGGCAAGACGAAATATCCGGTGCTGCTTTCGAACGGAAATCTGGTCCGGTCGGGCGAATTGCCGGAGGGCCGCCATTTCGCGCTGTGGAGCGATCCGTTTCCGAAGCCCTGCTACCTCTTTGCCCTCGTTGCCGGCGATCTTGGGTATATCGAGGATGAATTTGCCACGATGAGCGGGCGCAAGGTGGCGTTGCGCATCTATGTCGAGCATGGCAACGAGCCGAAAGCGCTGTACGCGATGGATTCGCTCAAGCGCGCCATGCGCTGGGACGAGGAGAAATACGGCCGCGAATACGATCTCGACATCTTCATGATCGTGGCGGTCAGCGCCTTCAATTTCGGCGCCATGGAGAACAAGGGCCTCAACATCTTCAACGACAAGGTGCTGCTGGCGTCGCCGGAAACCGCGACCGACGAGGATTACGCCCGCATTGAGGGCGTGGTGGCGCACGAATACTTCCACAACTGGACGGGCGACCGCATCACCTGCCGCGACTGGTTTCAACTGTCGCTGAAGGAAGGCCTGACGGTGTTTCGCGATGCGAGTTTTTCGGCCGACATGCGCTCGGCGGGCGTCAAGCGCATCGAAGACGTGAAATTCCTGCGCATGCGGCAATTCCAGGAGGATGCCGGTCCCCTCGCCCATCCCGTGCAGCCGCAGAGCTACATCACCATCGACAATTTCTACACCGCGACGGTGTACGAGAAAGGTGCCGAAGTGATCGGCATGCTGAAGACGCTGGTCGGCAACGACGGTTACCGCAAGGCAACCGATCTCTATTTCGCGCGCCATGACGGCCAGGCCGTGACCATCGAGGAATGGGTGAAGTGCTTCGAGGACGCCTGCGGCCGCGACCTTGGACAGTTTCGCCTGTGGTACCGGCAGGCGGGAACGCCCACCGTGGAAGCGATCGGCGCCTACGATGCAGGGACCAGGAAATATGCCCTCACACTGAAGCAAACCGTACCGCCCACGCCGGACCAGCAAGAGAAGAGGCCGATGCAGATTCCGGTGCGGCTCGGTTTGGTCGGCCGTAGCGGCGGCGCGCTGCCGCTGACGCTGGAGGGCGAAAATGCCATCGGTCCGGAGGAGCGCGTGCTGGAATTGACCGGAGCCGAGCAGCGCTTCGTGTTTGTGGATGTCGAAGAAGAGCCCCTGCTGTCCATCGGCCGCCGCTTCTCCGCGCCGGTGCATTTCAACGCGCCGATGGCGGCGGCGGACCGGGCGGCGCTGATGAGTCGCGATGGGGATCCGTTCAACCGCTGGGAAGCTGGCCAGGCACTGGCGACGGACGTGCTCCTGGAGATGGCCGATACGGCGAAGTCCGGCATCGCGCCGCGCCCGGACCCGATCTACGTCGACGCCATCGCCGACGTGCTCGCACATGCCGCAGAAGATCATGCGTTCGCGGCCGAAATGCTTGTGCCTCCTTCCGAAGGGGAGCTCGCGCTCAAGATGAGCCCGGCCGACCCGGTGGCGATCCACGATGCCCGCACCGCTCTCATTCGCGGGATTGCGGAAAAACACCGCGAGCCGTTCGAAGTCCTGTACCGAAATCTGGACTCGGGTGACCCGTTCACACCGGATGCAGCTTCGGCCGGCCGCCGGCGACTGCGCAATGTCTGTCTGCGTTATGTCAGCGCCGAGGATACCGACGCTTCGGCGCGGATCGCAGAGGCGCACTATCGGTCCGCGACCAACATGACCGACATGATCGCCGGGCTTGCCGCGCTCTCGCGCATGGACTGGCCGGAACGGGAGACGGCGTTCACGGACTTCCACGACCGCTTCGCGGGCGATCCGCTGGTGCTGGACAAATGGATGGGCCTGCAGGCCGGCTCGCCTTTGCCCGGCACTGTCGCTCAAGTACGCGCGCTGATGAAGCATCCGGCCTTCGACATGAAAAATCCCAATCGCGTGCGAGCTTTGGTGGGCGCCTTTTCGGCCAATCATTTGCGTTTTCACGAAGCAGACGGGACCGGGTATGCACTCGTCGGCGAAACGCTCCGCGACCTCGATCCGATCAATCCGCAGGTGGCGGCGCGCATGGCGGCCGCCTTAGAGAACTGGCGGCGCTACGACGATGCGCGGCAGGCCCAGATGCGCGCCGAACTGGAATGGATTCTGAAGCGGCCGGGCCTCTCCACGAATCTGTTCGAAGTCGCCACAAAAATGCTGGGCTAGCATCGACAGCCGGGGCATCCGTCCTATCATCGGCGGCGAAACGAATCGGAGGGGCGTGATTTGGCTTCCCTCGCGCTTTCGCCTGCGCAAGCCGCCGGCCGCACATTTTCCGGAGCGATGAAGGCGCTCACGCGCAATGTCCGCTGGACGGTGCTGATCTCCATCGTTCTGATATTCGGCAGCTTCGTCTCCGCCGCCATTATCCAGATGCGGCGCGACCTGGCCCATGCGCTCGACGAGGCGGCCTTCATGGAATCGCGCAGGGCCCAGGAGCTGGCGTCAGATTTCGCATCCACCTTCGACCGCTACGCCGCGCTGGGTGCCGCCTTCGCCAACGCGCAGGTGAATGCCGAGACTTCAGCCGCGCTCTCCGAAGCGGGCGGTCCCGCGCTGCAGAACATCGCAGTGCTGGACCCCGGCGGTGGCCTCTTCTTTGAACTGAAGCACGCGCCCAAAGACCTTCTGCCACTCGACCGCGCCACACTCTCGACCGCCGTAAATGGCCGCACCGTATTTGCCGCAGGTGCCGGCAAGAGCCTCGTGCTTGGGTTCGAGGAGAGGCGCCGGGTCATCCTGGTGCAATTGGCAACGCGGGAGCTGTTCCCCCCCGCGAGTATGGAAGACGATGTGCTTGCAACACGTGATGGCCGCGCGCTCGTCCTCGGGCGAAACTGGCGCGAGCTGCCTTCTTATGAGGGGCTTGCGTTGAAGGGGCTCCGTCCGGTGACGCGAAGTTTGGATTTGTCGTCCGGGCGGCGTCTTGTCGCACTCTCGCCATTGGCAAGCTGGCCGGTGACAGCGGGCGCTTCGGTGCCGGTCGGCAATGCCCTGAGCGGCTGGTACGGCGCGCTCCCGATTTATTTCTTCTTCATTTTGGGGCCGGCCTTCGCCGGCGGCGGCCTTGCGGTGGTGTTCGTCCGGGAATTCGAGCGCCGCACGCGGCCGCAATCTGCAGACCGGCTGCTAAAGGCAAAACGCAACGAGGAAGCCAGACTGCTTATCCGTCTCGCCGATGCGGAGCGCCGTGCCATCGAGGCGCACCGCTCAAAGACTGAGTTCATCACCCATATGAGCCATGAGTTGCGCACGCCGCTCAATGCCATCATCGGCTTTTCCGAAGTCATCGAGCAGGGCCTGTTCGGCAAGGCGGGCCATCCCAAATACGAAGAATACGCCCATGACATCAAAGAGGCGGGCCAGAAACTGCACGCCCGAATCGACGAAATCCTCGACTTCGCCAATCTGGAGACGGGCAGGCAGCCCATTCACCTGGAATCCCTCGATGTTGCCACCCTGGTGCAACAAGCGCTGGGCGAAATCGAGGGCCGCGCCTTTTCGCGCAAGGTTCGCATTTCGGTACTTTCATCCGCACCCGTTGGCGCGCTGGCTGATTCCCATGCGCTGAAGCGCGCGCTCAACAATCTGCTCGCCAATGCCCTGCAATACACGCGCGATGGCGGTCTGGTCCGCATCCATCTTCGGGCGGAGTCCGACGCAGTAATCATCGCTATTCAGGACAACGGCTTCGGATTCTCCACCGTGGAGAGCGGGCGCGCCGGCGAGGCGTTTACCCGTTTCGACCGGCCGGGGTCCATGACCGGCGCCGGGCTCGGCCTTGCCATCGCGGGCTCGCTCGTGCGGCGCATGGGCGGCGCGCTGAACGTCTTCGGTAAGCCCGAGGAAGGGACAGCGGTGGAAATTCGCCTGCGCCGCGCCTAGAGGTACCAGGCGTATTCGACCGGCGGGATCGCGCGACGGATCCGCTGGGCTTCGATGCGTTTGGTTTCCCGGTAGAGCGACAATGTCTCCCCGCCGAAATACGCGGGCAGGATGGAGGCCTGCTCGAGGCGCTGAAGCGCATCGTCGATGGTGAAGGGCAGCGACAAATCGGGGTCGCGCGAAACGTTGCCCGCAGCGGGCGGTCCCGGATCGCGTTTCGCTTCCAGCCCGTGATGCACCCCCGCCAGCACCGCCGCGAGGGCCAGGTAGGGATTGGCATCGGCACCCGCCACGCGATGCTCGATGCGCCGCCCCTCGTTCGGCCCCGCGGGCACGCGCATGCCGGCCGAGCGGTTGTTGACGCCCCAGCGGCGGTTCACCGGCGCGAACATATCGGGTTGGAAGCGGCGGTAGGAATTCACGCTGGGCGCAAACAACGCCATCGACTCCGGCATGGCGGCCTGCAAGCCGCCGATGGCATGGCGCAGACGCTCAGAACCCTCGGCAGTCCCATTGTCGAAAGTGTTGCGGCCGGCGGCATCGAGCAGACTCAGATGGATGTGAAGCCCGCTGCCGGCACGCTCGGCATAGGGCTTGGCCATGAAGGAGGCGTCGAAACCGTTCGCCCGCGCTGCCGCTTTCACGATCTGGGCGAGCAGCACGGCGTGATCGGCCGCCAGCCGCGCATCCGTCTGGTGCTTCAGATTGGCCTCGAACTGTCCCGGCGCGTATTCCTTGCTCGTCGCACTCACTGGTACGCCCTGGTGCTCGGCGGCTTGCGACAACGACAGCAGAAACCCCTCGAAGCGGTCTAGATCATCTACGCCGTATACCGACGCCGTGCTCTCGCGCGCGCCGGTTCTGGGATCGAGAGGCGGCTGCGGCCCGCCATCCGGCAGGCGCGCCCGATCGATCAGATAGAACTCCAGTTCCAGCGCGCAGACCGGCGTCAGCTTTGCTTCGCGGAAGCAATCGAGCACCCGCTCCAGGGCCGAGATGGGTTCGGCGGGGTCCGGCTCGCCGGCCTCGTTGCGCAACGTGAGAAACACCTGCGCCCGCGCGGACCCCTCTCCCCATACCGCGCGAGCCGTGCCCGGCAGCGGCCAGGCTGTGCCATCCGGATCGCCGTCGCCGAAGCCACGGCCGAACGGATTGGTCATCTCGCCACGGGCGTCCATCAGGTAGATGGAGTGCGGCAGCTGCAGGCCGCTCTCGAACAGCTTGTGCGCCTCGGCCACCGGCAGGCGCTTGCCCCGCAAAGCGCCGCAGAGATCGACCACCACCGCATCCACGAAGGCAAGCCCGGGCTGCCGCGCGGCCAGCGCCTCGAACTCCGCCTTCGCGCGGGGCACGAAGGCAGGGCAGGCAAATCCCGGCATGGCGGCAGGCTTGTTCATGATCGTCCTTCAGGCGGCTTATCTTGCCTGCGGGATCATAAAGGCCGCGTCAACAAGACGGAAGCCGGGACTAATCCATGATGCGGCAATGGCTTATCAGGTCACGGCTCGCGGAGCTTCGTGTCTATCTTGTCCAACAGAGCCTGGTGATCGTTCGTTGCAGTGGCAGGCAGGCGTTCGAAATCATCCTTCAAGCGCACATCGACGAAGAGTTCGAGACCGTGCTCATGAAAGTGCAGAAAGGCACGGCCGCCGCGATAGAACGTACCGCGGGATTTCTCTTTCAGCGCCGTACGTGCCCGCAATTGGCGCAATAGGGGCTCCAGTCGATCCAGCGCCTCGGCAGTCGCGTGCTTCATCGGCGAAAGCGTCCTTCTGTTGGCCAGTCTGGTCGCGGATCATAAAGGTGCCGGCAGGGCCGCGAGCCGCGGAACGCCCGTCGGCCACCGGCAAATTGATATGTGTCAGTCCCGCAAGTAAATGACACATATGGAAAAGACTCAGGTTTATCTTCGGGCAGAAGAGCTTGCGGCGCTGCGCAAAGCCGCCGCCCGCAGCGGCCGCAGCATCGCGGAATTGATCCGCGAAGCCGTCAGGAAAGCGGTCTTGAAGCCCGATATGACCGGCCCCGTGGCAATCTGGGACGGCGAGCCCAGGCGCACCTCAACCGAGCATGACAGCATCTCTTTCCAGCACAGTGGGATCCGAAGCTTGGAATTCACGTGACTTGAAGTCGCGGCCGCACTGACCCTATAGTGAGTCGTATTAATTTAAATCATACCAACATGGTCAAATAAAACGAAAGGCTCAGTCGAAAGACTGGGCCTTTCGTT